>ERZ1292630.3129-Hain-H41-02um-R3-3129-length-14806-cov-4_pt1 | contig 14806 bp, 14 predicted proteins | sample MGYA00564408_ERZ1292630 | MGnify/ENA primary metagenome ERZ1292630 (study PRJEB36523, sample SAMEA6512641) | groundwater metagenome | collected 2019-01-08 | study: AquaDiva: Metagenomics assemblies of 32 groundwater samples | reverse complement strand
TATGTTTGTTAGGATACGCAAAATATTTTCATCCACAACATTTGACAATTACTCGTTTCTAACTCCCATTTTTGCCTGCCTCGCCGGTAGGCGGGCCTTTTGTCCGGTGCCATTTTTTTTAATCATAGCCGCAACCTCCTTTTTTAGCCCAGCATACCACAAAAAGGCACATTTCGGGATGTTAGATGACTGTTTTTTTATCTAAAAATCGCTTCTTTTATTGTCCATATAATACATCTTACCCTTTATTCTGTCAAGTGTTATAATTAAATTTTTGTTAAAAATCTTGTTCGGGCAAGAATTAACCAAAAACCTTATAATCTCGCCAGTTTTATCCTCGTCAAGATAGTCAAAACCTCAATAACTGCAAGGAATAAACACCAATTTCAGCGCATCTCAAACAGTCGCACTTCATCCCGAAAGATGACTGTTTTTATTGTATAGGGAATCTGGGAACATAATAGAATGGGGGGCGAGGGACACCATTCTCAATTAGGAAATAAGTAAGGCGTCTCCGGAATTACCCATTCCGCCGGCCCCCAATTTATCTAAAATTTCAAATCTGCCGAATTGTTTAACGGTGTTTTGATTTGACGACATTATTAGTCACCCCATTTATAGAATTTCAAGGATTCTTTAACCACATAACTTTTTTCGCGAAAATCTTTTATTAAATAATTGAGGTGTCGGGGAGTTTTTTATCACTTATGTCATTGCGAGCCCCGATTTATCGGAGCGCGGCAATCTTACGAGATTGCTTCGTCGCGGAGTTTATCCCGCTTTTAGCGGGGCTCCTCGCAATGACAGTAGAGAGGGAATCTCCCCGACCCCTCAAATAATCTTCAAAAAAAACCTGGCCACGAAAGCCAGAACAAACAACAGGCAAACCAATCCCAACAGCCAGAATACCCACATCGGAATATCCGCGGCCAGAGATTCCGATTCCCCGCCTGATTTAAGCAACGATTTCAATTCCGATGCCTTAGCCGTCCTGATATTTTCCACCTGTTTAAGCGCCTGCCGTTGTTTCAAAATTTTTTCCCGGGAAAGCCCTGATTCCTCCCCGGTCTGCTGAAGCAAACCGCCGATCCGGGCCAGATTGGCTCTGGTCTCTTCTATTTCTCCGGTCAATTCCGTTGTTTCTCTCATCTCGCGCTGGTATCTCTGATTCAGCGCTTCAATCGTCCTGGGATATTCCTGGAGCATAAATTGGGCTTTCTGCAGTTCATCCGCCATCCGGGCCTGCCCTTCTTTTTGCTCCTTCAGCATCACGCGTAATTTTTCGTTAATTAAACCGGCCGGCCGGATGAGAGTTTCTTTCCGGTCAATTTTTGTTTGAAGCGGTCCCACCGATTTTTTTATCTCCCGAAGCGCTTCTTTTTTGCGCAGTAATTTATCCTGAATCTCTTTCAGTTCTGCCTCCAATTTCGGCTTCTCTTCTTCTTTCTGTTTCAGTTCGTTTTCCAGATTGGTTACTGTTTGAGTTAACCGTTCCTGTTCAGCCGTACATTTTTGATGTTCCGATTCAAGAGAAGCGATTTCGTTTTCATAATCTGATTTAATTATTTTCAATCTTTCCTGTTCTGTTGATAATTTTTTGACCTGCCGGTTTAAAATAACCTGCTCGCCGGTTAATTTTTTAACTTCTTCGTTCCGGCCGCCAATTTCTTTGGCTAATTCGGATACCCGCCCGCTCATTTTCTTGATTGATTCTTCGGAATCTTTGAGGGAAACGGCCAGATTTTCCATTTGTTTCACCAGTTCTTCGCGCAATTTTTCTTTCCGGGAAAAATCGGCGTTGATTCCCTGCAAGCCGGCTTCGGATTGATTAACTTTTTCCAACCGGTCATCGGCCAGATGATCCAGATAATTTTTTTGGGCCTCCGATTTTTTTACACTGTCCTCTAAATTAATAACCTCATTATTTAAATGAACTTGTTCCTGATGCCTTTCTTTTATCCGGACGTCCAGTTCGTTTATCTGTTTCTGGTATTCAACCACGCTGGTTTGTAATTCTTCAATTACCGGCGGGAGTGATTCCTGGGAAGTTTTAAGTTTTTTAAACCGGCTTTCCAGAGAAGGCAGGGTGGTTATCAATTGCTGATGGGTTAATTCCTTGTGTTCAATCTCTTTTTTCAAATGATTGCTTTTTTCCTGCAGTTCGGCCAGAAGTGTTTCATTTTTATGTTTGATTTCTTCCGCCTGGCGGACTAATAATCCCTGCCGGTCTGCTTCCTCCTGAAGAACGGTTGTTTCGGCATTTAATTTTTGAAAACGTTCTTTTTTGCGGGCCAGCCGTTCCTGAATCTGGGCGACTGTTTCGGCCGTTTCCTCCGCTTCTTTTTGTTTTTTCTGCCAATCGCCCTTTAAAGAAGGAACGATGCTGCTGAATTTTTCTTCTTCCAACTTGAGATGCTGCCATTCGGTTTCAAGCCGGTCGGCTTTTTGCTGATATTCTTTTTCCGCCTCGTATAATTTTTTTATTTCGGCATCTTTAATATTAATCCGGCTGCTTAAACTTTCCATTTCTTCTGATAATTTTTTAGAAATTTCGGCATGCTCGGAATTTTTTTTAGCCAGCTGCTCGGTTTTTCGCCTTAATTGCTCGGCCTGCCCGGTTTTTTCCTGCACCGAATTTTCCAGAACCGGCAATTTTTCCTGTAACGATTGACAGGCCGTTTGTTTTTGGGCCAGTTCGGTTTCCAGGAACCGCTCCCTGTTTTGCAACTCCTGTAATTTAAGCTCATCCGACGGTCCGGTTTGCCCTAAATCGCGAATCAGTTCATTTTTCTTAACCAGAATAATTTCCAGTTCTTGTATCTGCGCATTTAATTGATTTAAAACGGATTGGTTTTTGGTTACTTCGGGCTGCAGGCGGGCCGTCTGGTTGGCTAACAATTCTTTTACCTGAATCTTTTGCTTCAGGTCTTCTTCCAGCAGTTTTAACCGGTCGGTTAAATTCCTTGATTCATTGTCCTGGATTGAAATTTTCTTTGCCAAATCAAGATTGATTTTCTGGAGATCATCCAGAACCTGTTTTTGGGAAGTCAACTCAGCGCTTTTTTCCGATTGTTCAACCGGCAATCTTTCGTAAAGGGCCTGCCGGATTTCATCTATTTTTAATTTTTGGCCGGTTAATCTTTCGTTCAGTAAGACGGCCTGGTTATTTTCAATTTCACCTAGTTTTTTAAAACATTTTTGCTGTAAATATTCAGTGGATTCTCTTAAAACTTTATTGGTTTCTTCCAAATTAGAAATAGTGTGAATGGCTTCGTTATATTTAACTTCCAATTCCGATAGAATAGAAACGAGTTCTTGGGGGCCGTCCTCAACTCCCGCGATCGGCGGGGATTGTGGCAATTTAGTTTGCGCAACCTTTTGTTCTAAAAAAATTTCGGAAAGGGACTTATACTTATCCGGCTTGTTTTTCATATCCGTTACTATTCCAAAAACGGTTTCAGAGTATTAGCCACCCCTAAAACTCGCGCCCACAAGGTTAAATATTTTAAATTTAACTCAGCCCGCCTATGATTGATTAAATTAATTACATCAACAATATCCTGGGATCGGCCGGCTAATATTTTTTGAAGGATTAAATCTTCAGGCGTAGCGATCCAGATTGCTTGGTTCAAATATATTTTCTTTATCCGACGATTAAGCGCAATTTCATAGTATTCATCTTTATCTATCAGGAAATCAAAACAAATCGTCTCTTTCCAAAATCGTAAAATATGTTGTTTTTTTAAAACATTGAAGTCGCTTCGGCGGGTAACAAATCCCGCTTTTTTAAACCGATTAATTAAAACAGGTATATTCTTTTCCGGTATAATAACTGAAAAATCAATATCTTTAGTAGCTCGCGGCTCAACCCAATAACTATAAGCCACGCCCCCGATAAGCATATATTTAACTTATGCAATAGCTCGCTTACTTTTTTTAGTATTTTTACAAAATCGTTATTTGTTTCTCTTGTCATTTTTCAAACTTTTTAAAATGAATGCACGAAATTCAGGAGATGCCTTCTCGTTTTGGCGGCCATCAACTTGATTTTGAAATTTTTCCAAAAGTTGTTTTTTAGTGGCTTGAGCATATCGGTCTTTCAAGGCGGCCCATTTTAATTTTCGCCCGAAATCTGCTAATTCGAAAGTAAGATTCAAGGATTTACTAAACGAAAGTTGCCGGGCTGTTTTAATCCTGGCTTTGAGGTCTATTTCGTTCACTTTTCTCCAATCGCAATAACTTAAATATTTTCTTTTCATAGTTGTTATTATAAACGAAAAATAATTTGTGTCAACCTAAAATAATCATGTGGGAGGGCCCGAAGAATTCTTGATTATCCGGGGAAAGCCGGGCAGAAAACATAAATGGTTATTTCAGGCAGTTTTTATTTTATCAATTCAGCCAATCGTTGACGAACTTTGGTTAATTCGCCGGATGACTGCAAATAACCCTCATGGTCTATCACAAACTTAGCCAAAGGATAAGCCCGAACCTTATATGATGTCGCCGCTCGATAATCTGGGTCGTCAACCAGCACCAGATGTTTTATTCCTTTTGCCGCAACGAATTTTTTTGCTTTATCAATATTCAAATCTGCATTAATAGTAATCAGTTTAAATTTTTTATCGCGATATTCTTCTTCTATCTTTTCCAGCTCCGGTATTTCATCCAGGCAAATCGGACAGCGGCTGCCCCAGAACACCAGCAATACGGTTTGCCCGCGAAAATCTTTTAAACTGACCTGGTTGCCGTTTAAATCAGGCAGGGTAAAATCAGGCGCCAGGTTATTCAAAGTTGCCGGCGGAACATCAGAACTAGTCGCGGGTGGCGGATTAGTTATTTGAGACCCGGAGTTCACATTTTTTTCGCAACCCCAGAATAACAGCGCCGGCAGAAAAAATATTACGAACATTTTCAAGTTTTTCATATCGGTGTAATCCTTTCTTTAATCTGTATAACCCCGACGTTAGTGGTTAATTTAAAACCAAACCTGTCCGGCCTGAATAAAGAAATATTCGGCTATTAAAAATAAGGCAATCCCGAAAACTTTTTTTATTATCTGCGACAACTTCTCCGATTTCATTAAAGTATTAACAAATCCGGTAAAAGTCCCGACTGCCATCAAAAGGATTCCAATCCCGATTGCGTAAGTAAAAAGCAAGGTCGTCCCGAAAATGACGCCGGCGCCGCTGACCGCAATATAAGCCAGCAGGGTTCCGACGATGGCGGAGGCGCAGGGCACGGCAATCAGCCCTGAAATCAATCCCAGGAAAAAACTGGTCAGGTATCCTTTTTTAACAATCCTGGGCGCGGCAAAAGACGGCAGCGGAATATGAATAATATCCAGAAACCATAGCGCCATCAGTAAAATTATATTACCGACCACCAGAAAGGCATAAGGGCTGGATTGCACTTTACCGAAAATGCTTCCGGTTAAAGCCGCCACGGCGCCCAGAACAGAAAAAGTTATGGCCATCCCGACCACATAACAAGCCGAAAGTAAAAACGCCTGGAAGCGCGATTTAACCTGCTGGGCCCCGATATAGCCGGCAATAATCGGGATGATCGGATAAACACAGGGCGTAAAACTGGTCAGGATGCCGGCCAGAAACACCACCCCGTAGGCAAACGGGGAACCAGATTCCACCATTCTTTTAACTGTTTCGTTTAACCAGTCCATATAGTTCGGCTTCGCTCACTACAAACTATAATTTTTTTATTACTTCTTTAATTTTGTCTTTGGAAACTAAACCGGTTAACCGTTTTATTTCCTGTTTATCTTTAAAAAAGATAATAGTCGGTACGCTTAAAACGCCGTGTTCAATCGCACTTTGCATATCATTCTGAATATCCACGACGGCCGTTTTGAGTTGCGGTTGATATTTTTGGGCGATTTCATCAAAAATCGGATACAATTGCCGGCAATTGCCGCAGGATTTGCTTTTGAACAACACGAGTAAAACGCCTGTTTCTGGTATTCCTAACGACATAATTTTTATAGTTCTTCTTTATAGATTACCTTTAATTTACATTTTGTCCACAATATTTCTTGATTAAACTAATCTATTTTAGTATCTTAATTCCGAAAGGAGGATGAAATTATGAACGAAAATTTGGTAAATCCGAACGAGAAGGTTTATTTCGTGATATCTTTGATAATCAGTTCGTTAGTTTATCTGCTGTTGGTTATTTCTTGCTTTGGTATAGTTTATATAATTATCGGTTTGGCTGTTGCTATTGTAGCGCAGGGAATTTTTATCGGAAGTATTAAAGGTAATGCGATTCGTGTTTCCGGAAAACAATTTCCAGAGGTTTATCAACTCACCTACAAAATCGCTACCCAGATGGAAATCAATCCTGTTCCTCCGATTTATATTTTACAAGCCGGGGGATTATTGAATGCTTTTGCGACGAGATTTTTTGGGCGCAACTTCGTAATTATTTATTCCGATGTTTTAGAACTGGCTTACGAAAAAGGCGAAAACGCCCTTGCTTTTGTGATCTGCCATGAATTAGCTCATATTAAACGAAAGCATCTGGTATGGCATTGGCTTATTTGGCCAAGCAAATTAATTCCATTCATGGGTAATGCCTATTCGCGCGCTTGCGAATATACTTGCGACAAATTTGGTGCTTATTACCAACCGGATGGTGCAGTGGATGGACTCCTTGTTTTAGCATCGGGAAAAAAATTATATCGGATTACTAATCCGAAAGAATTTTGCGATCAGGCCGATCAAGACGGTGGTTTTTGGGTCTGGTTCTCTGAACTTTTATCAACCCATCCAAATTTGCCCAAGAGACTCAAAGCCCTGGGATTAAACATACCAGACAAATCATCGTAACAACAAATCCCACCTTAGCCTAACCGGTAAAATCTGTTTGCCATCAGGGTATCTTAATTTTTTTCTGCCGGGCCGTGCGGATGGCCTCAGGGTAACCGGCATCAGCATGCCGCACCACACCGATCCCCGGGTCGTTAGTTAGACAAAGCGCTAATTTTTTATCAGCCAGCGCCGTGCCGTCCGCGACCGCTACCAATCCGGCGTGAATAGAATAACCGATACCCACCCCGCCGCCGTGATGAACCGAGACCCACGTCGCGCCGGAAGCGGTGTTAAGCAAGGCATTCAGCACCGGCCAGTCGGCGATGGCATCGCTGCCGTCTTTCATTGATTCGGTCTCGCGGTTAGGCGAAGCCACGGAACCGCAATCCAGATGGTCGCGTCCGATGACCACCGGCGCGCTGACTTTTTTGGTTTTAACCAACCGGTTAATAATCTGTCCGAACCGCGCCCGCTCGCCGTAACCCAGCCAGCAAATCCGGGCCGGCAGTCCCTGAAACTTGACTTTTTCCCGCGCTAATTTTATCCAATTTACCAAATGTTTATTATGACCGAATTCCTGCAGTGCGGCGGCATCAATCGTATCAATATCCTGTGGGTCGCCGGAAAGCGCGGCCCAGCGGAACGGACCTTTGCCTTCGCAGAAAAGCGGCCTGATATAAGCCGGCACAAAACCGGGGAAACCAAACGCATTGGCCAGACCGCCGGACTTGGCCTGCTGGCGAATGTTGTTGCCGTAATCAAAGACAAACGAACCCATCTTTTGTAAATCAAGCATTGCTTTAACGTGAATAACTATTGATTCAACGGCCAGCCGAATATATTTTTCCGGATTAGTTTTTCTCAATTCTTTTGCTTTCTCCAGAGATAAACCTCTCGGGATGTAGCCGTTTAAAGTATCATGGGCCGAAGTTTGGTCGGTGAGCAAATCCGGCGCCACGCCACGTTTAACCAATTCGGGAATAATATCGGCCGCGTTGCCCACTAACCCGATAGACAGCGGTTCTTTTATTTTCCGGGCGCCGTTAACCATTTCCAGAGCGGTATCCAGCGACTCGCAAAGGACATCGCAATAACCGGTTTCTATCCGGCGCTCAATCCGTTTTGGGTCAACTTCAATTCCTAAAAAGATACCGTTATTCATCGTCACGGCTAACGGTTGGGCGCCGCCCATTCCGCCCAGTCCGGCCGAGACAACTAATTTACCGGTCAGGTCGCTCTTAAAATGTTTCTGCGCAGCCGCGGCAAAAGTTTCGTAAGTTCCCTGTAAAATCCCCTGAGTCCCGATATAAATCCAGCTACCGGCCGTCATCTGACCGTACATAATCAAACCTTCGGCTTCCAGTTTACGGAAATAATCCCAGTTGGCCCAGGCCGGCACCAGTAAACTGTTCGCCAGAAGTACCCGCGGGGCAAATTCATGGGTTTTAAAAATACCGACCGGTTTGCCGGATTGAATCAACAAGGTTTCGTCGCGATTAAGTTGTTTCAGCGCCTTAACAATCCGGTGGAAGCAATCCCAGTTCCGGGCCGCCTTGCCAGAACCGCCGTAAACCACCAGATTCTTCGGGTCTTCGGCCACTTCCGGGTCAAGGTTGTTCATCAGCATCCGCAAGGGCGCTTCGGTCTGCCAAGATTTGCAGGAAATTTTATTGCCGCGCGCCGCCCGGACCGGTTTGTAAGAAAACGACCTCATCTTTCAAAACTCCTTTATAAAAACGTATCATATACTATTATAGATAAATCACGGAATAAATCAAGGCTTAATAGAAAGTTAATTGAGATTACTTGACAGGATGAAGGAAAAGCAGTAACTTATTATAATAACAGAAAGTTAGTATGTTAATTGTTATACCACAAAAATAAACGGAAATATGCCCTTATATTGAAAACGACGTGGAAGGTTTAGAAATGAAAACTAAATTGAATATGCTTTATTGGAAGGGTAAAAAATTCTGGGTCGGTAAATTACTTGAACGTCCAGAGATAATGACGCAAGGAGAAACTTTGGACGAGCTTGTGGAAAATATGGAAGAAGCATATCTGTTAATGACGATGGAAGATGTTCCGGAAAACCATAAGATTAAAAAACTTGAATTGGCCTAACAAATTACTCCAGCCGACTTCCTAAATCAGTCCGCTCATCTGATTTCATTTTAATCGACCGATTATTTTTTCGACCGCTTGGCCGATGGTCCGGTCCGCCACCATGTTCCTGAGGTTTTCAATATCATTTTTCAAAACGCGGTCATTATTAATCGGTTTGACTTTTTTCCTGATAATCTGATAAGCCGCCGCCACGCCTTTGCCCGGTTTTAAATCTTTGTTGAATTCCAGGGCTTGCGTGGCGCAAAGTAATTCTACAGCCAGAACGTATTCCAGGTTTTCAATAATCATCCGGCACTTCCGGGCCGCCGTGGTGCCCATACTGACAAAATCCTCTTTATTGGCGGACGTGGGAATGCTATCAACACTGGCCGGGTGCGCCCAGATTTTGTTTTCCGAAGCCAACGAAGCAGCCATCACCTGCGCCACCATCAGACCAGAGTTCAAACCGCTTTTTTTAACCAGAAACGGCGGCAGACCGCTTAAATCCGCATTGCTCAAATATTCAATCCGCCGTTCGGAAATGTTGGTCAGACCGGCCAACAGAATTCCGAGCCAGTCCGCCACTACGGCAATCGGATGCCCGTGAAAATTACCGCCGGAAAGAATCTGGTTTGTTTCCGGAAAAACCAGCGGGTTATCCGTAGCTGAGTTAATTTCACGTTCTAAAACCTGTTTAATATAATTAATCCCGTCGCGCACGGCCCCGTGCACCTGGGGAATACACCGGAGCGAATACGAATCCTGGACCCGGGGACAATCTTTATGAGAAGCCAATATTTTACTTGATTGCAAAATCTGCCTGAAATTGCGGGCCACGATACTCTGACCCGGATGCGAACGGACGACCTGAATTTGCGGATGGAAAGGCGTTAAAGTACCTTTTAACCCTTCTAAACTAACTGCGCCGGCGATATCAGCCATTTTACATAAGTGTTCGGCCTGTAATAAAGCCGAAGCCAGAATCGCCGTCATCACCTGGGTCCCGTTAATTAACGCCAGCCCTTCTTTAGCCGTGAGTTCGTGCGGTTTAAGGCCGGCCTTCCGCATCGCCTGCCGGGCCGACATTTTTTTATTTTTATAAATAACCGGACCTTCGCCGATGACACCCAGGGCCAGATGGGAAAGCGGGGCTAAATCGCCGCTGGCGCCGACCGACCCTTTTTGCGGAATCAGCGGATAAACTCCTTTGTTAAACATATTAATCAGCGTGTTGACTAATTTCAAAGTAACACCGGAATGCCCCTTCACCAGGGTATTAATCCGGAAAAGCATCACCAATTTTGTCTCCGGAATAGGCAAAATTGGTCCAATGGCTGTGGCGTGGCTGCGGATCACATTTTTCTGCAAAAGGCCGATTTCATCATTAGATATTTTAACATTAGCCAGTTTACCGAAACCGGTATTTACTCCGTAAATCGGCCGGCCGGTCGCGGAACTGGCCAGGGCTTTTTCAATAACCAGCCGGCTTTTCAAAACTTGCCGGCGCACCCGGGTCGTTAAAATTAATTTAATCACGTTACCATTAAGCACTTTTCCCAAATCAGATAATTTTAAATCACGCCCGGTCAGAAAAATCTTATCCATCATATTCTCCTGTTGTTGTCGCGGCGGGTCCGCCTCTGAAGGCGACCACCCGCCCCGCCTTGGCGGGGTGAGGCTCACCCGTAAGGGCGGCAAGAGTCGCCGCTACTTCTAAGATAAATTGCTCTTGAACACCAAAAAGCTGAATCCTTTAATCATCCTTCCCCGTCTTGGGCAGGACCAGTAGTTCTAAATTTTCGGCTATCCCCTTAAAATATCCGTCAATTCTTTTTTGTAATTCCTCTATCTGCGGCTGAAGCAACCGGTCGTTATTGATCAATTGCAGGTCGATCAGTTTAAAATATTCCGTAACATCTTCTCCGAGCGGCAGGATATAGCCGGCAAAAATATAATCCGGTGTTTCCTGAGTCAGACTAAATAATTTTTCTTTGATTTGAGTCCGGCGGAGTAGCTGGCCTGTTGCCCACAGGGATAAATCAGAGTGATTGACCAGATATTTTTGATAACTCGCTTTTATTCCATTGTAATGGCTTTTTATTTCCGCAAGAATTTCAGCTGTTTTCGGCTGATCAACTATTTTCTGGTATCCCAGACTCTGCAACTGGTCATTTAGGACGGCTAAAAATTCTTTTGACGCATTGGTAAAAATCTCGGCGGACTGGAGCAAATCCCGCCCTGGCGTGATTCGGGCAAATTCCTGAGCCATCCGTAATAATTCATTACCTAATAGACTGATAGAATAACGGGCTGATGATTCCAGCCAGTAAATCCGCTCTTCAAAACGCAATTTGTTTTTATCCAGCAATTGGTTAACCTCGGTCTGCCATGCTTCAGACCATTGATTCCACTGGTTTGAATCAAAGGATTGGGCTGACCGATGTTTTTGAACTGTTTGGACCAGGTTCTGATAGAACTGTTGGATTTTTTCTAGGTCCTGATAGGCCGCCCGTTGAGCCGTTAATTTTTCCTGCGGCAGGTTAACCGGATTGCCAAAAGTTACCGTGGTTTCTTGAATAATCGGCTTAAGCCCAACCGGGACCTGCTGACGAATAGTTTCAGGTTGAACGTTCGGGTCAAATTTTATCTTAAAATTATAATCACCTGAATATAACGGGCGTTTAAAAAATCCGCAGATCAATTCAAACCGGCTATTTTTCACATTCACCAACCGCTTATCCATCAAATAATATTCAATTTGGTATTTCTGACCGATTTCTTTTTGCAACGACTCGTGCAGCGGTATTTTTTTAGCGTAATAAACCTCGCCTTCCAGAACGGTCTCCTCCGGCAGGTTGGTTTCTCCTTCCAGGTAAAAAACATAGGTATTGTTTGGCCGGTTAATGGATGTCTTTCCCAATACTATCCGAATTTCATCTTGCCCCGCCGAAGGTGGTTCTTGAGACCAAATAACCTTATCGCTAAAGACGAAAATTGTGATTACGAAAATAAAAAAAGTTGGCGAGAAAAATAGCGCTGATTTTTTACTCATATAGACCGTTACGATTAAATTCCGAATATAAATGTTAAAAGGTAATGCCGATTTTCCTTTATTTATCAGCCGAAGGACTGATTCGTCCTCTGGCGAACAACAGTATGCTGAAATCCCGGCCCATAAATAACGAATCCTTTTCAGGTAGCTTGCCCCGATTGTATCGGGGTCGTATCGGCATATTTTATTATCGCATATTATTTTTAAACGGGCAAGAAATTTTAAAACACCAGGAAATAATTATTTTCCGGGAGGAAATGTAGCGCAGTGATAGGAAATAGATCTTATATCTACCTAATAAAACATGGTTTTCTCTTAATTAATTCTTCCCGTACTTCCATAGATTACCTATCCCTCAAATATATTATTTCTATGAAACTCTATAAATTTCTTATCAGGAATAAACCTATCCGGTAATTTTATTTCACTTCCTTCGTAAGCAATGAAACCTCTTTGAATTGATATTTCACGGGCAAAAGTTTTGATTGCACTTGAAAGCGTTATTTTATAATTATCATCAATGGTAATTAACCCATTGTCAAATGCCTTATCGTGTAATACGCACATGCAAATTCCGTTTCTTGGATTCATACGCAAGGAAGCATCTATTGACCAGGGAATAATGTGTCCGGCAACTAATAAATCCTCTTTAGGCAAGGCGCAGACTGAACACCGGATTCGGTAGCCAGATAGTATCATCTGGCGGAAGAAGTTCTGGTTTACCCTAACTTTAACGATGGCTTCTCTATCCTTACCTTCGGGAATATCTTCTTCGGATGGCACGATTTCGTATTCTTTCAATCCCTTTAATTGCGCTAATGCAATTTCACTTTGATATGCCAATTCTTCCCAATTCTAATTGAATTTATTCCAAATCTTTCCGTCAAGTTTACTCCCGTGTTGCCATCCTTTTACGCCTCGTTTCCGATGAACCGGGTTAAGCCGTGCGAAATTACCTAATTTAAATGCCACCGCACTCGGCGTTCTTCCAAGAATTTTAGCTAACTCAATTACTTTTTTATTAGTATGATTATATTGCCCAAATGGAATCTTACAATACAAGTTAAACGCAATAATAAGTTCTTGTTCTGACCAATTTTCTCTTGAAGTCATAGTTAAATCAAATTAATCTTTATCGTACCTTCTACGGCTGGCGATAAAGACGCCGCATGCTTGAATTCCTTGTCCTCCTGATGGTCATCGGGACTTCGTTGTCCCTCACAGAATCCCGTTAATAGGGACGCCTCCGCCGGTAACCAATCCATCTTTCCTCTTCTTGGCCAGAGCGGCGGCAAAACAGTCCGCATTATAAAGCATTTAATAACCGCAGATAATCCAGCATTGATTCATAAACCATCGCGGAAATGAAGTTAATAAATGGTATATCAGTTTTTGGTTCTATCTGGGTTTTCTTAATCGCGTTTATGTAATCGTTCCTTAAAACTGGCGGTATGATAGTGATAACATATCCATTCTGCAACAACGCCAGGTTCATCAAAAGCCGAGCCGCCCGGCCATTGCCATCAACAAAAGGATGTCTGGCGACAAATTCCTTGTGCAGTAATGCCGAAAATTCCACCGGATGATATTTCTTTCTCATTTTGGGAATATCAAGAATAAATTTCTTCATTAATGCCGGCACTCTTGAAGGCGGAGGCGGAATAAAATCCGTCCCGGTGATAATTACTTTTTCTTTCCGGTAATGCCCGGCCTTTGGCTGGTCTATCCGATAGTAAAATAGCCGGTGCAGTTCTAAGATATCCTTTTCGGTTATAACCGTAGTTTTAGCCAGCCGGTATAATAAATCATACGCCTCACTGTGACCTAATGCCTCATAATGATCCCTGATGGGCTTGCCGCCGATAGTAATGCCGTCTTCCAGAACTATTTTGGTCTCGGTCTCGGTCAAAGAGTTTCCTTCCAGAGCATTGCTAGAATAAGTTAATCCGATCCGATAGTATTCCTTTAATTGCTCCAACGTATGCTTATCAAAAGGTCTATGCTTATCTATTTTCTTTTTGAATTCATCTATTTCCTTTATTTTATTTTCGTATGTCATGTCGTTTCTCCTCATAAAAGCCATTTAATTTTTATCTCATTCTCCACGCCCTTAAATTCCTTGTCCTTCCGATGGTCATAGATTCGTCAGGCTCACTACAAGTCAGGATGCAGTTTACCCCGCTCCCGCCTCGGTGGGACGGGGCTTCGCACCGCCGGTTATTATACAGTACAGTTAGAAAATCCAGTTAATTTTTATCTCCTTTTCTACTGTCCTAAATTCTTTATCACCCGTGACTAACTCGGCTTTCTTCTTTTTGGCCAGGGCAACCGCAAAACAGTCCGCATACGACATTTTGTGAGCGGTTTTAAGCATCGCCGCTTCTTTGGCCAACTCCAAGTCCACCGGCACAATATCTATCGGTAACCCTTGTATCATCAAGGCCACATCCTCTGCCTTATGGTAGTCATATTCCCTGGTGACGATATAATAGACCTCGCCCCAGTTGACTGCAGTCATCAGGAGATTCCGGTCCTTTTCTGCGGCTGCGGTAAAAACGTCCCTGACCTTTTCATATCCGGATTCCTTTTCCAGATAGGCCATCAGGGCGTGGGCATCTAAGACCTGCATTTGCCTTCATCCTTCTTATTGTCTCTGGCGCGTTCTTCCAGAAGTTTAGAAGTCAGTTTTTTCTGCCCGCCCAGAATCCCGGCCATATGCTCAAAGTATTCCTTGGTCAGCGGCTGGAGAATAATCTCGCCGCCCTTTTCTGTAATTCATAACCTGGTGCCGTTCTTGATACCGTGCCGGTGCCGTATCTTG
>ERZ1292630.1689-Hain-H41-02um-R3-1689-length-21305-cov-8_pt1 | contig 14806 bp, 14 predicted proteins | sample MGYA00564408_ERZ1292630 | MGnify/ENA primary metagenome ERZ1292630 (study PRJEB36523, sample SAMEA6512641) | groundwater metagenome | collected 2019-01-08 | study: AquaDiva: Metagenomics assemblies of 32 groundwater samples | reverse complement strand
CCACCGCCGCGACGCCGTTCCCCAGGACCAGCGCGTCCACCTCGCCCCCGGACAGACCTGCCAGAACCCTGGCCGCCGACACCACCGAGAGCGTGTTCTTCTTGAAGACCCCGTCCTGATGCTCAACGACGACCAGTATGTCCGCCATGTATGCCCTCCCGATGCTTCTTTCTGATAGATGCGGCACAGTCGGAGAACTTCCTTCGCCATGCCTGCCACGTCTGTCCCAGTTCTGCGGGAGTTCTCAGGAACGTCCCTGTTCTGCGATCAGAGGACCTTCGCCTCGGATTTCAGCTTCGACATCAGCTCCGCGACATCCGCCACCCGGCCGCCCCCCGCGCGCTGCTTCGGCGGCGCGTACGAGAGAATCTTCACCCTCGGCGTCGTGTCCACGCCCAGCGATGCCACCGGAACGACCTTCATCTCTTTTTTCTTCGCCTTCATGATCCCGGGGAGCGACGCGTACCGCGGCTCGTTCAGCCGCAGGTCCACAGTCACCACCGCCGGGAGCGCCACCTCGATCGTCTCCAGCCCGCCGTCGACCTCGCGGGTCACGTTCGCCTTCTTGTTGTCGGCGGCGAACTCGATCTTCGACGCGAAGGCCGCCTGCGGCCACCCGAGCACCGCCGCGAGGATCTGCCCCACCTGGTTGTTGTCGTCGTCCACCGACTGCTTCCCCATCAGAACGAGCTCGGCCTTTTCGTCGGCGACGACCTTCGCCAGCACCTTCGCCACCGCCAGCGAGTCGAGGTCCGTACCCGCCTCGACCAGCACCGCGCGGTCCGCGCCCATCGCCAGCGCCGTGCGCACCTGCTGCTCGCTCACCTTCGGGCCGACGGTCACGATGACCACCTCTCCGGCCTGCTTCTCGCGAATCCGGAGCGCTTCTTCCACGGCGATCTCGCAGAACGGGTTCACGACCATCTTGATGTTGTCCAGGACGATCCCGCTCCCGTCCCCCTTGATCTTGACCTTCTCGTCGGGGTTGGGGACCGGTTTGATGGCGACCAGGATCTTCACGTCGCACCTCCCATGAGATTCAACGCTTCAGGCGTTCCAACGTATCGGAAACGCAAGTTAAATGCAAGAATGAATGACGGTTCAATCCGTTGCGGCGCGGGAAGAGGGCGGAGGTTTCGGTGTGAGGAGGAACGGGATCATCGAAGCCACCAGGGCCGAGCAGATCCCCCCTGCCGTCCCGCCCGCGAAGTCGGCCACCCAATCGAAAAATTCCATCGAGCGGCCCGGGATCCACTGCTGGTGGAACTCGTCGACGGCGCCCAGGAGCGCCGCGAAGATCGCCGCCCAAACCACGGCTCCCGCCGCGCCGTTGCCGGTCTCCCTGCGCCAGAGGACGAACAGGAATCCGGCGACGCCGTAGATGCCGAAGTGGGCGACCTTGTCCGCCCCCGGGAACATGGCGACCTCCGGGTTCGGGATGGACGTCAGCGTGAGGGTGAGCGCCACCCAGACCGCCAGCATCGCAAGATACAGCCGCCCGCGTTTCACCTCAGGCGCGGTCCTTGCGGACGTACCAGCGATCGTAGAACGACTGGTACTCGCCGGACTGGACCGCCCGCCACCACGGTTCGTTGTCGATGTACCAGCGCACCGTGGCGACCAGCCCCTCCTCGAAAGGGACCCGCGGGACGACGCCCAGCTCGGCCCGGATCTTCGCGTCGTCGATGGCGTACCGCCGGTCGTGGCCCGGCCGGTCGGGAACGAACTTCATCGACCGCTCGTCCTTCCCCATCGCGGCGATCAGCAGCTTCGTGATCTCGATGTTCGTCCGCTCGTTTCCCCCCCCCACGTTGTAGATCTCGCCGGGGCGCCCGCGCTGCAGCACCGCATCCACCGCCCGCGAATGGTCCTCCACATGGATCCAGTCGCGCACGTTCATCCCGTCGCCGTACACCGGCACCGGCTTCCCCTCGCGCAGCAGCGTCACGAAGAACGGGATGAGCTTCTCGGGAAACTGGTACGGGCCGTAATTGTTCGAGCAGCGGGTGACGAGCACCGGCAGGCCGAACGTCTTCCCGTACGCCCGCACCAGCAGGTCCGCCGACGTCTTGCTGGCGGCGTAGGGAGAGTTGGGCGCAAGCGGCGACTCCTCGGAGAACTGCCCCGTGGCTCCCAGCGACCCGTACACCTCGTCGGTCGAGATCTGCAGGTACCGGGCGACCTTCGCCTTGCGGGCCGCGTCGAGCAGCACCTGCGTCCCCAGGATGTTCGTCCGCAGGAAGAGCGCCGGCTCGTCGATGCTGCGGTCCACGTGCGTCTCGGCGGCGAAATTCACGACCGCCCCGGGCTTCTCCTCCGCGAAGATCCGCGCGATCTCGGCCGCGTCGCAGATGTCCGCCCGATGGAAGCCGTACCGCGGGTCCCCGGCCACGTCCGCCAGATTCGCCAGGTTCCCCGCGTAGGTCAGCTTGTCCAGGTTCACGACGGTCCAATCGTCGTGGGCCCCGAGGACGTACCGGATGAAGTTCGAGCCGATGAAGCCGGCCCCCCCGGCGACGAGAATCCGCATCAGCGCGCGCCCCCTTCCGGATCGATCATTTCAAGGTACTCCCCCACCGCTTCCTCCCACGGCCTCGGGGAGACCCCGGTGATCGCGCGATACTTCTCCTTGCTCAAAACGCCATACGCCGGCCTTTGCGCCGGGTACGGCAAGTCCCGTGTTTTCGCCGCGAACAGCGACCCTGTCGGCAACCCGAGACGCCGCAGCACGTACCGGGCGAGGCCGAACCAGCTCGTCTCCCCTTCGCTGGAGAAGTGGACCGTCCCCCGCGCGCGCGCGCCGAGCAGGTTGCGGACGGCCCCGGCCAGGTCCCTCGAAAACGTCGGACACCCGACCTGGTCCGACGCGACGCGAAGCGTTTCCCCCTGCCGCGCCTTCTCGAGGATCGTGCGGATGAAATTCTTCCCCGCGGGACCGAACATCCACTGGGTGCGCACCAGCAGGTGGTCGCCCCCCTCCTCCCGAAGCGCCTGCTCGGCCGCCCACTTCGTCTTTCCGTACACGGAGAGCGGGTTCGCCGGATCCTCTTCCCGATACGGGCGCGAGGAAGCGCCGTCGAAGATGTAGTCGGTGCCGAACGTGACCATCAAGGCCCCGCGCTCGCGGCAGGCGCGCGCGACGTTGCGCGTCCCCTCCACGTTCAGGAGGTTCGCGAACGCCGCTTCGCTCTCCGCCCGGTCCACGGCGGTGTAGGCCGCGCAATGGACCACCACGTCCGGGCGGAACCCGTCGACCTCCCGCCGGCACGCCGCGGGGTCCGTCACGTCCCACTCTTCCCGGTCGGTCGTGCGGATCCCGGCGGAACGATCGAAGACCCGCGCGATCTCTTTCCCGAGCAGACCGAGCCCGCCGGTGATCAGCAGCCTCACCCGGTGGCCCCCGGCGCCCGACCCGCGACGGTCACCCGTCCTTCCTCGCCCAATCGTAGGGGATGTCGTTGTCGTGCGGGGGGACGCGGAACTCGTCCGGCGCGTCGTACTTGTAGGTCTGCGTGGAGACGTTGATCAGGAACGCTTCTTCCTCGCTGATCGTCTTGAACCCGTGGTAGACGAGCGGCGGGATCCGCAGGACGATCGGCCGGTGCTCGCCGAGGAAGAATTCGTTCACCTCCCCCTTCGTCGGGGAGCCGTCCCGCGAATCGTAGAGCACCACCTTCATCATCCCCTTGACCACGCAGAAGTGGTCGAACTGGACCTTGTGGTAGTGCCACGCCTTGACGACGCCCGGGTACCCGGTGGTCAGGTACACCTGGCCGAACCGCATGTAGATCTCGTCGTCCTCGCGCAGAATCTCCATCAGCCGCCCGCGTTCGTCCGGGAGCACCCTCAGCGGCTTCACCCTCACGCCATCGATCATCTCACCCCTCCTGTCATACCGCAAAACAGGGACGTTCCTGAGAACTCCATAAGAACAGGGACAGACCTGAATTATTCGGCCCAGATCGGGGACACCGTTACCGTTAGGAGTGTCCCTGTTCTGCGGTAGTTCGTAGGAACGTCCCTGTTCAACGGGAGTTCTCAGGAACGTCCCTGTTTTGCGGTCCCGTGGTGCTCGTGGGCCTTGCGGCCGATCGAGTGGTAGAGGAAGCCGAGCTCCCGCATCTTCCGCGGGTCGTAGATGTTGCGCCCGTCGAAGATGACCGGCTGCCGCATCAGGGTCTTCATCAGCCTGAAATCGGGCTTGCGGAACTCGAACCACTCCGTGGCGATCACCAGGACATCCGCCCCCTGCAGCGCGCCGTACGACGACTCTGCGTAATCGATCCGGTCCCCGTACCGCGCCCGCGCCCCCCTCATCGCCTCCGGGTCGAAGACCACCACCGATGCCCTGGCGTTCAGCATCTCGTCGATGAGATGGAAGACCGGCGCCTCCCGCGTGTCGTCCGTGTTCGGCTTGAACGCGACCCCCCAGACGGCGAACCGCAGCCCCTCGAGCTTGTCTCCGAAATGCCGCTCCATCTTCCTGAAGAAGCGCTTCCGCTGCTCCTGGTTGATATCCTCCACCGCCTGCAGGACGGAGAGCGCCGACCCCGCGTCGGACGCGCTTTTCAGCAGCGCCTTCACGTCTTTCGGGAGACACGACCCGCCGTACCCCAGCCCCGGGAAGAGAAACTTTGGTCCGATGCGCGAGTCCGACCCGATCCCCTCGCGGATCCTGTCGATGTCGGCCCCCACGGCGTCGCTGAAGTTCGCGAGGTCGTTCATGTAGGAGATCTTGAGGGCGAGGAAGGCGTTCGCCGCGTACTTGGTCACCTCGGCGCTTTTTTCGTCCATCACGATGACCTTGCTGCCGGTCTGCAGGAACGGCTCGTAGAGGTCCTTGAGGGCCACGATCGCCCGCTCCTCGCTCGACCCGATCACCACGCGCTCCGGCCGCAGGAAATCCTCGACCGCGAACCCCTCGCGCAGGAACTCCGGGTTCGACACGACGTTGAATGCGAACGCCGGACCCGCATTCTTCCGGATCGCCGCCTGCACCTTGTCGCTCGTCCCCACCGGCACGGTGGATTTGTCGACCACCACCTTGTACCCCGCGTCCGGCCGGTTCGCGAAGATCTTCCCCAAGTCGTTCGCCACCTGCAGGATGTACTGGAGGTCCGCGGAGCCGTCGTCCCCGGGGGGGGTGGGCAGGCACAGGAAGATGATCTCGGCAGGGAGGACCGCCTTCTCGAGATCCCCCGAAAAGGAGATCCTCCCCTTTTTCAAATTGCGCAGGTAGATGTCGTCGAGCCCGGGCTCGTAGATCGTCACCTGCCCCGCGTTCAACTTCTCGACCACCTCCGGGTTCGTGTCGACGCAGTGCACGGTGTTGCCCCGCTCGGCGAGGCACACCCCGGTCACCAGCCCCACGTACCCCGTCCCCACGATCGCGACGTTCATCCGGCAACCCCCATGATTTCAAGTATCCAATGATTCCGGATATCTTAATCGGCTGAGGATACCGCAAACTTCAGTGTGCGGGAAGTCCGGAAGCGGGACCGGCCGACACCGGGGTATACTTCAAGGATGTCCTGCATCCTCCGAAGCGTCCCCCGCCGCCGGGGTGCGTGGATCGCCCTGTTTCTCCTTCCGGGAGCCGCATTGACCGCGATTCTGCCGGGGACCGTCCGCGCGCTGGGTGGGCCGCGGCCGGTCGCGATTTCGGTCGAGGGTGAGGTCCGGCGCCCCGGGAGCTACACTCTTCCGCAGGACGCGACGCTCTCGACCCTGATCGTCGCCGCCGGCGGATATTCCGACAACGCGGACCTCGCGGCGGCGACCCTGACGCGGGATTCGGCCAGGGAAGCGCAAAGCGGCGAACTGCAGAACATCGTCCGGCGCCTCCGGGAAGCCCGCGCGGAGCGGCCCGGAGGGTGGGACGCCTGGAGGGAATTCCTCGATGAACTCGGGGCGCTTCCCCCCCTTGGACGCGTTCCCGCGCCGCTCTCCCACCCGCGCCTCCTGAAGGGGAGCCCCCGGGACCTCCCCCTGGAGGAGGGCGACGTCCTGCGCATCCCCGCGAAGCGGGACACCGTGGCCATCCGGGGAGCCGTGCGGGAACCGGGCCGCGTCGTGCCGTTCGCGGGGAAAACGGGCACCGATGAGTACGTCCGCCGCGCCGGGGGGTACGCGGACACCGCGGACCGCGGCCAGGCCCACCTGATGCGGCCGAACGGCGCCGTCGTGCCGTTGCGGCGCGGCCTGCTCGCGTGGAACGCGGAGGCGTCCCGCTGGGAGATCCCCGCCCTCCTCGGCGGGGGCCCCGCCGTCGGTCCCGGCGACACGATCATCGTCCCCCGGAAGCCCGTCCCCGGGAGCCGGGCCGCCTCGGTCCGCAACCTCCAGGAACTCCTGATGCGCGTCGCCGAAATCACCGGCGTGATCCCGGAGATCCCGTGACCCGCCGGACCGCGGTCCTCTTCCCGCGCATGCTCCTCGCCCTGGCCCTCCTCCCGGCGGCACTTCTCCCCTCGCCCGCCGGCGCCGGGGACGAACCGTTCACCGGGCCGAACAACTTCGGGGTGACCGGCCTCTTCGAAACCCCCACGGCACGCGTCATGCCGGAGAACCGGTACCGCCTCGGCGCCGCGCAGGTCCGCCCGTACCGGTACTACTTCGGCACGGTCGGCCTGTTCGACCGGATCGAGGTGAATGGCCGGGTCACCCAGGCGATCGGCGTGCCCGGGCTCGATAACAATACCGCCTACGGCAGCTTCAAGGACAAGGCGGTGGATGCGAAGTTCCAGTTCCTCAAAGAGGGGAAGTACCTCCCCGCCCTCGCCGTGGCCGTCTCCGACCCGCACGGCACGCGCATTTACGCCTCCCAGGCGATCGTCGCCAGCAAGCAGCTCTTCCCCTTCGACTTCTCGTTCGGCTTCGGCAACGGCCGCCTCGGCAAACAGCCCCTTCCGGAGCAGGGGGAAGGGATCAAGATCGAGCTGTTCACCAACCCCGCGAAGTGGGCGCGCGAGGCCCTCCCCTTCGGGGGTATCCAGTACGCCGCGGCGCCGTGGCTCTCGCTGCTCGCGGAGTACAGCCCGATCCGCTACGAACGCCAGACGACCGACCCGGCGCAGAAGAAATATTTTCCCGCCGCCGTCCGGTCCCCCTACAACTTCGGCGCGCGCGTCAAACCTCTTCGATGGCTCGAGATGGGCGTGAGCTGGCAGCGGGGAAATGAAATCGGCGTCACCGCCTCCGTCGCCTTCGACATCGGCCGGCCGCTGGTCCCGGTCCACGATCCGCCGTACCGGGAGTCGTTCGAAGCGTCCCGAGAGCCGCTTCCCGACCGGATCGCGTTCGCACTCGCGGACGTCGGCTTCAGCGACATCGGCGTTTCGAGCGACGGCTTCACTCTCCGGATCGACGCGCAGAACGACCGGTACTTCTTCACACCCCGCGCCGTGGAGGTGCTCCTTGCGACCGTCGCCCCGTTCCTCCCGCCGAACGTGGAGTACGTCCGCGTGCAGTTGAAAGAAAACGGGATTCCGGCGGCGGAAGCGGCCGTGCCGGCCTCGGCCCTTTCCCGCGCGGGCGGCGACCTCGTCCCGACGGAGCGCCGCCGCGAAGCGACCGGGTTCCGCTCCGCGGGATTCGACACGCCGATCCGGGCGATCACGCACCGCCGGTGGTTCGATTACGGGCTCAAGCCGTCCTTCGAAACGTTTCTCAACGACCCGTCCGGCTTCTTCAAGTACCGCGTCGGCCTGGCCGGGTCGCTCAGCGCGTTCCCCTGGCGGGGCGGGACCGCGCTCCTCGGCATCGAGGGATACCCGTTGAACAACATCTCCACCTCCAACGCGCCGCTTTCCATCCCCGTCCGCAGCGACGTGGCGGAGTACAAGAAGGAACAGATCACTCTCGGGCGGCTCCTGTTCGACCAGGTCGTCGCGACGCGGGAGCCGGCCTGGTTCCGCGCGGGGGCCGGACTGCTCGAGACGATGTTCGGCGGCGTGGACGCGGAGGCCGCGCTCCCCTTGTGGAACGGCAGGGTCCTCGCGGGTGCCTCCGGCAGCCTCGTCCGGAAGCGCGCGCCCGACGAACCGTTCGGGTTCCGGGGCAACGACCATTTCCACACCGCGCTCCTCCTCGGCCGGCTGAATATCCCCGAGTTCGACGCGGCGATCGACGCCAAGTGGGGACGATTTCTCGCGGGGGACCGGGGGGTTCGGGTCGCGGTCTCGAAGTTCATCCGCGGCGTGACCCTTTCCGCCTGGTACAGCGCCACCGACACCGGGGTGTTCACGGATCCGTTCAACCGCGGCTATCACGACAAGGGGATCTCCGTGGAGATCCCCATCCGGCTCTTCACGGGACGCGACTCGAAGACGGCGTACCGGTACAGCCTGTCACCGTGGACCCGCGACGCGGCGCAGGACATCGACCGCTACCAATCGCTGTTCGACCGGATCGGCCGAAACGCCGGGGTGCTCCTTGACAGGGACCGGAGATCGGTATATCGTTCCTCAGAGTAGTACGGTGTTTCCAATGGAGGATCCCATGAGCAGAAACCGTCCGCGGTCTGCGTTGAAATCCGTCGTCGCGATCCTTTGCGCCGCCTGCTTTCTGACCTTCGCACAAGGGGCCGTAACGCAGACCCTTGCCGCGGAGGAATGGGAAACCTGGCCGAAGAAGCCGGCCGATGCCGAAGCGGGCGGGGCCGCAGAGGCCGGTAGGGCCGGCGGGGCGAAGACCTACGCCGGGATGTCCGCGGGGACCATCGGGTGGATCGCCGCCGGGACCGCCCTCGTCATCGGGGTCGTGATCGCCGCCGGCAGTGGTGGATCCTCTTCAAATCATTGAACCCCCGGGGGGGCGATTTTCCGTAACCCCCCTTTTTCCGTCCCGTGCGTAACCCGGTCCCGTTCCTGCGACGTATCGGGTCGGCCCTCCCTCTTTTCCTCTTGCTCTGCCTGCCCTCCTGGGCCGCAACTCCCGAAGACCATCCCGCCGTCCCGGTGATCCTTGACCGCGCCGAGTCCCTCTTCCGGTCGATGAAGGCCCGCGACTACCGGGCGATCTTCGCCGCGCTCAGCGCGAGGTCGCAGGAGACGATCGTCGCGGAGACGACGTCCGCCCTGGCCACCGCCGCAAAACAGGCGCGACGGGGGGGGGCGACCGCCGCCGAAACCCCGTCCGCCCTGGCGAGGGATCCGGCTCCCGGCCTCGAGGTGGTCCGCAGCGATTTCATCGCGGGCGGGCCGATCGCGCGGGACTACTGGGACGCCTTCCTGAGCCGATTCGACCCCGACGCCGCACTGGAGCACAGCCGCTGGGAGATCGGCCCCGTGGGGAAGGACCGCGCGGAGATCCTCCTCACCCACCAGGGCGCGGAACGCCCTGCGGTGCTCAAGATGTTCCTTGAAGCCGACGGTTGGAAAGCGGGCCTCGTCGAAACGTTCTGGTCCCGCTGACCCCGGACCGGGGTATTGGGGTTTATTCCAGCCACGACTCTGCGGGTGTGTCAAAAAACTCGTGGAGAGGGATGCCGTTCCCGCCGACGACGAGAAACCGCGCTTCGGGATACCGGGCACGGAACGGGTCCAGTCCCGGGGTCTTGCCGCTCCTCCCGCTTTTCACCTCGATCGCCCAGAGCTTTGTTCCGCGGGCAACGACATAATCGACCTCGTATTTCCCTTTCCGCCAGTACGTGAGGGAATAGTCCGCAGGATGCAGGGTATTGACGAGATGCCCCCCCACGGCGTTCTCGACCAGACGTCCCCACCAGGAAGTATCCGCGATGGATTCATCGAACGAGCGGGTCGACAGGGCGTTGATCAGGGCATTGTTCCAGAGCAGCAACTTCGGACTGCTCCCCCTCTTGCGGACGGACCCTCTCGAAAAGAGCTCAAGCCCGCTCGCAAGAAAAGCGGTCTCCAGCAGCCGGAGATAATGGGCAAGGGTCGTCGTGTTGCCGGCATCCTGCAATTGTCCGAGCATTTTGTTGTAGGAGAGAACCTGCGCCGGAAACGTCGCCGCCAGCGCGAACAGATGTCGCAGAAGCGTCGGCTTGGTGATTTTTTGCAGCTGGAGCACGTCCCGCGCCAGGACCGTTTCGATCAATGAATCGGTCACGTACCGTTTCCACTTCCGCTCGTCGTCGCTATAGGCCGCCGCGCCGGGATAACCACCGAAAAAAAGCCAGCGTGGAAGATCCCAACCGAAGGCGTCGATGCACTCCCGAAACGTCCAGTGGCCGCAACGATGCAGGAAAAATCGTCCCGCCAGGCTTTCCGATAACCCTTCCGTGATCAGCAGCGCCGATGACCCGAGGACCAGTAAGCGAATATCGCGTGGCGCACGCCGGGCGTCATCCCACATGCCTTTCAGGGATTCACTCCAGCCGCGCACCTTCTGGACCTCATCGAGTACCAGAAGCACCGCTCCGGCCGAACGGTCCGCCTCGACCTCGGCCCGGCGCCACTGGGTTTCGATCCATTCCGGCCCCGGCGGAAGAGGCGTGTCCGCGGAGGCGTAGACGGAAGGAAACGGGAGCTTCTCCATCACCTGCCGGGCGATCGTCGTTTTCCCTACCTGCCGGGGACCGGTCAGCACCTGAAAGACGGGCTGCCGCTTCCCGAATTCCTTGACCAGCAACGGTACCAGGGATCGTTCGAAGTTATTCATATACGTAGCGTAACCGGCCGTTTATCGAAACGCAACATAAATTACTCAATGGTTGAGTAAAATTACTCGATGACTGACATAGTGTATTTTCCGCATCCCGTCCCAGGTCTGTCCCCGTTCTGCGGGAGTTCGCAGGAACGTCCCTGTTCTGCGGTTATTGGGGTGGTTCGGGGGGAGGGGTCAGTGGATGGACTTTGAAGGGGGGAGGATCGTGGGGCGGGGGAGGTCGGATTCGGCGTCCGCAGCCGGTTCCCGGGCGGGAACGCCGTGGAATTCGTACGCGGGGCTGTATCCTTTCACGAGGGCGTCCAGCTTCTGAACGACCGGCAGGCGGCTGCCGGCCAGCGCGGCCTCGATCAGCTCGTCGAGCCGGGCCAACCATTCGGACGGCATCTTCTCGCTGCCGATCAGCTTCATCACCTTCGGGTGGGAGGTGCGCATCGCGTCCTCGCCCTCGATGATCAGCTCCTCGTGCAGCTTCTCGCCGGGGCGCAGGCCCGTGAAGACGATCTCCGCGTCCGTGCCCAGCTCCTTCCCGCTCAGCCGGATGAGGTTCTTCGCCAGGTCGAGGATCTTCACCGGCTCGCCCATGTCGAGGACGAACACTTCGCCGCCCTCCCCCATCGCCCCCGCCTGGAGGATCAGCCCGGCCGCCTCGGAGATCAGCATGAAGTAGCGCGACGCCTCCGGGTGGGTGACGGTGAGCCTCCCCGTCGTCTCAAGCTGCTTGCGGAAGATCGGGATCACGCTCCCGACGCTGCCCAAGACGTTGCCGAACCGGACCGCCACGAACACCGTCGATTTCCCTTCCCCGTTCATATTGTGGATAACGAGCTCCGCCACGCGCTTGGTCGCCCCCATCACGTTGGTGGGCCGCACCGCCTTGTCGGTGGACACGAGGACGAACCGCAAGACCCCGTTCCGGGCCGCCGCTTCCGCGACGATCCGCGTCCCGAGGACGTTCGTCTTCACCGCCTCCACGGGGTGCATCTCCATCATCGGCACGTGCTTGTACGCCGCCGCGTGGTAGATCACGACCGGCCGGTAGGCGCGCAGGACCTCTTCCACCCGGGAGCGGTCCCGCACATCGCCGATCAGGGTGATCAGGTCCAGGGTCGGGAACTTCTGCCGCATCTCCATCTCGAAGGCGAACAGGGGGCTCTCCGCGATCTCGAAAAGGACGAGCCTCGCGGGCGACAGCCGGGCCAGCTGGCGACACAGCTCCGAGCCGATCGACCCCGCCGCCCCGGTCACCATCACCGTGCGCCCCGTGACGTGGCGGCGCAGCAGGTCGGCGTCCAGCTCCACCGGGTCGCGCCCCAGCAGGTCTTCCAGGTCCACGTTCCGCAGCGCGCGCACGCTGACCTTCCCGTCGATCAGGTCCCCCACCCCCGGCAGAATCCGGAACGTGGCGGATACCTCGCGGCAATGCTCGACGATGTGCCGGATCGCCGACGGAGGCGCGGACGGGATCGCGATGACGATCTCGTCGACCTGATGTTTTTCGCAGAGGCCCCCGATCCGCTCGTGCCCCCCGAGGACCTTCGCGCCATGAATCCGGGCGCCGATCTTCGCGGGGTCGTCGTCGACGAACCCGACCTGCTCCATCCCGAGGGACACGTTCTCGGAGATTTCCCTTGCGATCATCTGCCCGGCGGCGCCCGCCCCCACGATGAGCACGCGCCGCACGAAATCCGGCCGCCGCCGTCCCAGGGCTTCCCGCCCCGCGCGGACCAGGTAGCGGAATCCCAGCACGAACAGGAGCGTGATTCCCCAGTCCAGGATGTAGATCGACCGGGGGATCGGATTCGGCGGCCACAGCGCAAAGACCGCGCCGTAGAAGATCAGGGACCCCAGCGCGCATCCCGCGGCGACCGGGAGGATGTCCCGGATCGACACGTACCGCCACCACCCCTGGAACAGCCCGAAGGCGGAAAACCCGAGGGCCTTGGAAAGAAGCAGCACCGGGATCGTCCCCCAGATCACGGGGAGGTAGATCATGGGAACGCTGAAGTCGAACCGGAACAGGAAGGCAAGGTGATACGCCGAGACGAAGATCGCAAGGTGCAGCAGGAACTTCACGATCACCCTCTGGCGAAGGACGAGGTCCGCCGGGGGGGTAAAAAGCTTCGCCATGCGGGAACGCACGGGTCGGGTCGGTTTTTCTGCGGGCATCGGGTTCCTAACCTTGATCGGTATTATTCTTCATTTCTGCACCGGAGTTATACTTGCGCGCCGACGAGCTTTACTACGGCATCCACGATCCCCGGATGTTTGACGTAGTAAACGCTTTCTAAAGATCGGCCCGCCGGGGCAGGAATATCGGGAAGCGTTATCCTGCGGGTGGGGGATTTCAACACCCCGATGTCGTTCTCCGCGATGATGGCGGAAACCTCGGCCGCCAAACCGCACGTTTTCCAGCCGGAATCCACCACCACCGCGCGGCCCGTCTTCTCCACGGATTTCAGGATCATGTCCACATCCAGGGGCTTGACCGTTCTCAGGTCGATCACCTCGGCGTCGATATCGTATTTCTCCAATTCCGATGCGGCTTTCAGGGATTCGCCGACCATGAAGGAGGAGGCGATCAACGATACGTCCTTCCCCTCCTTCCTGATGGCGCCCTTCCCGATCGGGACCGAATACAACTCCTCGGGAACATCGCCCTCCGTATCGTACAACCACCGATCATCCACGAAAACCACCGGGTTGTCATCCTTGATGGCCGCCACCATCAATCCTTTGGCGTCATGGGGCGTGGCCGGCATGACGACTTTCAGGCCCGGCACATGCGAAAACATCGCATGAAGGGCCTGGGAATGCTGGGCCGCCTGCTCTCCGCCGCGGTTGATCACTCCCCAGAATACCACCGGAACCGGGATTCTCCCCCCGTTCATATAGAACCAGTTCGCCGCTTCGTTGATGATGGGGTCGAACGCGTAGAGCATGAAATCCATCCTCGGATGGACGACGACCGCCCGCATTCCGGCCAATGCGGCCCCGACGGCGGCTCCGGTCATCGAGTTTTCCGAAACCGGCGTGTCGATGATCCTTTGATCCCCGAATCGTTTGATCAACCCTTGGGCCGTATTCCCGACGTACCATGGACTTTTCACTCCCTGCCCGATCAGGATGACGGACTCGTCCAGGCTCATCATCTGGTGGAACGCCTCGTTGATCGCGAGGCTATAGGTCAACCTTCTAGTTTTTGTAGACATACCGGCTCAACTCCTCTTCCCTCGGGAAGGAGCTATTCCGTGCAAAGCTGTGCGCATCGAGAACTTCTTTTCCCGCTTGCGCGTGGATCTCTTCAATTTCCTTCCGGGAAGCGATCCTGTTCTTCAAAATGTGTCTTTCGAGTTTTTTGATGGGGTCTTTTTTTCGCCACTTTTCGATTTCCTTCGGCGGCCGAATATCGGTGTGGGCCCCCTGGATATTGTCGTCCGGTCCGACATGGCCGTGCATCCTGTAGGTAAGGCATTCGAGGAAGACGGGGCCTTTCCCCCTGCGGCACAGGTCGACGGCTTTCCGCGCGGCCCGATGAACCGCCAACACGTCGTTCCCGTCCAGCCGATGGCTCAGTTCGCCGAACGGGATCCCCAACTCGTAGATTTTCGGACTGACCCTGATCTCACCGATCGGAAGATGCGTGGAATACAGGTTGTTCTCGCAAACGAAGATCAACGGTAATTTCCGTAACGCCGCAAAATTCAGCGACTCGCAGAGAACCCCCTCTCCGGTGGCGCCATCCCCGAAAAAGCTGACGGCGACCCGACGATCGTTTCTGATTTTCGCCGAAAGGGCTGCGCCCATCGCCAAGGCGATCGTCCCCGCGACGATCGGTACGGATCCCATCATCCCGACCGAGGGGTCGATGAGGTGCATCGACCCGCCCCGTCCTCGTGAACAACCGGTTTCCCGGCAAAAAACCTCGGCGACCAACTCCCGCATCCCGCCACCCTTGGCGAGGAAATGCCCGTGGGACCGGTGATTCCCGAAAATATAATCCTCCGTTTCGAGGGCCGAACAGACCCCCGCGGCGACGGCTTCCTGCCCGGTGCACAGGTGCACGGGGCAACGGATCTCCTTGCTGAGGATCGGATCGACGAAACTCTCCTCGCATGTCCGGATCCGCACCATCATGCGGTACAGACCCATTGCCGTTTCCTTGCTAATAATG
>ERZ1292630.3125-Hain-H41-02um-R3-3125-length-14824-cov-7_pt1 | contig 14824 bp, 5 predicted proteins | sample MGYA00564408_ERZ1292630 | MGnify/ENA primary metagenome ERZ1292630 (study PRJEB36523, sample SAMEA6512641) | groundwater metagenome | collected 2019-01-08 | study: AquaDiva: Metagenomics assemblies of 32 groundwater samples | reverse complement strand
TTTTTCGTCGCAGATTTGGTAACCAAATCGCGCATCGCATGAGACGAATGGGGGGATACCTGGGTGTTAGTGATTTTTTACTGATCTCGAGGTTGTTTTTGGGGGGTTTTCCCAATACGAGTGGAATATTTTCTCGCCGCTTCAGATTCGATACCCTCTACACCATTCACACACAGTATGACGGTTCGTTTCATCGCTGTTGTCGTCGCGCTGTTGGCTTGCGTCGTCACCACTGCCTCTGCTGCAGGACGCCCGAAGTGGCATGAACTCGAACACTACACCTTTGATAAGTACGTCGCCGACTTCGGCCGCTCGTACGAAAAGGGGACGGAAGAGTATGCCTTCCGGGAAACGATCTTCAACCGCAAGTTGAGCGTCATTCGCGCGCACAACGCGGATAGCAAGATGACCTGGCGCCGAGGAGTGAATATGTTCACCGACTTATCTGATAAAGAATGGAAGCAGTTCAATAAGGCCACAAAGTCGCCCACGCGGCAAGCGCCGGCCAAGGTGCACGCGGCGCCGTCGAATTACAAGGCGCCGCTCATGGTGGACTACCGCACCTGGACGAACCCTTCGGTTCTGACCGCCATTAAGCATCAGGGTTCCTGTGGCAGTTGCTGGGCTCACGCCGCCACCGAGACGATGGAAGCCCACTACAGCCTGCACACGGGGCTCCTTCCTGTGCTCTCGGCGCAGCAAATCACGTCGTGCACCCCTGCCCCGAACGCGGGTTGCAACGGTGGCGACCCCGCCCTCGGCTTCATGTACATCAACACAACCTATCACGGCCTCACGGAGGAGTGGGCGTATCCGTACTCGAACTTCTTCTTCGACTACCGCGACCCGAACGCGACGACGTCCGCGTGCGTGAACACGACCAACTTGTTCCCCAACAAGCACCGCCCGTACAGCTGGTTCGCGGAACTCAACCGTGCCGGCGTGGTCGGATATGGATCCGCTGTTGCCAACAGTGCCACGTCGACGCAGTCGGCGCTGGCCAACGAAGGACCACTCGCCATTGGCGTGGCCGCGGGCAATTGGCAGGATTATGAAACCGGCATCTTCCAGAACTCCAACGCGACGGGCCCTAACAACGAGTGGGGAATCGACCACGCGGTGCAAATGGTGGGCTATGGCCACGACGGCGACTTACACATGGACTATTGGATCGTCCGTAACTCCTGGAGTACCCTCTGGGGAGAGGCCGGGTACGTTCGTCTTTACCGCGCGTCGGATCCGTCGCAGGAGCCGTGCAGCCCCGCGGCCTATGGGCCCGTCTGCGGAACCAGTGGATGCCTCAGCGACCCCATCTATCCTTTTATCCGGAAAAACCCAGGGCAGAAGTGGTAAATCCCTGACGTGGTCTCCTCCACAGCAACAACACTTTACACCGCTGTGGTCCCCTCCTCCGATTGAAGTGAAAGGGGAGTGGTGTGCCAAAAGGTGGACGGCTCCGCTTCTTTTTTTTCAATCAATGCTTTTCTCTCTGTCGCTCGTTTCTCATTCGCGTGTGTCAATTTTGGATGAGTTGTTTTGTGTTGAGCGACAGGGGTGTGTGGGCTTCCAACATTTCCAGGCGTTGCTCACTATGAGAGGCTTCGGGACGATGTTGATGTGTTGTTTTCCCGTTCATTCTGCAAGGTCCTTTTTTTAAAGTCAACGAACCGGAGCCGTAAGCCCCGTTTTCTTCTTTCGCGCCGCATCCGAAAGCCCGGAGGTATAATTATTATTTTTCCTTTCCTGGATGCAAGACGACTCCACTGAAAGCCACATCCGCAGGCGCAATCACGTGGCAAGCATCATGATGCTCCGCGTGCTACACTTGTACCGCAGCAAGGTCGGGGGGGTGGGGGGCACCAGCCGTGGAGGTGGTGCCACCGCAGCCGCGGAGTCGCCGAAGTCGCTTTCGTCGACGATCAAAACGATGACAAACGGCGGCGGCGTCGGAGGGGAGAGGAGTGAGATCACTTGGTCTGCACTCGAGGCGAGAACGATGGCGCTACTATGCCCCCGCCTTGACGCCGCGCTCGCGGCCGCGGAGGAAACCCGACGTCATCGGAAACGGCACGCCATCACGGACGAGCATCCCGACGATGAAGTGCCTCAAGTGGGCAAACGCGTGAACGGGGGGCCCAACGCCATGCCACCCTTGTCCGAGGACACGTTGAAGGAAATCGCGGCCATCCTTGCATCGGAGGTTCCCGTCCCTCCGTCGATGCCTTCTTCTCGGCGTAGCGGCGGTGGTGGATTGGAAAGCCAACAAGGCGGGGGGGGTGGTGACTTTTCTGCCGCCGCTGCGGCGACCGCATCGACATCGACCACCAAACCGCCATCCCCGCCGAATCGGCAAACGTCGCGTGGTCGCCCAGGGACGCAGGAGAGCAAGACGAGCGACACATTACGCCCAGCGGCGGCCGGCCGCTTCCCCCCTCTCCTGGCCATTCCAGTTCGCACCTGGCCACAAAAGTACGACGCTGCTCCTCAGATGCTTCCTGGGGGACGTGTGCCGCAGCCGCCCTCGTCCGCCTCGTCGTCCATGCGGCCAGACCACAACGGCACCACCACCACACGCGAGTTCATTACCCCGGCATTGGAAGGCTCCTTCACCGCCCGCATCCCGCGCCCTCCGCCTCCAGTGCCACTCACGGTTCCTTGGGCCACGTCCACCATTGCACCTTCCACATCCCAGGGGTCGCGAGGCAGCCCCCCAAGCGGCGAAAAGCGGATGGCGCTCGTGTCCAAGACGCAAGACCCGTGGTGGCACGTGGTCTTAGCCCAGAAGGAAGCCTTCGAGGCAGAGCAATCCGAGAAGTTGGAAACACTCCGGAGATCAAAAGAGCACACCAAGACGAATTTGGATTTACAACTGGCGGAAAAAGATGTTCGCAAGCAGTCCGAACAGGAGAAGGCTCAACGTGACCGCGCGATGCGCGAGGCACACGAGAAAGCATTGAAGGAGGAAGGGGAGAGAGCAGAACGAGAAAAACACGAGGTCAGTGCCAAATTGCAAAAGGAGCTGTTCTTGCAGCTGGAAGCCGAAAACGCACGTCGTCTGGAGCTTGCCGAGGAGCGCCGCCTGGAGCAGGCGGCCATCCGGGAAGAACAGCGCCTCATCCGGCTCGGCGAGCAGGAAGCCCAACAGGCTCGACGCGCCAAGGCTCTCGAAGTTCAAGTCCACGCACTGGTGGCCAACGAAGCGCAGCAGAAGGAGCGCGAGCAGCGCCGCGTCAAGGAGAAGGAAGATGACGCCAAATATTGCCGCATGATGGAGGAGCGACTGCGACTCGATGAGGAAAAGTGCCGCGAGAAACTCGAACGCATCCGCTACCGCCAGGAGCGCAAGGCGGCGATCTATCAATCCGTTCGGGAAAGGGAGGCCGCGCGTGAGAGTTTGATCGTCGAGCGTGCCGAGGCTCAGCGTGCGCAGCTCAACGCGCAGGCCGAAAGGGCCGCCGTCGAATCTGCGGCGAAGAAGAAGGAGGAGAGCGACAAGCTGCGCACTGCGCTAGCGAGCCAAATGAACCGGAGGCGTCGGTTGAAGGTCGCCGAAGCCGATGCCGCGTTGGTCGCGGGTCAGCTCGTCATCGCCGACGCTGCCGCGGCCAGGGAGGAAGAGCACCGGCGCAAACTGGCCAAGGCGAAAGACGATGCACAATATCGAGAGGCGTTGAGACGGCAGCTCGAGGAGCGACACGAGATGAGTTTGACCGCGGCCATGCGGCAAATGTCGGACGTCGAGCGGAAGATGAATGCCCAGTTCATTATCGCCCCTACCGCAGCCTCCATGTGATCCCCGAATCCAAAGCCAAAGCCGAAGGGGAGGAACGACGTGTGGTGTGTCCCAAGACCTTACGACACGATCTGTCGGGGGCTGCTGCTTTCGGTGGATGCATTCTGCAACGGTTTTTCGGTGGGCGTGGTGTTTTTTGTGGGGGGTCTTTCGAATCGAAGGGCGAGGTGAAAAAAAAATCAATCGTTTGTGTACCGTCTCCTCAGTGGTGTGTGATTCCTATCTCGCCTTCATTTCTCCCCTCCACACATCTCCAACAACAACGCGCGCGTGGTGCAAGAAAAGATCGGGAAGTCAATATCCTTTTCTTTTTTGTCCACCCCTTGCTTGCTCTGTCCACACCTTGCCTTTGTGCGCGTGACGCAAGCGATTGCGAGACCCTCCTGCGTTGGAACCCATATGGCCGGACAAACAGACTAACGCTTTTTCTCTCTCTGCACTCTCGAGGTCATCACCGGAATAGCGCACAGCCGGTGATCATCCATCATTCACGCAACAGCAAACCCCCCGGCGACACTGAGCACACGCCCAAACGTCGTCGTCACTTCAAAAAACAACCCATCACTCCAACAGGAACCGGCGGACATTTAGCCCGTCCATCCCGGTTGGAACAAAAAGGAAAAAAAAACATAACCTTCCTCCTTACCTTCATTATAGAGTGAGTTCGGAATGTCCCACCGACGACCGCCGGCGCCTGCGCGCCACATTGATGTCGTGGTCACGGAGCATGGGGGGGAGTTCCAACGTGGAGGTTCCACAGACGTCGTCCACCTTCCAGGGTCATTCCAAACCAACCCCGAGAGGACGAAAGGGGGAGGCAATGCTAGCCACGGAGATGGGGGGGCTATTCCTGTCGCCGCAGCGGGGGCAGAACGGTCAAAACGGGGCCATCATCAAGGTATCAGCTCTCGCGATGACGAATTCGCCATTCCACGTGGCGCGAGACTAAGGGATGTGAGCAGCTGGGATGACGTGAGCCCTTTCGGCATCGGAGGAGGCAAGGTGCTTACGACCAGAGGAGGCTTGCGGGGCCATCAACGTGGCACCCGTCAGCACGACGAGCAGGAGGAGGGAGATTCTGATGATGCTGCAGCCAAGGACGATGATGGTCATTCAAGCGCGTCGTCGTCTTCGTCGTCGGCGACTTCCGACAGCATGATGGCTTCCGATAGCGACGACGATGGCTCTCGTGGCGTTGTCGGCGGAACGTCCCATCACCAGCATCACACCGCCTCCACCGTCACCGCTGGGGATCGTCATCGCCGCCTCCGGCGTGACGATAGCGGCGACGCGTCCGACAACGAAAAAGACGACGATGACGACGAGGAAGGCCCGGAACAGCGTTGCGCCAGCGGTAACACACTGGAAATACAGGACGCTGGCGCAGGGCTATTTGACTCGACCAGTGACCCATTTGCGGCGCAGGGCCATACGATGAAAAAGGTGGTTAAGAAGAAGCGACGGTCTCTCGCCTCTGTGGAGCTGCACCATCAGACGCGACGACAACACGACGGCTATAGCGACGACGACGAGGCGTCGACCACGGCCAGGGATTCGACCGCGGCCGACCCATCTGCACCGAGTTTCGCTTCTCGCGCGTCGGCGCTTGCTCGCATGCTCCTCCTTGCCAGCACAAAAAATGCGGAAAAGCAACAGTCACGACGATCCGACGAGGCGGTGCCTGTCGACGCGGTTCCGGCGCCAGCTCGAGACGAAACCGTTTCGTTGGTGGCCGCAGCGGCAGCTCATACGGTCCGTGTGGATCCAACGTCGATGCCCCAGAGTGAGGAGGTGGTGGTGACGCTCGAGGAGGCCATCCGACGGCAAAGCCGGGTGCAGCGGCCTCCGTCGCGGAAGCCTCGCACGGTGTTCGCCGAATCCGCGTCGGAGTTTGTTCGGCCGTCGCACATGCGACTGGCGGATGTGGTTTGCAGCGGGTTTGCCTCTTCCCGGCCGCCGCCGGTTGGTTCATCGACGGACGGGGCGAAATCAACGGGGAGCAGCACAAATTCTTCCGAAGACGACGAAGGAGGAGATGGAGGTGACAACCGTCTTCTAGATGGAGGCGACAGCCGTCTTCTAGATGGAGGTGGCAACGAGAACACCCATCGGCGACGCCGAGAGGAGGATGCGGAGGATCCGGCGGCATCATCGATCACCGCAAGGCTGGCGGCGGCGAGGTGGCGGGCCACTTTGATGATTCAAAACGCCCTCGGGCAGCCGAGCAGTCGCAGCGATCCCGTGCCGCCGGAGGTCGACATCGATGGCGTGTGTGAAAACATGGCGGAGCACCACTCGGGCTCGAAGCGGGCGGCGGCATCTCCTCGGCCGCCGCGCTGGGTCACGGAGAGGTTTCCTGGTCTTTTCAGTTGTGCAACGCACGCCAATTCCACAACGTCGGTGTTTGTCGACATATCGGATCGGTCGACGATCTGGCGGGCGTTGGACAACAAGAAGCCGCAGAGTCCATCCTCTGCGCTCAACGACGGCGGCAACGACGCAAGAGAGGCTGATGATCGCATTCGGCCGCAGTGGTGGAGCGTCAAGCGAGTGGAGTTGGTCGGTGCCTTGTCTCACTCGCGAGGATTCCTCCGTGCATGGGAGAAGGTCCTTCACGACGGCTGTGCCGTCCACGAAGGCGACGAAGAAGACGACCTTGAGCAAAGCATCGACGCGGCGGCTCCCACGCGTTACCAGCAGCTGCGAAACGTGCAGCGCTCTTTAGAAGGAGGAGGAGATGCAGCGATGAGGCGTCTCTCTGGCCGCGGCGATGCACTATTGGCGGAGATTTCCATTCCTGACGCGGTGTGGTTAGGTGACGACCGGCAACACAATGACGACGACGGCCATTCCAGCCAGCACACTGGTCGGCGACCAGAGGAAGGGGGGCTTGGAATCTGTTCCGTCGCACGCTACGGAGACGTCACGCTGGCTGATTTTTTCTTCCCGACCATCCTCGCTCTGCAGCGCACTACTACTGGTGATGAGGATTCTCAACCGAGCAGGGGCGAGTCGTGGTTGCCAGTCAGTCACCACGAACGCCGGCTCGAGCTCTGGTTTCGTCCCATCCTCGATGCGGTGTGCACGTCGCTGCTCAAAGTCACATTCAACCGCCGGCAGCAGCACGTTCGTCGGTATCAACGTCGACGAGGGAAGGATGAAGAGCAAGAGGAAGTGGGGAGTGGCGGCCGGCCGGAGGATGAGGGTGCGTCGAGCATTGCTTTTCACGGGAATATCAAAATGACCAACATTGTGATCACCGACGTGGAAAAGACCACCACCACCTCCTCCGGCCCAGAAAGGATCGGGGTGCAGCTCCGGGATCCTCTCATGCACTGGACGCAGTCCCTGCTTCATTGTGGCGAAGATTACTCACCCTTGCCCCATGACGTGGCGCTGTGGATTTTGAGCTGTCAACAATCTCGTCGATTTGGCCGTCGCGGCGATGAACCGGCACCGCGCGGGGAACAAACGCCGGATGACGATCACGGCGACGTGGTGACCGCGGGCGATGCGATCATGCAGTATTATGGGGGCACTGCGGAAGAAGATTACGACGAACACGGAGGAGAACAGGATGGCGATGACGTCGATGATCTTCGGATTTCGATGGCCGATGACTGGTACGCCGTAGGCAGCATCGTAGAGGCGGTGGCCCTTTCCCAGCCGCCGCGTGGCTACGCCATGTCGCTCGCCGCCGCCGCGGCATTGCGCACCAGCATGCCGACGACGCGTGAGTTGCGCCGTTTGCAACCAGCATCGCTCGACGACGATACAAGAAGCGGACGAGGAGGAACTGCTCGAGGTACGGATGCGAATCCCGCAGCCGCCGCCGTGGTCACAGAGGAGGAGGGGCATCCATTCCAAACGCCGCCGCCACGGGGCGGTCCGCCACCATTGCCACGTCCTACCCCTCCTGCCGCGCCGTCATTACCCGCGTCCGGGGAGGAATTGTTGGCATGGGGCAGCCCCGCGACCGCTCGTTGGCTACGCCTCGCGGACGCTTGCTTCAACGTCGCCCGCCGCTTCGCGGTGGACGAGCCTCCGAGTCTCCCGGCCATGATGATGCTCCACAGGACCCCTCCGTCCGAGGAAGGAGATTCCACCGACCCGACGCCAAGAAGACCGTCATCCGGCGGCGGAGATGATAGTCAGCCCGGTGCCCGGTCGCACGGCGAGCCGACGCAGGAGACCGACGGCGCGGAAGACGACGACGAGGAGGGCAGCGACAGCGTCGTCGATGACTGCTACGTGGCATGGCTCGTGCAGCAGGAGCTCACAGCTATATTGCCATTCGCGACTGGTGGGGCAAACTGGCGTCCGCTTGCCGAGGCGCCGTTGGGCTTGCGCGGGGGGTCGGTCGTCGTCGACGACGCTCAGTTAGCACTCAGCACGGTGCATGACTCGGCACGGCGACTGCTCTCGATTGTTTGTTCCGAGCACAGCGATCGCGAAGTGGCCGCGGACACCGATCATTCCGCCAGCATCGTGCCGCTGCGCGTGATTCGTCGAGCGGCTTGGGCGGCCTATGGCGGGGCACCGGACGCAGCGGGACGACCGGTTGGCAAACGTCGCGTCGGTTCGAACGGTGCAAGCACAACGACGACGACAACGCTTCGCCCGAACTCCCACGAAACGCCTTGGAAACACCACCGTGTGGCCACGTGGACTACAGTGGAACCTCCTCCTCCTCCCTCCACGGGTAGCGGTGGTGATCCAAACGCACCGCCGCTCTACGTGCTGCTGCGCGGCAATCTGAAGCAGGACGATGCTGCTGCCCCACACACTGCCGACGATGACGACGAAGATCTTACGGCGGCGTGCGATTGGCTTGTGATTCGAGACTTGACCGATGTCGTGGCGGACGACTTGTCTGCGGCCGTGATCGCCGCCACGGTCGCCGACCCATCTTCTCATTGGGAGACGACGACGACGACGACGACGACGACCGCCGCCGCCACAGCGGCAACTCTACCCTCCTCGCCTCTTCCGCTTTGCATCCTTCTGATCAATTGTCACCGGTGCCAACTCACGTTGCCGTCTTGTGCGGTGTGTTTGCTGGGACCGGGCACATCACACTGCCGATTGGCGCTCGACGGTTGTTCGGCTCTTTTCGTGGCGGAGGCGGAGGCAGACGACAGCGGCGGTGCAGCTGTGGTGGAGGAGACGGACCCCCTTCCCAGCCTTGAGGTCACGTCGTCGAGGGACGTCAAGGAACCGTCGCCGTCGTCCGACGCTTTGGCCCCTCAGCAGGGGGCTCAACATCCTTTCCAACAATTACGAGTCGTTGCGACACCACCGTTCGTCCGGCATTGTGACATCTTGGCGCCAGTTCCGAACCCGCCCGTCGTTCTTCAATTCCCAACCTCCGTTTTCGCCGCGGTGGTCCGTTGTCGACCACCATCATCGGAGGAGGAGGAGGAGGAGGATGACGGTGTCTCACCAGGGATCATTTTTGATTCGTTTCGGTGCCCAAAGGCCACCGCAGCGGCTTTCGGGGATGAGAACGAGAAGGATGAGCACAACGCAACGGCGTCGTCGTGGTCGGGTCGTCCTCTTGGCATTTTGGCGTCCTATTTCCTATCGGCGTCGCGCATTCGTCAGTGTGTTGAGCAACGCTGCGCGCTTCAATCTCCGCTCCTCATGCAAGCCGAGGACGTGTTCTTTCAATTCATGTCCGAGGTGAGACCTCCACGGCGAGGAGGAGGAGGAGAAAGAGGAGGAGGGGGAGGTGGAAGGTGGGACGGCGCAATGGCAGTCGAGGGAGCCCTAACTACAATGATGGTGGCCGGGGCCGAGCAGCTCCTCCCGCCGCCGCCAGCCGGCAATCATCATCCGGCCAAGACGCTGACTGACGACGACCTACTTCGATTGCATCAGGCCCGCATGGGGGTGGAGCACCGGAGGTTCGAAGGGGGTGAGGAAACCGCCGCGTCGCGATCGACACGGAATAAGGATGAGGCGACGTCACCGTCAGTTGCTCCTCCTCGGAATGATGTTGCCTCCTCCTCCTCTTTCATCGATTCGGCCGATCCCAAGGCGGCGCCGCGACCCTTGATGTTGTCAACCCTCATGCATGAACACGCGGTCTTCCCGAGGCGACCCTGGTGGCAGAACAACAGCCATCAACCGTCGACGACTGCAAGCTCAAGTGGCATCCAACCTCCTGTCGACGGCGCAGCGACGACCGAGGACGAAATGCCAGGAGTGGCAGAAGTCTACCATCCAGGTCAGCTGCACGAACACATCGTCTTCGTGGACGCAACGACGCGACGCTGCTCCATGGAATCGCCTACCCTCCCATCGTCAACAGCGGCCGGAGCGTCCTCCTCCTCATCGATCTCGTCGCTGCCGCCGCAAAGTCGAGCGACGACCCTTCGACCGATGACGGCTGACCGGCCGAAGTCTGCGAACAGTCGGCGTGGGCCACACGAACGCGTCGCCGCGCAAACGAGTAGTCGTGCGAGTGGCGTCACCACGTCGCAACCGAGACACGGCGGCGACCGTGATCGCATGGTGCGTTTGTATCCCCCAGTCTGGTGCCTCTATTTGGATCTATTGCATGGCCTTCACCTCACGGCGTCGCTGGTCGATCGGCCTTCAGGGATCGCCATCGGCCCCACGACCCAAATACCGCACCTTTGCGAGGTTATCGGCGCGGTGATCCGTGGGCCAGTCACCATCCGTGTTGTCGACACCACCCGACTTTCCGCGACGTCCGCGTCTGCAAGCTCCGCTTTAGCGTCGCCGCTTCAACATGAAATTCGGGAAGGAGTCCCTCGAACCACCGGAGGTGAAGTCGACGGTTCAACGCCGTCACCGTTACTGCTCTCGGTTGGCTTTTCGGGACTTATTGTGGCGGGATCGCTGACACTCGAACTCACCGCTGACGCACTCAAGGCAGCCAACGGGCGCGACATCGTGATCGATGTCAATTGCTCCTTCCTTGACAGCAGCTGCAGCAGCTGCAGCAGGCGGCGGGAGGATGAGGATGATGAAGCGGCTGCCGCCTCCATCGCAGGGGTCCACCCCCCTGTCGTGCGCGTCGTGTTCCTTCCCGACGACGAAGGGTTGAAGGGCACGCTGTCCTCCTCCTCCGCCTTGTCCTCAGGGGCAGCCGTGGTGTCCAACATCCTGGTGCGGATCCGCCCCTTTGCGCTCGCATTGCCGTTTCTCAGCGATCTCGTCAAACTGGCCACGACAAGCACTGATCATGCGACCAGTGGAGAAGAGGGAGGAGAGGAAGACGAGGGGGGCTCCATCGCCTGGCGCGTACTCTCGCCGAGCGACGTGATTGCACGCGCCGGTGCCTACCACAAGCGTCGCATCCCGATGCCGCGATGGTTCAACAAAAGCGATTCCGATCGCCGTGGTATCGCGTGGTTCGGAGCCGTTGAGATGGGCAATGAGGAGGAGGAGGAGGAAACGGAAGCGCAGCGGGCCATCGCTTTGGCGGACGACGACGGGGCGAATGACGCCGCCGATGTTGACGAACCCGTCGCACGTCGGTTCTACTGCCCCGCGACGCCACGCTACGGGGGAGGTGGGGGGGGTGTCGCGTTGTACGCGCTGAGCATCGTGCATGATGCGTCCACTGACGACCCTGTCCCACTCCGATTGGCGGGGTTGGCCGACCCTTCCTTCGTGCCGCCTGAATTGATGAGCCCTTTCGAGTCGAGGTCGTGGGGCTCCGATGGACGTTCTCGCTCGAACGACCAAGGTTCCCTTTTTTCGGCGCCACCGTCCGCCTCGACGACGGCCAGCTCCGCCGTCGGTTCAGGCATGATCGGTGACGCGAGGACCCACGGTGCCTCTCGCGTGTCACAGATGAGGAACACGGCGATGGCGATGCCGATGGGGGCCCTCCCACTGTGGACTCCTTCGGAGCTGGTGACGTGGGCTCGCTGGGCGAGGCGGCAATCGACGAGAATCGCCGCCGCCATGATGAGCGGAGCGGAAAGGGGGGGCACCGAGGAGGAGGCAGCCGTGTCGTCATCATCATCATGCCCCCCTCTTGTGACGTTGTTCCGGAGATCCGGCAGTGTGATAGACGTCCGCAACTCCTCTTCGTCATCGGATCTTCACTCAGCGACCCGCGGCACACGCGTTGGAATGACCAGGAGGACGGTGCCCTCATCCACAGAAGGCGAGCGATCATTTTCATCACCAATGCCCCTCATCATTCCAACGACAGAAACACCCCCCGACGAGGCCGCACCGCCATGTCGGTCGCTGTTAATCGAAGACGTGCACGGCGGCGTGCTCCATTTCGCGGACCCCATTTCGGAGGAGCTGTGCATCCGACATTGCACCGGTCCCCTGGAAATCATCGTCCCAGTCGCGGCACGCGTTCGCTTGGAGCGATGCCGGCACGTGACACTTCATGTGCTGTGCGAGACTTTGGTCGTTGACGATTGCTTCAACTGCGACCTTCACGTGCTCTTCGTTGAGCCACCGACGCCAGGAGCTGGCGGTCCTGTCGCCCCCTCGGCCGCCGAGGCGTCATCCTGGCGTCGACATCGCATTCTATTGCCGCGAAGACTATGGTTCGACGGGACCGATCTCAGCCGTCGCGAGCCGCGAGACAACGACACCGCCGCGACGAACAAGGTCCACCACACTGATCGCCGTGCCTCGACCGCTCGCTCCTCCTCCTCGTCGTCGTCGTCGTCGTCGCGTTGGCCGTCGTTCATGGTGCGGCTGGCGCCGTTCAACGTGCGATGCGGCGGCATCCTCACCATCGACGACCTCATGGCCATGGTCGTTGCGTGTCGTCTGCCCTTCGGCCGCTCGTCCCCTTGTGCTGGCGACGATGCCGAAGAACGAAGCGGCGACGAGGCCGCGTGGCAGCTTCCACGGGGGCTGTTCCCATCCGTGGCCGTTGCGTTGAACGAAGGGGGAGGCCTAACCGAACTCGAAATGGGACTCACGGACGACGATCACAAGCAGATCGCGGAGGGCGCCGCTGATGCTAAGGAGAATGATGAAGCCGGGACCACCGGTCACGTCCGAAAACGCGCGGCGGACTGGATCCTTCTCGGTGCGATTCCTCAATTACCCAGTGGGGAACATTCGAACGTTCTTGAGAACGCCGGCCGTGCTGGCAGCTTGGAAGCCCAGTGGTCCTGGTGGATCACAAGGTCCATCACAGAAGTGATGAGGGTGCGAAACAGTAGCAGCAGCCATTACAACTTACGACCCACCATCGCGGCTACCTTGACGAAGACGTCGACGACGGAAGCCGACCCCGTCGTCCCCAGCAAGGACCGCCCGTCTCTGCTTGCGGCGGCGGGGAGGCCACGTGACCCCAATGTGCCGCCGCCATGCTCATCATCGTCACCGCCACATCAGCACGACTCGTCGTCGTCAACGAGTGCGGAGGGAGGAAAGCTGTGCGACGGCGAAGACGGACGATGGGGCGGTCGGGACCCTCCATCAGGTGCGTTAAGGCATCCGCTGGCCGGCGGTGTGCGTGTTGCAGCAAGAGACCTCGGGGGCTTACACTCTGAACGCTCTCCGAGAAGTCCATCACCTTCCCCTGACTCCTCCTCCGCTTCTAGCGAATGCAGCCGCCCGACCGCTGCCCGTGAGCTGGATGTCGGGGGGCTTCGCCCCAGTTCGGAAGGGTACGTCGACGACGACGCATCATCATCGCCGATCCGCGCTCAAGAGGAGGAGGCGGAGCGCGAGCGACAACGACTGCTTCACCGAGCACGGCTGCAACAGCGTTTGCTGACCGCTGAGCGTGGGCGCCGCGGGGAACGAGAGGTGACCGTCAGTCAGTGCGCAGCCGATGAGCGCTCCTCGTCGGGTCAGCGGCACATCGAAGAGGGCGAAGGGGAGCCCTCTACGGGCGGTGGGCGGCAAGGCCGTGGTACCGGTACCGAAGCCTGGTGGGAGAGTGTTTTCGCGGCACGCCGCGCAGAGGCATCAGCGGTGCGCCAAGAAGATGCGGACGACGAGGTGCGGCGGGACCAAAGGGCAAATGACGACGATGACCATCGAACGGGGGCGCACGACAACGACAACGGCAAAGCTGGTGGTGTCGAAGGTGACGACGAGGCGTGCGAACGGTCACGGCACCAAAGGCCATCCGTGAAGCGCCTCAGCAAAGCCGAAATGTGGGACGCAGATTCAGATGAAGACGGGAAAAATGCACAACCGCCGCGGCCGTCGACGACGTCATTTTCCGCAGGACGGCCATCGTCCGCTGCCCCTTCGTCTCGACGAGCCACGGCCATGCTGTTGACCTTGTCGCCGGAGAGTATCGTGAAAGCGAGCATTATGGCCCAAGCCGACCCGAGGGCCCCACGGGAAACGGCGGCGGCGCGCCAAGAGCAAACGGTCGCGTCTCCTCCCTCAAGTAGCCATCCATCCACGACGGGAACGAACGACATCGGAGCGCATCATGGGAATGGCGCCGCGCCTGCCTGGTCGCCGCTCGCCGGCGGAAGTGGCACCTCGCCACCTCCTCTGTCAGTCACCTCGCCCGTGACGCAGCAACAGCGGCCGCCATTACACCCGTCCTCCACGTCCGCAAGCCGGTCGGCGCCGAGACGTGGGGGGTCGCCGGTGGCCGCGCCGCAGCGACACGCCCCGTCGAAGGATCGTTCGGAATCTGCCCCAAGGGGCTCGTCACTACTCAGACAGGAAGAGAGGGAGAGGGACGGGGACGACGACGACGATGACGTCGCCTCGGCGTCCGTTGCGAAAGTCGTGGACTCATTGCGCGAATTGGTTTTCAGCGGTACCACGCGAGAGAATTTTTGGAATGGAGAAGAGAACAGCGAATGCCGACGAACCAAACCACCGCTTTCAACGGCAGGGACTGAACCGCCGCCGCCGTTGGTCGACTCTCAGAGGCCGTTTCAAACGACCGACCCGACTGCCGCTGCCCTTTACGGCCAATTGGACGCTGCGCTCGCCGCGCGTCAACGAGCGTGGCTTGAATTGCGCTGCACACTCGAACAGGAGTCGATTCCGCCTTCTGCCTCGAGCACTTAGCACGAGCGACTCCCCGCCAGACGCCGG
>ERZ1292630.3124-Hain-H41-02um-R3-3124-length-14825-cov-7_pt1 | contig 14825 bp, 8 predicted proteins | sample MGYA00564408_ERZ1292630 | MGnify/ENA primary metagenome ERZ1292630 (study PRJEB36523, sample SAMEA6512641) | groundwater metagenome | collected 2019-01-08 | study: AquaDiva: Metagenomics assemblies of 32 groundwater samples | reverse complement strand
CGACGCGACGTTGGCGGCGTCGATCGTGTAGGTGAGCTTCTTCAGCACGTTGAACAGGATCGTGTTGGTGTTCACCACGGGGACCTGAAACACTTGTGAGGTGACAAGGTAAAAGTACACGTCGCACTGCACGTTGTCGGTCAACGCGGCTGTGAACCGGAGCGTGACCGTCCGCACGGAGTTGACGTCGCCGGAGTTCATGGTGACGTCGGCCACGGTTGTCATCGCGCACGCTCCAGATGTATCAGGCTTGAATCGGAGCGCGAAGGTCTTGTAGACGGTGCCGGGCATCGACAAACTCACCGTGAAGTCACGCTGCGTGACGACGCTTGGGCACGTTAACTGGTCGCAGCTCACCGTCGCAAACGTCACCGTGGCGGTCGGCCAAACGCGCAAATAGCGCGAATCGCCACCCGTTGGTGTGGACCAATAGAGCGCGTCGTTGATGCGCAGGCGGAGCTGCAGCGCGACACCACTCGCGCCGACGGACGCCGAGGATGGGATGGTCATCGACGCGTCGCGACGGTAGCCGTTCGACCCTCCAGGAAGGTACCAAGAGCCCCACGAAAACGTGGGCGTGGCGCCAAAACCTGAAGGCCAGTTGGGAATCGTCAGTTCACACACGGGTACGGTATCGTAGAGCACATCTCCGTTGTAACAGCTTCCGCACTCACGTGCGCAGATCAGGGTCGTAGTCTGTCCTGGGAAGACGACGGGGGCCGAGGAGCTCGCGAGGTTGTCGTTGAAGCTCTGCCCGGAGCGGATGCGGTAGTCCCGGCGGTTGCTCACAATGGGCTGGTACCAACTGTCTGCTTTGAAGCCGCTGCCCGCGGTTTTGTACGCCCTGAAGTACCACGTGCCGCCGCTCTCATCGGCACGAAGCGGTACAGTGACGACCACTTGACTGGAGCACACCGGAAAGTCGAAACTGTTACTGAAGGTCTCATAGCTCATGCCGGAGCTGATTCGGAACCGCAGCCCTTGGTGGGTGGCATCGATCACGGAGCCATCGTCCGTCGCCACCGTGATGATGCAATTGAGGCCAGCGTAGCATCGGCCAACATTAGCCTTCGGTGCACTGGGCGCGATGGAGATGATGCGCAGCTTCTTCACGTTTCGACGGCAGAGGAAAGGTAGCCTCAGATTCGGCACTTCGTCCGACTGTTTCCACTCTAGCTTCCCTTGATCCGTGCCCGCCGTGAGCAAGACTGATGCAGCGTGCTTTGTCTTGTCGAACGTGGTCGTGGACACGAAGTTGTTGAGATTCCACGGTGTGCCGTCCAGCCACGTGTCAGCGTTGCTCCCCGTCCATACAGGGTCGTCGATTGCGTCGCGGACGCTCTGCATCAAATCGTTTTGATTGCCGATCGTGTTCATAGCGCCCAACGTCCCTTTCAGCACGTTGGCGCAGAAACTGATGGCGTCTGCGCGCGATAGCCAACGGTAGACGAGCATGCTCTCGGCGTTGTTGTTGTTGTCACGCACCCAATTCGAGGCGGCTCCCCATGTGAACGTGGACTGGCAAATGACGGGATAGGAGATTGGAGGGGCGACACTCGCGCGGCAGATGCCTCGGGGCCGCTTATTGCTACTGCAGCATGCATCCGCGTTCACCAGAGTTTGCGTGCACGCGGTGACGTCCGGCGTGTCGCACGACGTTGGATTGTACCACGTGAGCTCTGTGGCGTCGTACGTCCGCGCGTTGGTGAACGCGATTTTCGTGAGCAGGGCCGCGACACTGGGGTCCGTGCTATGCGAGCCACGGAGAAAGTAGTGTCCATCCTTGAACGGGTTGGTGATGTAGGCCGCGTCGAAGCTCTTGCTCACGCTCCACGTGGGGTAGTCCAGCAGATTGAAGGTCAGCGTTTTGGTCTGCGTCACATAGGTGAAACCGGAGCACAGCGTCTGGGCATCGGACATTTTCGTCGCGCCGGTGCTCCCGAGGTGCACATAGTTGATCGCGGGTTCATAGGGGTTGGTGGGGTCTGTTTTCAGCTCGCCGCAGGGCTTTTTTTCGGGGCACGCGATTGGCGTCAACGTGAAGTCAGCCAGGTCGTTTTTGTTGTTGGCACACGTGTCTGGGAACAAGCACGATAAACACTGCGTGGGTGTGATACCCAGCATTGCCTCGCCGAACAGGATCACCGCCGGGCGTAAGACCGAGGAGCGGCACCGATGGCTGCAACGCTGTCGGATTAAATGAAATTGAGCTCCCTGCTGTTGCTGCCGAAGCCGGGACACATTCTCGGAAGGATGGGTGGCGACTAGGAGCGTCCTGAGACTAAATGGACTCCGTCGTGCTACGGAGGTTGCTGTCATGGCCATGATGATCAGGACGATGGTGAACGCTGGCCACAGCCGAGTCGACGGGATATGGCGATGCAGAAAATCACGACGCTCCTGAGTCAAAAGGCCGTCCAAGCGACTAACGGTGGCGTTGGAGGTGGCGCTGGAGGTGGCTCGTGAGTCCGTCCTGGATACTAAAGGTGACCGACGTCTCCGATCCGTTGAGGCTGTCGTCTGCGCTGCTGCTGACTGCGTTGAAGTTGCCGCCACGCGTGTGATAAGGGCGCTCCTTGACGTAGTCGTCATCTCCGTGTTGTGAAGAGTTCGACACTGAGCAGCAAGTATTAAGCAGTTTAAAGAATCGTCTCGATTTTGATTTCCGACGCTGCTGTTGCTTTGATCGTGAGCAGCAATGTCATTCCATGTCGTGGAGTGGTCGTCGTTCGCAACCTGCTGCTGTCGCAATTGGTTTTTCATCGTTGAAAAAATACAAAATTGATGAAAGAATGCAAATCGACGCGCTAAGAGGGCGAAATGTAATAAGGGTCTCTTTTCGTGGGGAAGGGAGCCATGATGACACCGTGTCACGCACCGGAATGGGGGGCATCAGTGGCACACGCAAAGGGAACCTTTTTACCCCTTTCTATGGGGGCTGTTTTTGTCCTTTGTCGCTTGGTGCCCGGGATCGGAGCGCGGTGATGCCTCCATCGCCTTGTGAAGCACGCGTTGGCGCAAGTCGCGGTGCTCGTCGGCAGAGATGACTTGATCCTTCAAGAGCGAGCTCAGCAGTCGAAGTTTCTCCTGAATGGCCGATTGGGGTGTGGTGGCGGCGGGCGGTGCCGGCTCGTAGGGTACCGGACCTTGGTGATTGCGACGTCGCTGTCGTGACGTATCGTCCGGAACTTCGTCGTCTTTCGTCGATGGAGACTTCCGCGCCCATTTGGGTACCCGACTCGCTATGGATGCCAACTCTGGCTTGGGGCCCTTCGCCGTCCGCACAGCAGACGACGACGACGATTGTTGCCCCGCAGTGGGCGGCGTCGGCCCATCGTTATCCTCGGCCAGCCTCCATGAAAGATGCGCGTTGGTGCCAGGAGGTGCGGGTGCGGCATTACGAGGAAGCATCGCGAACAAATTTCGCGCACTATTGGCCCTGTTTTCATATCCATCGAAAAAATACAACGCGGGCGTGACTTCGAAAATGTTGCCATCCGCCGCGCTTCGGACGACGAGCGACCGGGTCGTCGGCGCGCGCGAGACGTCGCCCATGATGATGCGCCACCAGTCATCCGACGCCGCCGTGTCCACGGCGACCGACCCGTCGATACTCGCGTCCACGTTGACGTTCCACTGCTGACTATTCACGCTGCCGCCGCCGCCTTGCACCAAAATGTCCGTGCCGCACCCTCGCACATAAGAGAGCCACCACCAATTGGTGTCGATCGTTCCTTCGCCGTCCGCGTCACAGAAAATGCCGACGCCGAATCCGCGAACGTCCGTTCCGGATATTTTATTGACGACGAAGTGCTTCTTGGCCCAAAAGCCATAGCCGCCGGATCCTGACGGGGGGTCCTTTTGGAGGCCCTGCCAACTGATCACCGACATGATGTTCGGCATGAACGGGTTCGTGTAGGGCCGGTCCTTCGCCGCCAACGCGGCGCCTGAAGACGCACTGATAATGCGGCCGAATCGAAACCTCGAGCGGAGCGAACCTGTAATGACGACGGCATCGCTGCTGTCCGTGGATGCGTAGTGCAGCACGGTGCCCTCCGCGTAGAGCGTGGAGTCCACCACTTGGGGCAGAAAGAGGGTTTCGTTGAGGTAATAATCTCCGGCGAGCCACTCGACGCTCTGCGCGGCGTACGCCATTGTGTAGGCATTGTCGTCGAACTCGGTCTGTCGATAAGGGCCGAGCATTAGTGACGCGCGGAGCAACGAGGCGTCGTTCGTCCCGTCGCAAACGGCGTCTGCTTTCGCCTTGGCGGAGGCGAGCGAGTTCGAGGCAGCGACGACCCACGACGCGGCGTCGACGTCGACGGCCATGTAGCCTATTCCTGCAAGGAGCATCAGCACCATCGAGGCGCACGAGAAGACGGCAGCCATTGTCAACGGCGTTGGGCTGACGACGAGTTCTCCCTAACCCTAACTCCTTTCTAACGTAAGAGGAGGAGTCTGACGACGACGGCACATCATGACCTGACCGCTCCGATGCGACTCGCAATCTCATCATCGCGACACCGTTCGAAACGTTTTAGGCCAGGGTGGAGGCTGGGTGGGGGTTGGAACTGAAATGTCAGTCCTTCTCTGCAGGTAGATATGACGATCATCGACCAACGGGCTCAGGGACAGCAATCTAGTCAGTCATCACTCGGCTGTCGCGACGAGAGAAGACAGGTGGGAAGGAAGGATTTCGCGTCGGTCTCAGCCCTCTTTCGCATAGATCTGACGTTCATGCACCGCGCTCAGGGCCAGCAATCTGGTCATCGCATCACCGCGTTCTGGGGCATCACCGCGTTCGAAACGTGATGTAGAACTGGGTGGGAGGTGCGGGGTGAATGTTGCGGGTCAGTCCTTCTCTGCAGGTAGATATGACGATCATCGACCCGACGGGCTCAGGGACAGCAATCTAGTCAGTCATCACTCGGCTATCGGGACGAGAGAAGACAGGCGGGAAGAACGGTTTTCGCATCCTGTCTCAGCCTCTTTCGCACAGATGCGACGTTCATGTAAGTACGGGCCAGCAGGCCGGTACACATCAGGCATGTGGGTTGTGCCGTGGTCAGTCCTTCTCTGCAGGTAGATATGACGATCATCGGCCCGAACGGGCTCAGGGACAGCAATCTAGTCAGTCATCACTCGGCTATCGGGACGAGATAGTCTGTCAAAAGAGCAGCTAAAATTGAGTGCTTTTGAATCGAGGACACTGTTTGCAAAACGCAAAGCAACAACGCCGGTTACGCTCGTCAGTTTTGATTGATCAATGAGAAGGAGAAGAGAACAAACAAAACGCAACGACAACGTTTTTGCGGAATAAGTTGGAAGGGGCAACCCTGATGAAATCGGTTGGATGTGACCCAAATAGACCCCCGACACTCCTTTTGCCACCTGTGAAGGCTAGTCCCGTGACGGTCCTCCCCGTCGCGGTTGCTGCTGTTGTTGACTTCTTTCCGCCTGTTGGTTCATACGGTCCCACGAACGCTTGAAGTCATCCTGCCCCGCCAGCGCTGACGTCAGCATCGCGCACATGAAGAACGCGGTGGGTAGGCGGTTACTCCTCGCCGTGTGCCACATTCTTGCGGCCGTTTGTCGAAACGACGACATGATCGTGTATTGCCTCAGTTTTCTTCCAGGCAAGGGACTTTGACTTTTTTGTTTTTGTGTCAATCTCAAGGTCGGCGAAGGCGTGGCGGCCTTTTACCAGGTGAGCACTACAACAGTGGTAACAAGCGAACAGTGTTTGCACCGTGACTAATAATATCGGTGACGCCTGGCCGATACTGGTCCGGCGGGGTGGGCCTTTTTCCACATCCCTCCCTCCCTCTCACCAAATGCATCGTCGTTCCTGAGTGGGAAGCACATGCGGTGGGGTGTGGGCGCAATACTCCGATCACATGGCCTTGAGGTTGTTCATCATCCTGCTCTGCTCCATGATGTGTCCGGTCACCTTCTCGTTATCCGCTTCCGGTGTTTTTGGCCACCCACGAATGGTGAGCACCTCGCCGGCTTCGATGTAGCGGATCGCACGAAGCGCAAACATGCCTTGCGGGGTCCCTTTCGCCGCCGTGGCATGGAGCATGGCGTGGGTCACTTCGGCGGCGGTGAGGCAGAGATCGGCTAACAACTCTTCCGACGGGGGCTGCCGCGCAGTAGGCACAGGCGACGCCGATGTGGTTTCAAAATCGGCCGGAAGAAAAAAGTCGAGCATGACGTTGTGGGAAAAGTCGTCCACGTGAGGCACGCAGTCGACGAGAGGGACAAACGTGGGGACGAACAAATCGCTTGCCTTGGCCTTGAAAAAATTCGTGCCGGGAAGCAGTGCTTCCACCGCTCTCGCGTCAATCGGCTGCGTCCGCAGAGCCACTGCTGCAACAAGTCGGAAAAAATGCTCCATGTAAACGTCTGGCTCCTCGCCCGCATCGTTCGCCATCGACATGAAGATGTCGTCGAGCGCGGGGTTCATGTCTCCGCGCTCCTTGCCGATGCCACCGACGGCCCCCTCGCGCCCCGACGTGTCCTGCACAAGCCAGCGCGCGTAGTCTTCGAAGGGATCTTCATCGTCGAGGTCGCAGTGGCTATTACGTTTCCTCGGCGTGACGACACCTTGTGGCTCTCTCCCACGGCTGCTCCCGCTGCCTTCCTCGTCGTCCTCGTTGACATTGTGTCGGTGCTCCAGATTCATCATTTGCGAGACCAGCCCGGGATCCATGTCGGTCTGCTGACCCTGCGACACGGCCCTCGAAAGCCACCCTGCCAGCACCAATTCGTGCATCGCCGCCCCCGGTAAGTGCCTCAGTCGCTCATTCCAATTCATCCAATTGCACTGCACCGGAAACGAGTTGGGCACTTGAAACATTTGCTTTGTCACCGTCAGGAAGTTCATGCTCGAACTCAGGGGCGCCGTGATGATGGCCTGCCCCGGGAAGAGCTCCTTGGTGGCCCGGAGGCACCGGGCATGTTCGTTGGTCGTCGTAATTTTGACGTTGCTTCGGGCTTTGACGTGATGCTTTTCACACCATTGCGTGAATCGGTCGAAGGATTTTTTCGAATACAGCCAAGTGCCGACTTCCTTTCGGATGTGCATGCGCCGATCCTTGAAGTCAGGGGACTGGCTCACGACGCCGCTCCCAAGCATCAGGCGCGCAGACGTGGGGCGAAGAGCAAGCATGTTTCCCTCTCAACACGGACTGTCCTTTTTTTTTACGTTACCCTCTTTGAGTTGATTGTCCCAAATTCAATAAATACGAGTGAATGGACGGAGCCGCCTGCCCCATCACGACAAGGGAAGACGGCCGAAACAGTTTCTACAGACCAAAATAACGGCACTCACTAATAAGTCACAACTGAGGGTCGCGGGCGGAAACAAACAAAGGAATGTGATGCCAACCCGACGTGTGGACCCCCCCCCACCCCAATCACTGCGGTGGTGTGGTCGTCGTTTTAGTCTAACGTACTCGCGATTCCACCCTTGAGGACGCTTCCATCCATTGGGAGCCCCTCAAGCGCCCTTCCCCCGAACGGCTCCAGCTGACCGCACGTGTGCAATCCCGTGCTGTACTTAGTCGAGCGTGGTGGTTGCGGTCTCTCGGGCGACTGCACCACACCAGTGGCGTCCGATGGCGAGAGGCGAGAATTATCGCGGCTATTGTGTCGCGGAGGCGACGATCGCTTCGGCAGGAGCCCCCCCGTCGTGCCTCCCGACGACAACGAACGGGGCATGAGTGAGGGAAGGCTGGGATCGGCGGCCGCGCCTGCTCGCGCCGCGAGCAGCACTTGCTGCCTTTGCGCGACCCGTTTGGCTTTTATCTCCGACACCGCGTCAACATCGCGCTGCAAGGCGTCTTTTTCCGCCTCCAACTCCGCTTGGGATGGAGGGACCAAGGGAGCCCGGTGCACACTGGCGGCTCCGCCAGTCCTCGCTGGCTGCGCCGTTTTCGTCGCCACCACGGTCGCGTAGTAGGCATCGACCTTCTTCGACCGGATGCGATTGACTTTCTTGAGCTCGGCCAATGGGTGGACGAAGGAGCTGGATTCCATTGCCAAGACAGACTCGGTTGGCTTGAAGCTCTCGACGTACACTTCCGCTTTCTCCCGCAATTGAGCCAAAAAGGCCTCCACCTCAGCTTTGCGCACTTCAAGCTCTCCCCGTTGCACCGCGAGCGACTTGGCTCGGGGGTCGAAGTTGTCCATTGCCGCTTCCTGCTGAATGTTGAGCAGCTCAATGCGTTTTCCGATCTCTTCTGCGAGGCGTTCTTTGCGGTACATGAGGTCGCCGAGGCATAAATACTGCTTGCGAAAGTGGGTCGCATGATCGTGAAAGGCCGATTTCCGCACCTGTTGAAGTTGGCCTTGAACGCTCGCGACTTTGTTTTCAATCGCGAAGCACGACTGTCGTACGAATTCGAGCATGAACTCCCCGAGCTCCTCGTCCGCACGGCACGACTCCATGGAACGCTCCAGCACGGTCGTGTGCTCGTCCGCGAAGCTGCTGAACTGGGTCATGTGGCAACGACGGCGCTCCTCCCTTTCCATCATGCGCACGCGGCGGTCGATTTCATCGCGGTGTCGCTGAGCGAGGCCCGCGAGCTCTCGCTCGAGCGCCAACAAGGCGTGCCACTTGGCCTGCTGCTGTTCTCGCAAATCGTGAAGCAAAGCATCGCTCTCGTTCTTCTGACGAACAAAGTCACTCCGCGCCAGAGATTCATCGTCCTGCGCCTTTGCGGTTTGGAGTTCAATTTTTGTCGAGTCTGAATTCAATGCTTGGCGGCGCTGTCGCACTTCTTTCATGAGGGTGTCCGCTTTGCTTGTGGCGATGCGCTTGACCACTTCCACGTTTTTCGTCAGAGATTCAATGGTATCTCGTTCAGTTTCCGACAGTCGTCGAAATCGTTCGGTCGCTAAATCAGCAATAGTTTCAAGCAACGTGAGCCGCTGGCATGTGAGTTCCTCACAGCGAGTGACGTTGCCGCAGGCCTCCTCCTCTTGGCATTGTTGCTGCAAGCGAGCGTCCTCCAACGTGAGGTCGCGAATTTCGTCATCGCCTTCTCGTAGCGTCTCTGCCACCGGCCTTGCGGACAGAACGGTGGCAATGGCGTCCAGCAACGGCTCAATGACGGGTAACCATACGTCGGAATCAATGCGCGACCGTTCAACGAGTCTGTTCGCCTTATTGAATGACGTCAACGCCGTGTCGACAAAAAGCAACATGTCCTCGTCGTCGGCCGCGGCGACTTCTGCCGCCTTGGCATCCTCCGGCGAACCGGCGACTCCGCCACTGAGCTCAGCAGCCATCGCGGCTGCTTCTGAGTCGATCGACCGTGACACTCCGCCGCTCGACCGAGAGCCAATCAGATCCGCGCCAGCAGCCGAATGAACAGGTCCCTCTTCGACGCTCCATTTGGCATGCTGCTTGTGGCGTCGTTGCAGTTTACGGTCGACGCAAATTTGCTTCAGTTCTGCGAAGCGCTTCAGCGCTGTGTCGACGCCTCGGAAATGCGCGACGTGGTCGTCGTCCACAAGGCTATCCGGTGGGGTTTCCAGTTGGCACTCTTCGACGTATCGCGCGGCTGCGTGCCGTCGCACCGTGTGATCATAGCAGAGTTCCGTTTCGTAGCGCTTCAGATTGGTTTCGGCATCTTCCACCGCTCGTTGAATGTCGGCGTATGTTCGTTGCGCGAAGCATTGCGAGTGCAGCTGGTGGAGAAAGTCTTCCGCGTCCAGCAGTGCGTTGCGAATCCGATCGTTGTTGTCGCGCTGGACTTTGGCCTTGTCGACGTTGTTGAGCAACTCTCTGGCCCGCGCGTGATGGGCCTCGGAAGCCATTATAGCAGACCGGGGAGATACTTTTCTACTTAAAAGGTTTGAATGACCTCAGCAAACGAACCTGTTAACAGTGTTTTGCATATGGGCAAGTTTGACGCTGATGCTTTCAATAAAAAACGGGACATACATCGGGGAAGGGAGTGATTCCCCCTTCTTCGTTCCACACAACCACAGAATACGGTCCTCTTTGACGGTTTTTTGTTTCTTCCGTCGCTGTGGGTTGGAGGAAATGCGAAGAACGAGGGATAGATTCGAGACACGACAAGATGGCGGCGATGAAGGTTTGCGCTCTACAACTGGCGAAGGCACGGGGGAAGAGGGGGGGCTGTGGAAGGAAGGTGGGATGGCACGAGCATCTTCTCGGGATGAGAGCATGATGGACGGATGATGCTCACGCGCGCGCGTGTCAAGCAATAGGAGGCAGCATCCTATCGCGGGACGCGGGTCGGATGGACGCCGTCTTGGCGTGCAGCGTTCTCTCGAGGTCCTCGATCTTGCTGCGAAGGCGCTGCATTTCAACGCGGTTGTTATCCATTTCCTTCGTGGCGGCGGCCTTGGCCGTGGCATTCGTGTCAGCTCCTTGCGGAGGCTGCGCGGCCCCCGCCGCAGGCTGTGGCAGCGTCACGATGGTAACCTCCGCGCCGCCTCCTTGCTGCATGCTGTTCCGCAGGACGCGGATATCCTTCCTAAGTTCGTGGATCTCCCGGATGAGGTTGAGGTTCTCCATCATGACGTCGGCGATCTCCTGTTTGTGGGTTTCGTGGTCATCGGTGACCTTTCGCTTCAGTGACTCAACCGTTTGAGTGAGGAACTGAGTGTGAGATGAAAACTCCTCGCGCAACTCTTGCTCCAAGGGAGGTTGCCGCTTCCCACCACGGGCAACAACGTGGTCGTAGAACAGCTTGTCCACACCGAGTCGCAGCTCTTCCGGATCCTGCACCTTTTGGGCCAACTCACCGATATCCGTTTTGATCCGGAGCTTGTAGGTTTCGAAATCCTTCAGTTTGTTGAGCTGCGTCCGGATGTCGCCTTGCTGTTTCTGAATCAGACCTTTGAGATTGTCGATGTTCTCCCGGAGGCCTAAGTTGTTCTTGTGCAGCTGACCCAGCTCGGCATCCTTCGCTTTGATCTTCTCCTTTTCGATGGCGATGTCGCGTTGGCGCGGTTCGATTTGCGACTTGAGCTGGCGAATGCGATGGTCGAGCACAAATTTATGCTTTTCCAGCTCCTGGTTCCTCTTCTTGAGGTCGTAGATCTTCTTCTCCTTCTCGGCGATGAGAACGTCACGTTCGTCTAATTGTTGATTGAATTGGCCGATTTGGGTGTGCAAGTCGCGGATGCGCTGGTTGAGCGCGGCTTTGGCGCTATCCAATTCTCTCACTTCGGCGATTCGATTTTCGATCTCCTTCGAAAGTACGTTCATGTTCTTCCGCATAATGGCGTTCTCACCCTTCATGTGGAGGTACTTGTCTCGCTCCTTGTGCAGCGCCTCCTCGTACTTCTTCTTGACGTTTTCGATCTCCGCGTCCGTATCGACTTCAAGTTGGGAGCGCACCTCAGTGTGGGTTTGGCCTGACCTGGTCAGTTGATGCTGTAGTTTTGTCATCGTTTCTCTCTCAGCAGCCAACTTTTCAAGGAAGTGCTCCTCTGCGTCTGTGCGCAATCGCTCATATTCTTCGTCTCGCTCTTGAAGCGCTAGGGCGAAGTCGTGCCGATTTCGCTCAAGAGTGCTGCGTCGTTGCTTGCACAACTCTTCCAGCTCCGTGAGACGCACTTGCCGTTCAGATTCCAGTTTGGCGCACGCTTGGGCGAATTCCTCCGTTTTCTCCGACTTGCGTTTTGCACAGACCTGCTCTTGCTCGACCTTAGCGTTCCACACTGCATTGAACTGTTGAGTTTGGTGCTCCGACTCTTCTTGGAACTGATTGGTAAGCTCCTTCACCCTCTCGTCGTGCTGCACGCCGCGTCTTTTTTCGGAGTAGTCCATGTCGAGGTTCAAATCATCGACGGTTTGGCGCAGCGCGTGCGTTTGGCTGTTCTTCTCCTCCAAGTCAGCCTTGGAAATTAAAATCTCTTCCGCGAATACGGTTTCACGTTTCCCACCCGTGCGGCCATCCTCACGGATGTCGAAGACGAAAAAGGAGCCATCGTTCCCCACGGTAAAAAGCATATTCTCGTCGAACGACACCACCATGCGGTTCACGGGGCCGGCGTGAGCCAAAATCGGCGGGTCATGAATGCCGCCTTGCAACGGAAAGGTCATCAACTTGACGGATCCATCAGAGCATCCTCCGAATAGTAATCGATGCTGTGACGCTAAGGCGAGGTTCGTCAAGTGCAAATCTGGAAAGTCATAGTCACTCCCAACCGTTTCACCGTGCAAGTTCGCGACTTCGAGTTCGCGAAGCTTGACCTTCCACTTGCCGTGGTCGGCTTGGTTTGCCGAGCCTGCGGCAGCGGCGGTACCCACGACCCAGATGTTTTTGTCGTCCGAGGCAACCGCGTGATACTGGAATCGCTTGTCCGTGTGGTCGCTGTCCTTGCGGAAATCACGAACGTTCCAGTCAATGACGGCCCCATCGATAGAGCAAGACACGATGCGACTGTCAGTCGGGTAGTGCGACGACGATGCCCATTGCAGGCTACGAATCTTTTGCGAGTGTCCACGCAGTTGCCCGATTGGAGTTCCTTCGACCGTGTACGTGGAGTACACGTGAATGACATTTCCGTGAACGAGAGCGAAGTACTGTCCCCCAATAGAGAACCTAGCGTCTGACACGCTTCGCACGCTGATAGGTTTCCCAAATTCTCTAATGTTGTCGCCGTACACATTCATAATGCGGACGCGATCGGAGAAGCAGACAATGATGTGCAGTCCAGAAGGGTGCATCGCCACGGCACCGGGTTCCAGACTGAACTGCTTGACCACGTCTAGCGTGAATTCGTGCGTGTTCCAGATCCTCACGGTGCGGTCGGTGCCGCTCGTAACGACGAGGGGCTTCCGAACACAAGCGTCGAGCCCCACAATGGCACCCGAATGAAATGGCTGAACGAGAGATGCGAACACAGGATTGTCCACCTTCGACCAGTCGACGTTGAAATTGATGCTGAAAATTTGTTGAGTGGTGGTCACCATGGCTAGGGTTTCCTCGCCACTTTTTAGCGCAAAGTCCTTGATGCAGCAACTCGGAGATGTGGTTTCGCCGATGTCTTTCACTTTGGGTTCCAAGCTGATGGTTCGAACCTTTCGGTAAATCTCCTTGTCATCCGATGCTTCAAAAATGTGAACCAAGCCCCCAGCGGTCCCGCAAACGAAACCCTTCGCCGTCGGTTCGATGGCGTAGATGGCATGTCCGTCGGAAGGTGCTGCGGGCAACGCGCATCGTAGCTCGCCCCCCTCAACGAGATAAAGGTCCGCGTTGTCCGTGGCGACGATAATGCGGTCATCCGTGATCCAGCGGTGAAGGGTGTAGTTTTGGGGCTGGATTTTTCCCAGCCCGCCGGGTGAAACTTTGAGCATGCCCTCCAAGTAGCGATAGAATCGAAACAGTCCCGCTCCGCTCACGACGACGTGGAGTGGATCCTTCGGATTGATCGACACCGACGTCACCACGCTATTGCTCGCCGAGCCGTCCCGAATCGCTTGGGCGGCTGCGTGATCCCTCAACACGGCGACCTGCGCCAACGGCTTCGACCGCTCCCAATTCCAGTAGAGCAGGTTCCATTGCGGTGGTCCGCCTTGAGTGATCAAATGCCTCCCGTCGCTGCTGAATTCCATCGCGACGAACCGGTCGCTTCCCAGGTCCGTGACGTTGAGCACACGGCGGCGGCGGCGAGAGGCGTTCTCGACGATTTGAATTTGCGGGTGCTCACCACTCTCGGCAATGGCGATGTACTTTTTGCTCGGGGTCAGTGCCAGTGCCGTAATCGCATCCGTGCGCTCGGAAGTCAAGAAAAATTTTTGCGAATTCTGCGGAACGTTGTGAGTCACGACGTTGCGTCCGACAGGATACGTCAACGTGGAATCGTCGACCCAATGCAGCGAGCCGTACACATCGCTCTTGATGCCGAAAGCGTGGCGCTTGTTGAGCGTCCTCATTTCGAGGCCCTCTTTTCCCTTCTGCATTTCGGGATTGAAGGTGAGACGGGGCAATTCGGACTTTTGGTCAAAAAAAAAGAAACGCAGCGGACGTTACGTTGAACTCAAAAAATCGTGTCTTCATCTTTTAAGTGGCACACGTTGAATCAGCGTTTTAGTTAGGAAAAGTCTACGGTGCGGGCAGCCTCCTTCAAGCAACGGCGCAGCGAGTGAGGGCCGCGGTCATCGCGACTCGCTCGGATAAGTTGATCGGCAAGAATGGCGACACCATGTCGGTCACAAGCAGCCTCGAACATGCCACGGCCGAATAGTCCATGAGTTTTCGGTGTTTTTTGATCGGGCTGGTTCGACGTGGCTGCTTCTTGCTTGAACGACAAGTCTGCAGTCGACGAGCGCGGGCGCTTGTCGCCGAGCCTTCTCAACCTGGCCGCGAACGCGGAATCCTCGTTTACTTCTAGAAGTTCTGTTGGATGTGCAGCGACGACGATGTCAGGGTCCGACTCAAATGCAACGAGAAAGGCGAAACTGTCAGGCACCAGCGAGTGACGGCGAACGTCGCGTACTTTTGCGAGAACTGGCCACGTCGACGATCGCGAGAGATTGGGCATAATGCGATTGCTCGATGATCCGACCTCGATTTCTGATGCTTGAAAACCGCAAGTGTCCCTCCAAATCACGATGGATGGTGTAAAAAGCGGGCGAAACGACACCAAGGCGTCAACTCCGAGAATCCATTTAAACACGTTCGGTTGTGGCTTCAATGCGATCAAGCCAAGACACTTGCTGAGGGAGACCACCGCGACGTTACAATCCGACCGTTTTGGGTGCTGAAAGAGAGACACTACAAATCCGCAGATCTCCTCCCTTTCGCAAAGTGCGGTGCCTTCGTACCATCGCAACT
>ERZ1292630.3121-Hain-H41-02um-R3-3121-length-14834-cov-26_pt1 | contig 14834 bp, 16 predicted proteins | sample MGYA00564408_ERZ1292630 | MGnify/ENA primary metagenome ERZ1292630 (study PRJEB36523, sample SAMEA6512641) | groundwater metagenome | collected 2019-01-08 | study: AquaDiva: Metagenomics assemblies of 32 groundwater samples | reverse complement strand
ATTTGCCATAATCTCCCGTAGCTTTTACGATATGGAGGGGGTCTTTGAGAAAAATCGCTGATAGCGTGTATCACTTGAAGTAATACCAATTTTTATTAATCAGCCAGATTTCTTATTTGTTGCCGTATAATTTGCTCTCGCTCCTGAAGAAATTCCTCGTAATTATTTTTCTTATAGAGTTGTTTTGCAGTTGGAATTAAGTTTGATTTTAAAATATTATCAAAGTCTTTTTTAGGAATAATTCTAAAGAAATAGTTAGAAGGGCTTAAGGATGAAATCTTTTTATTTGATGCCGATGGGATAAAAGTAAAATTACAAAGAGAGCTTATTTTCTCCGTAGAAAAGTTTTTTCCTTTTAGGAATTTTTTCGGGAATATATGGTGATATTCTTTACGATTATACTTTGATAACGCTATACCCAAATCAACGGGCCGTCCGGTAGTTAAATCTCTCGGGGTTTTTTGTGCTAAGAGTAGGAGAAATGACCTCGTGTATGGATTACTCTTACTAAATTTTTGTCCCATAAGGTTATCAATTTTATATGAGTATTTACCTAGACCTTGGTAATCTTTTTGTATTACCTGATTTATAAAAATAATATCTTCATTGACTTTCTCATCAGTTGAGCCAGAGTAACGTATTGAGAAAGATGTTTTCCAAAACCATTTAGTTATAATTTTTACTTGATCCCTGCTGGGACGATTTGTTTTAGAAAAGAAATATACTAGAGGTATAATCTGGTGTGAATGGGGTAAAAAATCCCTTGATTCCATACATAAATCGGTGGATAAAAAGTCTATAGTCTTATCTAATGAATCTTTTAGGTTAATCATATTCTTCCTCACCTTTGAGGCATCTAGCTTTAAAATATCTTTTGTTTTTGCCGTCTGATCAATAATTGCTCCTAAACATTGGAGCAGTATTTTTTCAGGCATATCACCAAAACCCTTGCCATCTAAATCTTCCAGGATATCATCAAACTCTTCTCTTAAATGAAAGTCCTCAACCCATGTCCATGCTATCATTAAATCAATCGTTGAAAGGTTTGCACCGGTGTTATTTATTCTTTCAAATATTATACCAATGTCATCTTTAGAGCGCTTGCTAGTTAATACAAGCGATAAGTTATAATTTGAGAATCTTTCATATAAATCCATCCCTATTTTATGATATTCTTCACCAAATTTATTTAATTCAGCAAAAAGCTGTTTTGTATCAAAAAGAGAACTCATTTTAATATTACAGTGATTGTTATCCTTACTTGTTTCAGGTAAGAATTTTTTATCATTTAGATCAAAAATAATGTTAAATTCATTAATATCAATATTATAATGTTCGTTGTCGGTCGGAGTATAAGGAGTTCTATCTTTACAGAATACGCCATAAATACTTGTCAATCTTTGCTGACCGTCTAAAATATAATCTATAGGAAATCCAGGTTCTTTATCTGGAATTGCAAATCCGCCTATATTCCTTTTTGCAGGTAATCTTTCAGTGGAAGAACGCCATACAATAATAGAACCTATTGGATAGTCCTTATAAATGCTATCGAGCAGATCTATTATTTGTTCTTGGTCCCATATAAAACCACGTTGAAATGGCGGTAACTTAATCAACCCCTGTTCAATTTCTGTAATTACCGTATTTATTGGTTTCTTTGCAACATCGATATCCGATACTGGCATAGTATATTTTCTCCTTAATTTCGAGAACGCAATACTTGTCCCCTCAGTTTTTCGTATTTACTCGGCGCCGATTACTTTTTACTTCTTGTCCGGTATACTTTTTTCTTCGGCTTATCCGCTACAATAAACTTCTTATCCTCGGTTGTTTTTGAGAATAAAGTAATTTTGTCCTGTAAATATTGTTCTATTCTTTTCTCGGCAAGATTCACATATTCTTTAGAGATATCATAACCGACATATCGCCTTTTTGATTTCAGAGCAGCAATACAGGCGCTACCACTCCCGACAAACGGGTCAAGAACAATATCATCCTCAAATGTATAAAGTTGAATTAACCGATAAGGAAGTTCTATCGGAAACGGCGCGGGATGCCCGATTTTTCGGGCGGATTCGGCCCGGAATTCCCAGACGCTTTTGGTAAGTTCCATAAATTCTTCCTTGCTTATAGTATTCTTGTTGCCGTTGGTATTCGTGCGTGAGAAGGTGTCTTTGGAAAAGACTAGAATATACTCATGGATATCGCGCAAGATTGGGTTAGCCGCAGAAAGCCAACTGCCCCAGGCAGTAGAAGGACTGGCGCTTGATGCTTTATTCCAGATAAGCTCGCCTCTCATCAAATATCCAAGGTCATGCATATCTTTTATAATGTATGAATGCAAAGGGATATAGGGCTTTCTGCCCAGGTTGGCAATATTGATACAAACCCGTCCACCCGGCACAAGCACCCGATAGACCTCTTTGAATACCCGTTTTAATAATGCGGTGTATTGCTCCAGCGAAAGGTTTTTGTCGTATTCCTTGCCGACATTATAAGGTGGTGAAGTGACCATTAGATGAACACTATTATTGGGTAGTTCTTCCATCTTTTCACTGCTTTTGCAGAAAATCTTATTTAGATTTTCAGGGGCAATTTGATTCTCTTCATACTTTATCTTTTCACCTTGATTCATCCCTTCATACATGCGACTATTATAAAACTTCGATGAATCGTGATTGATTCTGCCCGGTGTGCCGAAAGCACTGGTCTGTGTGCCTTCACTCCGCTTATAGTTCTTTTTAATTACCGGTTCAGTCATTTTATTTTCTTATTAATTCTAGGAATTTTTCCGCCTTCTTTTCGTAAGACGTCTCTTTATTAGCTATCTCAATTATTCTGCCCAGCTCACCTTTTGTTTGCATAGACGAGAAAAACTCCCTGTCTTCCTTAAGCAATTTATCTAATTCTTTCTCCAATGTATCGTAAGAATCAAATCTATGAAAACCAAACGCTTTAGTGTTCTTTAAAGTATCATCATTCTCTAATGGTTTTGGGTTTACCGACCAAAATCCCTGGATTATTCCACACTTCTTAAGATGGTCTACTTTTCCATAATAACTATTTTGAATCGGCGTATTGCCGAGAATTATAATAGGTATCTTCGCTGCTTTATAATCTGAAATTCTGATATTAATACTTTTCCCGATTGCCTTTAACATTGTATCAGACCGTAAAAGCCCCGGAGTTCCTTTATGGGTACTATAATCACCCAAACAGATGAGATTCTCTTTTTTTAGTTCCCAGTTCCAAACAACAGACATCTTGACTTCAAAGATTAATAAAATATCTTCCGGTTTTTGGATGGTGTCTTTTGTCTTACATAAAGCCACGTCAGCCGGGGATTGTCTGGTTAATTCAATTTCTTCACAAATAACATCCTGAACAATATGAGCATTTATCTTTTTAGCAAAGTCTTTCAGAAGTCCACCACACCACTTTTCCGTATAATCACCGATAAATGCATTTCTACTCTGTAAAGTGCTTTTTTCACCCTTGTAATCCTTGGGCCAATAGGCAATAAATTTATTGTTATTAGATTGATAAAACAGTTTTTCCGGAGTGGTAACGTTCAGGGAACTGGTAAAGAAGTCAATCTCTTGTTCTTTATTCCAAAGTGTTTTCATAGATTCAATTTTTTTGTATTTCCTCAAAAAGAATGGTATTAAAAACAGTGTCAATATCTGTCATCAAACCGGATTCAAGACCTTTTCGGGTGACGTGTAATTCTTCGTCAGTTAGAGTGCGTCCTATTTTCTCCTGCGCCTCGCTCTGCATCGTCTCTTTAGTTATATAAAACAATAAATCATCTTTCTTAATTATTTCAGTATTCATAATAATTTTACTCCTAAATTATAGTTCACCGTATCACGATTAAGGTATTATATCTTTTTGGGAGATGAAGTCAATAGCCCCGCTTCATAATCATTGCTGGTTTTGGAATCACATTCAATACAGACAAAGTCGCCTTCGGGGAAAGGTTTTCCCATTTCAACCCTATATTTAGTATCGTTGAAGTCAGGTACCCTGTTTACGAAGAATCCCGACCCCCATTTAACACTTCTACCGCATTCGTTACAGAGTTCTACTTCAGGTTTAACCGTTGTAGCCATAATCCGCATAATAGCACATTACTTTAACCTGTCAATACAATCAGGTACCATTTCCGCCTTTATCGGGCAAGGTTTTAGTTTGGTGTTATCTTCCTTGAGTTTTCCAATATTTCCTGCTAATATGCCCTTATCCCGCTTTATAGCGGGATAACCCGCCGTAAGGTTCTCGGTCATCCGTACGGATGGCCTGCGAACCTAACGGCCATAATTTATTAATTATTCGAGTTATGACAAAACCAGCCAGAGACCAACATTATGACGCGATTGTTATCGGAGCCGGGCCGGCCGGGATGATGACAGCTATCCGCGCCGCTCAACGGGACAAAAAGATTCTCCTGGTTGAACGCAACGAGTCGCCCGGACGCAAACTCCTCATCTCCGGCAAGGGTCGCTGTAACCTGACTAATTCCGGCGACCTTAAGGCGTTTCTGGCTGAGTTTTCAGAATCACGCGATTTCCTGCGTAATTCGTTCGCCCAATTCTTCAATACCGACCTGATGGCCTTCTTTGAGGATGCCGGACTGAAACTCAAGACCGAACGGGGCGGCCGGGTCTTCCCCCAGAGCGATAGTTCGGCCGACGTCCTGAATACCCTGAAATCCAGATTAAATAATAAGAATGTCAAAATCCTATACGGCGAACGGGTCACCTCCGCCTTTGGCGAGACCTCGCCTGCGGGCGGGGAAATACTGACCGCCGACAAGCGCATAACCGGCATCCGGACATATTCGGGTAAGGAATTCCTGGCCCCGCATATCGCCATCACCACCGGCGGGCTGTCCTATCCCCAGACCGGCTCAACCGGCGACGGCTATAAACTGGCCGAGTTATTGGGCCATCGGATAGTCCCATTGAAACCAGCCCTGTCCGCGGTGCGCATCAAGGAGCAATTCATCAAGGATTGGCAGGGTATTGCCCTTAAGAATGTGCGCCTGACGCTCCTATCAAACCCTACGGACCCTGACGTGTCCTCAGGGCGAGAACCCGGAACGGGCAACAAGCCAGTAGCCGAGCAATTCGGCCTGCCTGTGCGGGCGACCCGCACGCAGACAGGCGAGATGCTGTTTACCCACTTCGGGATATCCGGCCCGATAGTGCTGGACCTGAGCGCGGCCATCTATGACGCACTAGAGCTTAAGAACAAGGTGCAGGTAGCCATTAACTTCAAGCCGGCGCTTGACAATAAGATACTCGATGCCCGGCTGTTGCGTGAATTCAAGGCCAATTCGGCCAAGGGCATAAAAAATATATTCAAGAATCTCATGCCTCAGGGACTGATTATCCGATTCCTGGAATATTGCCGGGTGGACGGCGATAAGGACGCGAACCAGATAACCGCTCCGGAGCGCCAGAGATTGATAGACGGATTGTTCGGCTTGAGATTGACGGTTGAGAGTGTCCTGCCGATTAGCGAGGCGATAGTCACCCGGGGCGGCGTGGCCACCAAGGATATAAACCCCAAGACCATGGAATCAAGGATTGCGCCGGGACTCTTTTTCGCCGGCGAGGTGATTGATATCGACGCCAGGACCGGGGGCTATAATATGCAGGCCGCATTTTCAACCGGCTGGGTCTGCGGAGATAATATCTGAACGGAAAGGTTAGCCGCTAACCTGTCCCGCCTTTAGCGGGAGACACTAAGGCACTAATATAACCCCCTCGCCCCCTTTAATAAGGGGGAATTAGTGTTCCCCGAATTAGTCCCCCTTAACAAAGGGGGAATAAAAGGGGGTTGTTCTTTGTGGTCTTTGTCCCTACGGGAGGCAGTAGCTCTGCCTTCGTGGCTGTAATTTTCCTTGCCTTAAAGTAAATAAAATATATTATACCAGATATGCCAGAGATTAAGGTCAGCGCCAGTATACTTTCAGCGGATTTTTCCTGCCTAAATAAGGCACTGGAACGATGCCAGGCATCAGGGGTTGATTCGCTCCATATGGACATCATGGACGGCCATTTCGTGCGCAATATCTCCTTCGGCCCGGTAGTCATCAAGGGGCTTCGCCCGTTAACCAAATTACCGATGGATGCGCACCTGATGATAGAGAATCCGGGCTGGTATGTTGAGGAGTTTGCCAAGGCCGGCGCTGATATTATCACGGTCCACGCCGAATGCTTCGGGAAACTTAAGGCGCACTGCGATGGCCTGGGCAAGTTCCCCAAAGAGATTGAATCACTGGATGAAGCGCGATTGCTTTCAGTAATCAGGCAGATAAAATCCGTTGGCAAAAAGGCCGGGCTGGCCTTTAATCCGGGCAGTCCGATGTGCGCCACGGATAAAATACTTCAGGAGTTGGATGAGATTACGATAATGTCGGTCAATCCGGGTTTTTCCGGACAGGGTTTTATGCCCGAGGCCCTGCCCAAGATAAGCCAATTGCGTCAGATATTCAAGGGCGATATCAGGGTGGATGGCGGAATCAATGACAAAACCGCGCCGGAGGCAATCAAGGCCGGGGCGAATATTTTGGTTACGGCCAGTTATTTCTTTAATGCCCCGGACCCGAAACAAGCGGTTGAAATATTAAAATTCGCCACCAAGACACTAAGACACTAAGAAATTATTCGTGCCTTGGTGCCTTCGTGGCAAAATGATTTTACCATGAACAAATTAATTGAATTATCCAATCTGGGCCAGAGCGTCTGGTATGACAATGTTGAACGCAAACTCCTTAAGAGCGGCGAGATGAAACGGCTCATCACAGAGGACGCGGTTTCTGGCGTAACCTCAAACCCGTCCATCTTTGAAAAAGCCATCACCTCGTCAACCGATTATGACGCGGATATCAAGGCGCTGGCAAAGCAAGGCAAGAACGTTGACGAGATTTACGAAGCCATCACGATTAAGGATATTGTGGCCACCTGCGGATTGCTGGACCAGGCCTGCAAGGCGAGCGGTTATTGCGACGGGTATGTCAGTATTGAGGTCTCGCCGGATTATGCCTATAATACCGAAAAAACCCTGGAATCAGGCCGGAGAATATTTAAATCGGTCAATTGCCCCAATGTCCTGATTAAGGTGCCGGGCACCCAGGAAGGGTTTGCCGCGGTCCGGCAACTCATCGCCGAGGGCATCAATGTCAATATCACGCTTCTGTTTTCCCAGCGGGATTATGTTAACTCTGCCGGCGCCTATATAGACGGGCTCAAGCAACGACTCAATCAGGGGCTGGATATAAAGAAAGTCTTCTCGGTGGCCAGCGTGTTTATCAGCCGGACAGATTCGGCCATAGATAAAATGATAGACGGCAAACTCTCATCTTTAAACTCTCATCTTTCGTCTTTTAAAGGTAAGACCGCGGTGGCGAATGCCCAAGCCATCTATCGACTTTATAAGAAACTCTTCAGCGGGGACGACTTTGAGGAATTGCGCAAGAATGGCGCCCGGGCCCAGAAGATTGTCTGGGCCAGCACCTCGACCAAGAACCCGGCCTATCCGGACACGCTCTATGTGGACGAGTTAATCGGGCCGGAGACGATTAACACCATCCCGACCGCCACCTTGTTTGCCTTCAAAGAACACGGAAAGCCGGCAATAACCATAGATAAAAACCCGGCTGAGGCGCAGAATATATTAAGAGCCCTGGCGGATAACGGCATTAATATTGAGCAGGTCTGCGCGGACATACAAAAAGACGGAATCAAGTCGTTCAAGGACTCGTATGACAAGGCATTGGAGGCAATACGCCTCAAAGTAGACGGTAAACAGTAGACAGTTAATTTCTGCTTACTGACTACCGACTACTGACTACAGTGTACTGACTTATGATATCAGAATTATTAAAGGACTACGCCAGACAGAAGATGACGGACCGGCCCAGGTATCCCAAGGAAAAGCACTGGCCATCTGACGTGGCCAAATGCCTCCGGGCGCTGGTTTACCAGTGGCGGGGTGAAACCTCGGCCATACCCGATGCCCGGCTGTTCTTCATCTTTGCGGACGGCGACATGCACCATAAGGCCATTGTCCAACAATTGGAAGAAAGCGGCAAGGTCCAGGTGATAATGAAGGAAGCTCCCCTGCGCGATAAGGAGCATAACATCTCCGGCAAACTGGATGCCCTGCTCAAGCTCAATGACCGCCACTATGTCCTGGAGATAAAGTCCATCAACCGCTATGGGTTTGACGAAATCATCCGGGAAGGACCCAAGGAAGACCACGTCATCCAGTTGCAACTCTACCTGCATTTTGTCCAGGATATCTACAAAATAGAAACCAAGCAGGGTTTTTTGCTGTATAAATGCAAAGACACGGCCCGGTTCTACGACTTCCTGATTGATTATAACGAAAACGTGGTCAATGATTTCTTCGCCCGATTAAAACTGGTGGAGGAGCATCTGGCGCGCCAGACCCTGCCGGACCGGCCTTATGACATCACGGACTGGCATTGCCGTTATTGCGATTATAAGAAAATCTGCTGGGTCGGGGCAGGCGGCAAAAAGGTAGCGGATCTTAACCTTGATGAAATGGCTCAGATACTGGGCGAACTCCTGGATGTCAAGGAGAAACGCAAGACGCTGGAAGAGGAAGAGGATTTATTAACCGATACCGTAAAACAGCAACTGGAGCAGAAGAATATCACCGTCGGGGAAATCGGGGATTATACGGTGGAACTCAAGGACTCGTCCCAAAAACGGCTGGATACCAAGAAACTTGAGGAACATTTCAAGGAACAACTGGAGCCGTTCTATAAAATCACAACCTCCAAGAGATTAAACATAAAGGAGAATCTATGATGATTTTTAAGGTTATAAAGGTTCTCAGAATAATTACGGTCTGCCTGATAGTTTTCCTAACCCTGGATTATTTCCTCAAATGGAATATCATAAAAAGCATCGCTGATTATAACAAGGACATCTTAATTATCGGAGCCATTTTATTCTTCGTTACCTACCTGATTGCCAGTTGGATTATGATTTTTGTCCGATTCAGGTATATGAACCGCCGGCCGCCCAAAACCACTACTCAGGAAGATGATAAAGTTTCCTAATATCATAGAATATTCGCTGTTAAGGGCTATCACCACCCTGCTGCTGTCATTCCCGCTGGATTATTCCCTAATTTTATCGCGGTTCGTAGCTGATATCTTCTATCTTTTCCCGAGCAAGTTCCGCAAAAGGGGCCTCCAACACCTAAGAATGGCCTATCCCAACAAAAGCGCTGATGAATTAGAACGCATCCTCACAGGTGTTTTTGAGCATTCGGCCATGATGCTGGTGGAGGTGCTTTCGTTCCCGAGGAAAATTCGCAAATACAATTATACCAAATACGTGGATGTCAGAGGATTGGAATTGATAAATGAGGCGCTCAAAGGCGGCAAGGGAGTGATGTTTATTTCAGCGCATTTCGGCAACTGGGAACTGATCGGCTATACCGTCAGTTTGCTGGGCCATCAGATAAATACCGTGGTGCGCTTTATGCCCAATCCGGCGGCTGACGCCCTGCTCAATTATTCCAGGAGATTCCAGGGCCAAAGGATTATCTATAACGATAACGCCGTCCGGGATATGATGCGGGTGCTCAAGAATAACCGGATACTGGCCCTGGTCTGCGACCAGGACGCCCGGGCCAATGGCATCTTTGTTGATTTTATGGGACTGCTGTCATCCACGGTCCGCTCCCCGGCCTTATTGCACCTGAAATTAGGAACACCGCTTTTGATGCTCTATTGCTACCGGACCAGACCGAATAAGTTTTATTACACGTTCTCGTTTGAGCGATGCCCCCTCCCTGCGCTTAATCCGGCTATAGCCGAGGAGCAGATTACCCAGGCATTTACCGCGGACATAGAGCGGATGATTCGTAAATATCCCGAACAATGGATGTGGATGCACCGGCGCTGGAAGACGAAACCGTAATTCACCACAAAGACCACAAAGTTCACAAAGATGTCATTCCTGCGAAAGCAGGAATCCAGAAGACCAAGAAAACTAAACAGGGACTCTTAAGAGATATTAAAGAGACGGTCTCTTAAAAGTATTGTTCAAATCCTTGTTCGCTCCGTGGTCACGCTTTGCTTAGTTATATCTTATCCGTGTTAATCTGCGGCTAACAACCGTTATGTTCATCCCTGTGGCGGCCAGAAATGATGTCTTTTGCTGGTGGCCTGCATTATCTGCCTAACAATCTCTTTCTCATCCTTATGAGGCAGGCACTCCTCTCCGTAAGAATAAAAACGATAGAATCTCAGCCGGTCTGATTTGGTTACCACATCAGTTACTGCCGCATTCAGCTGCGCCAAATTGGTTACTCGTTCCTCCAAGGTAGTTTCCCGGTTAAAACTCACCCGGTCCAAGTCGAGGAAATAGAACAGGAATGGATTCTGCATAATAACATTATTCGCCTTAAGGTCGTGATGGAATATGCCTTTTTGATGAAGCCGTTTCACAGCCAAAGCAAACTGCCTGATAAATCTTATTTTACTTTCCACCACGCCATTCTCTTTTATGCGCCGGCCAAAGTTCCTCATCAGGAATTGATTGGCGGGCTGGGCGTCAATCTTTTTAGTAATCACATAACTCCGGTTGACCCAGGTGAAAAAGAGGTCTCGCTTTTCCACCAGGGCGATGGGCTCGACGGTCCCCACATCGCGGACATTTAACCCGCTGGCCGAAAACCACTCTTTCTTGGCCGGGTGAATTCCAAGAAAACTCAATATCTTAGCCCAGACAGAATAGCGGTATTCCTTGATAACCACATCGGCTGTGCCGCCGTGCCTACCGGCAGGCAGGTTGCGCAATACGGAGATTGAACGCCTGCCGGTATGCTTGAATAATTTGTTCGGTTCCTGGGCCGCCATCTTATCGTGCTGGTCAATGAGGACGAAGATATCGTTGCAGTTAAAACGCCGGTCAATAAATACATTCTCCCACCTGGCCTTATCCCTTATTTTTATCCTAGCATATCTGGACGAATTCTTAAGGCATCTTTTATTCCGGCTGCGCCAATGCTTATGCCGCAGGTCTTCGGCCTGGGTAAAAACCATCCTGATAAAATCCCTAAAGATGTTCCTTCGGAAATCAAGTTCGCGGTAATATCTAACGAACCTGTAAGCGTCGGTCAGGGGCAGAACAATGGAAAGGGAATAGACCATCTGGGCCAGGTTATAAACCCCATAGGACTGCGTAAAATGAGGGCGGATGGAACTGCGGTGCAGGTCTATCAGATACAAATCCGGCGTTTCCGCCTTGAGCGACGACGGCTCTATCAGGATATTCCCGATATGCAGGTCTTTATGGAAGAATCTGGCCTGGTGAACCTTGCGGATTAATTCGCCCAGTGATTTAAGGAGATTGTCTTTGGATTCCACTGAAATAGGTCGGCCCAAAAATTCCTTGAGAGGCACAACGTTATCTATTTTCTTAAGGAGGACAAAAACATCGGTGACAAAGCCCCATTTCCGCTTTTCCATAACCCCGAGCGGGTAAGCGGTATTGATGCGATACTGGATGAGATGGCCGGCGGATTTCATTTCCTGGTGCGCCTTGGAAATAAAGGTGGCCTTGAGCATCTCGACCAAATTCTTCATCTTGTAGCGCTTGACGATTATCTTCATTTCCGGAAAATCCATTGGGAAAATAGTCCGGGCGCTGTTGTCCTTTAATATGTTCTTGGTGGCAGATTCATAAACTAATGCTTCCTGGCCGATGAGGTATGTCTCAAGCAATTTGCGATGCGCCTGGTTTATGAACCAGCGATACGGCTTTCTGTCAATCCTGATAAAACTTAACATACTACTTCTTTATAAACCTCTTTAACCTGCCTGAAATTATCCTCAAACGAGTATTTAGAAGCGGTCAGCGCGGCGGCCTGGGACATATTCCCGCGCCAGACCGGGTCCAGCAGGCAGACAATCTTTTCTGCAATGGCCTTGGTATCGGACGGCGCGTTTATCACAAAGGAATCTATGGAGTTGGCGATAACCTCCGAGGCGCCGGCTATCCGGGTGGTGATAACCGGCAGTCCGCTGGCCATGGCCTCAAGGCAAACCGTTCCAAACGGTTCGTATAAAGTCGGGAACAGGAATATGTCGCCGGCCGCATAATAACGTTCAATCTGCGTTTGGGCGCCAGTAAATAATACCTGATTTCCTATATCATGCCTTTTAGCCAGGGATTGGTATTTTCCGATATTACCGTTGCCGACCACCAGCAATTTAAGATTAGAACGTTTATCCGCAGGAACCAGAGCCAATGATTCTATGGCGTATTGAAGCCCCTTCCGCTCAAACCCGCTACCCACAAAAAGAATAACTATTTCATTATCTGATAATCCTAATTTCGTCCTTATCTCTGAACGGTATTTTCCCCGGTTAGCCGGATTAAATCTGGCCAAATCAATGCCGTTATAAATAACCTTAATGTCCTGGTCAGGAATATGATAATGCTCCTGAACTTCTTGTTTCACTCTGTTAGAAATACAAACAACCTTCTTATAAGCGCCTTTATCAAAACTCTTCTTTTCCAAATGCATAATGACCTGGTTGCGCGGATTGAGATACTGGATAATCCTTACGAATATACTGCTCATTGAAGGATGCCGGTTTCTAAGATATTCCCAGTGGCAACCGCTTCCGACCCGGTATATATCCTGGGCATAGGTCCGTCCGAATCCATGAATAATATCAAACTTATCATCCTTGAGCATCCGGGCGGAATTGTTTGCAAAAGCCAGGTATTTCAGGTAAGAGAAAATCCCGTTGGACGGGACAATATGAAAAATCGTGTTTGGAGACGAGGTTGAATCCTTATTGCTACAAAATACGTGGATTTCATTACCTTCCTTAGTCAGGTAGCGGGCTAAATCATAGCCGTATCGTTCCACCCCGCCTTTGGACTCCGACCAATTGTAGATAACGAAGGCAATCTTCATACCTTCCTTTTCTTCTCCCACATCTTGGCATATTTAATAAAGACATAAAAAGCTGAGGCAACGGAGATAATCAATCCAGGCAGGCCGTCCAGAAACCCTAATTTAAAAAGATATGTCTCTACGAACTTTATCGGCGGCCTAAAGAGCAGGTTGCAAAGGCAGAAGGTCTGGCCTTTATTCATCAGCGCCTCGGACGCGACGTCGGAAAAACGGTCTATGGTCTTTATTTGATGCGCCAGATTCTTATAGGTGTAATGGACGATATCACTATTCAATTTCCCGGCGCTTGAACCTTGTTCCATTATGATACGGTCGTGCGGGTCCAGCCCGCCCCATTTTGCCTTGCTCTTGCGGAACAGCCGAATCTTATAATCCGGATACCAACCGCCATGGTTTATCCACCGGCCCAGATAAAAGGTGTGCCGCTTCATCCAAAAACCATCTGTATTTTCATAACCGCTCTTGCCCCATTCGGCGATTATCTCATCCCGTAATTGGTCGGAAATCATCTCATCGGCATCCACGGACAGGACCCATTCGTTCTGCGCCAAAGACAGCACATGATTCTTCTGGTTGACAAACCCGGGCCATTTGTTCTGGAATACCTTATCCGTATATTCTCTGGCAATCTCCAGGGTTTTATCCGTACTGAATGAATCAACGACAACTATTTCGCCGCCCCTATCTTTTACCCATTTGACTGATTCCAAGCATCGGCGGATATTGTCCTCTTCGTTAAAACAGACAATACAAACGGAAATCTTTTCCATAATCTTTTACAAGTACTTTTCACACTCTTTATAAACATCCTCAACCGAGATACGGGTCATACAACGATGGTCAGTCGGGCAGGTCCGTTTCAGGCAGGGCGCACAGGCCACCTCCTTACGGACAATCGTATGGTTATTCCCGAAAGGTGACGTGGTAATATGGTCGGTCGGACCGAAAATCGCCACCACCGGCGTATTCACTGCCGCAGCCACGTGCATAGTCCCCGTATCGTTGGTAACTAATACTTTACATGCTGACAATAACCCGGCCATCTGGGTAATGGATGTCTGGCCGGTAAAATCAAGCACCTGGGAGTGATTGATTTGAGATGCGATAGACGAATTAAGTTTTTCTTCAGCCGGGCTGCCGAATAATATCACCCAGGCCTTTTTCTTGATGATTAATTCCCTGGCTAACCGGGCATATCTGTCGGCCGGCCAGCATTTGGCGGAGCCATAGATTGCGCCCGGATTCAAGCCCACGACCGCGTGTCCCTTGACATAGGCCAGTTTATCTGCGACCCAATCCCTGGTGGCCTTGGGGATAGTAATTCTCGGCGCGGAGAACGCCACCGGTCGGCCTATAATATTCAGAAGATTGAGGAAATAATAAACCCGGTGTTGCGTAAGAGTTTCCTTATCGCGGGGTAAACTCTGGGTCAATAACTTGCCGCGCGAGTCGGCTGAATAACCAATCCGGTTGGGTATCTTGCTCAGGAACCCTATCAGCGCGGAATGAAACGAACGCGGTAAAATCAGGGCCAGGTCAAACCCCTTGGATTTAACCTCTTTAATTAGTTTATATTCCGAACTGAGCCGTTTCAGTCCCTTTCTGGACTCGTAACTGATAACCTCGTTGATGTCCGGGTCGTGCTGGAACAGGTCAGCCAATTCGGATTTTACCAGGACGGCCAGATGGCTGGACGGGAACAGAGTCCGCATACCCTTGATGGTCGGCAGGGCCATAACCGCATCGCCCAACCAGTTCGGCGCCTTAATCAGGATTCTCTTATACATATTTATTATACTATCAAATAAACAAGCGGGGGTAAATCAATTTCCACCACCATTTATGCAGTCCGG
>ERZ1292630.3118-Hain-H41-02um-R3-3118-length-14837-cov-8_pt1 | contig 14837 bp, 14 predicted proteins | sample MGYA00564408_ERZ1292630 | MGnify/ENA primary metagenome ERZ1292630 (study PRJEB36523, sample SAMEA6512641) | groundwater metagenome | collected 2019-01-08 | study: AquaDiva: Metagenomics assemblies of 32 groundwater samples | reverse complement strand
CGTATCATCAGGATTGCTTTCAAAATAAGTTCGAATTTTGTACAATGAATACCGCAATTTTTCGAAAAGAGTTTCTGAACCAAAAATATGGTCGGCGCGAAGCGCCGTCTGTTCCGAATTCCCCCCACCGAATCCAGAATCCAAAAGGGTTTTCCACGCTCCGCGTGGCTCCTCGTTTGCCAATACAAATATAAAAATGGTAATATTGGAATGCACCAACATCATATAGACTCGCAGAGCTATTTTTATTTTTGAGTACCAAAATGGCTAACTGTGTTCAATGTCGCTCTTGGGTGATGTTGGTGCAACATGGTTAGCCATTTTGGTTTTTAAATTTATGAATCAATCCAGAAAATTTTTTATATATACTCGCAAGTCCACAGACGACAAAGACAGACAGGTTCGGAGTATTCCCGACCAGTTAGCGGAACTTAATGAACTAGCGAAAAAGGAACAGCTAGAAATTGTTGATGTCTTTGTCGAAAAGCAGACCGCCAAAATACCAGGTCGCCCTATTTTTGGCGAGATGATATCTCGCATGGAAAAAGGCGAAGCGTCTGGTATTTTGGCGTGGCATCCTGATAGACTTGCGAGAAATAGTGTTGATGGAGGAAAAGTAATTTATCTCGTTGATATTGGCGTGATTATGGAAATGAAATTTCCAACTTTTTGGTTTGATCCGACACCACAAGGAAAGTTCATGCTCTCGATAGCGTTCTCTCAATCCAAGTACTATGTTGATAATTTGTCGGAGAATATCAAACGAGGTCATCGTAATAAACTGAAAGACGGTATTTGGCCTCGAAACGCTCCTCTCGGATATTTAAACGACAAAGTGAACAAAGTTATCATTCCTGACCCTGAACGCTCGCAGTATATCGTTAAAGCGTTCGAGGCCTATGCTAGTGGTAAATATACCCTCCGACAAATTAGAGAGTTAATAACTGAACTTGGATTTCGTTCACAAAAAGAGCAAGTGCTTTCCATTTCCAATATTCACGATATATTGAGAAACCCGATTTTTTGCGGACTACTTCGATATGGTGGTGAAATTTACGAAGGAAAGCACAAACCGATTATCACAAAGAAACTTTTTGATTCTGTTGCCGAAGTGATGAGCCGAAAATCTAAACCAAAAGGTAAGGGTTTGAAAGAATATCTATACCGAGGATTTTTCCGTTGTGGAGAATGTTCATGCTTCATTACTACCGAAACACAAAAAGGTCACAACTATTTGCGGTGTACAAAACGGAAAAATCCTTGTTTGCAAAAATATGTTCGTGAGGAGCTCATCACTTCTCAAATTGCAGAAAGTATCAAAAAAGTTTCTTTGCCACTCGATTGGGCAAATTGGATGATTGAAGAAAACAGAAAAGACCAATCATCCGAAATCCAATCGAGTGAGATTTTTTCTCAAAAAACAAAAGACGAAATTTTTCTTTTGGATTCTAAAATAGAGAAGCTGATAGGTTTATATTTGCAAAATGGTTTGTCGGTGGAAGAATATCAGGAAAATAAAAATCGTCTAATGAGCGATAAACAGCTTCTCAAAGAGAAATTATCGGCTTTTGAGAAAAAATCTCATAATCGGTTCGAACTTACTGACAAGTTTCTAAAAGCCAATATATCCAATATAGAATTGGCAAACGATAGAACAAATAAAGAAAATCTTCATTTGTTCAAAAAAGTCGGTTCGAACTTTAAAATTAAGGATCGAACACTCCTTTTTGAGCCACGCGGAGCGTGGAAAACCCTTTTGGATTCTGGATTCGGTGGGGGGAATTCGGAACAGACGGCGCTTCGCGCCGACCATATTTTTGGTTCAGAAACTCTTTTCGAAAAATTGCGGAGCCGGAGGGATTCGAACCCTCGAGGGGTTTTAAAGCCCCTGCATCTTTAGCAAAGATGTTACTTCGACCGCTCATACACGGCTCCTTTCGACTTAATTACTCTAGCATATTCTTAGTGTTTTTCCATTTTTCTGTTATAATTTCTACATAAAAATCAATAATACATGGATGAGTGACCGAGTGGCTTAAGGTAGCGGTTTACTAAACCGCCGTCCCTTTAAAAGGACCGTGGGTTCGAATCCCACCTCATCCGCATGGAGCTATCTGACAGATTGGAAATAAAATTTCGTTTGGATGTAAATCAGAAAAAAGCTTTAAACAAGTTAAACCTTTTTTCTGTTCATGATTTACTTTTTCACTTCCCTGTTAGGTATAGCGATATGAGTGAAATAAAAAAAATATCGGAATTGGTTCCTGGTGAAGTAGCAACAGTTTGTGGAAAAATTTCAAAATTAAAAACTAAAAAAGGCTATAGGTCTAAGATTCCGATGGGCGACCCATTCAATAAATTCAGGGTCGCCCCGAGTATTCCATCGAGGGGCGAAGCAGAAATAGAAGACTTATCTGGAAAAATAAAAATCACTTGGTTTCATCAGGCATATTTGGCAAAAATGATTCACGAAGGTGATAATGTGAAACTCACCGGAAAAGTAACAGAGAGTAAATATGGCACATACTTAGCCAATCCAGAATTTGAAAAAACTCCTAATATGCCAATAGATTCTCATGATACTTTATTCACAAAAGAGAGTGCAGATAATACAGGATATTCTTTCCCCATTTACCACGAAACCAGAGGCATAACTTCTAAATGGTTTTATCATGCCATAGAAAAAATATTGCGAGATAAAACTTTAGATAAAATAGAAGATTATATCCCAGAAGATATTTTAAAAAAATACAATTTACCGAGACTGAAAACATCTTTAATCTGGATTCATAAACCAAAAAATGCGCGCGATGCAGAATCAGCGCGAAAAAGATTCGCTTTTGAAGAAGTTTTTTGTATTCAATTGGAACGCCAACACGATAAATTTGAATATAAAAAAAATAAGTCTTTCCAAATAAAAGTAGAGGAAAAAGAAAAAGAAAAATTTATAAAACGTTTTCCATTTTTACCAACTAATTCTCAAAAAAAATCAATCCAAACTATTTTGGAAGATATGAGTAAAAGTTTTCCGATGTCTAGACTACTCGAAGGTGATGTTGGAAGTGGAAAAACCGCAGTGGCAGCCACAGCTGCATACACTGTTGTAAAACAAAGGCCAAATGGACAAAATTTTGGTAATTTACAAGTAGCTTATATGGCGCCGACAGAAATTCTAGCCACTCAACATTTTGAATCTTTTATACAATATTTTAAGCACTTGCCAATCAATGTCGGGCTCATAACTGGTTCTGGCTGCCGTAAATTCCCTTCTAAAGTTGCTTCAAAAATTTTAAGGCCAGCAGATGCGTCCAGAGGAGCATTCGCTACGACCAAAAATGATTTGCCCTCCCAGGATGGAATGCAAGCGACGGAGGACGCATCTGCTGGCCGACAAAACTGGACAGACATTTCTCGCTCGCAACTTTTGAAATGGACAGCTGAAGGAATTATTCCAATTTTAATCGGCACTCATGCTCTAATTCAGAAATCTGTTAAATTTAAAAATTTGGCATTGGTGGTGATAGACGAGCAACATCGATTCGGCACAGCCCAAAGAAGAAAATTAGTGCGCAAGGACGGGGTGGCTCCGCATTTACTTTCCATGACAGCTACTCCAATCCCCCGCACATTAGCACTCACTATTTACGGGGATTTGGATTTATCATTATTGGACGAAATGCCAGCCGGCAGAAAACAAATAATTACGGAAATCATTACTCCAAATAAACGCGATGAAACTTATGAAAAAATCCGGACAGAATTAAAAAATGGCAGACAACTTTATGTCATTTGTCCTCGAATAGAAGAACCGGATCCTGCTAAAGAAATGGCAGTGCAGGCCAAGTCCGCCATAACTGAAGCGAAACGTTTGAAAAAAGAAATTTTTCCAGAATATGAAATTGGAGTGCTTCATTCAAAAATGAGCAAACAGAAAAAAGAAGAGGTGATGAAAAATTTTGTAAATGGTAAATTAAATATTCTTTGCGCCACATCAGTAGTGGAGGTGGGAGTGAATGTTCCAAACGCAACCATCATCATTATTGAAGGTGCGGAAAGATTCGGTTTGGCACAATTACACCAACTTCGCGGACGTGTGATTCGCAGTAATCATCAAGCATATTGTTATGTTTTTGCGGATGCAAAAAGTGATAAAACGATTCAAAGATTGAAGGCATTAAAAACTGCCAAAAACGGTTTTGAATTGGCGGAATTAGATCTTATTTTACGTGGCTCTGGAGAACTTGGAGGCACCAAACAATGGGGTATTTCCGATCTCGGAATGGAAGCCATAAAAAATATAAAAATGGTAGAAGCCGCCCGCGCTGAAGCTATTCGTCTGATTTCCGAAGACCCAGAACTTTCAAAATATCCTCTCCTAAAACAAAAGGTCCACGAAAAAACCGGCGAGTTTCATTTTGAGTAACAACTTATCACTTTTACACACCTGTAGAATATGATAAGATATAATAATGGGCTCAGAACCAACAATAGGTGATCTTTTAATAGCAACTTTATTAAGTAACAGAAATGTAAAAACCTTTCGCTCTATCCTGAGAAAACGAGAATTTGAAAGATTTAAAAAAGAAAGTATTTCTGTGTCTCTTTCTCGTTTAAATAAAAAAGGTTATCTGAAAAAAAATGAAAATGGCTGGTCATTGACCAAAAAAGGTATTTCACTAAACAAAAAGACTTATTTAGTTTCTTATATCTCTTCTCCTTTTAAAGAAAACTCGCAGGTTAATACTATAATATCTTTTGATATTTCTGGACCACAAAGATCAACTAGAGATTGGTTAAGAAATCAAATAAAAATATTTAATTATAAGATGTTACAACAAAGTCTTTGGCTTGGACCTGGACCACTTCCATTTGTGTTTTTAAAAAGACTTGAAGAATTAAAAATAAGAAAAAACATAAAAATATTTTCTATAAAGAAAAAAGAAATTTAACCATCTATTATCAATTTTCAACACCTGTGTAAAAATGATAAGGTATTAAATTACTTGTTTATTTTTCTTCTATCAATCCTAATTTAACTAATCTGGTCCGAATACCGCCGACTTGGCGACCAGATAAGGCTGAAATATTTTTTATAGATTTTCCACTTTTAAATTGTGACACAATTTCTTTTTCTTCTTCAGGGATCCATTTTTTATATGCGTTTTGGTGTTTAGTGCGAATTTGTTCTAAACGACCTATTGTTGCCCCACTTGGAGGCCTTGCCTCCAAGTGGGGCATTTCTTTCTCTTTTTTCTCTTTCCATTTCCCACTCATGGCAAGAACAAAATTTTTATGCATCTTTTTTATTTCTTCTGCTCCTAACACATCAAAAGTTTTCTGCGTTTCTTTTGATTCATTTTGAAAAACGCTATCTTGTTCTAAAATTTGCGGATGCACTTTAAGCGCATGTTCATTGCATCCTAAAAGATACAATCCATCTAAACGTCTGACGCGCGAAAGAGCCACATAACCCTGACCATATTCAAAAACAGATGATAGATCCATCACTGCAGCATCCATACTCATTCCCTGACTTTTATGCACAGTCATCGCCCAAGCCAAACGAAGAGGAACTTGAGTAATCTTCGCTTTAATTTTCCCATTATCTTCTACTGTCCAATCCATTGGAGTAATTACTATATTTCTGCTATTTTTAGTTTTAATGATTGGATTTTTGGAAAATGATTCAAAGTCTACCACCGTGCCAAGCGTGCCATTTACAAAATGTTCTTTTTGATTATTTTTGGTACACATCACCACTGCTCCTTTTTTTAAAATCAAAATTTCTGGCGACAAACATCCTTTTTTAAGCGCAGCTACAAGGGGTAATGAACCAATCGATTCCATATTAAATTTAAAACTTTCCATTTCTATTTTTGCAAGTTTTTCATTATTCACTCTATCTACATCTAAATTATGTGAAAAAAGTTTTGTAATATTTTCTGGAAATTTATTCTCCATAACATAACGTGATTTAATTTTATTTTGATGTTTATCTGACACAGTATCGTGACGAATAGCTAATAAAAGTTCTAAAAAGCTCGCATCATCTTGACGGTATTGCTCGCTGATATAACAGACAATCGGAGACAAACGTTTCCAAGCGTTAGATTCATATGCAAAACGTCCTTGTCTTTCTTCCAATAAATTTTCTTGTTTTTGCTCTATATTTCTTTTTTCAATTGGCGGAAGCTGAAAAAAATCTCCGACTAATATTACCTGTATTCCGCCAAATGGTTCGCTATTTTGTTTTATTTCTCGGCAAACTGCATCCACCATAGAAAGGGTTTCCGCGCGAAGCATTGATATCTCATCAACTATTAAAACTTTAGTCTTACGCACACGACGACAAATATATTCACTACTAGCTATTCTATCCAAATCATATTTATTTAAAGTCTCTTTAATGCCAATACCGCTCCAAGAGTGTATAGTCATGCCTCCGATATGCGTTGCGGCAATGCCCGTGCTCGCAGTAATAGCATGATTTATCTCATGCTTTCGTAAATAAGCGACATATTTATTTATGGTATAAGTTTTTCCTGCTCCCGGTTCACCAGTCAAAAAAACATTCGCGCCAGTTTTCATTATCCTAAGCGCTTCATCTTGAGTCATTAGTTGATTATAATATAGTTTGCTTGTTTTTAAAAATTATTTTGTCCGCCCTCTACGATTCGAACGTAGGACCCTCGAGGTATAAGCTCGATGCTCTAACCAACTGAGCTAAGGGCGGAGATTTTACGCTTTTATCTCTTCTCGCTTCTTCGGCATTATTCCATTAGCAATTATTATTTTGTTATATTCTTCTTGTTCCAAAGTTTCAACTTCTATCAGTTTCTTGGCAATAGCATCCAGCGCTTTTTTGTGCTCCATTAAAACTTTTTCGGCAGATTTTATCCCATCATTAATAATCCTTGAAACTTCCGCATCAACTTTAGTAGAAACTGTTTCCGAATGTCCTTCTTCTCTAATTTCCCCCCAAGCTAATTTCCCTCCATCATTTCCTAGAGCAATCGGGCCAATTAAATCTGACATTCCCCAACGGGTAACCATCGCTCGAGCCAAATTTGTAGCCACTTGCAAATCGCTTGATGGACCGGTGGTAATATCGCCAAAAATCATTTTTTCAGCCACGTATCCCCCGAGAGACATTGCGATATCATCTATGAATTCTTTTTTAGATTGAAGTCGTCTTTCTTCTAGAGGTAATTTCAAAGTATATCCTCCAGCGTTCCCACGAGCAATAATAGATACTTTATGAACCGGGTCGGCATAAGGAAGCACTGATGCGACAAGAGCATGTCCTGCTTCGTGATAGGCAGTAATTTCTTTTTCTTTTTTAGAAAGCAAATGACTTTTTCTTTCCGGCCCGAGCATCACTTTTTCAATAGCTCGAATTAAATCAAATTGAAAAACTTTTTTGCGATTTTCTCTGGCTGCTAAAATTGCTCCTTCATTCATTAATGAATATAAATCTGCACCGGAAAATCCGGGTGTTCTCTCGGCAATCAATTTTAAATTAACATCTTCTGCTAGGGGTTTTAATCGTGCATGAATATTTAAAATTTCTTCACGATCTATACGGTCTGGTAAATCAAGAAGCACTTTCCTGTCAAATCGTCCTGGACGAATCAGAGCCGGGTCAAGCACGTCTGGTCTGTTGGTAGCAGCCATCACAATTACCTTTTCATTCGGTTCAAAGCCATCCATTTCTACTAAAATCTGATTGAGAGTTTGTTCACGTTCGTCATTTCCTCCGCCAAATCCCCCTCCGCGAGTACGTCCAATAGCGTCAATTTCATCCATAAAGATAATGGCTGGTGCAGCTTTCTTAGCCATTTTAAAAAGATCACGCACTCGAGATGCTCCCACACCCACGAACATTTCCACAAATTCACTACCGGACAAATGGAAAAATGGTACTCCTGCTTCCCCTGCCACAGCTCGCGCCAGTAATGTTTTGCCTGTGCCTGGAGCACCGGTCAAAATCACTCCTTTGGGAATACGAGCTCCAATATCTAAAAACTTTTTCGGATTTTTTAGAAAATCAACAATCTCTTTCAATTCTTCTTTTGCTTCTTTACATCCAGCTACATCTTTAAAAGTTACTTTATTATTTTTATCATTTGGGTCGGTAATACGAGCTTTGGATTGACCAAAGGAAAATGCCTGCATGCCCGCTCCTTTTACTTGGCGTGAAAGAAACCAAATAAAAAATAAAATAAAAACAATTGGCAAAAGAAAAGGTAACAAATTCATAATCCAATATCCAAAACCGCTTTCATTTTTAACTTCAATAGTTGTTGCATTCAAAGCCTCCGATTTTACTCCATAATTAAAAAGAGTTTGGGAAAGAGAAGATTCAGTTTCTTTTTTGGAAGTTTTGATTGTCTCATCTTTATAGGTAATGGTAAGTTTTTCTCCTTCTACTACAATACCCCTAACTTCTCCAGCTGAAACACTTTTTGCCAAATCGGAAATGGAAATTTCTGAAACACTAGCGGAAGGATTAGCTATCATCAAATACAGAGCCGTTAGAGTCATAAAAATCAAAATAGCCCCAAGTATACTGCCTGAAAACTTAGGCGCCTCTTTCCCTTTTTTACCTTTATTTTTTGGGTCTTTTTGATTCAAAAAATTAAAATCCATAATTCATCATCATAGCATAAAAATGTTAAAATATAAAATTCTAAAAATATGGTAAGATTAAATCATGGCTCATTATACCGAAAACAGAAAAGTATATTTTAATTATGAAATTCTAGAAAAATATGAAGCAGGTATTGAGCTTTTGGGGATAGAAGTAAAATCTATCAGGAACGGAAAAATGTCTTTAGAGGGTGCTTTCGTGATTATCAGAGGAGGAGAAGCGTTCTTGATAAATGCCAATATTCCACCTTATCAACCAAACAATGCGCCGAAAGATTATGACCCATTACGAAATAAAAAACTTTTACTGACTAAAAAAGAAATTGCTACACTAGCCGGCAGTGAGAAAAATAAAAGTTTGACAATTGTGCCAATTTCAGTGTATAATAAAGGCAGAAAAATCAAAGTGGAAATCGCTTTAGTTAAAGGCAAGAAAAAACAAGATAAACGCGAAACTATCAAAAAACGCGAAACTGATCGCGAAATTAGGCGAGAGATAAGAAGCAAAGAATAAAGAACCTTGAAAACAATAGAAGTAGAATTGCCCATTCGACTAACGCTCAGGGCAAATTTGCTTCGCAAATTTGGGGATGCAAGGCATAGACAGTAGGTCTAATGTAAAGATGCATGTCGAGTATGGACGTAATCTCGTTAAAATTCGTTCAAATATTAATTGCAGAATTAATTTCCAAAGTGAAAATTGCAGTCTCTCCATACTTCGGTATGAATGACTTCGCTTTCGCTCAAGTTTCCGCTTCGGCGTAAGCTTGTGTCTTTCTCATAGACTTCCGATATATGAGAGCTAGGCATAATATTATCGGGATAGTTCTGATGATTTCCTGACGTCAGAGCAAAACAAAGGGAATCGATTAAAAAATATTTTGCTCGTTTAATAATTTTTTAATCTAAAACAAAAACGTGCCATATATGTAGACTTCTTTACAAAAACCTTCTGCACGGGGATTCGATTTCCCCCATCTCCACATCAGGGAACTTTTGGCATAGATTTCATTACTTTGCCCATTGTTTCCAATATCTTTAGGAGGTTCTAACGAACCACTTATACGATTACTCTCAGAAACTACTTCTTGAAGTACCAGAAGAGGTTTTTCTAGTTGGATATGAATACTTCTATCCTTAAGAATGTGCTCCGTTCCTAAGGCGGTGAGTATTTGTCTTCGTTTACTTATATCTCCATTTTTAAACTCTTCGTGGGCTCTCTGGGCAAACGTGAGGGTACTCTCTAATCTTTTAATCCAGTTATCTATTCTCTCATCATCGTTGTCTAGTAAATTTTTGAGAGATTTCTTATTTTTTTGCAGTTCTATTTCCTTTATCTTATATACATCTTGTGAAATTTTTTCTTCCAAGAGTAAATCTGTAAGTTTATCGAGTTTTGATACACATTCTTCATACTTCTTTCGGTGGGTAGAAAGAATTGTATTTCTATCAGATTTTTCATTTTCGTGAAGTTTTTTTAGTTCTTTTAGTGCCCATTTATGAAACTCTGGAGGAATTTCAATCTTGGAAAGAAACTCATCAATTTGTTTTTCCAATACTTTTACTTCAATAGACTTTTCCGTGCAATTCTTAGATACATTGCCTGCACAGTGATAGTAGATGTAATGATGTGAGTTTCCATTTTTTTGAATTTTGAATTTTTCTTCTGCAATAATTCGAGCTCCACAGTCATCACATCTCATAAGACCAGTATATGCAAAGATATGAGTTTTCGGTCTTGGTCTGCCTTCACGGCCTAAAAGAAACTGGATTTTGTCATACTCAAATTTTGTAATAATCGATTTATGATTTCCTTCATACCATTTTCCACTTCCTTTTGGAAACTCAAATTCTCCGTAGTAAAAAGGATTAGTAAGAATTCTATACATATTTGATTTTCCCATAGGTTTACTTATATGTTTTCCAACACCACGAGTTTCAAGTTTTAATTCATTTTTTGCAACTCCAACTAACTGGAGAGGAGAATATTGTCCAGTAAGCATTAGGTCAAAAAGTTTTCTTACTTTTGAAAATCTTTCTTGGTCTACAAGAATTTCTTCTATTCCTTTTGAATGATATTTACTATTTAGATATCCAAGAGGTGCGATACTGGGACGATAACCGCCTTCTGCTCTTCCTTTCAGTCCGCGTTTGATATCTTTACTTAAGTTGAGACTAAACTGGTTGGCCATTCCAAAATGAAGGTAAAGAAGTAGTGTATCACTCTCTGGAATGTAGACACCGTCTTCCGTTCTAATCTCTTTGATTACTCCTGTTTGAAGCATCCAGATTATTTGGCCACCATCTACTGGATTCCTTGCGAGACGATTAAGTTTCCAACATACTATTCCCTGTACTTCTCTATTTATAATCTTTTTCAACATTTCAGCAAAAATAGGTCTTCCAAGAGTTTTTGCTGACTTTTTTTCTGTGAGAGTTTCAACTATGTCACAATCTTTTCCGATGCGTTCAATTTCTTTTAACTGGTCATCAATTGATGTGATTTGTTTTTCTTCTTGGTCTGTGGACTTGCGAGCGTAAGCGACATATTTAATTTCTTTTTTTGTTTCCATATTTTTTAACTTGATGTTTTCCATACAAATTAGAAAGTATAGTAAAAATACTTTATTTTCATAAATATATTATACCATACTATTCTATATTTGTATAGGTTAGGTTAATAACTTCTATTACTTTTCTTCTTTGTTATCAAAAAATTTGATAACATTTGGCCTTCCATACACGGCTTCGTAAGCTCTAACTAAGTACTCAGCTTTTTCCATTGCTTCTTCGTCAGAAAGATTTTCGTGAAAGTACTTAAGGTAGAGTCTTTTGAAGTTTCTAGTGACTCTTCTTGTGAACTCCATAAAAGTTGCTCGTTAATTGGCAATTTTTACAGTTTTTTTTCTTGAATATAGATTTGCAAATGCTTCCGCTCTACACCGACCAGAAAGCGACGGCAAGATTACTAGATTAACTGAATACTTTTACCGTAGCATACACCACTATTTTTGTCGTGGGGATAACTTGAGAAAATTACAAAAAACATTGTTATGACACAAAAAATTTATTTAGAATATGACAAGACATATACCGAGTTGGTGGTTTTTAAAAATATTCACACACAAAATCACGATAATCAGTTCTGGTAAAAAATTGTATGGATAATAAGATATACCTTTTTTATAGAAAAAGGTCTTAGAGAGGACTGTAGAACACAGCGACATCCAATTAGGGTGTTGGTTGTCCTAGTTGTTATATATAGATGTTAATCCAATTCACAGTTCTATGGAATTCACCACATAAACTCGTAAATCAGTATGAATTCTGGAGAAGATATATTATATTATCATTCTGGATAGTCGTAACACGATTCGGTATTTGTGATAGTACATCGTTTAATGCGTTGCGTAGTCATTTTGACTCCCTTAAGAAATCCATATTTATTTAAAGCGATAATAGAATAATCCGAACAGGTAGGATAAAATCTACAAATGATATGATGTTTTTTATTATAATAAATACCAAAGTATTTTTTCCAAAAATTTTTTATCAACCAAATCGTTAATTTTGCTAATATATCATTATTTTTTCTCATAATAACTAATCGTTTCTATATAGTTATTTGAGCCACAAACAGGACATTTCCTTAACTCTGAAAAACTATCATCTCTTGCTTGAAGATTTCTTCGGGCTTGTGTCATTGTAATAAAACTGCATGTATCTGCCTTATCTGAATCGTTACAGCAATTACTTTTAGTAGTATCAAGTTTTGCTTCTCTCTCAACTAAAGAATGCCAAACTTTATTACATTCATTGCAAACTCTTTTGTATTCAGCTATATGCAATTTAGGATTGAACAATTCTTTGGTGATTTTAAACTTTTTTTCAATATCGTTATAATTTTGGTTCATATATTTTTTAAAAACGTTTATTGCATTCTTTCTTATAATCTACCAATTCTTCTTGAAGAGAAGCAATGATTTCACTTTCTGATGAGGAATTCTGGTCTATAAAATCTTGATATGGATTATTTCTTGTTTTTTCTTCAGTTAAAACTTTTTTAGCTGTTTGTTTTGCTTCAATAAACCAAGAATTTGCTTTTTGTAAACATTCCGTCAAAGATGAGCCATATTCATCTGTTGTATCTTCGTTTGTAATTGGTGTTTGAATAGTATTAGTTTCGGGTTTTATATTTTGTGTTTTTTCCCATTGTACTTGAGCGTCATTTGGTTGAAGTTCCTTAGGTTGATTAGATTTAGATTCTCCGCCTGAAGTTAGCCATACAATGAATACTATAACTAATAAAAAAATAATAAACATTCCCCAGAAACCAATACTTTTTTCTTTTTTCTCAATCATATAAATTTTGTTATTTTATAAAACTGAGATGAGATTTTAAGACACAAAAATCCCACCACAGGTAGAGACCGAAATCTCTCATACCAGTTTCCTGATATGGCTAGTGAAGCGACCCTGCGATGGGGTTTTTATGCTTCACTAGACTTTTTAACCATATCTCATAAAAAATTATGAGGGTTAGGTTTTACTTATTTAGTTGTATCTATATAGTATTACTTGTCCAACGAAATGTAAAATCACACGAAAATTATCCGTTATCTTATACAACACAAAATTGGTTCATTTTTTTTATTTAGTTATTTAACATCATCAACTTTCAAACATCCTAGAGAGTGAGGGTGTAGAGGGTGGTTCTATTGGGATTAGTAATTTCCTTATTAAGGGAGCAATCTATCATTTGAGAGGATTCTGGGGACACTCAACCATTACCAAGTGTTAACAATACTAAGACTTGAACATACATCAGGTTCTAGTAGATAGGTTCTAACATCATTTATTAGTTTCCACTCGACTCGTTTTGCAGTAGCAAAACTCGCTCGTGGCAAGCCACAGCGGAAAATAACCCTGAGGAATTCGAAGGGTATTTTGAGGCAAGTGCCCTGAGCGGTTCGACTGCGCTCACCGCAGGCGAGAGTCGAATGGGCATATTTATGGTGAGCAAGGTCGAACCATGTGTTAAAATATACTCATGTACTTCGTATATATGATTAAAAACGATTTTGAAAAACTATATGTGGGAATTACAGAAAATCCAAAAACTAGACTTTATTATCATAATTAGCCAATTTATTATATTAAACAAAAAAATCTAGCAAGAGTGGTTAGTTCCCACTAGATAAATGTTACTATTTATGACTTTTTATTAACATTAAGCATTAACAAGAACTTTCTGTAATGCTGGGCTAGTTTGATAGTATTCTCAAAACCGAGAAAGGTAGTCTTTTGGTTTATTCAAGGTTTTACCCACTGTGTCCACAAAAATGCTAAAATAGAGGAATGAAACCTCTAGCACAAATTTTTAAAGGAGACATCATTAAAATAAAAATGATTGTTTTTGATGTTGATGGAGTACTTGTACCACGAGGTACTAAAATAAAACAAATAGGTAATATTACTACTCTGCAGACAAAAGTAATAAATAAGCGTCAGATAAAACAAATAAAAGAACTCAATAGAATAGGATTTCTAGTAAACATTAGTTCTGGAAGAGGACTTTATATGCTTCAGGAGATGTTTAGAGAAGTTCTGCCTTTTGTTAGTCTTACTTATGAAAATGGCAGTGCCACTTGGTATAAGGGAAAAATATACCAACATATAAATAGCTTTAAATATTTGCAACATGTATTTCCCAAGTTAAAACGGGTTGTGAATAAAAATATCAAAGGTTTTGAACCTAAAGAATTTATTATAACTATACATTGTAAAAAACAAATAAAAAAGATTGAACAGATAGTAAAAAAAGAAAAAAATCTTTATACTGTTTGGAACGGTGAAGCCTATGATATTGGAATAAAAAAACATCAAACAAAAGCTATTGGTTTAAGAGAAGCAATAAAAATTTTTAAATTAAAAAAAGAAAATGTTATGGCTATAGGAGATAACTATAATGATTACGAACTGTTAAAAGAGAGCGGAATATCGATATCGGCCGACAAAAGCAGAGTTAAGGGAAATTTCCACATTCCATTAAAAGGTAAATTTCTTCCGGCAGACAAGTTAATGCAAAAAATCTTATCTTTAAAAGATGCTAAAAATGTTTAATATTACTAAATAAGGGTTCTCTAAGTATTAGTGTGGAATAATTCTAGCAAAATTGGTGTAAAAGC
>ERZ1292630.3117-Hain-H41-02um-R3-3117-length-14845-cov-8_pt1 | contig 14845 bp, 3 predicted proteins | sample MGYA00564408_ERZ1292630 | MGnify/ENA primary metagenome ERZ1292630 (study PRJEB36523, sample SAMEA6512641) | groundwater metagenome | collected 2019-01-08 | study: AquaDiva: Metagenomics assemblies of 32 groundwater samples | reverse complement strand
CTGGAGCTGACTTATGTTGTGATTGTCAGATCCCCCCACAACAGCAGTATTCCCTTGAAGGATGCCGTCGCTGGTGAAACGACCTCATCATGCGGCGCGACGCGGCGGCACGCAAGGGTGATCGCCTGGGCGTGGGCTTGGCCGGACCTCGCGCCTCACGTCCCGAGCCGCGGAGCGCCGAGTGCGATTCCACGCGGGCCGATGCGTCGTTGACGCCCTCGCTGATCGCCTTCCGCATGACACGTTGGGCGGTTGGGCATTGGCGCGGGGGCTGCCTCGACCGGCAAGACGGGCGGACTGAAATCTGCCAGGTATTACCCATTGCTGGGCGCCATCATTGTAGCCGCAACCTTGGCGGCGTTGGCGCCAAATTTTTGAGCAGCCCCCGGCACGGGGGGGCTCAAGAAATTCCCGTCAACTTCGAATTGGCCCCGTCGGCAGCGCAGCACGCTGCCCCATCAGCCGTCAACACCCCGGCGGCCCCGTCGAAGTCATCCGCAGCGCGCGGCGGCGCTGCCCCAACCCCACAGCTTGTCCTGACAGCGGTCGGATTGGCCTGCGAAGTGTTGTTGTTGTTGGCGATTGCGCCGTGGTGTAATGTACTGCCCTGGCGCGGAGGAGCTGGCAGCGAATACCGCGATTGTAGAGGGGCGCGGGACGGACACCGAGTGCGAGGGCACTGTCGTAGGCGGCGAGGGCCCATGCCGGAGGGCGGCGCTGTCCAACGGACGCCAAAGAGAGAGCTGCAAGCCGCACGACATGCAAGCCGCATTCCACGGTTCCGGGTGGCTGGCGAGCGGGGGAAGCGAAGAGCGGCGGGGGCAGGCCAAGCCGCGCCGAGCGGCTCGAATGCCACCACGATCCCCGGAAAGCGTCTTGAACGCCACCACAAGGTTTCGAGGTCGTTGTGCTGTTCGACACGCGGTTCGTTTTTGAAAACGGCGATGAGGCTACGGTTGGAACGACGGTCGATGGAGAGACACTGAGCCCGAAGAGGCCACGAACGGATAGCAGAGAAAGGGAAAGCCAGAGAATTGTGTTTGAATTTATTTGAATCTACATTTGAATCCACGGTATTGCGTGTTGCTGGTGGGTTGCAAGGGGTGGGAAGACCCCAACCACAGCGCTAATTTGTGGTTTGCGAACACTGATGTCAGCATTTGCCGTCAGTGTACCGCCCGAAAGGTCATTGGTCAACAGCCGGGGTCGGGACAAGCGCAAAACTCTCGTAATATTCGTTATATTGGCCATCACGGGGTTCTATGGAGCAATTCGTTTGTTTGAGGACACGTTCATGGCGCATCCCAAGGAGCAAAAGCGACAGCTGGGTGAGGAACCCGGAGCGCCGAATCAGAGTCACATTGACGTCAAACTTTTCAACGCCGCATACGAAACATGGGGACGCACTTTATTTGCGGTGCGAGCAGATAAGACACCTTCCACTGATCGAACAACGTTGCTCAAGCTGCGACTGTGGGAAGGCGGTTTGCTGGAACGGGCCATGTCCGCAAACATTGCTCCAGGACTCGAGTCTCGGGAGTTCGACGAGCTCGTTGTCGTACCCGGCCACGGCGTTTTTCGAGGCTCAAATTTTGAAAAGTACGGCAATCCAAATGAATGGGCCCTCGAGTCTCACTTCACAACGGACAGTCGCCACGTTGAGCACATGATAAGCCACATCACGATGGCGATGCGACTCGCTTCGGCGTCTCAAGCGACGATGATTGTTTTTTCAGGAGGCCAAACTCGCCAAGATGCTGTGGGACGGAGTGAGGCGGCAAGCTACCTCAATATCGTGACGTCGAATCCGTCTGATTTTGGATTGCAGAGCAATTTTTCGTTTCTCTTCGCGGAAGAGTTTGCTCGCGATAGCTACGAGAACCTCGCTTTCAGCTTGTGCCGCTTTTTTGAAGTTGCCCGCCGTTGGCCGAAAAAAATCACCGTTGTTGGATTTGCTCATAAAGAAAAGCGTTTTCGCGATTTCCACCGATTTGCGTTACGTTGGCCCTTGAGTCGGTTTCATTACTTAGGGTTGTCCTCTCCGCTTCCACAAGTGACGGAACGGTTTCGGAAAAAACAATGGTATCAAGCGCCCCACGACTTGCAGTCACAGGTTCTTTCAGATGCAGCCACGCTGCGCAACGCCGAAGCGGACTTATACTTGTGTCAGCGGCACGGTCATGTGCGAATGGACAGAAACCCGTTTCGGCGTAGTGTTCCCTATTACACTTCAGTTCCATCCACCGTGGCCGGGTTGCTCTTACACTGCGATCCGTCACTCTACACAGTACCGTTGCCCTGGGACTAATACATCTGACATGTTTAATTCAATGTCATATCCCAACCAAACCACACATGCTTTGTTTGTACTGAGGCCGAATCTTGCGCCATCGCGACAGTTTAACGGTATCATGTCGAATCTGTGGCGTGTTGTTCTGGTCGTGTTCGCGGTTGTTGGTTGCAGCTTCGTGGTTGCGAAACGCAATCGAAAAACAAACACAACCACCAAAGACGTGACAATGTCAAAGAGTTTCACCTTTTCCGTGAGCGTCACGGACACCAACTCCGTCACGACGTCGAAATCACCACCTTCTCTTTCGTCAGATATTTCTGCCAGCGGATCCATTCGGCCAACACCGTCGCTTTCGCCTCGTCTGACCCCCAGCTATAGTGTCACCGTGTCTCAATCGTCGTCGCTTCCACTGTTGGCTGCGTATGAAAAATCACACAACGCGGCATTTTCTTCTTTCTTTGCTCAAGGAACGACGTTTGAAAGTCCATCGAGGTATACGGTCGCGCGTTTCGCCTTCCCTCTAAATGCCGTTCCCGACAAGGACGGCTTCATGAGTCACACGTTATTGGTTGCCAATTTTCGTGGCGATATGACGCTGCAGCTGTATAGAGGACAAAATGACGTTGTCTCAGCCGTTGCCGGTGAAGCCAAGTGCAATCGTTTCTCAGATGCGAATGCTCGTCAAGCAACACCGACGTGCGAGACCATGCGAACGTGTGACTTTGTGTTCCGTTTTCCCCGGGCAGGTGCTCATCGCCTTCCAATCGGGATACCACAAATCGCGAGTTATCAAGGTTCTTGCCCGACAACGCCTCGCTCCGCCGGCTTGACGCAAATCGCAATTCTTGGGCGCCTCGCCCATGTGAACTACTCACTGGCCGCAGACTTGTCGACTGACGTTTCTAGTCTCGCGGAGCGAATTTCGTTAAACCACACAACTGTGGTGAAGTTATCGCAGGTGCCGTTTCCGAGTAGTTCCTTACTTCGTGATGCGATCGTGGCTGATGCGCTGGTGAAGCAGCAACGCCGGAACGCATCATATTACGCGGCAGGAGTGTCTTCCAACCCACCTTCCTCATTCGCCAACGGGCCGAATGGCATCCGCATGCGAGAACGGGCCGCCTTATCGGCGCACGCAGTCCCCTTCGAACAATATGAAGATCACAACGTGACCTTGGGATTGAACCAGCTGGTGGCGGTGTGTGACGTGGCGGAACCGTCCACGTTCACAGCGTTTCCAGGACTGGGCGTCGGTCCAATGACAAAGTGCGAAATGACTCTCGATGACGGAAGCACTCGAACGTGCACCACCGTCACCGAGTTTCACGCTACCTGCTTGACTTCTCCAGACTGTGTGGGATATTCGGTCGTACTGTCGTACCCTTCAACGTCGAACGCGACCGGTTATCCGTTCGGAGAGAAAGACTACGTCTTCGCCTTCCACGAATTAGAAGAAAGTGGCTATGCGTTACACGTGTCTCGGCAGGGTTTCATTCCACGTGAACAAATCACGCCACTGACCCGATTTGGCGCGCGAGTGGTTAACGTTGCGTATTTTGAAAAACTGCCTATCCGCGATCGAACCTGTCGTTTCACGCAAGCAGATCACGGGAACATCGACATTCACGTGATGCAAACAGACTTTGTCGAGGGGAGCATTCAACTCTTTTTGGCGCATTCCCCAATGTCACAGCACAAGGGGATCCCGCGGCCTCGTGAACTCGCATCGGAATGTGGCGCAGGCCACTCTTTTCATTCAATGACCTCGTTGTTTTCGCACGAGGAACCACGCGAGGTGGGACAAGAAATGAAATGCGGACTGTTCTTACCGTGCTACAGAGCGCCTTCCATGCATCCGAATCAAACACTAGAAGTGACGGCGCTACCGACTCTCCGCTCCCGCGGATGTGGCGTCGCAATGCGTATCGTCGCCATCTTCAATCCCACTCCCATCACGCCAGGAGTTCACGAAACACCAGTTGTTTCACCGATAAAAGTCGTCTCCAACGCATCGCTGCGTACCATATCGACACCCAGCGGAACCGATGACACGACGACGCTTCCGTTTTTTGTGAGCAACGTTACGACGGTCACCCTTCTCGTGGCCCAAGGGGCATACGCGTGCGGAACAGCTGGGCACGCGTGTCCACCCAGTGCCATCAACATTAGTGCGGCAGATGCCACGACCGGGCAAGCAGTGCTTTATCAATCCTGTGGCGGCTTACTTCCGTTTCGTCAAGGTCCGGGAGTTAGCGAACAATGCGAGATGTGGTACGAATGTGGCGATCCCGTCACACTGAATGCTAATGGAACGGGGTTCACCGGAACTATCCAAGTCACGTTCGACGCCGCTTTCTTGCGTCGAACCATTTTGACCCGAACACTCCCCGCCTCCTGCGGTCGTTTCGTCGCAGCGCTGATGGTCACTTCTGTCCAACCTCTGGTCATCAACAACGACGGAATCGACCTGCTTCCCGCTTCGGTTGGGGCCCTCGAGGTTACCGGGAATTCACAACCGAACGCCACCAGCATCGGCAACAACGTGACGTCATCGAATTTCACCAACGCGACGAATGTCACCTCCACCGCGCACATATCGACGACGACGGCCACCGCGCCATTGTTTTTCACTCTGTTTAACTTCACCGTGGCAGAGGTGACCTCGGCTGCTCCATCACCATCCGCAAGAAGTACCGACATGAAATTTTTCGATTCGTCCCGGATACCTCCGTTCCCTCTAACGTACGGTGGCGATTACGGTGAAATGTACCCGTTACTTAGCATCGAACACCCATCGGTCCCGACCATTGCCGACATGATCTACGGTTCCTACTTTTGGTGGTACGCAAGGTCGACCGATACGAACTACACGAAGGATGACGCGTATCGACGGGCGACGCAAGGCTTGAACGTTTCAAAGGCACCGACCGATGTTCTCGATGTTGCACAAGTGCGTCAATTCATCGAAGGTTTCGTACAAAGCGTCATTGTGAAGGGAGCTAGCCGCACGTTGTTGGGCGACGAGCTTGTGCTTATCGATTGGGAAACGCTGCCCTTCATTCACACGAGCGCGGCGCCGTCACTGGACGTGAGACAATTCTCATCGTCTGCAACCAACAAGTCTCGCGTGCTGACGTCCTCCATCTTCCGTTCGTTGAGTCCGAACGTCACCTTCGGGTGCATGGTGGACTCAATTACGACGGAATTTGCCGTTTGTCACGTGCCTGTGCCCGAGTTTAGTAACCATGTGACCGTGCAAGTGGCTCAAACGCAGTTTCGTTCTCAATCGGTTCTCGTGGAGTTGCTTGACGAATTCTATGGCGCGTTCGATGCGCGCATCATCAGCTGCGGCGGTGCTGACACGTTCCTCGGCGAACCGGGCTTGGGGTCTGAGTGTGGCTTGTACCTTTCCTGCACGAACCAGTTCATGTATGCACTGCAATCGACGAAGGTGCGCTGGATCCGCATCACCGTGCCCGCAGGAGTCACGGCACCGGAAGGCTGTCAACGTGCCTTCGAAAGCCAAATTTCGTTCCAGGATCTGACCTTCAACGATACCGTCCGTTGCAACGCCTCCAACGGGGAGCTCACGTGCCCATTGGACCGTGAATGTGTTCCGTTCGACCAAGTCTGCGACGGCGTGGTCGCGAGCTGCGCCGACCTTGCCGACGAATCTCCATGCCACGAGTGGACAACCGTTACAAAAGGTTCCGGGATCAGTGACACGTTCCCACCGTTTCAAAGCATTGTCACCAACTCGTCGATCCAATGCCGAAAGTACGGCATTGTTTGGGGAGCCGCGGCGGTTTTCTTCGATGCAGCGATGCTACAGTGCCGACTATTTTCTAGCGCGGTTTATCAGCAAATGAAACTGAATCCCGGCGCGATCATTGCGCAGACCAATCTCCCTTCCGACAGCGTGTTTGACGTACGATTCCGTTCTAAAGCCGACGTCGATGGTTTTCCTCTCTGCACCCGTAGCCTTCATTGCAACGGAAACGGCGACCCGCTGGGCGTCGTGGCACCTTGCCTATGCAGTTGTGACGCCGGCTTTACTGGGAGGTCATGTGCTTCGACTCAATCGTTGGGCAGCATCGGAACGTACTTTCTTCTGGTCAGCGCGACACCGTCAACGAGTGTTGCAGTCCTTCGCTCTGGTAGCCTGATCGATGCCCTGACGGTGACCAATCGGGCAGTCACCGTGACTCTTTCGCCGCCGGTGCCTTTCGCTGAAAAACTCGTCGCGATTCCGTTTTCCTATTCTGCTTTCGACCCTGCACAGGAAAACAATTTTCGAGACCAATTGCTACGGCCATCGATGTGGAACTCAATCAACACCCGGCTTCAAATATTGGGCCAAACAGGTATCGATTCGATCTTCGCCTCCGACTCCTTGAGCGAGTTCTTCCCCATCGCCACCTGCTCACCGGTGTCCAATTCATCAAGCAATGCATATGTCGACGCCCTATTAAGCGATCGACAAAGGACCTTCGCCAACGAGCAATGGTCACTTGCGTGTCGTGTAGTGCCAGCGGTGGCCACGCGGAATCAGTCCATCCATTGGTTGCGACTCGAGACATCGGGAGTGGCCCAAAACGCGGGCCCAGCGTCCGTGCAATTGTCATTACCTGGGCTCGACGGCGGGGATAACGTCGCCGTGAACGTGGCATCAACGGCATGCGTCACTTCCAAGACATCGAACTCCGCAACTTGTTTTTCCAGCGTCTGTCATATCGATATCAATGCGGCGCAAATGCCGGGCAATTTCCTTCCCAGCACATTTGGCGTCGTGAATGAGGCAACAGTGACCGCCGGCAGGCGTCCTCGCGTGACCACGTGCCAAGCCACTGGTACGATCCTAGCACGTTCCACCCCCCGCGTCCTGCAACCGCCGCTTCAGCGCGAGGTGTATCCTATTACCACCGCGCGCGCGAGCGCTGCGTCCTCATCGCTATCAATCCTGCATGCTCGCTTCTCCTCCCTGGCCAATTCCACCGCAAGCTCACTTCTCTCAGAGGTGGGTCCATCCTTCATTTCCGGGTTGCTCAAACCGACAGCGCAGCCAGCGATCGCAATCACCTACAATGACCTGGCCATTGGCCTCGGCGCCGTATTCTGTGCCTTCGCCGTGATCATCGTCCTCAGTACGATCTACACAGGATGGCTTCAATTTCACACGCTGCGCGCGGCTAACACCGCGGTGGCGAAGGTGCCAGGTCTCAGCGAGTCAACGCTCCCGCTGTGGATCGACAGCTACTTGACGAATTACTTTCAACACCGTTTCATGATTGGCATGATCCTGAGCACCAATCGGCAGAAAACTGAGGAGTTGCGGGGCGAACTACAGATAGTGAATGAGTCCATTCGAGCGATCGAGCCGTCGAACGTTGTGAAACCCGTTCCGTTCCCTGTGGAAGACGACGATGCTGCGACGAGCCAGCAGCCCAAAGAGACCATCCATCCCGAGGGGACGACATCATTGCCGACTGAAGGGGGTGCCAAAGCGAAGGAGACCGTCGGCGATGCTTTTCAAAAAGCATCTATCTCATCACCCTCGCCGATACAGACAGAGTCGCTTTCTGATTACGCCGTGTGTGGACGCCCTCCACCCAAGCCAGTGATCTCTTACCTTCCGACGGTCTTCACGGTGTTTGCGGCAGCGCTCGCTGGTGTCGTTTGCGTGGCGCTGTTTTTGATGCTCCTTGGCCTCGACTTCGCATCAAATCCAGATCCCAATTTCTACGCCGTCGTCGAGGTGTATAATACGGCAAGGTGCAGCGGAAGCGCTGCGGTTATGAGCGCACCTGTCAACATCTACGTTGTCCCAGCCAGCGAAGTTTGCACCTCTGCCACCACGTACGGCAAAGCGCGAGGAACAACCTTTGCCAAGGCTCGATGCTCAAAGCAAGGAGAGGTCGTGTTGCCCTCGGTGAGATTCACGACGGCGTTGTCGGGCTGCGAGGACGCGGGATTGATTCCACTCGTCAACGCGACCTCCCAATGCGTGCCTTACCACGAAAATACCAAGTTCCAGGCTTGGTCTGTTGAGGCATTCGAGGCCGCGACGTCGCCACTCTATTTCAGCGTTGCGTGCGTGCCAAAGCCAGACGCCCTTCGCCTTGCATCGCAGGTGTCGAATCTGACGGCAGCGGAAGCATCGTCAGCGAACGCGTCATCCAAGTCGAGCGCCACGATCACAGTGGCGGTCGCGGATTCAAAGTACTTCCCGCAACCGGATGGTACTCACGTCTATGTCACGAGTGGCCGAACCTCCATTTCGACGACGTCGCGAGCCTACACCGAACCGCAAAGCAGCGGTCGACCACGCACCGCGGTTGAAAAGGCGAAGCAAGTGAAGCGGCTGCGAGTCGCGTCGTTCCGGAATGGGTCCTTCGTCACGGACGCCGTCTTTGAGCGCCGTTTGCAGATCCATCCCTTCGCGACGGGCCTTTTTGACAGCCCTGGATCGACGGCATCCAGTGTGGCCGCCATCGCGGAAGCGCGTCGCAGGGAATTGGCATATCTAGCTTATCAAGACTCGCTCGAACTCTCCCCGTCCTTCAACGCGGCGGAGTTACCTCGACACGGCGACTATCCTATTGGTTTTCTCTTCGGTCGATTCGCGACCGTGAACGAGATCACCGATCCCGACAACACCGGTGCACTAGCACACCGATATTTCGGCATGAAAGGCTCGGCGTATGATGCGGGCCAGTACTTCCAAGGTCTGACCGACGCCAACGTCGACTCGACGTCGCAAGATACGGCATTCACATTATCCTTCTCCATGGCGGCCTCCTCCGCGTCCGAAGGAATCATTCTCGCGCTGGCCGACCACTTGGACAACACCGTTTCGCGGTCCAACCCAATCGTGTCGCGCGCCATCGCGTTAGCCGTGGCCGGCAATGCGTTCGCCATTCCTTGGTTCACGACCGACTGGAGTGTATATTACGCGTTACATCTCAGCGGCCGCACTGGTACGATCTCACTGGTGCTCGCCGACCCGTTGCCCGCTGACGAGCAGCTCTTCACCGACAAGGCCAGTGCCAACGTCACGCAGGCCGGGGATGTCGCGCTCACCAAAGAAAACAACGTCGTCGTGGCGCAATGGGACTTAGCCGCCATGGGCGTCTCATACGTCCTCAACGGTCTCTGGCACCGCATCGCACTGCGGCTCGCGTACGAAAATCTCGCCTACTCCGCCGTGCTTGTCATCAACGGAAAGAGTAAAGCACTCGAGTCGAACTGGCGCAAGTGCATCCCACGACCGCCACGGCCCATCCGCCCGCTGCGTTCGGGAAAAATGGTGACTCTCCCTTCGGACTTCGCCGTGTCCCTCGCCACCGCCGTGGACGGCGGAGTCCTCATGGTCGGCAACTTCAATGGCGGCGTGCAAGGGGTGGAGGCAGAAACAGCAAACGTTTTGCCGCGCTATTTCGTGCGCACGAACACTCGAATGGTCCGGCGTGACGCCGGGCAGAGCGCTACGCGCCTCTACGTGGTGGTCATAGGCCTCATGCTTGTGTCCTCCATCGTGATCTGGGACATTCGTCGGCGCTTGTTGTCCATCGCCGAGATCGACACTGCGTCCGTGTCGGTCGCGATCCAACGTAGTCGGATGCTCTACGCGTCGCTTCAGAGCGACCTCTACGGTTTGTACTTTATCCCTTCGTACGAGGAGGCGAGGGACATGAGCGGCGCCTCGGAATATGAATTCGCCGTCTTCGTCGATGCGTGCGCGTCGGAACCCATGGATGATCCGCAAAACCCACTGACGGCTCGCCTCGTCAAGTACCTGTGGCGGCGCCATTATCTCAGCGAAACGGCGCGCATGGAATCGTGGAAAGAGGAACGAGTGGATCTCTGCGCAGAGGAGAACGTGGCGCGTTTGAAGTTTACGGACGACGAAAATGAAGCATGGAAAAAAATTGATGCGAAATGGCACGCGACTCCCGCGCCTGTACCTACAATAGCAGCCCCTCCTCCTAAGTCGTCCGCTTCGGACCCGGTCGCCGTCACGGAGATCCGAGACATCGACGATGCAGATGTCGTCCCCACCGGTGATAGAAAAAAACAATCCCGCAGACGGTCGTCGTCGACCTCTTCATCCCAGCAGCTCATTCCAGCACCACCACCGGCGACGCAACCTACCCCTGAGCAAACGACGGCGACCGTGAAGGACATTCTTTTCATCGACGTCACGGATCGGCCACCGAAGCCGCCGTCAGCACTTGGACCAGAGAATCCAGAGGTGTGGATGAAAACGCTCGACCGCTATCGCCGCCGTATGGGCTCCGTGCAAGCGGAACGCTCCACTGCGCGCGGCGCCGTGATTTCTCGGTCGCCGCAAATCGGCTCCACCGGGCAGGCCAATTTTGGCGCCATCGTTCTGCTCGTCATCGCAGCGTTGCAGTCGGCCGCCGCCTACATGTCGTCGTTTCAAGTACCCGATGTCTACCGAGCGGTCTTTCCAGCGTTCAATTTCGCACTGTTTGATCTGTCCGTCGTGTTCGACGTGAACGTGCCTCCGTTGGTTCCTGCCATGGTCCTCGTGGCAATCGCGCTCACGTTGGTCTTCACGCTGCCCCTCGTGCTACAAGTAGATCGACCTCAATTTGACGCCAACTGTGTCCGGTATCGGCTGCGGCGTGACCGCGTCGACGACTCCATTTCAACCATCGAAATCTATCGCGATCATCAGTTGCTAACAGCCCACATGCAAGAGAAGGACACGTTCGACCGACAAGTGTACGAAGAATCAGTAAAAGGGTCGTGGGATCGCACCGAGCTGCGTCGCTGCATCAAGGAAGCCAAACACGTGCTGAGTGACGCACAAGACGCACGCGACGAAGTTGAGGAAGGCGGCGAAGAAGGGGAGTCGTCGCCATTGGAAACAACTGTGGTGAACGTTGACCTGAACGCAACATCATCAAGTCAGTCTGCAACCGGTACCGAGCATGCATCCACCACGGGATCATCAGAAAAGGCCAATAATAACAGTTCCTTCCGGAAGTCCGACAGTACCAGGAAGCCGGCGGCAGCCGGGACTTCCAGTCGTACTGCTTCTCATAATGCTAGCACGGCGACAACGGCATCGAAAGGCAAGGGGACCAAAGTCGGCTCCGATCGGAAGAAATCCAAAGTGGACGCCGCGCCGCCCGCACCGGTCGCCGCGATCGCACGAACACGGCTTCGATTCTATGCTTTTCTCATGTCATTCGACGATACCCAACAGTTCCATGAAGCGCTGCTGCAAAAGCACGACTTGGAGGAAATGGCCCTGGAGGCCAAGCGGATGGCAGAAGAAAATGCCGCGAAGAAGGAGGCCGAGGAGAAGCGCAAAAAAGAGCGCGCGGCAGCAGCCGCCGCCGCGGCAGCCGCAAACGGAGCACCCGATGGTTCGGACGTGATGATCGACGAGGGCACGGCCAACAATGACCTCCTGGAGGTGCGATCAGTAAACTTGAATAGTCCGCAAGACGACGCCATGGAGGAGGAGGCGGCGGTCATCAAGCGAGAACCGATCACACAGTCGGTCGCCGACCTGTTGCTCGCTCGTCTCGAACACAACAAAGAAGAAAAGAAAAAGAAGGAAAAACAACCCGAAGGCGGCGCCGAAGCTGATCGCGACTCGTTTCCAGACATTGTGCTGAAAATCACCAGCGGCCGTGGTGCGTGCGAAATTACGTGGAGGTCCCTTGCGTCGCACGAGGCTTGGCTTCAAACCGGAGGTGACGGCGTCCCGCCCATGTTGCGCCGCTTGCAACCCAAACAGGTTGGACCATCCACCACGGAGCAACAGCCAGATCGCCCGATGCCCCCCGCACTGTGGCTCACCAAATCGGTGACCGACATGCCCGCCGAGATATTCAACCACTTGCCACTTCTGATCGTGAAGGACAACGCCAAGGTGCTGTCGAAAGACCTTCCGAGAGGAGTGGTGACGTGTCGCTTTCTACACCCTGTGAAAAATATCGACACAGGGTCCGTTCTTGACAGGTCGAGGCGCATGTCGAATGCTGCCGCCCTGCTTCAAAGTCGCGGTACCACCCCAGCGGCCACGACGCGGAAGCGATCCATCGGAGGCGGTGGAGTAATGAATCGAAAAGCGTCACTGGGCGCCACCACGAAGGACGCGTCGGCGATGAACGACGTCAGTGATGCCATGAAGGCGCTCCTCTTGACACCCGCCGTAACGACCGCTGCTCAAGGGAGTGCCGAATCTAGCACGGTACTCAACCCAGTTCAGCATGTCTTGACGTTGATGCCATGGAAATGCCCACACCATAACGCGCTGCTCGTTCCAGTGAGCCAATCAGACGTTTACCCATACACAAATAGATTCGAGTGTTGCGCCGTCGACAACATTCCAGAAGGGCGCGTGTTGTGCTCGACGGTGCAAGACACGTTCTACGTGTGTGCGGAACCAGGATGCTTGTTTCAGCTATGCTCGCGGCACTACCGCTCCGACCCCGCGGACGAACTGAAGGCCACCGTGAAGGGCATTAAAGTGATGTGGTCGAATCGATCCATACCCCACATCATCGCGCTCATTGCTCAGACGGTGGCGCTCATTCTCTACACACCCGTCATGCGACAGGCCATTATGATCGTGGCCTGTCACCCAGTGTATCAATGCGAATTCAAGCAGTGCTGGTCCTCCGCCAAGCTGGAGCTCAACTTCGCCATTGCTGCCTACTGGGCCTTGGTGCTCCTCATCGCCTATGGCGGCGGGTTTCCCATTCTCGTGTTCATCGAGCTGTCACGACGAGAGAACATTTTGCTCACTCTCTTCAAAGCAAAGGAGTACGGCACGCGGTACGTGACCCTGGACGATGCCACACTCGACGACCCAACGCCAACTCAGTCGTCAATGCCGAGCGACGTCGCGACAGCAGACTCATCGGCGACGACCTTCGCACTGGACGAAGCGGCAACGTACCCGACTTCCGCCACCCTGTCACTACCAGCGCCTTGGATGTACACGACGATGGCGCATCGCCTGCTCCGGAGAATGATGTGGTTCGTGGACCGCTTTTTCCGGCGAGTCCGTTTCGCAGCGCCATCGACGGCCAGCGATTCCGCCGCCGCGCCGCCACCCACTGCGAATCCGTTAAGGGCAGAACCGACAGTGGTCACGGCCAGCGCGACAACCGCAAGCGGGATACAGAGGCAAAATTCGCATTCGGGAGACCTCGATCCGGCTGGAACTGGGTCATTGAAAAACATGAGCCTCGGTGGTACCCACAACAGCTCCTTGAGGATGGGAGGCGCCACCACCGGTGGCACAAGGTCGAAATCATCATTGACGAATGCAACCGCCTCGGCCAACGTGGCAGGAGCCACCCAACCGCCGCGAGGCGGTGCTCCTCGTCGTCATTCCAGGGCGGCGACGGCCGCGATGGGCATCAAAAAGAAGCAACAGGAAATCGACGTTGTGGAAAACAAACGAGCGCAGCTCATTTCACAGTTGGACCCTATCGCAGCTGTCATGATCAGCAAGCGTTTACGGAGCCGCAAAGAATTGCTTCTGGAAAGCATCGAAGCGCTGAGTGCCTCTGTCGCCTTGTGGGAGTGGACCCGGTACATGCTCAGCGACCAAAGCATCTTCGCGGGTCTCTACGCCAATTACATCTTCGAGCGTATACACCACGTGCCCATCGTACTGGTCGCCAAGCTGCTGCTCCTCATCCCACCGTTACTATTGGAGCCCAACAGCGTGGCACAGTTGGGAGTCATCGCGATTTGCGAAAGCCTGTTTGCAGGCTACATGATGCTCTTCGCGCCCTACAACAACGCTTGGATGATTGTCCTTTCCCATGTATCGAGCGTCCACAACTGTGGTCTCATCGCGTTGCAGAGCATTTTCATCGCCCGGGAGTTGGACGCCGACGTGTCCTATCCCGTGGGGACGACGATGGTCACCTTCTCCAGCACCTTCTTCGTCATCATCGTTAGCTTCTCGATCTTCGCCTTGGTCACCCCCATCGCGCTGGATCGGTACCGGAAACGCAAGCGTCGTCAAGCGTATGCGCTCTTTTTCGGGGACAAGGCGGCCGAGGAGAGCGACTCGCTGTTGCTGCTGGACCCCGTCGACGGCATTCGGCCCTATCAATGGGTCATCCCGACGAAGATCGAAGAAGACGATAGCGCGCTGAAAGCACGATTCGAAACGCAGTCAACAATGGAGCTCATGGAGGCCGCCTCGCTCAACGCAACCGCGGTCGCCACCGTGAAGGATTCGACCGTCGGAATGCCCTTCACCGCCTTCGGTGTCGATGAAGGGCAGCACGAGCACCCATCTGCCGCCACGGGCGGTGACGTTCAGGCGGTCATGACCGCCGATTCGTCGGCGCCCGGGCGAGCAGCCGCGGCGAAACCGGAAAACGTTCCGTCTTGGATGCGGTCCACGAAGTCGTCATCGACGAAAACGGGGGCTGACGCCCGAGGCGCCAAACCTGCGCCCAAAGCAGCGAGCCGCCGTCGTTGAGAGGACAATCGCGGGGGGGGGGGGGGGGGGGGGGGGGGGGGGGGGGGGGGGGGGGGGGGGGG
>ERZ1292630.3116-Hain-H41-02um-R3-3116-length-14845-cov-24_pt1 | contig 14845 bp, 7 predicted proteins | sample MGYA00564408_ERZ1292630 | MGnify/ENA primary metagenome ERZ1292630 (study PRJEB36523, sample SAMEA6512641) | groundwater metagenome | collected 2019-01-08 | study: AquaDiva: Metagenomics assemblies of 32 groundwater samples | reverse complement strand
GAAAGACGTTCAAATCAGGCCAAATCTTCCCTATTACCAATGGGTAAGCGACATCTTGCAAAAACACATTAACAAGGTGTTATCAAATCAAACAAGCAGCGATGTGGCATTAAGGACCATGAACGCAAAACTCGAAGGGGTTAAAAGTGAATTTACTGAGAACTAAACCTCCTTATCTGTTTTTACTGCCCGGTATAATGCTGGTACTGGCATTTAATTTTATCCCGTTTATAGACACACTTATACTATCGTTCAAAAATACGAAACTCGTTCTGCCAGAAGAAAGATTTGCAGGGTTTGATAATTATCAGGCAATTCTGACGTACTCTCGTTTTTGGTACTCACTTTTTATTACACTTTCATTCACATTCGTTTCAGTATCCCTGGAAGCTCTCCTGGGCTTATGTCTGGGACTTATGATGAACCAGCTATCACCCATTAATAACTTTTTGAGAATCCTGATACTTATTCCATGGACAATTCCAACTGTGGTTACGGCAAAGATATGGCAGTGGATGTTTGACTATAATTTAGGCATTTTAAACTACCTCTTTGAAGTTGCAGGAATACATCGGATTAACTGGCTTGGGAAACCACTTTTAGCCTTCTTTTCTTTAGTCATTGCGGATGTCTGGAAGACGGCTCCCTTTGTGGCTGTCATAGTTTTGGCGGGTCTTTCTGCCATTCCACAGGAAATCTGTAAGGCATCTGTTATTGACGGCGCAAATAGCTGGCAAAGGTTTCGTTTCATAACCCTGCCGCTTTTATTGCCGATACTGGGTGTAGCCATCCTATTCAGGGCTATCGATGCGCTCAGGATATTCGACCTCGTGTATGTACTCACTGGTGGCGGACCGGGAGGCTCAACAGAAACCTTATCTGTGTATGCTTACAAGCTCTTCTTTTATAAAGGTGACTTTGGACAGGGCGCTGCCACATCAGTAATCATCTTGCTCCTGGTAGCCGGATTTGGATATTTTTACACAAAAAAAACATTCGAAATGGGGTAACAATTTAGTATTTTGAAAAACATCCTAACTCAAGCGAGTCGGAGTATGTAGCACGACATTTATGTCGTTGTCCTGCGAACTGAAGTTCGCGCTACACAGACGGTAAAACCTTGTTTTTATTAAGGTTTTTCAAAAAGCTAAATTGTTACGAAATGGGTAATCTATGAAAATTGGGGCGCATTATTTGGGGTGCGGAAGGTGCAAATTTACTGTGTGGGCGCCTTTCCTGAAAGAGGTGGCGTTAAAGATAGTTTCACCTCAGGAAAAAATTATTCCCATGGAAAAGGGTGATAAGGGATACTGGGAAATAACGGTCGGAGATATCTCGGATAAGACGCGGTATCTTTACCAGATCAATGGCGAGAAAGATAGACCTGACCCAGCCTCACATTTTCAGCCTGAAGGTGTTCATGGACCATCGCAGGTAATTGATCACAATTCATTCCGATGGGAAGACAGCGAATGGAATGGAATTCCCCTTTCTGCGATGATTATCTACGAACTTCATACAGGCACATTTACACCAGAAGGAACCTTTGAAGCAATCATTCCACGACTTGATGAGCTGAAGGATATGGGAATAAATGTTCTGGAAATAATGCCGATTGCCCAGTTTCCTGGTGAAAGGAATTGGGGCTACGATGGGGCATACCCCTTTGCCGTCCAGAATTCCTACGGAAGCCCAACAGGTTTTAAATGGCTGGTAAATGAATGCCACAAAAGGGGCATCGCCGTTATTCTCGATGTTGTTTACAACCATCTCGGCCCCGAAGGAAATTATTTATGGGATTACGGGCCGTACTTTACTAAAAAATACAGGACGCCATGGGGCGATGCCCTCAACTTCGATGGTGCGCATAGCAATGAAGTGAGAAATTATTTTATAGAGAATACACTCCATTGGTTTAAGAACTATCACGTTGACGCCCTTCGGCTGGATGCCATACATGGCATCTTTGATATGAGCGCAAAACCATTTCTTTCTGAGCTCGCAGAAAAAGTTGCAGAATTCTCAAAAACAATCGGGAAAACATGTTACCTGATAGCTGAAAGTGACCTCAATGATTCAAAGGTAACAAGACCGAGAGAGTTTGGTGGATACGGGATCGATGCCCAATGGTGTGACGACTTCCACCATGCGCTCCATACCATTCTCACAGGGGAAAAACAGGGATATTATAGTGATTTTGGAGAGGTCAAACACCTCGTAAAAGCCATGCGTGAAGGATTTGTTTATTCGGGAGAGTATTCGCAATTCAGACAGAAGAATCACGGGAATTCCTCAAAGGACGTACCTGCAACACAGTTTGTGACCTTTTCCCAGAACCATGACCAGATAGGGAACAGGATGCTGGGAGAAAGGCTCAGTACCCTTGTATCATTTGAATCCCTTAAGCTCGCAGCGGGTGTTGTTCTCCTGTCTCCTTATATACCTCTCCTTTTCATGGGTGAAGAATATGGGGAGGATTCTCCTTTCCTGTATTTTGTAAGCCATTCCGACCCAGCCCTTATTGAAGCCATACGGCAGGGAAGGAAAAAAGAATTTGAAGATTTCAAATGGAAGGACGAACCTCCCAATCCTCAGAATTTAGAAACATTCCTTAAATCAAAAATAAACTGGGAAAAAAGATTTGAAGGCAATCACAAGGTTTTATCAGACTTTTATAAGAAACTGATAACGTCAAGAAAAACAATCCCTGCCCTTTCACATCTCGATAAAAAGAACCTTATAGTGGATAGCCTTGAAGGAGAAAAGATCGTGTTTATCAGAAGATGGAAAGACCTCAGTCATGTTTTTATTGTTTTCAATTTCAACTGTGCAGATGTTAAAATGATTCCTCCCGTTCTTAATGGAAGGTGGAAGAAATGGCTTGATTCCTCAGAAAGAATATGGAATGGTCCAGGTTCTCTTCTTAAGCATGAACTGACACCTAGCAATGAAATAATCATGAGGGGGCATAGTTTTGTCATGTATAATATGGAAAAACCGTAACATTCATTGCATACCCTGTAAAAACCTTTTTTGCAAGTTTTATCCATTAAAAATTGTTAATCCGAAGCACGAAATCCGAAACTCGAAAACAATTTCAAAATTACAAATTCGAATGTTCAAAACTCCGCGTTTAGGAATGTGATAGATAAGGAGGCTTATTAATGCCTTATGAAGGAGTCTACCTTCCGGAGGATCCTCTCTGGTATAAGGACGTCATTATTTACGAGCTACACGTAAGGGCCTTTTACGATAGTAATGCCGACGGAGTTGGCGATTTTAAAGGGCTTATCGAGAAATTAGATTACATAGAGAATCTGGGCGCTACCGCTATATGGCTTCTTCCCTTCTATCCCTCGCCTCTCAAGGACGATGGATACGATATTGCGAATTATTTCGGCATTCATCAGGATTACGGTTTATTACGCGATTTCAAGGAATTTATCAGGGAAGCCCACAGAAGGGGCATACGGGTTATTACAGAACTCGTTCTAAATCATACTTCCGACCGGCATCCGTGGTTCCAACTTGCCAGAAAGGCAAAATCGGGTTCGGCAATGAGGAATTTTTATGTCTGGAGCGATACCCCTGAAACGTATAAAGAAGCAAGGATAATATTCAAGGATTTTGAGGCATCAAACTGGACATGGGACACTGAGGCAAAGGCGTATTACTGGCACCGCTTTTTCTCGCACCAGCCGGATTTAAATTACAACAACCCCCTCGTGCGCAATAAAATCATGCGGGTTATTAATTATTGGCTGGATATGGGCGTTGACGGGTTTCGCTTAGATGCCGTTCCTTACCTCTTTGAAAAAGAGGGCACAAATTGTGAAAACTTGCCGGAAACGCATGCATTTTTGAAGGAACTCAGGTCATATATCGACAGTAAGTTTAAAAATAAAATGCTCCTTGCCGAGGCAAACCAGTGGCCTGAGGATGCCATCGCATACTTTGGAAACAGAGACGAGTGTCAGATGGCGTTTCATTTTCCCCTGATGCCCAGATTATTCATGGCAATGTGGATGGAAGACAGATTTCCCATAGTTGATATCCTTGAGCAGACACCATCAGTGCCTGACACATGCCAGTGGGCATTTTTCTTAAGGAATCATGATGAACTTACCCTTGAGATGGTAAGCGATGAGGAGAAAGATTATATGTACAGGGTCTATGCTAAGGACCATGTTGCGCGTATAAACCTTGGCATCCGGCGGAGACTTGCCCCTCTTCTTGGAAATAACAGGAGAAAGATGGAAATTATGAATATCCTCCTCCTTTCTCTCCCCGGCACCCCCATTATTTATTATGGGGATGAAATTGGCATGGGAGATAACTATCATCTTGGCGACAGAAACGGCGTAAGAACGCCCATGCAATGGAATGTGGACAGAAACGGTGGTTTTTCCCGCGCCAACCCCCAAAAACTCTATCTCCCCCTCATTCTGGATCCCGAATTCCACTACGAAGCAGTTAATGTCGAAAACCAGGAAAAAAATCAGGCGTCCCTTCTCTGGTGGATGAGAAGGGTTATTGCTACGAGGAAACGTTTTAAGGCATTTGGCAGGGGAACGATTGAATTCTTATTGCCTGATAATCCAAAAGTGCTTGCATTTACACGTCGGTATAAAGAAGAGATCGTTCTCGTAGTAATTAACCTTTCCCGCTTTTCCCAGGCTGTCGAACTCGATCTCTCAAAATTTTCAGGATATCTGCCCGTAGAGATCTTTAGTGGAAATAAATTTCCTCTCATAAAAGAAGTCCCTTATTTACTTACCCTGGGGCATTATGATTATTTCTGGTTTGCATTAAAAAAAGAGGAAGCCATACGATTCAGAAAAATACGGACTATTCCTGAAATAAGCGGTATCTGGAAAACAATATTTACGGGAAAAACAAAAGAAATATTTGAAAGGGAAATTTTGCCTTCTTATATAAAAACGTGCAAATACTTTGGCGCCAAATCTCATGATATGCGAGAGGTAAAAATTATCGAAAATATTAAAATTAAGGAAGACGGATGTGATACGCAGATTCTTTTGCTGGAGGTCAGATACGCAGCGGGATTATCAGATATACACCTTCTCCCCCTTTCTTTTGCACCCGGTGATAAAGCCGAAAGTATAGTTATAGAAAATCCCTATGCAGTGATTGCACACTTACGGCATGGAAATGTGGAAGGGATTATATACGATAGCATCAACGATGAGGAATTCAGAAAACATTTCCTTCTCGTACTTGCAAAAAAACATAGTATTCGGGGTACGTATGGAGAACTTATCACGTATACAGGAAAATACTTTAAAAAATACAAACCACAGGAACTCGGTATGATAAAATCCCAGGTTCTCAAGGCAGAGCAGAACAATTCATCCATTCTTTACGGCAAAGAACTCATTTTCAAACTTTACCGGCGCCTTGACGAAGGAATAAACCCCGAACCGGAAATTTGCAAATTCCTTACCGAGACGCTTTCTTTTTCCCATACTCCGCCGTTTGTGGGAGCAGTCGAATACAGAAGACATGGATACGAACCAATAACTTTAGGTATGCTTCAGACCTTCATACCAAATGAGGGAGATGCATGGACGTACACACTTGATTGGTTAGGGAGATACTTTGGCAGAATACTCGCCAGAAAAAATGAACTTCAGGAAATACCAACCGTTCCATCCTTTCTTTCAGAGAGTGCGTTTCAGGATATACCAGGGCTTTTTCAAGAATTAATAGGCGGCGTATATCTTGAAATGATAGGCCTTTTGGGGAGGAGGACGGCCGAACTTCACTTAGCGATGTTATCTGAAACAGAAGATGTAAGCTTTGCGCCAGAATCTTTCTCGGTATCCTATCAAAGGTCGCTCTATCAATCCATGCAGTCTCTTACGAAAAGGGTTTTTTCGCTTCTGATTAAAAATGTGAAAAATCTGCCAGACAATCTCAAAGGACTGTCCGGCGAGATACTGAATCGCGAAAAAGAAATAATGGATCGTTTCAGAGGTATTCTTAAGAAGAGGATTTCGGCAATGAAGATACGAATCCACGGAGATTATCATCTGGGGCAAGTCCTTTATACGGGAAATGACTTCTTTATCATTGATTTTGAGGGGGAACTTGCAAGGACGCTGAGTGATAGGAGATTGAAAAGGTCGCCTCTCCGGGATATTGCAAGCATGATAAGGTCGTTCCGGTATGCGACCCATACCGCTCTTTCAAAATATACCCCAATAAAACCGGAAGACATTCCCGTATTGGAACAGTGGACGGACTTATGGTATCAATATGTTGTAAGAACATTTTTGAGGTCATACCTTGAAAAAGTTGGAAATGCCTCTTTTATTCCAGATGACAAGGAAACGCTCCACACCATGCTAATTGCTTATCTTTTGGAGAGGGCAATTTATGAACTCGGCTGTGAATTGACTGATCGCCCCGAATGGGTAATTATCCCATTGAAAGAGATAAAACATCTCCTGGAGGTTACCTAATGGATAGTGATAATTTTTCCACGCCACGGATACCAGTCTCCACGTACCGGCTACAATTTAACCGTCAGTTTAAATTTTGTGATGCAAAGAAAATTATTTGTTACCTCTGTGATCTCGGTATCACGGATATTTACGCATCCCCTTATTGTAAGGCACGCAAGGGCAGCCTTCATGGCTATGATATCGTTGACCACAATACCTTGAATCCAGAGATTGGCACTGAGGCTGAATACACCGAAATGACAGGAGAACTCAGGAAGTATGGGATGGGACAGATACTCGACATTGTGCCGAATCATATGTGTATCGCCAGCAAAGAAAATGCCTGGTGGATGGATGTTCTGGAAAACGGTCCAAGTTCTCCCTATGCGAATTTTTTTGACATTGATTGGGATCCCGTAAAAACTGAACTAAAGAACAAAATACTCATTCCTATTTTAAGCGCCCAATACGGAATCATCCTTGAAAGACAGGAGTTGCAACTTGCCTTTGAGAATGGAGCTTTTTTTATTCATTATTATCAGCATAAACTTCCCATAATGCCCAAAACATACATCGACATATTCCAACATCGTATTGACGGGCTAAAAAATCAGCTTTCTGCTGAAAACCCGTGTTTTCTTGAACTCTTAAGCATTATTACCGCACTGAATAATTTACCTACCTATACGGAAAAAAATCCGGAAAAGATTGCCGAAAGATACCGGGAAAAAGAGATTATAAAGAAGCGTTTGTGGAATCTTTACAACGAAAGTCCTGAGATTAAGGCATTCATAGATGAAAACATAAGGATATTCAATGGGACAAAAGGCAAGACCGAAAGTTTTGATTATCTCGACAAACTTCTTAATAAACAGATATACAGACTTTCCCACTGGTGTGTGGCGACCGATGAAATAAATTACCGGAGATTTTTTGATATTAACGACCTTGCCGCAATAAGGATGGAATATCCAGGGGTCTTTACAGAGACCCACAAGCTGATTTTTAGACTTATAAGAGAGGGTAAGGTCACAGGATTGAGAGTTGATCATCCTGATGGATTGTACAACCCCTCCGAGTATTTTCAAAACCTTCAAAGGAATTGCTTCCTCCATAAAGGTCTTGGCGCTTTAAAAAATTTAGCCGATCATCCTGACGGCGTGGCTGAAATATTAAAGCAATATGACGAGCGCTTATTGTCTGACCAGCACATGAAACCCTTTTACATAGTCGGCGAGAAGATACTCATCAAAGGGGAAAAGACGCCTGAAGACTGGCCAATTTACGGCACTACCGGATATGACTATTTAAACTCCTTAAATGGCCTTTTTGTCGAAACGGTTAACGCAAAGGCATTTGACGACATATACACCAGATTCATCAAATCAAAGATCAACTTTCAGGATAGTATTTATGAGAAGAAAATACTTATCATGGAAACGGTAATGTCCAGCGAGGTTAATACCCTGGGTCACTTCCTGAACCGGTTATCTGAAAAAAACAGACATACAAGGGATTTTACCTTAAACAGCCTTACCGTAGTCATAAAGGAAGTTATCGCCTTTTTCCCTGTATACAGAACGTATATACAATCGTCGGGTGTGTCCGAACGTGACCGCCGGTATATAGAACTAACGGTATCGAAGGCAAAGAAAAAGAACCCAGCCATGAGTGTGTCAATTTTTGATTTTCTTAAGGACGTCATGCTGCTCAAGTATCCTGAGAATTTTGGGGACGACGATAAAAAGGATTGGCTTGATTTCGTTATGAGATTCCAGCAGATTACCGGCCCTGTCATGGCTAAAGGACTGGAAGATACAACCTTCTATGTTTATAACCGGTTTCTTTCCCTGAATGATGTGGGAGGAAGTCCGGATAGGTTTGGCACTCCCCTGGAAACCTTTCATGGGCAAAATATAGAGAGGTTCAAGTCCTGTTCCCATGCCCTTATCACCACCTCGACGCATGATTCAAAGCGCAGTGAAGATGTAAGGGCAAGGATCAATGTGCTTTCGGAAATACCGGACGAGTGGAGGGAGCGCCTGATACGATGGAGACGGCTTAATAAGAAAAAGAAGGTTGCGGTTGAAGGCCAGGAGATACCAGGCGCTAACGAAGAGTATCTGCTGTATCAGAGCCTTATTGGCGTATGGCCTGTTGAACCGATGGATAAGTCTGAATATGAAGTATTAAAGCAAAGGATTAAGGATTATATGGTAAAGGCAACGAGAGAGGCAAAGGTACACACAAGCTGGATAAATCCCAACACTAGCCATGAAGATATTCTCGTAAATTTTATCGAAACTATTTTGAGTAACGTTCGTGGAAATAAATTTCTTAAAGATTTTCAAATGTTTCAAAAGAAGATATCACATTACGGCATGTTCAACTCTCTCTCGCAAACACTGCTCAAAATAACCTCCCCGGGTGTTCCTGATTTCTATCAGGGCGCTGAGTTGTGGGATTTCAGCCTTGTTGATCCTGACAATCGAAGGCCTGTTGATTACAGCGTAAGAACCAGGATGCTGGATGTACTGAAAAGGAATGAACAAGAGATGCCGCTATCGGAGCTTGCACAGGAATTGATTATCAATAAAGATAACGGGAAAATAAAACTTTACCTGATATATAAAGCCCTTAATTATCGGAAAAATAATAGTGAATTATTCCAAGGTGGAGAATATTCTCCGGTTGTAGCAATGGGAGAAAGGTCTTATAATATTTGCTCGTTTTCGAGGAAATCAGGAGACTCCATTGCCCTGGTTGTCGCGCCCAGATATTTTACAAGGCTCACACAACAACCTGAATGCCTACCATTAGGCAAAGATGTTTGGCTAGATACATTTGTTGTCCTTCCGACTGATTACGCAGGCATGAAATACCGTAATATTTTTACCGGAGAAACAGTAACTATCGGGAAACACACGGAGTCAACCGTCTTACCCGTGTCGGAAATACTCGCACATTTTCCTGTGGCTTTACTGGAAAGGATTATTTAAAGATGTTTGAGAAGTATATAGCACTAAAGGGAAAACATGCCGTTATGCACTCAGTGTGTCTGAGCATTTGCTTTATATGGGTATGCCTCTGCGCCAATGCTCAGGAACCATCTCTTGGAAAAAAGACCGACGAAGTAAAACTCGCAGAAACAGGCATAGCAGTGAAAACAGAGGATATTGAAACAGCCCGAATAAAGGCAGAAGAGTTAAAAACCACACAAGGTAAATCCGTTAGTGAAATAGAACTTGTGATATCGAATTTAGAAAATGACGCGGAAACAACGGCTATTTATCTTGATGAATTGCAACGGGGCAGGGATCTCTTTCAGGCAAAAGAGACAAATCCTAAATTCTTAGAATTATTAGATAAAGAACTCAAAATTGTTAAACAAAAGATAGATGTAGACAACGAACAGATACAGGCATACAAGGACCAGATTGCAGCCCTTCAAAATCAATCAAAGGTTTACGCCGACCGCGTTATCTTACTGAGTTCAATAGCAAAACTGACGGAAACACTTGCGGTAACGCCTTCCGAACAGGCCGCCACGGCAAGGAAAGAGGCGGACATTGCAAAGGGCTACGTTACGGCCGTGCAGGCGAATCTCAAAGAGAAAGAGACGCTGATCTCACATTTTACCAGGGAACTGGAAGATGTTAAAACGCGGCTATCCGCAAAGGAACAGGACATTGCCAAGAATTTGGAACTGATAAAGGCGGAAATCAAGGACGACAAACTTATTAAGACCGCGCTGGAGAAGGTAAACAATGCGTTAGTGTGGCAAAAGGCAATAAATGCCCAATGGATTACGATATTTACCATACGATTGGAAACGGCCAGGATTCGTCACGACGAAGCGGTGCAGGCATTGAAAAATGCCGAATTCAACGCCGTCTTTCTGGATGAAAAGGCAAGACGTTTGGAGGAAAAGCGAAAAACTGAGGAATTACAAAAGAAACAGGCAGAGTTGGAGGTTGCAAAAAAAGCCGAGGAGGTAACGCAGAAAGTTGCAGAGGTTACGAGGGCAGAAGCAGAAAAGACCATACAGGAAACAGCCAGGAAAACCGAGGAAATTGCACAGGAACAGATGGTAACGACCTCCCCTGAGAAAAAGAGGGTGCTGGAACTGGAGGCAGAGGTACAAAAACAGCTTGGACTAATTGCAAAAAAGAAGGACGAACTTATTACCATAGGCGCACAACGATATAAAGACGTTACTGAACATAGAAAGTTAGAAGCAGAAGTCGAAGATTTAATAAACAAAGGAGCGGCGTTAAAAGATGTTGAAGAATCGCTAAAAAAAGTTGAGTCAGAAATAAAACGCTTCTCGGAGGCAATAACGGCATTGGAAAGCCTCATCCCTTCTGTAAAACAGGAGGAAAAGCTGGTTTCAGATAATCTGTCTATGGCCTATGAGGAAATTTCAAAAATTGAAAAAGAGGTAACATCATTTGAAGACAAAGAATTGGCAGGAAAGGCAACAGAATATGCACGCCAGATAGCAAAGACACTGGAAGAGCAGGCCGGACTTATATCTGCAAGACTAGACAGATTGTATGAACGACTGGAAATCAGGAAAAATGCGTTAGCCCTGTTGGATAAGACTAAAGAAACCTTGAATACTATGAAGGCTGCCAATGTCTGGACAAGGCTAAGGAGTTCGATTTCTACAAAGACATTTATTGTGTTATATAAAGACATAGCAGGCAGCTATACTCAAATGGATCATTTGTTCAATGCAGTCCAACTTCATACAAAAGATTTTATAACATATGTAGCACAAAATAAGCATACCCTCATATTCTGGGTAAAATTGTGCGGAATAGCACTGTTAGCCATTGGATGTTACTTTACGAAACGACGTATCCGACGTCTTTGCGCAAAAAAGGCAATTGAATTCTATGAATATGAGGAATCTTCTGACTACAAAACAAGACTTTTCTACAGTCTTTTCATAATCCTGCAAAAAAGTATATTTGCCGTATTATTGACTATTCTTGCCGTGCTTGTCGCAGTTTTTTTTGACCTAAAAATTCCAGTAGTAAAGGCAACTATACAGGTACTCATCTATATTGCCACTTACAGAGTTTTCAAAGGTTTTCTGATTGAGGCTTTTAGCCCGGAAAAGGGAGATAAAAAACTGTTTACCTCGCTTGCGTATGTATCGCCAAAGCATCTTTATAAATCTCTGAGTATTATTTTGTTATTTTCTTTGGTTTTATTATCGATAATTTCCGTACTTACTACATTTCAATACAAGAGTGATGTTCTTGAACTACTCTGGTTTGTTTATAGAGTGGGCATGCTCATACTTTTGTTGTGGCTTGCTACCCAAAAAACGCTCATATTCAAACTATTACCTGACGCAGAAAGCCAATTAGGAAAACTCATCAATCGTATTATTACCATAATGTATCCAATCTTTATAGTTTTTATTGTCGTTCTCTTTGCAATACGAAGTCTCGGTTATCCCATACTCACGTATGTGTTATTGAAGACGTGCATAAAAAGTTTTGCAATTGCATTTATTGCATTCTGTGTATGGAAGTTTCTTCAGTATCGTTTAAACTACGTCAGAGAAAGGCAACTGCAAAGAAATAACATCAAAAAAGGCACGACTGAGGAAGAGGAAAAGAAATTTCGTTCTCTTACTCAAATATACCAAACATCTTTCAATTACGTGGTTTCCATTCTTACCGCAATAATTATTATACGCGTTTGGTTTGGTACTTTTCGTGATGCACTTGGTTCTCCCGCCGCGCCTTATTTGATTCAAAAAACAGTCGGACAGATTGGAGCAATTCTAAGCGCTTTTGGCAGTGGATTGCGGTATCGTTTTGTTTTTTGAGGAAGGCAAATACACCACACCCTTAAAAATAATTATTGCGTTAATAGTGCTTATTGTTTCATTTTTTATCGCGCGGTATACAAAAACCCTGCTGGATAAAAAAGTGTTTTACAAACTGCGTCTCGACCGGGGGGCAAGACATACGTTATCAACCATGGCGCGATATGCCATCATCGGGATTGCCATACTTATCGGGCTTAATGTAGCCGGTATTCCTTTGCGAAGTCTGGCAATTTTTGCCGGCGCATTTGGTATCGGTATAGGGTTTGGTATGCAGAACATTATCAGCAACTTTATTAGCGGTATTATTCTCCTCATAGAGCGTCCCATGAATGTTGGCGATGTTATTATTCTGGAAGACAGCGCGTTGGGCACAGTCGAAAAATTCAATGCAAGAAGCACCACAATCATTACTCCGGACGGCATCACCATGACCGTGCCCAATTCAAAGTTTATTGAGACTAAGATAACCAATTTAACTCATCCAGCCCCGCAAATAAGAGGTTGTGTAAAGGTAGGGGTTGCTTATGGCTCAAATACAGCACTGGTGAAGAAATGTTTATTAGAAATCGTCAAACAGAATCCCAACGTAAGAACATACCCGGAACCTTTCGTGCGGTTTGCGGAGTTTGGTGAGAGCGCATTGGTCTTTGAATTATACTTTTGGGCAGATGACCCTGGGAAACGCTGGTTTACCCAGAGCGAACTCAATTTTGCTATCGATGAAGTGTTCCGGAAGAATAAAATTGAAATCGCCTTCCCGCAACGGGATATTCATATACGAACTATGGGACCACTTTCTGCTCAAAACCTACAGGAATCGCTTACACAGGAAAAGAATCAAGAGACCATTTCCAGAAAGACCGATGCTTAAACTCAGACTATTTGTTCTTTTAATGACGTGGTTATGTTGTATGACAAAGGTATTCCCTGATGTTGTAAAGACTATTGATGGCGATATCGTTGAGGGCAGTGTGGTAAGTGCAGATGAGGAATACCTTTGCATCAGACAAAAAGGAAACAGCATCAACTTTATTCAATGGCGCATTATCAGTCTCATTTCAAGGAATAAAGAAATTATTATCGTGAGTCATGAGAATAATCGGAAGAAATTTTCTATTCTTACAACGACCACAGGTAATTTTTCTGCTAAAGACATAAGTTTCAAGACGACAGATAAAATACAGGACATTTACTCTGAAGAAATAGTAGCCAACCGCCCATTCTTTTTACATGAGAGAGAGCAATCGGAGCAAGGAGTGACACGTGTTCCTTTCTCCTCCTCACAGTTGAAACCGCAAAATGCGCCTCGGCAGAACACTGTCCAACAAAAGAAGCCATGGAAGGGAAATGTCGATGCCGGTCTTACGATCCAGAAAGGAAATAAAGAGGCATTAACAACCAACGTAAAAACAGACTTTTCCTGGGAAAGAACGAAAGATAATATGTATTTTAACGGTCTCCTTCTTTTCGAGACGAAAGACAGTGTGAGAAATGCAGATGAGCAACGGGGCACATTGAAATATGAGCGAAAACACAAAAGAAGACTGTATTCGTTTTACCAGGAGAGCGTGGAACATGATGAGATAGAAAAACTGAACCTGCGTTCTATCACATCAACCGGATTTGGATACCGATTTATCGAACGGGAAAAGTTAAAATATAAATCTGAAATAGGCCCGTCATTTACCTATGAAAGATTTCGTAACGATATTCACCAGACGAGCCCTGGTTTGAGAATAGGAAATTCCCTCGATTGGCAAATCCTTCCCTCAACGCTATTCTATTTTAAAGTAGACTTTTTACCTGTGCCGCAGGACCTTGTAGATTGGCGGCTGGAGTCTGATATGGGATTACGGCATAAGCTTACAAAATCTCTATCGTTGAACTTGAGCTGGATAAATCAATACGACAATAAAACAAGCGATGAAAATGTAAGTAAAAATGACGCCACGATACTGAGTACCATAGGGTATAATTACTAAGCTAAACCAGGTTGTCCAAGAATAAATCTACAAAGTTTATGTGAAGTTGACAGGGCAACAAAAACATCTATACGTCAGGCGATTACGGCACTATTTTCTATTTTTAATGTGCAGCGGATGGCAGTTTTGCCATCTCAAGCTGACCGCACCGTGTATAATCAATTGCCTCACCCAGGATGCGGGCGGCTTCCTGCGGGGCGTGGAAGCCCATTGAGTTTTCGGCCGCCACAAAGTCTAACCGCCACTGAGCCTTACGCTGTAAGGCTTGCGCCGCTTTCAGTTGTTCAGCAGGCATGCCAAATTCCTGTGCCTGCTGTAAATCGTGGAGGAGGGCAACAACCGCTTCCTCTGCCCTAATCATTAATGTCCTTGTGCAGTCCTGAATTAAAGCGACTCGGGCTTTGACAGGTTGTCCGAGAATGTGATTGCAACCTTTAACATATACTACATATTGATTAAATTGTAATAATTGGTCAATTGTGCAAGTTGAGTTGTAAAGCGAAAGCCAATCTACAGTACTCAAGAATAAAGACCTGTTCCAGTTA
>ERZ1292630.3114-Hain-H41-02um-R3-3114-length-14854-cov-17_pt1 | contig 14854 bp, 11 predicted proteins | sample MGYA00564408_ERZ1292630 | MGnify/ENA primary metagenome ERZ1292630 (study PRJEB36523, sample SAMEA6512641) | groundwater metagenome | collected 2019-01-08 | study: AquaDiva: Metagenomics assemblies of 32 groundwater samples | reverse complement strand
CGTGGAGTCATGAGTTGTCTTTCGAGAGACCGTCTGGTTGTCCGGCAAAATGGGGGGACAGGAGATCGGTCCGAGGGAGCACATCAATGCCGGGATATTCACGCTGACTCATCCGCTCCGCTCGTTTCACATCACGCATCGAGGGCATGATGGGTTTCTGAACCTCCTGTGGACCGAAATGCCAGCTCAACGGCCGGCGCTCTGATCCGACCATGTTCTGGAGGAGCAGCAGGCATTCCATAAAGGCATGCGGCGGCGGCGGGCATCCCGGCATATACACGTCCACGGGAATAAATTTATCGACACCCTGCACGACAGAATAGGCGTCGAACATCCCTCCGGAGTTCGAGCAGGAGCCCATCGAAATCACCCAGCGCGGCTCAAGCATCTGTTCGTACAGCTGCTTGATGACGGGAGCTACCTTCATGAACACCGTTCCTGATACGACCAACACATCGGCTTGACGTGGTGAACCGCGTGCTACTTCTGCGCCAAACCGAGACACGTCGTAGACACTGGTCAGACTCGTCGCCATTTCGACGAAACAGCACGACAAACCGAAGTTCAACGGCCAGAGTGAATTCTTCCGTCCCCATGCCAAGAGATCCTGAAGACGCGCAAAGAGTACCGACTGGCCGACGACAGAGGTTAACGAGCCGTCGCCGCCGTCGGTAATACGCACCGCCTCAAGTCTGCCGTTACGCCACTCTGTCATCGTAGAACTCCTTGACCTCCTTCACGTGTGGTTTCCGGTGATGACGGACAGGCGGACGTTGAGAGTGTGTATTCCAGTCGAGCGCACCGGTCAGCCACAGATAGGCAAGAGATGCCAAAAGAACGGCCACAAAGATGCTCACTTCAATAAAACCAAGCCAACCTGTTTCTGGTACCGCCACCGCCCAGGCATAGAGATACGCCGCCTCCACATCAAAAATGACGAAGAACATCGCGATTAAGTAATATTGCACCGGTGGGCGAACTTGCGCGCTGCCAGTCGGCTGAATACCACATTCATAGGGAATGGCCGTTGCACTGTCGAAGCGACGTTCTGGCTTTTTCCAATGACGTTCGCCAAGCAAGGGTGGAAGTCCCAGCATGACGGCAATCACCACGCCGACACAGAGCCCGTACACACAGATCTGCCAAATCGCGTCATCTACCATGGTAATAACTAACTATGTATTTGTGACAATAGTGGTCTTGCTAACCCTTGGATATCACGCCAAGTCAGGTTTGGCTCCCAAAAATGATATTTTTGCAATTGTTTATGAAGACCATTACTGCGAGGAGTGTGGTGAGAGAATAACTGGGGAGACGATCTCGTCGGGTGCGATACGATTCCTGTAGGTAAGCCACTTAGGTTGTTGAGCAGATTATCCTATGCGTGGTATCCCATCCTTGATGTCTTGTTTCCGATCCTTCACACACCTCCCTTGGGGGTTTGAACCAGCTGATGAAGGAACTGCCGTTCCTCTGCTTCAGTTCTTACTTCGCCGTTCAGACGTGCGGCTAGCAATCGGTCGAGGATCTTCTTGAACTGCGGACCTGGTTTCAACCCCATGGCCTTCAGATCCCTACCCGTCAGAATCGGCTTCACGTGTTGATAGGTCGTGAGAAAGGCCGAGACCTGCCGCTTGACGGTTTCTCCTTTGCTCTTGGCCATGAGGATCAACAGCGTTTCATCGGATAGTCCTGACAAGAGGTGGTACACCTCTGCCGGTTTGAGCGGTCGTTTCGATGTGAGTCGACGAATCATACTGTGACAGCCCACCCGGGCCATCTTGAGCCTCGCGGCCTCCAGTTCAGAAAAGGGAAACCGTTTAAGCACATCTATCATGGCTCGCTCTGGCAACGTTTCTAACAAGGCCATCAAGTACAGCAGCCACACGTCCATTTTTCGATCGAGATACGACAGTCGATACCAATCAACTGCCTGATCAACGGCCGACAGGAGTCCATCCAAGCGACTCGACCAGGTCAACTTAGGGTGGATGAACTTCAGTAAATCCAGGTCGGCTAACCGTTTCAGAGCTTGTTTCGGTTCCCGCTCGCCAAATAGCAGTTTCAGTTCTTCCAGCAGACGGTGACCGGATAACCGCTGGAACAGGTTCATCTTGACGGCGCCGGCGATCAACGCCGTCGTATCTTTGCCCAAATGAAATCCGAACCGGGATTCAAAGCGGATCGCACGAAACACTCTGGTTGGATCTTCAACGAAACTCAGCCCGTGCAAGACGCGGATCACCTTGTCATTCAGATCCCGTTGCCCGCCGTAGAAGTCCAGCACGTCGCCAAAGCCCTTCCCGTTCAACCGAACGGCCAAGGCATTGATCGTGAAGTCACGTCGATACAAGTCTTTCTTGATGGAACCCTGTTCAACCGTCGGTAAGGCGGTAGGATACTCGTAATACTCCGTCCGCGCGGTGGCCACATCGAGCTTGAAACTATCCGCCAACAATAAGATGGCCGTGCCGAATCGCTCATGCACCTTGACCTTCGCCTGCAGCATGTCACCCAGTTTCCGCGCGAAGGCGATTCCGTCGCCTTCTACCACGAGATCCAAATCCAGATTCTCGATGCCCAGCAATAGGTCTCGCACGCAGCCGCCGACGACAAAGAGCGGGACCTCGCAGCGGTCCGCCAAGTGACCCGCGTCTTCCAGCAAGGTCACCAGGCGATGCGGCAAGCGGCTCTGCAACAGTCCCTTCACGTTGCGGCGCGGCCCTCCGATCTCAACTTGAGCTTCGCCTGGGTGCATCGTCCGCATTCGAGCGGCCTTCAATACATCATCGTGCAGGGTCCGCAGCAGATCTGTCCTCGTAATGACGCCGACAATCTTCGCGTCTGTGATAATCGGCACAAACCGCTGGTTGCGCTCGATCATGGCCGTTTCGATCTCATAAAACGGAGTGTCCGGTTGCGCGATATAAGCGTCGGTCTGCATGATGTCTCGCACGGCCATTTTACCCAGCCGATGAAACAAGGCTTTCTGAATCGACTCCCGACTGACGAGCCCGGTGTAATGATCTTTCTCATCCAAGATTGGGAAGACATTCAGCCCATAGGCTGTCATCCGCTGTCCTGCTTCAGTCACGGTGGTATCCACCTCGATCGCTTTGACTGGGCAGGTCATAACATCCTGAGCCAACAGAGTCGGACGATACTGTGTAGTCAGCAGCCGAACGACTCTTTCTTTGACTTCCGCAAGGGTCTGCCCTTTGACCGTCGCCGCTGCCGCCACGGCGTGGCCTCCTCCTCCGAAGTCCCGTGCGATCCAGCCGACGTCGACCTCGCGCCGTCGGCTTCGACCGATCACCTGAACCCGATCCTCCATCATCACGGCGACAATGACGGCATCGACCCCCTGTAATTCGGCCAGTCTATGCACAACGCCGGCTGCTTCTCCGCGGCAGCGGTCGATCGTGCTTGTGGCCACCAATACCTTGCGGCCTTCAAGGTAATGCACGTCGCTGTGTTCCAACAAATCGTTCAGCAGCGCGATCGCATCAGGATCCAGTGGATGGTGTAGGGTCTCCGCCACCAGATTCAGATCCGCGCCGGCTGCGACGAGAAATGCTCCGGCCTCAAAATCCCGACTGGTCGTAGAGGAGAAGACGAACGACCCGGTTTCTTCATAGAGGCCCAGAGCCATGACGGTCGCTTCAAACGGCGTCACGGGAATATGCCGCCGCCGGAGTTGCTCGACGAGCAGTGTGGTCGTGGCCCCGACCGATTCAATCACAGACTGCTTCGAACGGCCGGCGAGGGATGAGTCTGGTTGGGGGTGGTGATCGAACACCACAACTTCAACCGTCGGATTTTCAGTGCACGTTTTGAGCGTTCCGATCCGGTCGGGCTCTTGCGTATCGACAATCACCAGCCTGATGATCTGCGAGAGATCGATCTCCTTGAGCTTGCTGATATCGAGATCGTGTACGGCAAGAAAATTACGGACGGCCTCCTGGCCGCCGGCCGGCAAGACCAGCTTGGCCTCTGGAAAGAGTTTGCGCGCGGCCACCATGGAGGCCAGGCCGTCAAAATCCGCATTGCTATGTGTGGCGATAACATCCATCTTCGAAAACTAGGTCGGCTTGAATTCATTAAGATGAATCATTTGTCGATTCCCCAAGACCGTCATTCTAGCAGGCTCTCATCAATCATAAAACGACTGTCACAATCCTTTCATGTGAATTACTGCAGCAGTCTATTCGATACCCACGTCTTTCAGGCTGTCGTAATAGAACCTCGCTTCGACTCCATAGGAACCAGAACATAAGAGCGATTCATACCCTATCGGACTGTGCTATACCTCACGCACGGACCATCGTGCGGGTGAACGAGATCAGACGCGACAATGAACGGTGAGTGATGGATGTGACGCATCTTTTCCGTAGATATGACAGTCCGGCCGAGCATGCCATTTACAAGAAGCAATCCGGCTCGTCTAATTGTCGGAGGCACGACATGTGCTTGATCTAATTGGCGATTGGAGGATGATCGATGAGTTCGATCATGAGACAGGGTGGAATAGTGGCTGCTACGTCCCTGATTCTTTGGAGTTCCCTGTCATGCCAGACTCGCCCTCATCTCGTAATTTATCAGTCAGATACGGCCTCGGTCGTTCTTCGTGAGTTACCGGCAGGGTACCCCCCGCTTGAGCCATTTAACCACTCGTACTCGATACAACCTAAAAAGGTATTCGATATCCTTGAGTCTCTGAACTATGATGCAACTTCGCTTTTGCCATTTTATGGAAGCCAATTACGGCGAGTATTTACCAACATTCAGGCAGAGCTGCTGGCCCCTGAATTGTCGAAAGCGTTGGGCGTTGCCCTCCCACAGGAAGTGACGGCATTCATCATCACCGACACAGAGAAGCCCGATCGCCGCACGAAGGGTTTGGTATTTGTTCTCGGCGATGAATTGCATGTGATTATCGAAGAGCTGCAAAAGCCTTTGTATCAAGGAGAGCCGAAACCCTATCAGCAGCAAGTCCCTAGGTGGGAGTTGCTCCCAGGCGACAAGCAACGGCATTATGCAACCCGTCCAGGAGGAAAGGGAGCGATCACCAACTGGATCATTACCCCACTTCGATAGCGAGCAACATGGCATGAGAGAACACGTGTGGGCTTCCGTCGTGCGTGAAACCGGATTTGCACTCTTTCTCAGTTGCCTGCTTCTGCCGAGCACGCTGTTCGCTCAAAGTTCGAACAAGCCGACCGAAGCGCGCAAGGAGGAGTCCGTCGAACAACTGCGAGACCAGCTTCGGCATATTGAGGAACGGCATCAGCGGGAACTAGCCGATCTCAAAGACCGCCTCGGGCTCGTGGAAAAACGCCAGAGCAGTTTATCGGATGAGCTTGCCCAGAATATCAGGGTCGGTGCTTACGGCGCCGTGGCGTTCGAAAGTTTCGGTGACCGACGCACGACCCATGACGGCAACTTCGAGGTTTTGATTTCCGGACATTTTCACGATCGGATTCGGGTCTATACCGAAATCGACCTTGGTCTTCCGCATGGAACCGCTGATGCCGAACAGGCCTACGTCGATCTTCTGCTTGCTCAGCCATTTAATCTACGCGCCGGCGTGCTCTTGATTCCGTTCGGAAAGTTCAACCTCGATCACTTCGACCCTCGCCGAGATCTGACGCGCCCACCGTCCGTCGCGCGCCTTGTCACCCCCACCACCTGGTCTGATTTAGGATTCGGCGCGTTTGGGTTCTTTCCGGTTTCGGACAACGTCAAAGCGACGTATGAAGTTCAGGTGATCAACGGACTGACGGATAAGTTTCTTGCGGCGCCCGGCACCATCCCCGATCCGGGTCTGCAAAGCGCACGAACAGGATTGCGCTCCGATAATAACGGCGATAAGGCGATCGTTGGTCGCGGAACCTTGAAGTTCTTCGATCAATACGAAATTGGATTTTCAGGCTACCGTGGGGAATACAAGCCTGGTTCCAATGATCTGATGACCGGCATCGCCTTCGACACCGAATTGAGACCTCGAAACATCACGATCTTGGATAATTTCGTTCTGAGGAGCGAATTCGCTCGCTTTGACATTCAAGGCTCAACCACACCTTCAAGCTTGTGGGGATATTACATCCAGCTGACCTATCGCTTCTGGCCATCAGCCTTGAACTCGACCATCCTTGGCCGCCATTTCAACAACCCAACGTTCGCACTCGTCGGGCTCTATGGTCGTACCAAGATGAATACCGCTGCGAGCCCGACGGGAAGTCAAACTGGAGAGCAATTTATTATCGGATTCAACTATCGTCCGGTCGAAGACTACGTATTCAAGGCGGAGTATCAATTCAACCACGGCCAATTCAATCAGTTTCCCTCTGACGGATTTCTCACCTCCATCGCGTGGATCTTCTGACGGCCATCCGTATGAACCGCCCATCCTCCACAGAAAAGCGCTGGCTAGAGGCGCTGGCAATCGCCTCCGCCCTCTGGCTCTGTGCTTCGTTCGCCCACGCCGAATCGCTCGCCATTATCGTCAACAAGAATAATCCCAACGCCTCATTGAGCACGACGACCGTGGCCGGCATGTATCGAGGAGAGACCCTTCACTGGCCAGGGGGCGACCGAATCAAGCTGGTCAACCGTGAGATTTCAGCTGAAGCGAGAAAGACATTCTATCTGCGGGTACTGAATGCGAAACCGGATCAAGTCTTCTATCGCCAAGGCACGCCGATTCCCGTGCAGAGTGTGATCGAGCGATCGGACGATGCGGTCGTGCGCTTTGTCGGTACCATCGAAGGCGCGATCGGCTATGTCAGCCTGTCACGGTTCAAACAAATCAATGACGGCCTCGCCAAAGTCATTCTGGTCATCGAGAGTCCCTAAAGACGCGGCAATGTTGATTCCACAGATACTACAACGCTCATTGTCGCACAAGCTGATGGCCCTCTTTTTCGTCGTCTTCTTCTGTGCTGTGTGCGGCTTAACCTATTTTGCCTATACATCCAGCCGAAAGGCCATGTTTCAGGAGTTTGAAATACGAGGGCGGACACTTGCCAAAACCATCGCATCGCAGGCGCGGACTCATTATCGAGAACGAGATGTCGGGGAGTTGACCTCTCTTCTTCAGTCCCTTGGTGAAGGTGAGGATATCGTGGCCATTCTGACCTATCGGCCGTCGAAAGCCCTGTGGCTCGAGTTCTCCGGCATTCAACTCACCGTCGAGGACCTGAATTTCCGAGAGGGAGAGGATACGTGGCAGAGAGATATCCTCCTCACGAAAGGGTATCGTGTTTCAGAGTTCGGAAGCGTTGTGGTTGACTCGTCGAATCCAACAGAGAGCGGAACCCTACTCGCTGCTCCACCGCTCGGATGGGTCAGGCTCTTCCTGGATCGACACGCGCTTGAACAACGACTCGGCACACTGATCATCCAAACTCTGTTGACCAGCATTCTCATAACCATGATCGGAGGCGGCGCGTTTATCCTGCTTCTCAGACGCTCCCTTCATGTGATCGTCCCCCTCACCGCTGCGACCAAGCAGGTCGCAGCGGGAGACTTGCGCACGACCGTTCCCGTAGTCAGCAATGATGAGTTAGGCGAACTCGCGGAATGCTTCAACCGTATGACCGAGCAATTACTGCATACCACCGTGTCGAAGAACTATGTGGATAACATCATTCGCTCGATGACCGATCTCCTGATCGTCTTGAATCCGGATGGCACCATCCAAAGCGTCAACCACGCAGCCCTGACTCTCCTCGGTTACGAGGAGCATGAACTGCTGGCCCAACATGCGAGTATCCTTTTCCCGTTGCATGACAACCCACTGAGTGAGGCAACGTATCACGAAATCCTTTCGCATGGATCGATTCACCAGATTGCGACAACCTACCTCGCAAAAGACGGCCGTACCTTCCCTGTGTTTGTGTCAGCCGCCGTGATGCGGAACGAGGAGGGACGCACGCAGGGTATCGCATGTGTCGCCAAAGACATGACCGATCTGAAGCAGGCGGAGGAGCAACTCCGTCTGCACGGCGCTGCGGTCGAAGCCGCGGCGAACGCGATCACCATCACGGATCGGATGGGCCGCGTCACGTGGGTCAACCCGGCATTCACAGAAATGACCGGCTTTGCGCCGGAAGAGATCATCGGTCAGAACATGCGCCTCCTGAGGTCGGGCAAGCACGATCAGGCGTTCTACAAACACCTCTGGGAGACGATCCTGAGCGGGAACGTCTGGCGGGGCGAGGTTATCAATCGGAAGAAAAACGGAAGCCTCTACACGGAGGAACAGACGATCACCCCGGTTCACGACCAAAACGGGGAGATCAGCCATTTCATCGGCATCAAGCAGGATGTGACGGAACGCAAGCGGGCGGAGAAGACGCTTCAGGAGGCCCACCGGAAGCTGAAAGCTCTGGACCACTCGCGATCGCGATTTTTTGCCGACATCAGTCATGAGCTCAGGACCCCCTTGACCGTCATCAGAGGCGAAGCTGAAGTGACACTCAGAGGGAAGGAGAAGCCGATCTCGGAGTATCGGACCACATTGGAACGGATCGTCCAACTGTCCAACCAATTGAATAAGCTGGTCGGTGATATCCTGTTTCTCGCTCGGTCTGAATCGGGCGCGCTAGAGGTCGAGCTGCAATCTGCGTCGCTGTCAGGAATTCTTGACGAAGTATGCCAAGAGACGAATATTCTCGCTCGATCACGAAGTATGAGTGCTACACGTGAAGGGGTATCGCATACAGTAATCGTGCAGGGAGACCCAGAACGGCTCAAACAGGCATGTATGATCCTTACGGACAATGCCATCAAGTATGGGCGAACAGGCGGCAAGATTGTGATTCGCCTGGAGACCAAGAACGGAAAAGCGCAGATGATCATAGCCGATGATGGGCTCGGAATTCCTGAAGAAGATCTTCCGCATGTCTTCAAGCGAGCCTATCGAGGCTGGCGAGGACGCCCATCGGCAGTCGGCGGAGCAGGGCTCGGCCTTCCGATCGCCAAATGGATTGCCGAGGCTCACAATGGAACAATTTCCATTGTGAGCACCATTAATCGGGGAACCACTGTCACCTTAGAACTTCCCCTGTACGAATCCCAGACTTCGCCAGCGGACACATAAGATTGCCATGCCCCCTCAGAAAGAACGATCATGCGTTTACGAAACCAGGCTGGATTCGTCAAAAGGCTATCAACTCCTCTTTCATAGAGAACGCATGTATGAGTACGCATATTCTCGTGGTTGAAGACGACGAACGCATTTCGAGCTTCATCAAGCGCGGCTTGGAGGCAGAAGGTTATCTGGTGGATGTCGTTCAGGACGGCCATGGAGGCGTGCAGAAAGGCATGGCTCCGTATGATCTCATCATCCTTGACCTTCTACTGCCTGACCAAAGTGGTCACGAAGTCTGTCAAGCCTTGCGTCATGAACGGGTCCAAACCCCTATCTTGATCCTGACGGCCAAAGATGCGCTCGAAGACAAGTTGAGCGGCTTCGACCATGGCGCCGACGACTATCTCACGAAACCCTTTGCCTTCGAGGAGCTTCTTGCACGGATCAAAGCTCTACTCCGGCGCAGACCGTCCGTCACGGAAGAGGCAGACACCTTGCTGCAGGTGGCCGATCTCACGCTCAACCGAAGTTCCCGCGACGTGCGTCGAGGCAGCAAGGACCTTTCGTTGACCCGAAAAGAATTCGACCTCCTGGAGTTTCTCATGTCGAATCCCAACAAAGCCCTCAGTCGCACGTCCATACTGGAACACGTCTGGGGCTATCACTATGACACGCTGACCAATACCGTCGATGTGTACATCGGATACCTACGAAAAAAGGTCGATAGTGGCGCAAAGACAAGGCTGATTCAAACTGTGCGGGACTTCGGATACAAGATCTCCGACAAGCAATCCTCCTAGCCATCCAGCCTGTAAGGCGATTCTCGCGCCGACTGCATCTCATTTCTTACCAATTTCTCATCTCATGCTCATTCGATTCTCATCTGATCCGAGTACGATCACGCCCTCAGCCAGTTCGCAGAACTCCCCACATTCATTGGAAAGGCAAGACCGTGCGCATCTTGATAGTCGAAGATGATGAGCGAATTGTCGGTTTCATGAAGCGCGGACTTGAGGCTGAAGAGTTCGACATAGACATCGCTGCAGGAAAGTCACAGGCATGCGACCTGATCACGACCCGAACCTATGACCTTCTCATCATCGACATCTTTCTTGGGCCGGATGACGGGCTTGACCTCTGCCAGACACTTCGCCGGCGACGAGTGGGATCTCCCATCCTGATCATGACAGCCAAAGGCACTCCGGAGACGGAAAAGGCCAGCAAGGCAGCCGGCGCGGATGCGTACCTGGCGAAGCCCTTTGCATTCGAAGATCTCCTTGCAGCCATTGCCCGCTTTCGCACGTCTTATACACCGTCGGATTCTCCGGAGGCAGTTGTACAAAGCGATGCGGCTCTCCGAAAAAACAGCTTCGGAGGCGTTTACCAAATCCTCCCGCCCTCGTCCAACGAACATGACAGCAACAGAAATGGACATCTGGGAATCTCTCACCCAGTACATAAGCCAACACGAGATCGGCCATGAAGAGGCTCTTTTTCTATTCGCGCGGCATCTTTCGCCTCATGGCTTCATGCGGCGAAGCAGACCGGAGGTGAACCCATGTTGATCATGCTCTACTCCCACGATAGTTACGGGCTCGGCCATATCCGCCGCAGCCTCGAAATCGCGAAGCACTTATCCGAAGGGATCCCTCATGCATCGCTGATCATGCTGACCGGCTCCATGCAGGCGCATGTCTACCAGCTGCCTGAGCGTATGGAGTACATCAAGCTGCCGGCGCTCACCAAAGATTCCGGCGGACAGTATTGTTCGCGGCTGCTGCCACATACGATTGATATCACGCTAAAGCTTCGTCAACGAATCATTCTCGAGAGCGTGCGCAATCTGCGCCCCGACATCCTCTTGGTCGATAAAGCCCCGGCAGGCATACGCGGAGAACTCTTGCCGGCCCTCCAATTCCTCAAAGCCAAATCGCCCTCAACCAGAATTGTGTTGGGCATGCGGGACATCGAGGATCATCCCGACCATGTTCAAGCCGAATGGGCCAAGTCCGGCATCCTGCCATTATTGAAGAATACGTACCACGCGATTTTCCTCTATGGTTCGCGCTCTATCTACGATCCAGTCAAGGAGTATGGGCTTTCACCCGGCATCGAGAAGAAACTCATTTCTTGCGGCTATGTGGGCAGGTATCAGCCCGAACTCTCTCGGGAGCGCATTCGAGAACAATTACAGCTGCAGACCGATCGGTTGGTGCTGGTTACGCCTGGTGGCGGGGACGATGGCTATCCGCTCTTAAAAACCTACATCGCCATGCTGCGGAAACAGTTTGGGGGTAGGCGCCCGACGTTCGATACGTTTCTCGTCACCGGTCCGTTAATGGATCCCCATCAACGTCGCCGTCTGCAGCAAGCCGCACAGGCCGGGTTAGCGTTGACCGTCACTGAGTTCACCCCGCGCCTGTATGAGTATCTGACCGCGGCCGACCTCGTTGTGTCCATGGGGGGCTATAACACCATCGTGGAGATTCTGGCAGCCAACCAACGTGGGATCATCGTCCCGCGCATCCATCCGCGCCTTGAACAGTGTATCCGCGCGGAACGCCTTGCGGCGAAGGGTCTTCTGGAGATGATTCACCCCACCAAGTTGACCCCCTTTCGCCTGTTCAGGGCCATCACGCATTCGTTACAGCAGCCACGTCCCCCTCGCTCGGAGGACATCGGGGTACCCCTTGATGGTGCCGTCAACGTATCCAGGGCTGTGAAGCAACTCTTCGTGGATGTCCAAGACATCAGGACAAACCACCCTCTCATCCCTCGCCCTTCAGATGTTCACGCGCTGCCGAGACTGAGAGCGGAAAGCTTGCCGACCTAGACCATGCCGACCGAATCCACCACGAAGAAGATCGGCTATCTCCTCAAAATTTTCCCCAAGGTCTCGGAGACGTTCATTCTTCAAGAGGTCCTGGATTTGGAAACGCTGGGGGTGAATCTTACGATCTACGCTCTGCAATCCCCAACCGATACCATCACCCACGGCCTGGCCGATCAGGTCCGCGCATCAGTCACCTATCTGCCTGACTCATTTTTGACCTTTCGCCAAAGCCCTCTCTGGGCCCACATGCGTCTGTTCATGGGGTCTCCCCGACGCTATCTGTCGACCATGCGCTTCTGGCTTCGAACTGCAGAGCACCCATCGTGGTCAAAATTTGTCCAGGCAGGCTCTTTAGCCACTGCCCTTCAGGACGACCGTATCGACCACCTCCATGTCCACTTTGCAAATGCTCCTACAAGCGTCGCGGAACTGACTCATCGCTTCACTGGAATCCCCTACAGCATAACAGGCCATGCGAAAGACATCTTTCTGGCAACCCCTGCGACGCTCCGCCGGAAAATGCGCCATGCAGAATTTGTCGTCACCTGCACTGAACATAATCGTCAGTATCTCCACGACCTATCAGACAACGACACGCCGATCTATTGTCTCTACCACGGTCTGAATCTGGATCGTTTCGATCAGCTCGGCACGAACCACCCAGCGAGACGTTCGACGATTCCCACCATCGTGAGCGTGGGACGGTTCCGTGACAAAAAGGGCTTTCCCACGCTCATCCGTGCCTGCCATCTGTTGGCCGTCCGTGGCCATCGCTTTCGCTGCTGCATCGTCGGATGCGGACCGCTTCAAGCTGATCTGGACGCCTTGATTCGTGAGTTGAATCTTGAAGAGGTCGTCACGTTGGTCGGACAAAAAACGCTCGAAGAAGTGGTAGCGCTCTATCAAGAAGCCGACATGTTTGCCCTGCCCTGTCAGGTGTCTCAGGACGGCGATCGCGATGGGATTCCAAACGTTCTCATGGAGGCCATGGCTTGTCGACTTCCTGTGGTGACCACGGAGGTATCCGGCATTCCGGAGCTCGTCCAGCATGACCACAATGGCCTCCTCGTTCCTCAACAAGACCCCGACGCTGTAGCCCTTGCCCTTGCCCTTCTCATCGACAAACCAGCCCTCCGCGAACGCCTGGGGAGTGCCGGACGCGAGACCATTATGCAGCGGTTTTCCTCCAGCCATGCCGCCCATCAACTCAAAGCGCTCCTGCTCAAGGAACCACTGGCGGGCGCTCGTTTGGATCGGCCTGATTCGTTTCCTTCTCCCGAACATGGTGCTGCGAAATTGCGTGCGGCAGACAGGGAGACAGGTGATCGAATCGGGTATATCTTAAAAGGATTCCCGCGCCGATCGGAAGCGTTCATCACGAATGAAATTCTTCTGTTGGAACAGATGGGGCTTGAGCTTCAACTGTTCTCCGCCTTTCGCGGCGAACCGGTTTTCACAGGGGCACAGACAACACCCTTACAATCTCCGCTGACCTATCTTCCCGAAGACCATGAGCGCACGGATAGTGGATTTCCGGCATGGTTGCTTGGCAACCTTCCCCGGTATCTCCCCAGTCATCTTCGACTGATCCGTACTGTTCCGCGCCGATACGTATGGACCGTATGGGAAGCTTGGACACTCAGCCTCCGCTGTCGAAGCACGTTCTTCTCATGGCCGAAGAAAGTGTTCTACAAAGATTTTCTCCGTGCCGGTGCGATCGCCGACTCCGTGCTGGAGGCAGGAAACATCCGCCATCTGCACGCCCATTTTTGCCATGGGGCGACGACTATGGCCATGTTCGCCGGTATGCTGAGCGACCTCCCCTTTAGCTTTACCGCCCATGCGAAAGATATCTATCTTCCGAAACTCAACCCCGGAGACTTGCTCCAGCTGAAGCTCCGCCGGGCGAAGTTTGTGGTGACCTGCACAGAGGCCAACCAACATCACTTGCAAGAGATCTCCTCACAGAGTGGACCGATCCACGCCATTTATCATGGAGTTGATACCGCTCGCTTCGCTCCGTCTATCGATCGACCGGCTCCAGCAATTCCCACGATCCTTTCGGTCGGTCGCTTTGTCGAAAAGAAAGGGTTTCCCTTCTTGATCGAGGCCTGTCGCATCATCAGAGATCATGGAGTGCCCTTTCGTTGTCGGATTGTCGGTGAGCCGGATGAACAGACGGATCTGGTGCAGAACCTGATTCGCCGATATGACCTCGAACAGGAAGTTTCAATCGGCCCTGGCATGGCGCAAGAAGAGCTCCGGACGATCTATCAAGAGGCGACGGTCTTCGTCCTCCCCTGTCATATCGTGGAGAACGGTGATCGGGACGGAATTCCCAATGTCCTCGCGGAAGCCATGGCTTCCGGAATTCCAGTGATTTCCACATCTGTCTCCGGCATTCCGGAGATCATTGAAGATCGACGCAACGGCCTGCTGGTCGCACCACGTGATCCCGTCTCCCTCGCGAAAGCCATCGAAGAACTGCTGGTCGACTCTGACTTCAGAAACAGTCTGGCTCAAGCAGGGCGTGAAACGATGTGCTGCATCTTCGACTCAAGCAAGACAACGAGAACACTCTTCGAGCTCTTTCAAACAGGAGAGGTTGCGTCCTCCCCCCAATGTCAGGAGGCCCATGCTTCTTGCCACTAGCCAGGACCGGCCAACTGAGCCGGTCGACCGCCAACAGATCTTCACGCCACCCTTTCGAGAGCGGACGGCAGATGCTCTCTTGCACCATTTCCAAACTCGAACCACGGTCCACTATTTCCCGGTTCCTGATCTCATCGAGACCGCCCGACCCAAGATCGATGACATCCTGCGCCACCAATTCGAATTCAACGGCGAACGGCACCAGGTGCCCACATCGATACAGTGGCTCGTCAACCCCAGCCGCGACCAGGAATGGCTGATCCTGCTGCATAAGT
>ERZ1292630.3113-Hain-H41-02um-R3-3113-length-14855-cov-27_pt1 | contig 14855 bp, 21 predicted proteins | sample MGYA00564408_ERZ1292630 | MGnify/ENA primary metagenome ERZ1292630 (study PRJEB36523, sample SAMEA6512641) | groundwater metagenome | collected 2019-01-08 | study: AquaDiva: Metagenomics assemblies of 32 groundwater samples | reverse complement strand
CAGGGCAACCTGAGGTAGGCAGTATTTTTACTTAAGACTTTCTACAGAGCCCTTTAACACCGCAGATTATTCAAAACAATAAATAAAAATTAATAAAAAATATACTAAATTAATTACTTGTTAAGATGCTTTGCAATTCCTTCTTTAACTTCTGGTTCAAGAAAACAAAGTAACTTCAACCAACTCTTAAAAGATTGATTTTTGTTGAAGATTTCTTTATTAGCTGCTCTAATTAGCGCACCGGACAAATCTGCTACTCTATCTTTCTTTCCTCTTATCGAGTTTTTTAATAAACTTTCTACACAACCAGCAAAATGAGTCGCCAACGCATCTTCTAAATCAATCTGCAACGCAGTTTTTCCTTGCATTCTTAGTTCATAATTATGCTGACCATCAGTTACACTAATGATACGTTCAAATTCTCCGACTGCATAATACCCTTTTTTATTATCCTGAATATCAATTTTGTTATTGCCTGCTAACAATTCAATAACTCTTATTACTGGGGCATCACTTGTATTAAAAAAGTAAATCCCCCCAGTTATGGATTCAACATATTCAGATGTAAATATAACTTCTCCTTTTTCAGAAGCTCTTCTAAAAACCATATGCGGGAGTGATTGACGACGATGATTACAACTATCCTTGTGTTCATCTTCTGCTTTAGGCGTTGAAAAATATAATGCTCTAATTAATGAATTTCTTATTTTATCATCCTGCTCTTCATGCAAATTTGAAAAATCAACAATGGATTCTATTCCCTCTTTTGATCCATCCGCTTCTTTTTGATCAGATTCGGTTTGGATATTTTCTAATTGTCTATATTTTGGAACAAAAAACGGAAGCCGTATGTAATTCCATTTGATTACATCCTCGTAGAGCATCTCTACTCTCCTAATATCTCTTTTTAATTCACCTCTTAGTTCTCCAATTTGTTCTTGAATATCCCCACGTAAATCATTAAGAGCAGAACCTAGTGCTTTAATAGCAGCCGTATTTGCACCTATTTGATGTATGTTGAATAAAAAAGTTGCATTTCCCCCATATCCTTCATCACGAAAATTTCCAGTTCCAGGTTCAAGCGGGTGAGAAATATATGCATTACCATAACTATCTACGTTAATTTCGCCAATAAGATGAAAATTACGAGATCCTGCGGTTTTTGCACTTATAAAATCAAATTTACGAGATTCCGGGGTTTCTGCTATTACTGCCATTTAAATTAAAAATATCCACTTAGTTATAAATATTTCTCTATTTTATAGTAATGACAATACTACCTAAAACTAAAGAAATTAATCAATAAAGATTACAAACTTAAGCCCCACCAACTATTTTAATTCGGTAAAAATAGCTAAATAAAACAATAAATAAAAATTAATAAAAAAATATAAAGAATATAATAAAAATATAAAGATTATTAATTAAAATCTTTTTTTATTTCTATAACATTCTCTGCAATAAACGGGTTTTCCTTCCGTAGGTTTGAATGGAACTTCGCATTCATTACCACATTCAGAGCAGGTTGCTTTGTGCATTTCGCGCGGTCCAAAATCTCTAAAACCACGATTACCTTGGGATCCAGAATCATTTCTGAAACCACGATTATCGCGAGATCCAGATTCTTTCCTGAAACCACGGCCACTACTACCTTCTTGTCGCATGTTCGTTTCCTCCTAAATTAACTATAAAAGATTTCGTTTCTTCTATATTTATCTTAAAAAAACCAGGTAGTTTATAAACATTCGCTCTGATAAATGAAAATCAATATTATTGATAATTGCCCCTTAGTTCATCTAGAAAGTCGTAAGATCGCTTCTTTCGACCAGCTTGATAATCACGCGAAAGATCAAATTCTTCTTCTTTTGGTGTGTAAAGAGGCATAACAAAATCGGATTTAAAAGGATTATAATCGCTATTTTTAATTGGATCAGCTAAAGTTGCTTCTTGGCCTTGCTTTAAGTATAACTTTAGCAGAAACTGCATATCCGGCAAAACTTCTCCGTCTCCCATAAACTTTTGTCTCCGGTCATTCGATTGCGACCTTTTAATCTTTATCAAACCTAGAAGTTGTTTCTAAATAAATACTTTTCTAAGAAAGGGCACAATTCGAAAAGTGAGTGATTTTGCTCGTTTTTGTAATTAGCTTTGGCGAGTAGTTAAGAAATATTCTTGTTTTAAGCTCCTCTCTACTGCATTTCTTGTAAGTCCAAAAATAGAACTAAGAAAAAAGTGAGTGATTTGAGAAATGTATCACTCATAAAACGGATAGTGCCTAAGAAAGTGGGACAAAAAAATCAATTCTTAATGTGCTTTTTTTCGTTTAGAATAATGTTCTTGGACTAAGCCAAGATAAGTATTTAAAACCTCTTGGGGCGTATATAGTTTAGAGGTATCGTAATTATCTTTATTCAATTTAAATTCGTTTACAATCGCATCGATAGCCCCTTTTACTTTGTCCATATTTTCCGGATCGGATAAATGTTCTTTATCTAATAACCCGTGAGTTACTTTTTGGGCATGATGCCCAATCGGCTCTTCCAAAAGCTTTTGTAAGCCTTCTAAGGTAATTTTATTACCAGTTTTTTTTCGGGCTAAACCTTTTTGTAGTTGTTTTCGGTTTAAGCCAGTATGGTATTCGGCAACAATATCTAAGTAAGGATTCCCGTTAGGGTCTTTAATCTTTTTTAATCTCTCATAATTATCATCATCTATTTTTAGAAAACGTTTATGGATATGGTAACCAAGGCTGTCGTATAATTTATCGGCTAATTTTTTAGCTTCTTCCTCATTAAATTCGTCTTTAAAATAATCTACTCCATCTTTAGTATACTTAGCGTGTTTTAAGTAAGTTTCCGTCAACGCCGGACCCATTTGAGTAATATGATGTTTATCGGTAAGGTTAGCTAAGTCCTCAGCAATCTTCTTGAAATCTAATTCTTTTTTCTCTCCTTTTTTATCTCCTTTTTTTGGTTTACCCATAACCTAAAGTAAACCGAGGGGATATAAATACTTTTCTACACCAGAGGTTTATTCATACTAAAACAGAACTATTGCCAACAGATAATAAATGAGTAAAACTTTATAAATACCTTCGTTGGATTACCCTTATGACTTTAGAAAACCTGGTAGATTCCGCCAAAACTTTTGTAAAAAACAATAAAAGTTTTTGCGCCGGTACAACTGCTTTAATTGCCGCCGGAATTGCCGATTGTTATTGTACTTCTACTCAAATTAAGGACATTACTGAAGAAGGAAACCCCATAGCTAGATTAATATTAGAAAATTATGGCATGGCTGGATTAGTTACCCTTAAAACAGCTGCTGTCCCAGTAAACATTTATGTGGCTAAAAAATTTCAGGCAAATGCAGTATTATATTTTGCTGCTGCAGTTTGGACTTATGGTGCATTAAGCTGGTATATATGGCGCTAAGATTAAATTAAAAATAGCTCATTTGTGGTTAATTCTAAGCAAAACCTTTATATACTATAGCTAGTTATATACCTGCTATGGCAACCACAATTCAAGTAAGTGAACAACTGATGGATACTCTTAAAACTAGAAAACAATATGATAAAGAGAGTTATGAAGAAGTGATCTGGAATCTAGTTGAAGATACCCAGGAAATAAATGCAGAAACAAAAAAAGAGATAGAGCAAGCCAGAGCAGACATTAAAGCAGGAAAATTCTACACCCACGAACAAGTAAAAAAGAAATTAGGGTTGTAAAATGTACGAGTTAATCTATTCTCCTGCTGCAGTAAAACAGTTAGGAAAACTTGAGCACCACCTTAAAGAAAGAATTCTTATTGCCTTGGAAAGATTAAGAATTAGGCCCGAATCTTGTGATATCAAAAAATTAGTGGGAATGCCTGGATATAGATTCAGAGTTGGAGATTACCGAGTCATTTTTGATATGGAAAAAGACAAATTGATTATTCTGGTTTTAAAAATAGGACATAGGAAAAATATTTACGATTAACCCGGTTACAGGTTTGTTTTCTTTAGAGCGGGTTCTTCAAAAATATTTTTTGGCAAGAAAGTTTTGCAGTGATATCCATAAAATTCAATCACATTAAATTTCTCAACAATGTCTTTAAACTGCTCCCGAATCTGTAAAATAAAATAACGTATTTTTCCTCTTTCCAAAGACTCGATATCTAATTCTATATCCCAATCCCCCACGGTTTTACTAAATTGTACCACTTCGTCGATGGCTAAAATGTATTCTCGTAATTGCGCTTCTCTTTCTTTGCTGATGTTGTGCAGACGTAAAAACAGCCGGGATTTATTTATACCCAGTTGGTTATAATCAATAATTTGTCCAAAGCCCCTGATAATATTTCTTTTCAGTAAGCTTTTAAAAACCGAATTTACGGTCTTAATATTAAGTTTAGATTTTTTAGCTAATTGAGTAATTCTGATTAAAGGTTCGTCAACCAAATATTTCATCACTTTCATTTCATTAGCGCTAAAAGATTCTCTTTCTCGGTCTCCGCCAAGAATCCTTTCCCGGTTTAAAGCTCGAATTTCTTTATTTTTAGTTAAATAATGCTTAGGGCAAATATAAGTAACTAAATTAAGAATAATTTTGAAATCGTTAAGAGTTGAAATAGATTCAGATAAATTTTTTAATTCTTTATTGAACCGCGAGGGGTTGGGGGAAGCAAATTCGACCACTAAATCAAATTCCCCGGTAAGTTCATAAATAGCTACAACTGAAGAAAGCTTGCTTAATTCAGCAACAATTTTCTCTTTTTCCTGCTCATTAACATATGCACCCCGGAAATAAACCCGAAAAAGCAATAAGCCAAAATAGGAATGATCAAACACGCAATAAGGGGTTTTAAAAACACCTTCCTTAATCAAAGCAGCAATAGCATATTTCAATCTTTGCGGGCTTTTGTGTAGGTATTTGGATAAATCATTTAGTCCCATCCGTGAATTTTCAGAGTGCAACAGGACCAGATTATAATCAATTTTAGACATTTTTATTAGAATTCTTTTAGAAATTAATAAATATTTCCTTTTTTTTGGATAAAAATAAAAAAAACCCACCAATAAGTATAAATATAGGAATATGTATACTAGTCTACATGAAAGAGATGTGTAGAGAGTTTAATAAAGGCGATATCTTTGAAGACTTAATAAGATACCATTGTACCAATAATTTAAATGCCTGCCGCCCCTATATTAAAGATGGGCAAATTCTAGATAATGACAGTAAACCTTTACAAGAAGGTAGCGATTTAAAAACTCCTCACGAAGGATTATTAATTCTACGAAACGGAAGTACTTTATTGGATAAGTTAGTAAATAGTGGCCGAGTTCATACTGAGGATATAGATGTGCCAGTTAAATTAAATACTGAAGAAGACTTTTACAATTTTCTTACTTTTAGAGAAGAAAATGATGGCGTGTATGTTTATGAATCTCAACTGAATCAAATGCGTAGAGTTGGTTATGTGGTTCCACCTAATGGTGCTTCAATAGATGATTCTCTTCCTCGTGATTTTGTATATCAAGCAGGCTGTGATGCTGCAACCCAACGATTGAAATTAGGGACGAAAACGCGGTTGGCTTTAGAATTGACCGCAGAAGAAGGAGCAAAAATTCAGGCTTTCCAGATCAAAAGAAGTTCTTATGGACATTTAGGTATGGGTAAAGTAACCCATATTAATGGCGACGGATTAACCCGAGAGTTTTATTTGGAACATAAGCCCGACCACACCGGACAGTTTATTGATGAAGAACGGGGCATAGTCGGAATATATAAAACTTATCGTAAAGAAAATGGGCACTTAGAATTGGCCGAAGAAGGTTATGTTCATTTTGAAGACGGAGAAATCCAATACGTAAAAAAAAAACTTGAACCTTCCAAAGTAGTTAAAGAAAAACGAAACTATTGTGTTTCTAGTATTGCTGAAACAGTTTCTATATAAAAAATAAAATTACGGCCGCCGGGATTTTCTAGTAATTATAAAATTATAATCACATTTGAACCCGAGTCTCCACCTTGGGAGGGTGGAATCCTACCGCTAGACTACGACCGTATCAGAAAAAGCAAAGAACAAACTCTTTATTTAAATTTTATTGATGTAGAATACATCGTCCTGTAAAATCAGACCCAAACCAGATTTAATAAATCTTGTCGTGATGATCGATGTCTAACAACCGAATCAACTTCTTTTTTTCATCAATTTCATACGTTAAAACAAAAGAGGTATCAATATGTACTCTTCTCGCACCATGCATATCTCCGCGCAAAGGTTTGAAGTGATGCGGATTTTCTAAAATCTGTTGAACTTTTTTATGAATGATTTGCAACCTAGTCTTGTTTTTCTTTGCTAATTTATTAAACAAACTATCCAGCCCTTCAGAAATTTGTAGTTGGTATTCCATATTTACAGATTATATCTTTCAGCAAAATTAGGCGCGTTAACAAAATTTCCTTTTCTTATCCTAGCTAGTTTAGCTAAGTATTCTTTTTTTGCTTCAGGATCGTTCTCAACCATGGATCCCATAAACAGTTCGATCTGTTTACTCATATTAATTCCGTGCTGTTTACAAAAGCCAGAGAATTTAGCGTATACTGCTTCCTGAACATTAAAAGTTTTAAGCACCATATTGTTCACCTTTGTTTAATTTTATTTAATTTTATTAAACTTTATTTAACTTTATTTAAATCTTTCGCTTTAAGAAGAAGGAATCCGTTATTAATAATCTAACCTTTCTTTAAAAAAAATAAAAAAATAAAAATTTATTTTCTTAACGGAGCAGTTTGTACTTCAATGATTTTAGCTAAATAAGCATCGAATTGCTTCTGCGCGAGTTCCATAACCGGTTTAACCGCTGGATTTTTTGAATCAGCATAATAATGGGCAGTGTTATCTCCAACAGTTATGATAACCTCGTCCACCTTAAGATCGTTATTGACGTGATCAAGATATTCTAATTTACTTCCATCTGCTTTTACAACGGTTAAATAGTTATAGTGCCAAAAAGCTGAATCAGTAAATTCTACTTGTTCGTCGCCAATTTTTCCATTAAAGTGATATTCAGGATAGTTATCACACCCAGCTCCGCCTACAGCTAATGCGCCCGCTAATACTAAATTTGTTAATGTTTTATTGGTCATTTTTGTATCCTCATTTAATGATTTATTTCTTAGAAACTTTTGCTAGTACTTCGTCCAGAGACTGTACATAAGCGCCGACTAATTTATCTACCCCTAAAGGTTTTAGAACCTCGTCGGTTAATTCGGCAGCTACACCGTGCACTGCTTGTAAGTTCTTAATGCCGCCTACATATTTTCCCGGATCAGGACCAAGATCGTATTGTAATACTCCAGATAGTTCTCGATGATAATAAGAATTACTTATTTGTTCTGCCAAGCCAGAAACTACTTTAATATCCGTTCCTTGCTGAGTAAGGGCTTGCTCTAATCCTTTCTGAGTCAAACCTAATTTTTCTTCCATTACGATAGAAATATAACTTCTTCCGCTGTTTTTTTCTTTAACTGCTTTCAACTGCTTGAATAAGTCTGGAGTCATTCCTTCATAACCAACCCTAAGGTGTAAATGTAAAGCTAATTCTTCCATAACTCCTGCAGCCAAGTCCTGTGCAGAAAAATTGCCGTTAAAATAACTCACTCCGTCTTTTTCACTTTTGATTGCATTCAAATAGCGGTATAGAATTGCTCCTTTTAAGTCTGATAATTTTAGATTTTCACGAACAGCTAAGAATTTCTTGTTTTCCGGAGTTATAGCTACTGTTCCTTTAGGGACAAATAACTCTCCTTTTCTTTCCATTCCTGGCGGAGCAGGTAATTCATCAACATTTTTTGACATAGGTTATCACTTTAGAGTAACTATTTATAAATCTTTTGGTGGTTTTTTAGGGTACAGGCAAATTTAAAGCTAAACACCTCAAGAAAAAATTAGAAGATTAATTGATTTTATATTTATCGTCTTTAGAATCAAAATTGGTTGCAGAAACCGGTACTGGTTTTACCCTAGCAATAACCCCTTTCCGCTCTAAATCACCCAGAACTTCTTCCCTCTGACCTAACCAAGAACGAACTTGAGCTTCATGCTGTTTCCAGTCGTAGTCTCTTATTCCTTGCATGATATCTTCCGGCAAAAACAACAAACCAAACAGAGGCAATGTTTGAAATTTATATAAATCCGCCCTTTTTAATTTCTCATAATCTTGAGCAACTTTCTGCATCCAACCAAAAGCATTAGCATTTACATGGAAATATACTTTTTCCCTAACTTCTGCAGAAATATTATCATCAACCTTAGCCATTGGAAACACGGCAGTAATATTAATTTCACCAAGATTAAAAATATCTTCTAATGTAGGAAGTACAATATCTCCCTGCCCTCGTTGATGTTTATAATAAGACAAGGTGTTTACAATTTGATCCTTTTCAGTGCCAATTAAACAGGTTCCTGAGTCCGGAACTTGGTATCCATAATATTTTGGTTGAGTCATTTTCTGCTTAACGATAATCAGTATATTTAAAGATAATGAATTTTAATTCGTAACCGATTCACAGCTCAAACTCAGCTAATTTCTGGATATTCTTGTCATCATCAGCCAAAGCATACTGCACTACCTTTCTAAGTGTTCCATCTCTTTCTAAATCAACGCTCACAAAAGTACGGTGAGGAATGTACATCAGTGGCCGCAACGAACTTGGATCAACTAATTCGAATTTTCCCAAATTGCCGGGGTTAACTACTAAAGTAAACTGTCCGGTTTTTGGATGCTGATAACCGACGAGCCCTTTAATGCTGTGTGGATTTCTGCCACTAGGTCCGGCTTCGTGCACGTGCCCGCATAAGATTAATTTGGGGCTTTTCTTTAAATTTGGATTGCTTAAATACTTACCCAATCCCAATGCCCCCATATGCCTGCCGTCATAACGGTTATCACACATCTCTAATGGGGGAGTGTGCACTAAAATTAAATCTGGGTTGCTTTCTTCTAATTGGGAACGCAGTTTGTTTTCATCAAAATCCACAAGCTCGCCAAATTGGAACAGAATTTCTAAATGCAGTGCAAACACATCTGAACTACCATAACCAAAAACTTTTGCGTCTTCTAAATACACTTCTTGTTCATGCATATTTTGCTTTCCAAACACAGTTTCAAATTCAGTTTTGCTGTCGTAATTGCCGGGAATGACCCAATAAGGAATTCCTGCTTGTTTCAGGAGAGTGTTCATTTCAGTATACATGGAAGAAGTATGTGCTCTTTTCTCAGCAATAAAGGTTTCCGCATCTTTAGTAAGCAAGAAATCATCTAAACTTTTTTCGGTATAGGGGCGTAAGGATAAATCTCCCAGAACAAAAATACCGGCTGCTCCTTTCGCCTGAACAAAATCAGTAAAGACGGCTAAAGCTGGTACATCGTCATGGATGTCGGAACAGACGTAGTATGTTGAAACCATTTGATTTAAGTTTTGGATTTCTTTTATAAAAGTTTTTAAAGTAAATGATAAAAATTCATGAAACCTTTAAAACTAAGCGGGGTTTAACACCAATATGAGCGGAGAAAAAGAAACTTTATTAGAAAAGATATTGAAACCGGTTAGGATTAACCCTGCAACCTTAGGAATATCTCTAGCCAATTTTGGATTATGGTATATGTTGGGCGTTTCTGACCGTACAATGGACCAACTTCCTCTGCAACTTCTTTCTGGCGGAGTTGGGGGTTTATGGGTGGGCATGTATCTGTTTGGAGTTCATAATTATTTCAGAGATAGGAGAATTTTGAAAGAACGCGGTTTTGATAAACGACACGGAAAATTAAGAATGAGGCATTATTGTGATAGGCAAGCATTTAATGTTGCAAGTATTGAAACTGGATACAGAAACGAAGTAACCGACTTAATTCGGCAAACACCAACAGAAGAAAAACTACATTGGTATCTCCCCCACATTTAAAGTTTAGTGATTCGAGCAGAATTCCTTTTCTACTGACAAAATTGTCGATTGACCAAAAAGTCCCACTACCTAGCAAAACAATTATAAAGTATGTAAACTATGAATTGTAAAGCATAACTACAAAGTCACAGCAGGGAGGAAAACAATGGCTAAAAAAACATCCAAATCTATTCAACCTAAAAGTATTAAAACCGCAAATAAGCAAGACTTTCCGGGGCTTCCTAAAGATCTGCCTCCGGAAGTGGAAAAGAAATTAAAAGCACTGAAAGGTAAACTGGACGAGTTTAAGAAAAAAGTTCTGGATAAATTTGGAGATTATATTGTTGGCATCTCTTTGCTTCCTCCTGAAAAACTTCCCAAAGAAGAAGATAAAAAAGAAGCAACCGAAAAAGATGCCAAAGAAGAAAATAAAATTCCTCTTTTAGTTGTAGTTGATGACACTACTTCTCAAAAGATGTCTAAAGATGAATTATATACAAAATTTTCTACTATTATCAAACAGATTGCTGAAGAAGTTGACAAAGAGATTATCCCTCAAAGCATATTGTTAACTGATTTATGGCAGAATTGTTATGATGCTAAATACGAATTAAATAAATTAATTTCGCTGGGCGCACCAATTTATGACACGGGAATGTTGGCAGCAGTAAAAATTGCTGAAATCCACAAAACCATGGTCTTAAAGAAATTTGAAAAATATATTCTCAGTTACGTCTTAGCAGGTTCATTAACTCAAGGAAAAGCTACCCCTACCTCAGATATTGATGTGTGGATAGTAATTGATGATACTGACGTTAAAAAAATGACCCGTGCAGAATTGAAAGATAAATTAAGAGCAATTATCATTGGCATGGGCATTGAAGCAGGAGAAATGACTGGAATTAAAAATAAATTAAATATCCAGGTGTACATTTTAACTGATTTCTGGGATTCCTTAAAAGAAGCTAACCCCATCATCTTTACTTTATTAAGAGACGGCGTGCCTTTTTACGACCGAGGAATATTCATGCCTTGGAAACAATTGCTGCGTATGGGCCGAATTAAACCAAGCCGAGAAGCTATTGATCTATTCATGAGCACCGGTGAGCAAAGCATCAATAGGGTAAAATCAAGATTAAAAGAAATGGGTATGGAAGATACTTTTTATGCTATCTTAACTCCGACGCAAGCAGCGATAATGTTGTATGGCTTGCCTCCGCCGACGCCGAGAGAGACTCCCGAAGTATTGGAAGAGATTTTTGTCAATAAAGAAAAAATTCTGGAAAAAGAATATGTAGATATTCTTCGAAAAAACGTGGAACTAAGGAAAAAGATTGAACACGGGGATAAAAAAGAATTAAGCGGAACCGAGCTAGATGAATACATCAAAAATGCGGATAAATATCTAAAACGAATTAGAGAATTGTTTAAAGATATTGAAGCAAAACATAACGAACGAAGCATTTTAGTTTTATATGACGAAGTTATGACTATCATTAGAGACGTATTGAAATTAGAAGGCATTGAGAAAGCTCAAGACGAAGAAATCATTAAATTATTTGAAGACGAGCTAATCTCTACCGGCAAAGTGCCCGCACGGTACTTAAGAGATTTAAACGAAATTACTGATGCCAAACACCAATATGATGACAAAAAATTAACTAAAAGCACGATTGAGAAGGCTCAAAAAGGAAGTACTGGATTAATCAAGTTTTTAATCGAGTACATGCAGCGCAAGAGAGGAAAAGAATTAGAACGGGCCAAAATTAGGGTTAAACATGGCGAGAAATATGGGGAAGTTACTCTGATGGACGGAATTGCTTTTATCATCCATGATGTTGATGCTAAAGAAGTTAGAGTTGAGAAAGCTCAGATTAATTCCGACGGCAGTTTGGGGATTCTGCAGGACAGCACTTTAGGAGAATTTGAAAAAGAGTTGGCTCGATTTAAATTTCCCGAACGGGTTTTCATTAAAGAGCCTTTGTTTGAGAACTTAAAGAAAATCTTTGGCCGGGATGTAGAAGTGCTGATGCATTATTGATTTTTTTATTTTGTTTTATATTTAATTTTGTTCTTTTTTTATTTTTAGATTTGTGTTTTAAGTTACTATTTTATTTCTTAATATTTATAAAGTTGAGAGAGTCTGAAACCCTATGGACGAAGAAATAGATGCCCGCCGATTAATTATTTTTGAAAAAGAATTAGGGCTTTATTCTGCTGCTGGCGCAATCTGTTCTTATGGAGATGTAATTGATTTCGTTGAAGGAGAAAAACAAGGGGTTGTTATTGCCGATACTTGCGGGCACTTAGAATCTTGCGGCCAGAAAATGGCTCAGTTTTTACGCCAAGAGATTAAAACTGGGTGGGGAATTGAAGGAGATGCTGAACAGAATCTAGAAAAATTAGGACAAAAGTTATTTGATCTTCGCGGAGGTAAAAACAGACCCTATAGTGATGAATGGTATGACTGGGTTTCTGCTTCTTATACTCAATTTTCTAAAGAAAAGATCTCTTTAGCGATGGGTGGGGGTCTAGGAGAAACTTTAATTTTGCGGGAAGATTGTTCTTTAGAAAGTATTCGAATGAGGGGAGGGGTTATCGATGAAGATTATTTAGAAGGGCACGATCCAGTCTATGAAACTACGCTTCAAGAAACTGAAGTGATGTTATTACAATCTGACGGATTATTAGGAAATATCTATAAAAATTATTGGAAACATAAATTAAAAGACAAAAACGAATTTGAATTAAAAGAAGTTATCGGTTATAATAAAGGACATTTGGTAAGCATTCTAGCAGAAAATCGTGATTGTTCTCCCAGCGTAATTAGAGATGCTCTCGTTTCTAGGCTGTCTCAATATTTTGGTCCTCTTTTTATTAGGGATGATGATGTTACTTTTGTAGTTGTGAAGATAAATCGATAAAACTTATAAACAACTTTTTCCTAAGAGGATCACGTTAGAGTAGAATAATTCATTTCTTAACTCAGTATTTATTTCTTGATCACATAAAATAATTCATTGCTGAATTCAATAATTTTAACTTCATAATTTAAACGCTGGCACATTAATTCAATCCATTTTCTTCTCGGATAATTCATTCTTTTTCCACTCATAGTTTTGGTGGGAAAACTAACAACTACAAATTTTGCGGGAACTTTGCGGATAATTTCTTCGGTTACTTTGTGCCCTTTTCCCTGGTCCAGAATATCAGTCATCTTAAACAAAAAACACAGGTCTGCGGGTGGAATGCCGGTTAAGTTAGAAATATCCAATACCTTTCCCGTTCCATTAAAAAAGGGGTTTTTCTGATGAATTTGTTTAAAGAATTTATTTAACCGTTTAATTTCATCTTTGCTTAGATCATAAGCATAATAATCCAGCTGTTTTAATTTCATGAACGAAATAGAAAAAGGATTAACCCCGCAGCCTAAATCAATAATCGATTTGGGTTTATTAGTAATTTCAAACAGTTTCCGATAAAGTTCGGGATAAAAAGATAATCTTTCTTTAGTTGAAGAATGCATCTGCAAGATTTCTTCAGCGGATCTCTTTTTTGGATCTAATTCTTCCCTAAATAAACCATAAACTCTTCTCAGCCTGGCCCGTACTCCTTTAACAATCTGTTTGTAATTAGCCGAACGGGGATTTAATTGTTCTGGAGATTTTAATTTGGGATTTTGGCTTAAATAATGCTGTAATTCTTTGCGGACAAAACTCTCGCTGATCTGGCTTAATTCTTTCTTTTTTTTAATTGCTTGGATTAATTCCCTCATTATGGTCGTAATAGTAAAAGGATATAAAAACCTTTTTAAATAGATAAAAAATGGTTTTACTATGGTTAAAAATAAGTCTGTGCAGTTGAAAGAGGTTTCTAAAAAAGTTTGGCAGTTCTTTTGGAAAGACGATTCGGTGTGGAGTTGGTTGGCTAATATCGTCGTTGCTTTTGTAGTTATTCGCTTTTTAATCTATCCGTTGTTGGGCATAGTCTTAGGGACTAGTTTGCCGATTGTTGCAGTAATCAGTGAAAGCATGGACCACGGATTATATAATGGAAAAATATGCGGGCAGGAGTTTGCTGAATTTAAGGATTCGTTTGACCATTACTGGGAAATTTGCGGAGGATGGTATGAAGATCAAGATATTTCTAAAGCGCAATTCCAACGCTTTCCTTTCCAAGACGGATTTTACAAAGGCGATGTGATTATTCTGTGGCGGGCCAATAAAGATAATCTGGAGTTAGGAGATATCTTAGTATTCCAAGGAGATAAACCCCAGCCCATCATTCACCGCGTGGTCAAGATCTGGGAAGAAGACGGAAAATATTTTTATCAGACTAAAGGCGACCATAACAGCGATAGTATCTCTGGCTACCTGGGCGAAACCAAAATAAATGAAAAACGATTATTAGGGAAGGGAATTGTTAAAGTGCCTTATTTGGGCTGGCTAAAGATTCTATTTGTAGACGCAGTTAGGCCGTTAGGAATAAATATACAAAGGTAGGCTACATTCTAATATTTATTAATAAAGTAGTTTTGTTAAAATTGATAGGAATATTTAAATAGTTATATAAGTTTATACACCCAATGCAAGAACTATTAATGAAACCAAAGGACATATTACATTACCCGCAGTTAGATACAGTACTGATGGTAGAAAAATTTATTTATAATAATAGCGGAGAATTTAAGAAAAAATCTCTGTGGGAGCATTTACCTAAACAAATGATGTATCAAACTTTCTGTGTTATAATTGATTATCTAACGCAATCCGGAAAAATTGCTGTTGATAAAGAAGGTAAAATTGCTTGGGTTTGGGATCCAGAAGGAGTTAAGCGATATTTAGCGAGGAAAGACCTTTCATGGAATTGACATCCTCCCCAGCCATAAATGGCGGGGATTCCCTACGAGGGAAGTAAAA
>ERZ1292630.3112-Hain-H41-02um-R3-3112-length-14856-cov-4_pt1 | contig 14856 bp, 14 predicted proteins | sample MGYA00564408_ERZ1292630 | MGnify/ENA primary metagenome ERZ1292630 (study PRJEB36523, sample SAMEA6512641) | groundwater metagenome | collected 2019-01-08 | study: AquaDiva: Metagenomics assemblies of 32 groundwater samples | reverse complement strand
AAAACGGCGGTTGAACTCATCAAAGCGCTGGGCATCCGAAAGTGCCTCTTGCCCGCGCGCCTCCTCAAGATAGCTGGCCACCTGCCTTCCAACCACACGGAGCAGGTCAAAATCCTCCCAGTCAAGCATCCGCGCAATCGGAGGGCGTTCAAGGATCACGACGCCCGCCAACCGCTCGAAGTGAATAAGCGGGATCATCGCCCACGCCCCCGGCTCGGCAATCAGCCATTCGGGAATATGGCTGGCGTCTTCGTCTCCACTATTTCCACCGTTACGCAGCAAATCAAGTTCGACAACACGTCCGCTGATCTGGAGCCACCGTGCTGTTTCGCTGGTCGCTGAAAGCGTGGGCGGATCAATCAAATCCCAATTCCAACGCGCGCGGGTGACAAGCCCGCCACTGTCATCGGGCAACAGCAATACCCCGCCAGCCGATTCGGTAATATCCGCCACGGCTTGGATCACGCGGGTTTCAAGCGGGATGCTACCTTCGCCCGGTCGTCCCAAAGTATCGGTAAATCTTAGCCATTCAGCACGGTAATCATAGCGGTGCTGAAATAGATGCTTGGAAATCTTGACGCGAAACCAGGCGCGCAACCGGCTTGATGGCAGGAGTACAAGTGCAATCACCGAGGCTCCGAAAACAAAGCTGACCTGGGCAAGCCGAACATATGCGCCGCCGATGAGTTCAAGCGCAGAGCTCGCCAGCAACATTGTCACAATATAGCCGCCGATCGCGACGAGGCTCAAAGATTGGAAAGTGATACTGCGTGAGAGGCGGACATTCCAATTGGATGTATGGCGCGTCGCAAGGGCAAAAATGGGTGCGGCAATCGCGGCTGTAAGGCCACGAAGCGCAAAAAGCTCGTCAGCGGAGTTTCGCGACAGATAGCAAACCGTGTAAAGATTAAGATCGTAAACCCACATCAATGTGAGTGCAAACATCGGTAGCCGGATCGCTGCGCGCGTTTCAAGCGTGGCGGCGTTATAAAGATTGTGAACCAGCAGCAGCGCGCCAACTGCGATGATCATCCGGATCATTGCCGACGCGAGAAACATCGCATCAAGGACGCGCGGCGACAGTGCGGCGATTTCTCCGATCAGGATCAATCCCGTCGCGACCCCGATCACACCGAGAAGCACAACATAAAGCGCGGCGACCGTGCCGGTGCGGTGCGCCTTTTCGCCATTGCGCCACAGCATATACATAAAGCCAAGCCATGCTGCATTGCGCAGTTGCTCGATCAATTGTGTGGCCACTGCGAAGTGCGATGCCATCGCAGTCAGCAGTGCCCAGAGCGCTGTTATGATCGCAGCGCCGAGCAACGCAAGGCTCTGCCCATCGCGTACGTTGCGCTGCACCTGCCATACTGCAAGCGCGCCAAACAGGATCGCCGCAAGCGCGTGGCTCCACTGGCCGATGAAATCGAACAGCACCTCACCCATCAGCGTGCACCCTCGGGCCAGAGGACGACACGCAGTGTCTGGAGCAGGATCAGGACATCAAGAAACGGCGTGTAGTTTTTGGCGTAGTAGAGATCATATTCAAGCTTGTGCCGCGCATCCTCAAGGCTTGCACCATAAGGGTAGTTGATTTGTGCCCAACCGGTAATGCCGGGCTTAACCATGTGGCGTTCGGCGTAATAATTGAGCTTGGTTTCCAGATCTTCAACGAATTGCGGACGCTCGGGGCGCGGGCCGACAAAGCTCATGTCGCCTTTTAAAACGCTCCACGCCTGGGGCAGCTCGTCAATCCTTGTCATACGGATAAATTTGCCAACGCGGGTAATGCGCGGATCATTTTTCTGTGCCCAGACAGCCTCGCCGTTTACTTCGGCATCCTGACGCATTGATCGCAGTTTGATTAGCTCAAATGATTGGCCGTAAAGCCCGACACGCGTTTGGCGAAAAAAAGCCGGGCCATGGCTCTCAAGCTTGACGAAAATCGCACCGATCAGGATCAGCGGCGCTGCAACGACGAGCAGCACAAGGCTCACCACAATATCGAACAGCCGTTTGGCAAGCGATGACAAGCGCCGTCCGCTCGAAAAACCGTCGGAAAAAATGAGCCATGACGGATTGACAGTATCAAGATCAACGCGCCCCGTTTCGCGTTCAAGGAACGAGGTTAGCTCATTGACATGCACCCCGGTTGTCTTGACGCGGATCAAATCGTTGATTGGCATCGCGTTGCGCCGTTCTTCGAGCGCCAGCACGACCTCACTAGCATTGAGCAGTGTGGCATGTTCAGCAAGGTTATCGATGTGAATGCGGTTGATCGCGGTCGGGATAACCGGCTCGCAATCATTCATCGCGACATGACCGACAACGATGAAGCCGACGCCTTTTTCTGCCGCTAGGCTCCTGATCCGTGCGGCACGCGGGCCGGCACCAAGCACCAGCAAGCGGCGCTTAAACCCATCGCTTCCCAGCAATTTGCCAAACAGCGCGCGGACGAGCACCATCAGAATATAGGCAAACACCATCGCGTACAGCGAGTTTGATCGCCACAACGTAATCCCCGGCAACGTAAAAAACATGATCGACATGAAAATCACGCCAAGCGAAATCGCGACGAGCAACCGCGCAGCCGCAAAGCGCAGCGAAAGCAGCGCATCAATCCCGTAAACCCCCACCGCAATCATCGCCGTCTGCACCGCCACCGCAAAGGTCAGCAGGGGCAGCAGCCGCGTGGTCATTGGATCAACGAACATATCAATCTGGCGCGCGCGCACCACCCATGCGAGTTCCGCCGCCGTCACCAGCAACAGGAAATCAAGCAGCGCAAGCAACACCACCGCGTGCGGCACATAATGTTTGAAGACTCTAAACACGTTCTGCGAATCGACTCCCACCAATGAGGAAAATGTCAAATTTTCCGACACCTGTGCCACTGTCGCTCAAATTTACAAATATTTGCTGAAGGTTGCTAACTTCGCCGCCTGTTTGCAACCCTATCAACTCACCCGCTATAGGCCGGGGCATGATGATGTCCTCCAAGATCACCCCGGTCATTCTTTCGGGCGGTGCTGGCACCCGGCTGTGGCCGATGTCGCGCAACGATCGGCCGAAGCAGTTTCTTCCGCTCACCGCTGAAGCAACGATGTTCGAACTCACGCTTGCGCGGGTCAGTGATGTGTCACGCTTTGATTCGCCGATCATAGTGTCAGGCGCTGGTCATGCCGCACTGGTTGATGAACAGCTTGGCCGCCCTGCTGCAGCGATCATTCTTGAACCCTGCGCGCGCAATACCGCGCCAGCAATCGCACTCGCCGCGCTCGCTGCCGGCCCGCAATCGGTGTTGCTGATTATGCCAAGCGATCATGTTATCGCTGATACGCTCGCATTTGACCAAGCGATTGTCGCCGCCTTGCCACTCACGAACGACGGCTGGTTTGTTACCTTCGGGATTACCCCTACCGCGCCCGAGACCGGATATGGCTATATCGCGGTTGGTGAAGCCTTGGCCGAGGGTGTCCACCGTGTCCACCGGTTCGTTGAAAAGCCTGACCGCGCCAATGCCGAGGTGATGATCGCAGGTGGAGATCATGTCTGGAACGGTTGTATTTTCCTCCTCCGCGCCGATATGTATCTCAGTGCTCTTGCCGTCCACGCGCCGGATATATTGGCGGCAGCCCAAGCGGCAATGGACGGCGCAACCCGCCACGGCACCCATATCCACCCTGATGCCACAGCGTTTGCCGCCTGCCCGTCGGATTCAATCGACTATGCAGTGATGGAGAAGGCCGATCATGTCGCGGTCGTCCCCGTCAGCATGGGCTGGTCTGATATTGGCAGTTGGGATGCGCTCCACGAATTTGGTGCAAAAGATGCGAATGGCAATGTTCACGGCGGCGATGTCTTCACGGTTGATACAGCGAACAACCTGATCCGCAGCGACGGCCTGCGTATTTCGGTCGCAGGCGTGAGTGATCTCATAATCATCGCGAGCGGCAATGATGTGATGATCCTTCCGCGCGGAGGCAGCCAAGCCGCCAAGGCTATAGCCGCCGTGCGGAAGGACTAAGGCGGTGGCGGTGATTGAGGGTGGCTGCCACTGCGCGGCTGTGCGCTTCCGCTTGACACTGCTTTCAAGCACGGTCGATCTGCTCGATTGTAACTGCTCGATGTGCAGCCGCACGGGTTATCTCCATCTGATCGTAGCGCATGATCATTTTGAATTGGTCAGCGGACGTGCGCAATTGTCATCCTATCGCTTCGGCACCGGCGCGGCGGATCATCTCTTCTGCGCGATTTGCGGCGTCAAAAGCTTTTACCAACCACGATCCCACCTTGACTCATGGAGCATCAACTTCCGATGCCTTGATGAAGGCCACGGCCTCACACCGATTATGCGTGCCTTTGATGGGCGCAACTGGGAACGCGCGCGCGGTGCACTTGATGGGGGATAGTTTTGCGCTCAAACTGTGAGGGCAACGCTTATCTCATCGCCTTCGGTGAACCGTTCACGCTTCCGAACATCGGCTTTCAGGGGCAACATATAGCCGCCCTGCTGCTTGCTTGGGAAAAGCGACGTTTGCCAACTTGTCTTGCCGATCGTCGCTGTCACTCGCACCGAGCCCCATCCGCCGCTGCGCCCGCCCACCACGTTTCGTATGGCGGTGGCTGTTTCGCCCGCAATGGTCAGGAAGTGCCATGACCCTTTTGCTGGCGGTTCGGCGCGCCAAAGCCAAACCGGGCCAGTTGCGGTAATCGTCTGACTGTCCGCATGATCATCCCCGATGATCATCATGATTTCACGCATGTCCACGCCGGCGATGGTGCCAGAGCGGAAGCGAAGCGGCAAGCACTGTCAGTCTGAACGTACAATTCAGACAGTGCTATCCCATCGGGTACATAATTTCGCGGCTGACCTTGTGAATCGCCTTCATCACATCATCGCCCAGCACGAGATCGGCTGCCGCGAGAATCGCCGGGAGTTGATCCTCATGGGTTACACCCACAATCGTCGAGGCAACAAAATCATGCTGTTTTGACCAAGCTGTGGCGAGCGTCACGATGTCCATGCCCGCTTCTGCTGCGATCGCCATGTAGCGTTCGGTTGAGGCGAGCGATTTTTCGTTGACGAAACGCAGCGCCATCGTGGCCTGACGCCCACCGAGTTTGAGATAGCCTGAAAAGCGCGCGCCATCGGGCGTTGCGCCACCCTGATATTTACCGCTCAGAACCCCGCCGCCGAGTGGCGAATAGGGGATCAGGCTCACGCCTTCCTCACGACAAACTTGGGCAAGCTCGTCTTCAAACCGGCGGTTGTTCATGCTGAAATTATTCTGGATCGTGTGATAACGCGCGGTGCCGAGCCGTTCGGCGGTGGCGATGCTTTTCATCAGGCCCCAGCTTGTTTCGTTTGAGCAGCCAAGCACACGCACCTTGCCGCTGCGCACCAATTCATCAAGCACTTCCATCGTTTCATCATAAGCGACCCCGTGATCGGGCCAGTGGGTTTGATAGAGGTCGATATAATCGGTTTGCAGGCGGCGCAGGCTGTCTTCGACCGCCTTCATGATATTGTGCCGGTCAACGGCGGTCATTCCGGCACGTTTGGGTGATTTGAACCATATATGGCTTGGCCCCGACACTTTGGTGGCGATGATGATCGCGTCGCGGTCTTTGCCTTTCATCCAGCGCCCGACGATCTCTTCGGTGCGGCCCACATATTTGGCATCAGGCGGCACCGGATAGCCTTCGGCGGTGTCAAAGAAATTGATCCCTGCATCAAAGGATTGGTCAAGTATGCGGTGCGCCATTGCTTCGTCGGCCTGGTTGCCGAACGTCATCGTCCCCATGCAAATGTCCGAAACATAAATAGCGCTTTTGCCGAGGCGACGTGATTTCATTGCGACTCTCTCCTGAGGTTGTGGACTCGGCGATAGCCGTGGTCATCGCGTGTTTGCAAGGCTGGGGAGGCTTGCGTTTGTCCCCGGTTCGCCGATAAGGCAGGGGCAACAAATGGACAGGGTGCAGAATGGCGACAGTCGCAGCAGAGAGTGATGCAAACCTTGATATCAAACGTGACCGGCTGGTAATCACCGCGTCATCGCTTGGCACGGTATTCGAATGGTATGATTTCTTCGTTTACGGCATCCTTGCGGCCCTTCTTGGCAAGCTGTTTTTCCCTTCGGATAATCCAACCGCAGCAACGCTTGCTAGCCTTGCAATTTTCGGCGCTGGCTTTGGTGTGCGGCCGTTTGGTGCAATCCTTTTCGGCTATTTTGGTGATAAAATTGGACGTAAATACACCTTCCTTGTGACGATCACGCTGATGGGTGGGGCCACGGCTGCAATCGGTTTTTTGCCAACCTTTGCGAGCGCTGGCCTTTGGGCACCCGCTTTGCTCTTGCTGATGCGCTGCTTGCAGGGGCTTGCGCTCGGCGGCGAATATGGTGGCGCTGCAATTTATGTCGCTGAACATGCGCCGCCCGGTAAGCGTGGGCAATATACAAGCTGGATTCAGGCTTCGGTTGCGGGTGGCTTCCTTCTCGCGGTGGTCGTTGTGCTCACCACGCGCACCGCGATGGCGCCTGAAAGCTTTGAAGCATGGGGCTGGCGCGTGCCGTTTGTAATCTCGCTCCTGTTGCTTGCGGTGTCGCTTTGGATCCGGCTCAAACTTTCAGAAAGCCCGGTGTTTCAGGCGATGAAGGCGGCTGGTACGACCTCGAAAAATCCGTTCGTCGAGAGTTTCAAATATCCCGGTAACATCAAACGGATCTTGGTGGCTATGCTCGGCGTCGCGGCAGGGTTGACCGTGATTTATTACACATCGCAGTTCGGGACGCTCTATTTCTTGACCGGCCCCGCGCGCGTGCCTGAAACCGATGCGCTTATTTACATGGCTATCGGTGCACTGATAGCTGCGCCGCTATATGTGTTTTTTGGCTGGTTGTCCGACAGGGTCGGGCGCAAGAAACTATTGCTGACGGGCTATGCTCTCGCAATACTATCCGTCTTTCCGCTGTTCCACATGATGGCCAATGCCGCCAACCCTGATCTTGAACGCGCCACCCAAGCATCGCCAGTGACGCTCTCGCTGCCTGACTGTAATTTTAACGTGCTCAACCGTACGCACACCAGCGAATGCGCCAAGGCGCTCAATTTCCTCACCAAGCGCGGGATTGGTTATAGCAAATCGCCAAGCGATACGGTGTCGATGAAGGTTGGAGATGCTGTGGTGCATGGTTTTGATGAAAAATCCTATGTCGCCGTGCTTGAGGCGGCGGGCTATCCCGACAAATCCGATCCGGCTAAGCGCCAGCCGTGGAAGATCGTCCTCGCAGTTGCGTTGATGGTTGCGCTCTCCGCAATGACCTATGGCCAGGTCGCAGCAATTCTCGTCGAGATGTTTCCGGCCAAAATCCGCTACACATCAATGTCGATCCCCTATCATATCGGCACCGGTTATTTCGGTGGGTTCCTGCCCTATATCTCGCAATATATCGTTGCACGGACGGGTGATGCCTATTCGGGGCTGTGGTATATGGTTGGCGTTACCGCGATGGCGTTTATCGTTGCGCTATTCTGGCTGCCCGAAACATCGGGCAAGGAAGTCCTCGACTGACATAAGCGCGCCCGCTATCGGCTGGCCGGTGATGATTAATCCTCCTCTGCGCCTTCGGCTTGATAGTAATGCGCTGGTTGAGAACTGGCGCTGGCTTGCGGGTATGAGCGGGGCAGCATCCTGTGGCGCTGCGATCAAGGCCGATGGCTACGGCCTTGGCGCGCGCGCGGTTTTTGACCGGCTCGTGGCGGCAGGCTGTCGCGATTTCTTCGTTGCAACATGGGGCGAGGCGCAGGTGCTTGGCCCCCTACCGACGGGCATTTCGCTTTCAGTGCTTCACGGTGTTCGTGATGAGGATATGGCGTTTGCTATGGCGGCTCAGGCGCGGCCAACGCTGAACACAGTCGCGCAAGTCACGCGTTGGAAAGCGGCGGGCGGCGGCGCGTGTGATGTGATGATTGATACCGGTATGAACCGGCTTGGCCTTTCGGTTGCCGATGTGACGAGCGGCTTGCTCGCAGGCCTTCAGATCGAAACGCTGATGAGCCACCTTGTCTCGGCTGATGAAAATGCTGCGCAAAATGTTGCGCAGCAAAAAGCATTTGCGGCGTTGCGCGGTGCGACTGATGCAAAGCGGATGAGCCTTGCCAATAGCGCCGGAATTTGTCTCGGCAGTGATTACGCATTTGATCTTACCCGCCCTGGCCTTGCGCTTTATGGTGGCACCCCGCGCGGCGAGACAAATGGGCATATCGCGCAAGTCGCCTATCCTGAGGCACAAATTCTTCAGCGTCGCACTGTGCGTGCAGGCGAGAGCGTTGGCTATAATGCCACCTTCACCGCGACGAACGATATGGAAGTGGCGATCCTTAATCTTGGTTATGCCGACGGCTATCTACGCGGCTTTTCGGGCACGGGGGCAGCAGGCAACAGCCGCTTCCCGGTGATCGGTCGCGTCTCGATGGATTTGATCGTGGTGTGCGTCGATGCTGAACCCGCGCTTGGTGAAGGCGATTGGCTGACGATTGATTATGATTTGCCTGATGCAGCGCGTGTGTCTGGCCTATCGCAATATGAACTGCTGACCGGATTGGGAAACCGGTTTAGGCGTTGCTGGACATAAATTGCGCGAGCGGCTGCCAAAGCCGTTCGGGCGCGCGGCTGCCAACGATCATCCCGACATGACCAAGGCCAAGCACCAGCCGATTGGGCAGACCGCTTGCCGAGGCCGCAGGCACAATCCGGTCAACCGTCGAGATAATATCAAGCGTCGGGCAGGGGAGCTTGGTCGGATCGATAATCGCACCGCCAACGCACCAAGCGCCATTGCCAGTCAGGTTTTTTTCAAAGAAATCCTCGAATGCTTCGCGCGCCGCACCAAAAGTCAGCGGCGGGCCATCATTGGCCCAATCTTCAACCGCGATGAAGCGCTGGGCGTGACTGCTTGTCCGTTCCATTGCTCCAAAATCAGCGAATTTTCCAACCGTCCGCGCAGGGTCGAGCCGCCAAAAACCAGACTGCAATATCTCCATGGGCATCATGCCAAGCCGGTTTGCCGAAGATTGTGCCGCTTGCCAGAGCGATATTTGTTCGGCGCGCGCAACCTCGGGAAAGCCGGAAAAATTCCACGGGGTGGCAATCAAAGCAAGCGCGCGCACTTTTGTTAGCGAAGCTGCCGCCAGCGCCATCGTCCCGCCAAGGCAATATCCGGCGAGCAATGCTGGCTCACCAATCGTCTCAATCAGCGGCACGAGATAGCGCTTGATATGGCCACCGATATCAAGGTTGCGCTCGCTTGGGTATGGGCTACCCCAATCGACCAGCAATACACGAAAGCCCTGCGCCGCCATCCATTCAAGGAGTGAATGCCCTTCGATCAAATCAAGCACCGTCGGCGGGTTGATGAGCGAGGGCACAAAAATAAGCGGCGGCCCGCTTCCGCCAAAATCTCTTAACTTGGCGCGCCCGATACTCGCGAGGATTGGAGCGAGCGCACGCGGCGGCAAACGCGGCGCGGCTTCAAATGTGCGTAGGCCTTCCATGATTGCAGCAATCCGTACAGCATCGCCGCCGCATTCGCGTGCAACCAGTTCAAGAAACAGCGGTAGGGGTCTTGGCCCGTACTTATGTTGCGGTGCAACGGGATTTGGTGCTAGGGACTGTTTTTCGTTCAAAGGATCTGCCGTTATGGCCAAATCATCCAAAGCTTCCGATGGGGGCACGTCAGTTGTCATCATCAAAAAATACGCCAATCGCCGCCTCTACAACACCGAGTCCTCATCGTACATCACGCTTGATGATCTGGCAAAAATGACGCGCGATGGTCGTGAATTTCAGGTGGTTGATGCCAAATCGGGTGAGGACATTACCCACAATGTTCTCACCCAAATTATTATGGATGAAGAAACCAACGGCACTTCAATGCTCCCCGCCGGCTTTCTGCGCCAGATCATCTCGATGTACGGCGATTCGATGCAGGCAATGGTGCCGCAATATCTTGAAGCCTCAATGAATGCGTTTCGCCAAAATCAGAAACAGTTTCGCACCGCGCTCGAAGGTGCTTTGACCAGCGGCCCGATCGGTGAGCTTGCCAAGCGCAACATAGCGATGTTTGAGGCTGCAACGAGCGCTTTCCGTCCGCGTACCAAAAAAGCCGAAAGTGATGAAGTTGCAGAGCTCAAGGCGCAGCTCGCAGCACTTCAGGCCAAGATTGATAAGCTCAGCTAGCTAGGGTCTGACCACATCCGGCGCAGGCCGTATTGGATGCGCTGAAGGCGGCTGTAATTCTCAAACGCCATGTTGTTGCCTTCAAGTGCAGCGACTTCGTTGAGTTCATACAGCAGGTCACGCTGATTGATGTCGGGCACGTCGCTTTCGATAAAGCTGATCGCGGCGATGCGTTCACCGCGCGTTACCGGGATTACCTGGTGGAGCGTGTTTGACGGGTAAATGATTGCGCTTCCCGGCAGACCCTTGAACGTCAGCGTGCGCGTGCCGAGCAGCACCGAAAGCTCGCCGCCATCATAGCTTGCTGGGTCAGCCAGAAAAATCGTGGCGCTGAGGTCGGTGCGCAAGGGCCGCTGCCCCATGGGGATGAAGGCGGCATCCGCATGCGCGCCATATTTCATGCCAATGCCATATTTGGTGATCATAGGCGGCGCGATAATTTTCGGAAAAGCAAATTCGACAAACTCAGCACGTCCGAACAGCGCTTCGATCATGATTTTTGATGACCGCGCATAGGCCACCTGATCATGAAGCTGGAGATTGTCCTTGGCCGGGTTGTTGGGATTGCTGATCCGACCATCAACGAAATTGGCCGTCGCGGCGATGTTGAGTAGTTCGGCAACCTCCGGGGCTGAGAGCAAATCCTCAATCTCAAGAAACATAATGCAGCACCATCTTGTGAGTATTCCATGCCAACGCTTTTGTTACAACCAGTCAGGAATTGGCTCCGCTGCGATAAGCGTTTCGGGTGCAACGCGGTTTGCAACAACTGCGAATTTATCGCCGTCAACCATGACTTCGGGAACAAGTGCGCGGCTGTTATATGTGCTCGCCATCGTTGCGCCATAAGCGCCTGCTGTACGGAAAATTGCGAGGTCGCCCGATTTGACCAGATCGATTTCGCGCGCCATCGCAAACGTGTCGGTGCTTTCACAGACTGGCCCGGCGATATTGGCGGTGAACCGTTCGCCGCACGGTTCAACTGCTTCAAAATCATGCCATGCGTCATAGAGGGCGGGGCGGGCGAGATCATTCATCGCCGCGTCGACAATGACATAGGGACGGATCACGCCGGGTTTGACCCAGATCACTTTCGTCAGCAGGACGCCCGCATTGCCAACGATCACGCGGCCCGGCTCAAACATCAGCGTCACATCCCAGTCCTTGGTAACGCGCGCGACCATTGCGCCGTAATCATCAGGCGTCGGTGGATTTTCATGGCGCTGATAGGGGACACCGAGTCCACCACCAAGATCAACCCGGTCAATAGAATAGCCAGCGCTGCGCAAGCCATTTACCAATGACCATATCTTGGCATAGGCCACCTCAAGCGGGGCAAGATCGAACAACTGGCTGCCAATGTGAAGCGCAATCCCGCGCATATCGAGACCCGGAAGTGCCGCCAGCCGCGCGAAAATTGCAGCGGCCTGATCAATCGGCACACCGAATTTGTTTTCCTTCATCCCCGTCGAGATTTTGGCGTGGGTGCCCGCATCGACATCGGGGTTGACGCGAAGCGTGGCCACCGCGCGTTTGCCTAGTCCAACGGCAATCTCCGACAGTGCAAAGCCCTCTTCTTCAAGCTCGATATTGAACTGGCCGATGCTGTCGCTCAGCGACCGCTCAAGCTCATCACGGGTTTTGCCAACACCCGAAAACACGACATCTTGCGGGCGCATTCCGGCGGCAAGTGCGCGGGCAATCTCGCCTCCCGAAACTACGTCTGCGCCAAAACCCTGATTGGCGAGGACGCGCAGCACTGACAGATTGGGGTTGGCCTTGATCGCAAACGCCACATGCGTCCGCGCGATGGGCGCAAGAGCTGCCTTGAATACTTGGGCATGGCGCTCAAGCGTGGCGCGCGAATAAACGTAAACGGGTGAGCCAACCGCTGCTGCAATCGCGGGCAACGGCACATCCTCGGCATGTATTATACCGCCCTTAAGTGAAAAATAATCCATAAAGTGTCAGCCCGGTGGTGGTAGGTCAAATTTATCGTCGCGGCGCTTTTCGGATTTTTTAAGCTGTTCGTCGCTGCGATTGGGCTGCGCTTGCGGATCAAGTTTAAGAAGCTGGTCAGGCGTAAGCGGCTCACCCGCAGTGAAAGGTTTCATGGGAAGCGCCTTGCCTTCCTGAGGTTTAAGGCCGGTTCGTGACCCACACCCACTGATCAACGCGACCGCCAAAACTGCAACTGCAAGCCGTTTTATCATGACTCCTCCAACCAAATTCTCGCTTCAGCGGTACGTTGTCTTACTTCAGACGGCGCGGTTCCGCCATAACTGGTTCTGCTCGCGACCGACGCATCGACAGACAGCACCGAATAGACGCCCTCGGTAATGCGCGCATCAATGCTTTTGAGATCATCAATCGATAGTGCATCAAGTGTGCAACCGTTGGTTTCGGCCAGTTTGACCGCACGACCGGTAATATGATGCGCCTCGCGGAACGGCACGTTCGCCGCGCGTACCAACCAATCGGCAAGGTCAGTCGCGGTCGCAAACCCGCTTTCGGCAAGGCTACGCATCCGGTCAGTGCGAAATTCAATCGTTTCGATCATCCCGGTCATCGCGGCGAGCGACAGCGCGAGCAGGTCATAGGCCTCAAACAGCGGCGGCTTATCGTCCTGCATATCCTTTGAATAAGCGAGCGGCAGGCCTTTCATCGTGATCATCAGCGCGGTCATGCAGCCCATGATCCGCCCGGTGTGACCGCGCACAAGCTCGGCTGCATCGGGGTTGCGCTTTTGCGGCATGATCGATGATCCGGTTGACCACGCATCAGACAATGAGACGAAGCCGAAAGGTTGGCTCGCCCAGATCACAATCTCCTCAGCGAGCCGCGAGAGATGGAGTGCACACTGGGTGGCGCAGGTCAGAAACTCGATTGCAAAGTCACGGTCTGACACGCTGTCGAGGCTGTTCGCGGTCGGCGCGTCGAAGCCGAGCGCTTCTGCCGTCGCATGGCGGTCAATTGGAAAGCCCGTGCCAGCGAGCGCTGCACTACCAAGTGGGGATTGGTTGAGTCGCGCGCGGGCATCGGCAAGGCGGCTGCGATCCCGCTTGAGCATTTCAAAATAGGCCATCAAATGGTGACCAAGCGTCACTGGTTGCGCGCTTTGCAAATGCGTAAAGCCCGGCATGACTGAGGCCGCATGGTCTTCGGCGCGGCTGATGAGTGCGGCCTGAAGCGCTTTCAAGCCAGCGTCCACTGCATCCACCGCACTGCGCACCCACAGCCGGAAATCAGTCGCGACCTGATCATTGCGTGACCGCGCGGTGTGGAGCCGCCCCGCGACTGGCCCGATCAGTTCGGCAAGCCGTGCCTCAGTCGCCATGTGAATATCTTCAAGCGCCAAATCCTCGGGCAGTTCTTGCGTAAACTCAGCCGCGACCTGATCAAGCCCCACAGCGATTGTTGCGGCATCCTCCGCGCTCAAAATCCCCTGCGCGCCGAGCATCGAAACATGCGCCTTCGATCCGGCAATATCTTGCTGCCACAAACGCTTGTCGAATGGCAGACTAGCATTTATCTCACGCATCACCGAAGCGGGGCCATCGGCAAACCGGCCGCCCCACATTTGATTGGAATTTTGCGTGCGTTCGTTAATTACGATTCTCCTTGGGGCAAGCCTCACCCTCGTCGCTGGCTGCGATAAGCAATCCACCGACACACCGCAAGCGCAGGGCGAAAGCAAAGGTGCAAAGCCAAAGCCCGAAGCGCAGGGCACACTCGATATTTCACATCGCGGTGAGGATGCGCCCGATGTCAAATTCAACGCGCCCGATGGCAGCGAAGTGACACTCGCGAGCTTCAAGGGCAAGCCAGTGCTCGTCAATCTCTGGGCGACATGGTGCGGGCCGTGCGTCGCCGAAATGCCAACGCTCGACGCCCTCGCCGCGCGGCAGGCCGATAAGCTGACTGTGCTGACTGTCAGTCAGGATATGCAGGGCAAGGAGATTGTCGACAAATGGTGGGCCAAACAAACTTACAAGCTCATCGCGCCCTATCTTGATCAGGAAAATAACCTTGGCTTCGCGTTCAACACCGGCATGGTGCCAACGACGGTGCTGTATGACAAAGACGGCAAAGAAATCTGGCGCGTGATCGGCGGCATGAACTGGGATGGGCCACGCGCGAACACGCTGATGGCGGAGGCAGTTGGGGGTTAGGGGTGAAGCGAATGCCCTTTGGTAGTTTGCGACAGGCAAGCGGACGGGTGACTTCGCCTGCCCCCTGCACACATACTATCCTCAGTTCAACACTCTGACTTTTGACACGAAATCGGCTTTTTGCTGATTCTGTTCATCTTGTATAACTCGGTTTAGTTTTTCTCACGCGGTTTGGTCTGGCAACAACGGCAAACAAAAAAGAACATATATAGTACAAAATGTCAAGGGCTATTTCGCTATCACTGCTGAGATCATGTCGGTTGCCGATAAACTGCGGGCGCTCATAACCCCGATTCCGCTCCGCAATAGCAGCCGTTGCCTACCCCCATTCGTCGCCCCGGACTTGATCCGGGGCAGGGCTTCTTCTTGACTGACAGTCCAGAAGGGAAGCCAAGCCCCCCTGAGTTCACAAACGAAGTGCAACACCTATTACAGGTGTTG
>ERZ1292630.3108-Hain-H41-02um-R3-3108-length-14862-cov-6_pt1 | contig 14862 bp, 10 predicted proteins | sample MGYA00564408_ERZ1292630 | MGnify/ENA primary metagenome ERZ1292630 (study PRJEB36523, sample SAMEA6512641) | groundwater metagenome | collected 2019-01-08 | study: AquaDiva: Metagenomics assemblies of 32 groundwater samples | reverse complement strand
CTCCAACAACTTCACGGCGGGTTTAGCCCCGCCGGATTGCAACGCCGTTTGCGCGTGCTGCGCGAGGTTCGTCAGTCGATCGATGAGGTCCTGACGTTGGATGGCCTCCCTGCGCGCAACCGTGAACGACGACTCGTGGCGGTTAAGCAGCTTCGTTGTCGCGCGCCGCGGCCGCATTTGCGACTTGATGAACTCGTCGATCGAATGCTCAATCTCAATGGCGTCGGGTTGCTTCGGATTGTTGTTCGCCTCGGCGCTCAGCGACGCCGTCAGCAGAAATTCGGCGTCGTCGCTATTCACGTCGTCGTCGTCGTCGTCGTCGTCGTCGCGGCGGCCGTTGTCTTTTCGTCGCTCTTTCGCGCCGCGCCGTTGACGGAACGATTTTGGGAAAGGATCGTCGTCGATGTGAAACAACGCCTCGTTGCTTTGGGCTGGCGGGTAGATGCGTTTGTCAGCTTCTCTCATCCCAGCGAGCAGACCCGTCGCGCCCGATGTTGTTCGCTCCTCCTCCGCCGCGAACGTGAACAAATCTTGACCGTGATTGGCGAGCATCCGCTGCTTCTTGTTTTTTGCGGGTGCGTTGGAGAGCATCGACGTCGTGGACATGCCCCTTCGACTCTTGTCCCATGCCTCGCTGGGCCGTGGACGCCGGTAGCCGGGCGAGGCGAGCGAAAAACTCGCTGATTGCTGCTGCGGATCGTCTGGTGGCCCCGCGGCCGCCTCGTTGACAGGGATCCACGAGGGCATCGCGACGCTCCGATTGCGGCCGCCGGCGGTCGGCGATGCCGCTGGGGAGCCGGCACCATTATCGACCCGCGTTTTCCGTCGGGACTTTGCCCCGAGAGATGCTGCCAGAGGGTCATCCGTCCATCGCAACGATACGGAGTCATGATTCGCCGGCGAGGCAGACGACAACTCGGTCGCACCGCCAGCTGCAGGGTCGTCGACGCGGACATCCGACAATTTGCGGACGACAATCTCTCGCGTCTTCTCCGACGCCGATCCGCTGGCGAGGTTCAGGGATATGGCAAAGTCACCCGTCGCGTCGGTAGCCCAGCCTGGCAACGGAGGGCTACTTTGACACGGGGGATCGCACCGAGTCGGCGAACTCACGTCGGTTGGCACGTGCGGCATTGTGCGCGTCGACGGGCTCCACGGCTGCGTGGCAGCAAGCGATGGCGATCGGGTGCCGCCGGACTGCGCAACGGACAAGCGGCTGGGTTTCCTCCGAACGTTGGCGGTGCCGTTGGACGTCGACCCAGTGGCGGCTGAGGATGGGGAGGGCTTGTACGCCATGGTCTCTTGCCGGGTCACCGAAAGCTGAGAGGGGGGCACGTCGTCGTCGGACACTGACAAGACGGGAAGTGGCAGCTGCGTCGAGGAGGCGCTGCTCAACGTCGCCGTCATGGGCACGTCGTTAATGGCCACGCGCCGCGAGGAGGGAACACAACGGTCGGAATCCGACGGCGATCGCGTTGAAGGGGATGGTAGGGTGGCCCCGTCGCCCGTGGACGCTTTCCTGGCTCGCTCGCTGTTGGAAGCACTCAGGGAGGCAGACCGGGTGCGGCTATCCCGGTTCTCCCGCAGGTCGTTGCTGCTGTCGAGACGGATCACCGACAATTGCATGGCGGGCCGTGGCGGCGCAGGTGCCTCAGCACGTGTTTCCGGAGGGGGGTCATTCACAGAGGGTGGCGACCGACGAAGCGTCGACGACGACACCACCCGGCCGTCGCCGTCCGGTTTCACGGACGAGGCGAACCCGACGGTTTTGCGGCGACTTTGGCGCTGGCTGGCAGTGTCCGCCAGGGGGAGGGCACCACCCCCATCCGACGCCATTCCACCGCCAATCGGCTGCAAAACGTCGTCCATCGGATCGATGGGAGGCGTGACGACTGGCGGCTGGGGGAGTTACAACAAAATAAATACCATCAGGAACGATTCGGGGAGGAAAGGGGACCCGAGGTGAAATTGATGAGCAGCAACTAATGATTTTGACCGTCATGCGTCGGCATCGGCCGGGTGCCCTATGAATCGGTGAGTGATCGAACGTGCACTGCTGAGCTACCCCCTCCCGTCACTGCCCCTCCAACTCCCCGCGCCGTGGGCGTCGCCGGCACCCCGCCTACGACGGCGGCAGCAGCAGGCGGCGGGGTGGCACGGACCGCAGAAGAAGTGGTGACGACGGTTGGCAGGGCCGACGTCATGCCACTGCTGGATGCTGCCGCAGAGGAGGCCAGCTGCGACAGCCGCGCGTACCGCTGCTGCTGACTAGACTGCAGCGCGGACCTCCTGGACCTCAGCGCTGCCCCGCTGATGATGAACACGGCCAGCATGAGGGCCTCGAACAGCATGAAGCCCCCTTGCGACGTCAGCAACCAGCTGAAGAAGTACATCGGTGTGTGGCGACGACTGCGCGCGCCGTGGGTGGCGTCAAAACCTGAGGAGGACGGTGGGGGGTTATGGCCGCACGAAACAGAGTAGCGTGGATTGAGAAAGGGGTCCTCTGGTTCGATCAGAAGCGGGGTTATTCAGATTTCAGACTCAGAGTCACACGTGACCACGTGACCACTGTTAGTCCCTCTCGACCTCGGGGCCGTCGCGGTTTCGCTTGGCCTCCATCGGGGGTGAGCTGTCCTCCTCGGCGGCCACCTGCGACGGCACCTGAAACGCAAAAGCCACCGACAGCGGCAGCCCTCCTTGCTGCGCGCCGTTGAGCGGCTGACCGTGAAGCCGCGCGATCGCCTCCAAAGCGGAGTCCTTGTCATCGAACTGCACGAAGGCGTGACCCGGACAGCCACATGTCGCGGCGCTCGGGTTCATCCGCACCATGGGCTTGCCTCGGAGCGGCACGAAGACGTCCTTCAAATCCCCCTCTGTGACGTCAAGCGACAAGTTGGACACAAGGACCACCCACCCTTCCACGCTGGGCGCCGCGTCGCCCGGCGGGAGGCCGACGGTGGATAGGGCATCAAACACGCCGCCGCGTGTTCCGTGTCGCGGACGACTCACCGGACCATGGCTGACTCCATCGGCGCTCGCGGCCGCTCGCCCGCGGCTCTGCAATGTAGTTGGGGTCATGTGGCCGGTCGCGTCGACGGACATGGAGGCACTAGGGGGCTCCGGGGGGTGTGTCAGGCGGGCTGTGGTAGGGCCGAGGCGATACACACACCAAGATTGAATTTGGCGCTCACCACTTTTACTTGCCCTTGCCTCGGTGTCAGAGCGACCCCTCTTTTGTTCAAAGCAACTTAGAGTCTCTCTAAGAGAGAGTGCCAAGAATGATGCGCAAAATACGGGTGCAAAACAAAGGCAAAAGCAGCGAAGCAGCTAATGTTCGCCTCAAGCCTAAATCAGCTCCAAGGCTCCGTCTGGCAATAGGTCCTCCTTCGTGATGACGGCCCCAGAGGTAACGGATTCCGCCCGCGGGATGTCGCCGACCCAGCGCACGAGGTCGGGTTGGTGGCACGTGGTGCGACCGAGCTTCAACGCCTCACGTCGCGCCTCGGTCACCTCGGGCTTGCCCGGGTCTGGCATCATGCACACATACGCCACCAGCCGCCGGATGAGCTGCCGCGGTTCGCACGCGGCGCCTTCGCGCGGCACGCAGCCGGCATTGCAGTGCAGCACGGTGCTCTTCCAGAGCACCAGGGACCCGGCCGCGGCAGGGACCCGGTACGCTGCATCGTGCGCGATACCGAGCCCGTGCCGGATGCGGTCCTCGACGGGGCCCAGGTATGTCAGGAACGCCGGGTCGTCGCACGTGGCCGGGACGATGTGGGGGAACAACGCGTGGTGCGATCCAGGGAGGACGACGAGACCCGCATCCTCAAGACTGCGATTGTCGATCAAATTCACCAGGCCCTGCACGTAGCGACCAGAATGGTTGTCCCCGGCATCGAAGTGAAACCACGGTTGCAATCCGCTCTGAAAACTCGGCTTCGTCTCAGGGTTGCGCATCCAGTTGCACCCGTCAAACGAACAGATGAGCTTCGCACTTCCATTGGGGCCGTGGCCGCGTTCGGCGGATTCAGATGGCTGAGACGACGTCGGCGAGTCGAATAGCATGGCACGGAATAGATCCTTCACCTTTTGGCGGGAACGCACATACCACAGAAAGCGGCTGCTTCCCACGCCGCGTTTGGACACGATGCCGGAGCTGCGATCGCCTAGAAAGTCGATGTCGCAGCTGTCGGCGGACGTCACGTCGCACTCGTTGGCCGTTCGCATGAAGTCGGTGAAGGCCCCAACCGCCGTGCGGATCTCACCAGCATCCAACGCACCGTCAAAGACGATGTAACCGTGGCGCTCAAAGTAGGCGCAGGCTTCGTCGCGCGCGGCGACGGAGGCGAGCACGGCATCGGCTGCAAAGCTACGGTGCCGGTCCGATGCCGCGGCGGGCATGCGACGATACGTCAACGGCAGCTCGGACGACTCATCCATGGCTCGGATGACCGACATGGCGTCCAACTTCGATGCCGCTCGATACAAGGCTACGGCCTTGTCGAATTCTTTTTGATCCTCAAACTTGGACGCCTCGGCGAGAAGACGCTGAACGTCACGTTGCACCGATGACGCCGACATCGTACGGCGATCGGACCACTGACAAAAAGAAGTAGGGTCACTGGCGCGGAAAGCAATCGCCACTTTTTGGTGGTGAGGAGAAAGGCGAGGCGCCCAGCCGCCCAAACTTTTGAACGATTGAGCCGCGTGTCCCCAATGGCAACCAATCGGTGGCTCCGCAAAAAACTGCATAGTATGCCATACCGTATTGTACGCCGGTCGTACTGCAAACGGAAAGCTTGGGGGAGGTCTGCCCGCACGCCGCCAACCGAAAAGGCGTGGTTCGAGAGAAAAAATGGGTGGGAAGCAGGTCGAACAACACAAGAAGAAATGTTCAAGTGACCTCGTCGCACGATGGCGGAGCCTCCCCCCAAAGGGTGGTGACTCGCAGTTTGATCCGTCTGGTCGCGCAAATAGAGCGGGTTGAGAAGAAGGAGGATGGAATGACAGTGCGACTTCATCGGAGTGTTTGAAAAAGAGTCGACACGTACGCAACTCAAAGAAAAAAAATGAGGGCCAACAATCAGGAGGGGAGGATCCTTACGACAGCGAAGTACTCAGAGAAACACTTGAAAGTGGCTGCCAGCCCAACGAAGCGGCCTGTGGGGGAAGAACGCCGCCGGTGGGCAAAACGGGCTCATCGTGCGGAAGGGGGGAGGGGGCGTGGCCTGGAGGGGCACGGTGGGCCACGGAGGGACTCGCCGCCACCGAGGAAGGGGAGGGGGGACGCACGTCGAGAGGTGGCCGCGGCTGACAGGTGGCGGCGGCGTCCCCCATGAAGTTTCGGGCAGAGAGAGGAGCGTCCGGCGGCATCGTGGCGACCAACGTGCGCGGCCCGGGCTGCGTCGCGCTTGTCGTCGGTGTCGGCAGGATGTGCGCTGATGCCGCCATCCACAGCGGCGACGGCTGGGGCTCCGTCCGGCCAGCGGTGGGATGAAAATGGGCGAGGCGGCACCGGCTGCCTCGGGGACACTCACTGAAGACAAAGTCCCGGCAACAGAACGTCCACAGTTGTTGCTCCGACAGCAATCCGTCGTGCCAGGCGGCGGCGAGCGATCGCATCATGAGACCGAAGGCCTCCCGCGATCCATGGTAAAACTTACACGGCGGCATGGGGTGGTACCCCCCAGGAGGCGAGGAGGAGTGGTGGGTGCCGCTTATGGCCTGGGCGTGTGGGTGGTGGCGGTGGCTCTTGTCGTGGGTATCGTGGGCTTGGTTGGTTCCGTCATTCCAGCGGCGTGTGCCCGCGCAGGCTGCCTCGCCACCATCGCGGAAGGCGGTGCAAAACGTCGTGAACACGGACGACGTCGATCGATAGGATGGCTCGGTCGCGGTCGTCGTCACGTAGGTCGATATCTCTTCTTGGCGGCGACGGTGGTCAGCCTCCGCCGCGGTGAGCCAGTTCCGGATCATCGCGTCCGCTTCGCGGCGCGTTGCGTGGATGAGTCGGCATTTTGGCCACTTGCAACCGCCGCGAAGGTGCTCCCGACAGAGCAGACGGTCCACTTCCACAAATGTAACGTTTAGCTTCGCGTGGACGGGGTGCCGCGTCGGTGCGGAAATGACGATGGCAAGTTGGCGCGCAATGGGGGCGTCGACGACACCGCCGCGTTCCTTCCGCGTCGCTACTGCGGCGTCCTTCTTCGTTGCCTTTCCACAGCGTTCGAGCTGACGCGGCGGTTTGGCGGCGTCACGGTGGTCGGGTGGGCGGCAGGTGTCATCGGTGATACCATTCGATTCCAATGGCGATGGTCCGATCATTTTCACGGCGCACTGCCACTGCGCGTCGAGCATGTCACACGGCGTCGGGCATGCGGCGGTGTCATCGGTTGCCTTGGCGAAACCACTGCTCCAGTTGACAACGAATGGCGGCGGCGGCGAGCGTTTGCTGGCGGCCTCGGTCAACACAGAAAGCGCGTAAAACTGCGCTGTGGCCGCATCGGCATCGGCGTTCGACGTGGCATCCGGCCCGACGGGCGCGCCGCCGGAGGAGGGCGAGCTCAACGGACCGCCCACGGGACCCCAGGCCCCGTCACGGTGCTCTGTGCCGGTGGATGGTTCGGGCAGCACGGAGGGGTCGTGAGCTGGATCGGCCGCGACGGGCGTCACCGCGACGGCGGCATCGTGGAAAGTTGATGTCCATGGCGCGAACGGCATCGCAGCAGCCGCGTGTTGGGCCATCGCGTCGTCCAAAGAAGTGGCCGGAACAGTCGTTTGATTTTTTAGTGCGCGAGAGTAGTGTGTCGCACGCTGGGGCTTGACGAGGAGATGAGGCCCGAGACGGCACGACGCGAATGAGAGAGGGAAACAGGGGGCGCAGGGGAATGAGAGCGGGTTTGTTTGCGGGTAAAATCGGGGGCTGAAGGAAAAAGGGGGGCGGATGTCGTATGACGGAGTGACAAAAGGGATTTGGCAAAGCGGAGGAGCGCGAAATCACCAGAGGCTGTTTGATTCGCGACGCAAAGCGAGGGGAACGATCAACCACCACAAAAGCGACCTGATCAATCAAAGACGTTCCGCTTTTTCTCAGACTTTGAATTGTCAGCATACTGTGTGATGTGAAGAAAAATCGATTCGCTGGGGACAAGAGGAGAGAGAGTGTGTAGGAGAGTGAGTGTACGAGCGAGGGGAGTAATCGAATCCCGTCGCGTCGTTGGGTTCGGCGAAGCGACGCACGGCGCGCGCATGCGCGGTGGGTTCAGCGGACGTCTTCCGTCTTCCAACTTCGGGAACGCTTCGAACGCGACAATGAGGAGGCGGGGGCCACCGCCCGCCGCTGCCCCTCAGCCCTTAACCATTCCGCCACGGCACCGTGTTGAATTGGCGAAAACACAAACCCCGCGAAGCTTCCGGCTGAACGAGCGGTGTCCGTCAGACAGTTGTTGTACTTCCCCTGGAGACGTGTCAGGTCCGGCGTGTACTTCACGATGGCTTGCGGATGCCCTGTCACGCCCCTTACCACGTAGGAAGGTCCGTAGCGGACGAGCTCGAGTGATAATTGCGGCGCCGAGGTGACAGGCTCAATCGCGTTGCAAGGCACCTTCGCAGTCGACATCGCTATCTTCGTCCCTGCAAGCGTCTGCGAAGAGCCGGAGGAAGGGGATTGAGGCGGGGGGGTGAGCCACCTCACGACTTTGTTCTTTGCGTCGTCGAAGAACATCCAGCCGGCGAACCTGCCGCTCGGCCGAGAGGGGTCCTTCAGCATCCCGTTGTACGTGCCTCGCATTCGCTTCAAATGGTGGCGCTTGGATTCGAGACGCCCCGGACCACGTGCACCTTTCCGTACTTAACGAGTTCCAAGGGCCACGACGCCGACGACCATTCCAATGTCACGCTTTTTGCCGTTGGAGCGGGCGTCTCTATTGATGGACCGACCGAGAGCAGCCACTGAACCACCTTGTCCTTCGCGTCGTCTAAGAAGATCCAGCCGGCAAACGTGCCGCCGGGACGAGCGGGATCCTCGAGCCGCCCATCGTACCGGCCGCTCAGTCCTTTCAGCGTGGCGATGTGTCTAATGGTTGCGCTTGGATCGGCGGCGACGCCCCGGACCACGTGGACGTTCCCATATTTGACCAGTTCCAACGGGCACGACGCCGACGACCATTCCAATGTCAAGGACTTCAGTTCCCTTTCTGCTTCGTCTTCATCGTCGTCTTCGTCGTCATCGTCCTCTTCATCGTCGCCGTACCATTCATCGTCCTCTTCGTGGTCATCGTCCTCTTCATCGTCACCGTACCATTCATCGTCCTCTTCGTCTTCATCGTCCTCTTCGTCTTCGGCGTAAGATTCGTCTTCGGCGTTCGATTCGTCTTCGGCGTAGTCAACAATGTCCCGTTTCAGGGCCGCGGTCGGTTTCAGCACATTGGTCGGTGTCGGCGTCGCAGTTGGTTTCGGCGTCGCCGTTGGTTTCGGCACATTGGTCACTTGCAGCGCAGCCGTCGGTGTCGGCGAGATGTCGGACTTCTTCCCCAATGCCAACATCGCTAGCCAACGTGCAACTTGGATCGCCTGCTTGTCGGTGAAAATCCATCCCGAAAAGGTGCCAGCAGGCTTTGATGCGTCCTTCAGGTTACTTCGCCGGGAACCGTCCAAGCATCAGAATGTGCTTCCGCGGCACGGCCGCCTTCGTGGTGCCCCGGACGGCGTAGCGTGTGCCGTAACGCACGAGTTCCAAGCGAGCGGATGGCACCGACATGGCCAGCGCGATGCGCGGGCCGGCTGCTACCATTTTTGACTTGGAAACAACAAAGGGGGAAATTACCTACCGGGAGGGACCGGTCAGGGAGCCACTGCGATGTCAAGTGTTGGTCCCTCCAACACCAATCACCAACGCCCGCTTTTGTCGCGCGGAAACGAAAAAGGGTTCCAGGTCAGTCGCGTCAGTCGTCGCCCCCGTCGTCGTCGGCCGCTGCGCCGCCCGCCGCGTGTGGGGGGCTCTCTCGGCTACGCTTGGCGGGCGACACGACCGTCACGTCAGTCGTCGCCCCCGTCGTTGTCGCCGCCGCGGGCGACGATGATGAGCCTTTCCCACCCGTTAACCAGTCGGCCACCGCCGCCTTGTGCTTGTCGAAGAACATCCATCCAGCGAACGTGCCGCCGGGCCGCGAAGCGTCCTTCAACGAGGCATTGTACTTGCCTTGCAGTCGTTTGAGCTCCGACGTGTACTTTGTCGTGGCCTGCGGATGCGCCGAGGTTCCGCGCACCACATAGACCTTGCCGTATTTTATCAATTCAAGCGGGCAGTGCGGAGCCGTCAAAACAAGTTCGATCGGTTTGCTGGCCGCGGCCACCGTCGGTTCATCCTCGGCCTTCGCAACGGCAGTCGTAGGCGGAGCAGAAGGGGCCACGGCGAGCGGTGTCGCCAGGTCTCCTGGGGGCCCAGACGAAGTGGAAGGCACCACACCATCGTGCGGGGTGCTGGATGATGCCACCGCGACCGCCGAGGAGGCGCCACGGGTCATCGCCATGAGCCACTTGGTGACACTTTCCTTTGCGTCATCGAAGAACATCCAGCCCGCGAAGGTGCCGCCCGGTCGGGTGGGGTCTTTGAGCATGCCATTGTACTTGCCTCTCAGCTCCTTGAGCGCCGCGGTGTGCCCTTTCGTCGCACCCGGGTCCGAGGCGACGCCCCGGACCACGTGAACCTTGCCGTACTTGATCAGTTCCAAAGGGCTAGACGAGGAGGACCATTCGATCGACAAGGACGGCGGCGATGCCAGCGCCGGGACATCGGCTGTGGGGATCGTCGACCCTGACACCACCGTTGCGACAGGGGCAGCAGCCGGCGCCGTCGCGACAGGAGCCAACTTTGACATCCAGTTCGAGACGTTGTCCTTATGTTTGTCGAAGAACATCCATCCAGCAAAGACGCCACCGGGTCGGGAGGGGTCCTTCAAGCTGCCGTTGTATTTTCCATCGAGCAGCTTGAGCATCTTGGCGTGTTTGGACGTCTCGGCTGGCCGGTCCGCCGTGCCGCGGACAACAAACACTTTCCCGTAGCGCACGAGTTCGAGGTGAACGGAGGGAGCCGACGTGATAACTTCCATCGTCTTCGAGGAAGACGCGTCGAGGGCCATTTGGAAAGAATGGAAGAAAGGAACGGAAGTTGTGCTGCTGTGAAACGCGCGGCGACTCATCAGACATGTTTGTCTTCTCGCTTTCGCCGTGTTGCTTTCCCTTAGCGCAACGCTGTACTTCAACCGCAAAGCGGTACTACCTTTCACATGCACAAGGAAAAGGTGAATCACCGACGCACCCCGGCGTGGGCATTAGGAGGCCCTTGACGCGTCCTGCGGTGGCGGTGGTGAAGCCGTAGTCCCCTCGACGGGGTGGAACGGCATAAAGCGATCCGTTGGTGGAGTGAGGGGGTCGATGACTCGACGACCCGCCACCCGGCGCCGGTTGAACTTCTTGTACCAAATGCTAGCCTGGAGGAAGTGGTGCCCAATGCGATTCTTCGTGCGGTCGGTCTCCTTCTCGTCATCGTGGCGGCACTCGGGATGGGATGCCTCCGGTGGGTTGACCTCCGCTGTGCTCTCGAGCGCTCGGTGGTTCAGCATGAAGAGTGGGGCAGCGGAGGGATAGGTCGAGAGGCTACCGCCGATTGTTGTCGTCACAGGGCTGTCGACCGACGACGCCACAGGGGGGTCAACCGATGACAAGGCCCGGCAGATCTTTTCCAACGAATTCGAGTTCGTACCGCCGACATCTCGGCACAGGGCATCCGCCGCGGCGGTCTCCCCCTGCAGCCACAGCAGGCCATAGAGGCAACCCATGAAGCTGAACGTATTCGGCTGGTGGAGGATGCCGGCGTGACCGCCCGCACCTCCTACGTCTTTCGACGTCGCCGCCGAACACCAAGCGTCAGCCGGCAAACGACTCACGGAGTACAAGGTTCGTGGAGCGATGCGGGACCACGCATGCTGTTGCAACGCCAACGCGCACTGCCACTCCCCGAGGAAGGAGCCACCGTTCGTCTGTCGCGTGTGAGCCCCTAGCGCAGCGTAGAGTGCGGACAACAGCGGAAGGATCTGCGCGGTCTCGTCGCCTCGGCCTTGGTTCGGTGGGCCACTATTTGCACGTCCCGGCCAACGACTCCGGATGGTCGCGAACAGCCGCAGCGCATTGGACGAGCGCGGAAGGGCGTCAAGTGATGACCCGCTGCGACCTAGCGCCACAAAGGCCTCCACGCCCGCAGACACGGTGAAACAATCGGATCCACGATGGAGGCCCTCATGACTGTCGAGATGACCGTACCGGTCGATGTCGAGGGCGGCGGCCACGATCGACAGCGCGAAGTACCAATGGCTGCATGGATGGCAGTCCGCAACGTCGAACGACGGTGGGCTCACCGTGGGACCCATACCCGGGGGCGAAGCCCATCGCACGCCACCCTTTCCCCCTCCTGCCATCGCGAGTAGGAGTGCAGGCACGGACCTGCTATGCGTGAGACGCAACAAGCTGGTGACGAAGAAGGCGTCGACGTCGCGAGCGCGTCGTTGCGGCATCCGTGACGAGGCACCGGTGCGGAGTTCTGCCTGTTGAAGGGCCTCCCTTTCGTCGCACATCAATGCCCAGCCGCAACGCAGCGCTTCGGCCCAGTGGCCATCGGCAGCGCAGGCAGCCATCACTTGCGTGGCTATGTCACAGCGCACGTCGTACTTGCGGCTGGGCTCCCGTTCGTTTTGGCGCCCCGGCTCGATGTCGCCGCACGTCGCGTTGCCGAGCAGAAACAGGGCCGCTTCCCAGCTTCGCATATTGTATATGTGGCCGCCGGCTGCGACACTGCTTTCACTGTCAGTCCTGGCACCCTCATCCTGGCAGCTGAGGTGTCGCCGTGTCCTAATCGCGGAAAGGGCGAGCGTCGCCAAATCGCTGTTGAGGCGGCGCCGGTCACGCCAAACCGTGGCGCCACCTACGCCAGAGGGAGGCGGAGTGTCGGCAAACGGCCAAATTGCGGCGGGTGGTCGAGGAGGCCGCGGCGCGTCGGATGGCAGATGAGTGTTGCGTGCGGCGGTTGTTTCGGCGTACCGGCGAAGGTTACTCCCAATTGCAGCCGCCAGCAACGCGCCGAGAGGCCATCGCGACGGTGGATCCGCCATCGCATCGGCGGCCGCGGCGTCTCCGGTGCCGCGAGGCACTACGTCGCATCGCTGCCCAACGTGATGCAGCAGCCGGAGAAAAAGGGAATAATGGGCGGCGGGCACACGCCGGTAGCAGGATCCGGATGCGCATGGCAAGGTGAAAGGTGCCGGCTGCCGTGGATCCCTAAATCCTCTGGGTAACGCCAGGGCCACATCCGCGGCGAGGACCGCATCCGCGACGCGCGCTAGTCTTCGCGCCGTCGCATGCGACACGGCCGCGTCCTCTCGGAAGGCGAGCGACATAAGCCGTGCAACAGTAGCGTCCCGCACGGTGACACTCTCGCCAAGGCACCATTCCGCTGCGCGCGACACTTGGAGCGCAGAGCACGCGTCGCACCCGATAATGGTCGTGGCCACCCGCGCGGTGATAGCGTCGACGGCGCACGCGTCATCGCTTGGGGCAGCGGCGTCCAACAGCCAAGCGAGACTGCCTCCGGTCCATAGGCGCCGCCACAAACTTTGGGTGTCCGCCGGTGGCTTTCCCTCGCTGGGGGACATCGCGACGAATAAGTCCGCAGCGCATTGAAGTGCGTCCCGCCAACGATGCGCCGCGGAGAGTACGGAGACCAGCTCGGTGGAAGCGGGTAAGCTCAGATGGATGAGCGCACGCGACCACTTGGCGTCGAATAGCCGTTTCGCGGCAGCGGCGAGCCAACTCGCGATGCCGGATAACGCGGGGTTCGGTATGGTGGGCGGAACGGCCCGTTGCATGGGCGCGGAAGGGGCAAAGCCGGTCACTGCCAACCTGTGCAGGCACGGCAGGCACTCCGACAGCCACGCCGCCGCCGTCCGTCGTCGGTCCAAATCCGAAGCCGACGGTGTCGGGTCGGTCAGAAAGCGCTGAAGGCAAGTCGACGCGGGCATGCCCTCGTCAATGCGGATGGCCTGAATGAGCGTGAGGGCACCGAGCCAATCGCCCCTGTGCCAGTGGCGCGCGACTCGCCCCGTCACATGCGAAGACGCATTCTCTCCCGTGGAGGCGAGGAGTATTAGCGGCGCCGTTTGACGGCTCGTTGCGGCACCGCGCGACGGCGTCCTCTGATTCGGCCTAACAGTCTTGAACGCGGCGATGTGCGGTGCAGCGGCAGCGGCGTCCGCGACACTCAGCAACGCAGACTGCCATTGCAACGTGTGGCCGTTGTTGAGGCAGCGCAGCCGCTGGGCCACCGCCACCGGGCGAAAGTTCAGTTGACGAAAGGTCAACAGCAACTCTTGCCACTTCCCCCCAGCGTGCGCGGCGAGGGCGTTGAGGGCCCCGCGGAACACCTTCGTTTTGGATGACCGCGGCCGTTGCGCCGCGCCAATATACCTCTGAGGGGTACCAATGCCTCCTTCGTACCAACGGGACGAGCGGACCGCGTGACAAGGTGTCGGGCCCACGCCGCGATCGCAAATGGCGCGAACGGCAACCGCCTGTGCCTCCGCCAACGCGGCATCCTTCGTCGTCGTCGTCGTCGTCTCCGTGGAGGCGTTGCGAAGGGCGAGCTCGATGGTCTGAAGTATCTCCGTGGTGGTGTCGTTGCCGCTTTCTTCGCTCGCGTCGCCTCGAGGGAGGGCAGCGCTGACGGGCGGCGCTGATGGTGGAGAGGGTGCGATGTAGGCGCCGCGGCGCGCCATCGCATGGCACCATAGGGACAGCTCGCGCACCGCGGCCGCCCTTACAGTCGACGGCAGTGGCGCCGACGCGGCGGCGTCCGCTGGGTCGGCTCGCAGCAGCGGTCCCTCGGGTGCACTGGCTGAGCGTGCCACGGCGGATGATGATGACCGGCGGATGGCGTCGACGGCGGCGTCCACCAGGTGCCGGGACAATTGAAGGCAGACGGGATGATGCGCCGGCAGGATGGCCGCGAGGAGCGACACCAGCGTTCCGACGGCGTTGCTGGTCAACACGCCGCCTCGCGCTGTTTTCGTGTCGCGAGACGCCAATAGTGCACCGATGGTGGCTGCCGTCAGCTCACGGTTGGTGAGCGCTGCGGCAATCATGACGGGCAGCGCAGCGGATTCGCAGCGGCGACCCGCCGCCACGGCCACCGCCTCGCGGCATGCGCCTCCGAGCGGTGCGGCGGCGTCCGCATGCTCCCCGAGGACATGAGCGTCCCACAACGCCACCGAGCACGACGCCAGCCCACGAGGACGCTGGTCGCCTCGCTGATGCCTCGTCGGAGCGGACGATACCGGTTGAGGGGACGAGCGGACGGAGGGGACGAGCGGCTGCGGCTCGACGACCGAGGCGCATCGCACGGGCATGATCTCTAGCCCCAGGCAACTCGGAACCGCCAACCGCGGTGGCGCGCGACGGCGATATGTGTCTGTGTGGGACAGCATCGACATCGACCGCGCCGCAGAGGGTCCTCGCCGAGCCAACCGCATCATCCTGGCTGTAAGGCGTAGGGGCAATCGTTCTCGGTAAACGCGGGCGACAACGAACGACTGCGCTCCTTCTAGTTCATCCTGTGGCCGGACAAGACAGGGCGAGAGGGGAGAGGGGAATAGGAATGCCCCTTGTGACTGCCGTGTGGAACGAGAAATAACGGATTGGAAATGCAAATATCTTCTGCCGAAGATGACAGATGCCCCCGACGCTTCACGCTTTGCTTGATTTCGCCTTCGCGATTAACTCGAATCCGAAATAGAGGGGAAGACCAAAACGCAAGATATT
>ERZ1292630.3107-Hain-H41-02um-R3-3107-length-14862-cov-8_pt1 | contig 14862 bp, 9 predicted proteins | sample MGYA00564408_ERZ1292630 | MGnify/ENA primary metagenome ERZ1292630 (study PRJEB36523, sample SAMEA6512641) | groundwater metagenome | collected 2019-01-08 | study: AquaDiva: Metagenomics assemblies of 32 groundwater samples | reverse complement strand
TCCTCGCCGTGGTACCGGGTGGTTCTCCGGGCGCAGGAGGGGGAGATGCAGGAGGTGGAGGAGGAGGCGACCCTCCACCGTCCCTCTACCGACCGCCGGCGAACCCTCTGAACGACGCTCACAGAGCGCAACATGCCGGCGGTATCGTATCGTGACGGCAGCTGGGGCAGTCACCTCGAGATGACCGCCCACAAATGATTTTGCAAAAAAAATTATCGCCCTTCCAACTGCAACGTTCGAGACGAGGAGAGCTGGGCAAGGTGTAGTCGTGAGCGTACGGTTGGTTCCTTTGGTTTTTTTGCGCGACAGCCGCGACGCCCTCTGCGGCCATGCCGCCCTGAGTACGATTTTTCCTGTGTCGGAAGTTCGTTGGAGCCATCCTCCTCACACACACGTTGCGAAAAGGGTCACACACACTCTATTATTCCAGCCAAAACATGATGAACCGCCTTGCCGTATTCACGGCGCGCCGCACCGGAGCCGTCGCCCCCATCGTCCCGACGTCCGTCGCCGCCCTCCGCGAGCTGCACTTCCCTCTCTCGAAGCCCCCTCTGCCCATCACGTACCTCGACTCCGACCCGCTCGAGTACGCGCTGCGCATCGAGGCCCGTTGCTTCCAGTTCGACGACATGCAGTACACCCGCGAGCTCGCCTTCGTGCGCATTGGCGATAACCCCACGGTAGGCGACTTCCGCAACATGACGGGACAGCAGCGCCGGGAGATGTTCTGGGGCAGCAACCGGCAAGACTTCTTCCGTATGTTCACGTGGAAAGTCATTGGCAAGCCGGAGCACCTGTACACGGAGGGCTGGTGAGGTGATACAAAGAAAGGTGTGCGGCAAAAGAGGCGAAGAAGAGTCGTGCGAGCGTGCGAGAGAGGAAACAAACACGTCGCATCTTCGAAGCTTTTTTTTTCTTCGTCACCTTTCGAGGGAACTTTTGTGAAGAAACAACAAAACAAAGTGGGGAAAAAACAGAGGGGACGGGAGGGAAAGGAGCCGAGGGCACTTCGGCCGAAAGGGGAGGGATGGGGGGAAGGGTCGATGTGAGACATGTGTGTGTACCTAATGGCGTCTCGCGGGGGGGGGGGCCGTCATCGTGTGTCACATTGGAGGAGCGTCACTCACCGCCATCGTGAGCCATCCAATATCGGCCGCCGCCAAAGACGAACGCTTTTGACGCACTGAATGCGGTGACGCGCTGCAGCTCGCTTTCTCTCTCGATCGCTCTCTCTTTCTCTCTCTCCTTCTCCCCTGTCATTGATGGCCTCGTCCACGTCGTCGGCAGCGATGATCATCAACGACACCGCGAAGGCGGACCACCTTGCCGTCTCCGTTGGAGAGACGTCAGCCCCTACCGTGACCAGCAGTGCCGCCACGACGGACCACGAGCGGCAACCGCTGCTCCCCGGCAGCGACGCGACGGCACAAACAAAGTCGGCCATGGCCATCACAACGGATCGGAGAGATGCGAAGGTGAACGGCGCCGACGATGGCGACGACGGCTCACTGCCGCCTTCGCTGCGGCGCGCGCGTCTGTGCCGCATCGTCGGCCTCACGTCTCTTCCAGCGGTCGCGGCCTGGATTGCTCTGGGAGTGATGTACCCAGACGCGGTGAACCCGACCAAGTACGAGGTGGCCCACTCTCTATTCGACGTCCTGCTCGTCGACGCGATCCACCTACTGCTGATGACCGTCGTGTTGCAGTGCACGTCTCCTGAGCGGCAGAAACGCGGGTTGTGTTCTTATGGCGGTTGTTGCCGCCGGCAGACCGCTGGAGGAACGGTCGTCGCCGTGGGTGTCAAGACCCCAACTGCTGTGAAGGGTGGCTCCTCGACCTCCGAAACGCCGCTACTGAACTACTTGTTTCACTTCACCGTGCTTTTCGCCATCGGTCTGTTCAGCAAAGTGTGGGTCTTCGCTGGATGGAAGAAGGGTGGAGGGGACCAGCTTCCCATGTACCAAGCCGTGTGGTCACCGGTGGCGTTCACGATCAGCTCCGTCACCTGCCTTCTGCACGTGGCGCTGCTCCTAGGCATGAGCCGCATCGACTTTCCGTCTACCACGAAACTGCACTTTGCGAGTTTGCGGAAAATTCTCCGCCCGTATTTCATTCCCACTGGCGTCGTGAATAAAATTATCGTGTCCGTGACGGTCATTGTGGTCCTCGCCTCGCGCTTCTCCAACATCGTCGCCCCGTTGATGATGGGCCGCGCGGTGGACCGACTGACGGCGGATCCTCCGGAGATGCCGTACACTGAGGTGATCCTGTTCGGCGTCTTCTCCTTGCTCCCGACGCTGTTTCAAGAGCTGCAGGAGGTGCTGTCCGCATGGGTGTGGCGCGTGGCCTTCGCCGAGGTCGCGGAGCACACCTTCCGGCACGTGCACGCGCTGTCGTTGGAGTGGCACCTGAAGAAGCGGATGGGCAACGTCGTTCGCGCGATGGATCGTGGACTCAATGCTGCGGAAAGCCTCGTTGGCTGGGTCGTGCTCTACATGGGACCCGCCTTCGCCTCGGCGTGTGCGACCTTCGTGCTCTTCGTCGTGCACTTCGACCAGCCCACCGTCGCGGCCGTGACCGCGTTCTTTCTCGCGTTCTACTGCTGGCTAACGTACGTCTTGACGATGTGGAAGCGAAAGTTCAACGAGTCGATGAACACGCACGACAACGAGATGCATGAAAAGGCCACGGACGCGCTCATCAACTTCGAAACGGTGAAGTACTTCACCAATGAGGAGTACGAGGCTCGTAACTACGCGAAGAGCGTGCGGCAGTTTCAATCGTTTTCGTACGCGGCCACCGCGTCCGGGGCTGTGCTCAATTTTTCTCAGCAGACGGCCATTCAGCTGTGCACCGTGCTGGCGCTTCTGCTGAGTGCCAACGTCGCCATGCAGCATCGCTATGTAACCCCTCCGAAGGGTGGCACGGCGGCTTCCTCGGGCCCTGGCGCAGGCACCTTCGTGTCCATCAACCTCTACCTGATGCAGCTCTTCGAGCCCTTGTCGTATTTGGGCTCTATCTATTCTTGGATCATCCAGGCCGCCGTCAACATGCAGAATCTGAGTCAGCTGCTCGCGGAGACACCCGATATTGTGGATCGCGCGGGTGCCGTGCCTCTGCGTGTCATCGGCGAAGGAAGCCACACCGCCGCCGCCGCGGGAGCGGGCGCTGGTGGTGGAATGGGCGTCGAGTTCCGCAATGTCACGTTCAAGTACCCTGCCCAGGCAATCGGGCAAGGTCTGAAGCAAGTGTCCTTCAACGTGGCGCCGGGGACGACCACGGCCATCGTCGGCCATACGGGAAGCGGCAAAACGACCATCTCGAGGCTCTTATTCCGCTTCTACGAGCCACAGGACGGCGAGGTGCTCGTCAACGGTCAGCGCATTCAAGACGTGACCCAGCATTCGCTGCGATCCGCGATCGGCATGGTGCCCCAGGACACGGTCATGTTCAACGACTCCATCCGCCACAACATTGGCTATGGAATGCCGAACGCGACCCAACGCGAGATCGAAGACGTCGCGCAGCAAGCCCAAATTCTGACCTTCATTCAGCAGCTCGAGAAGGGATGGGAAACCGTGGTGGGGGAGCGGGGATTGAAACTCTCGGGCGGCGAGAAGCAACGCGTCGCCATCGCGCGCTGTCTTCTGAAGAACCCGCCCATCGTCGTGCTCGACGAGGCCACGTCGGCGCTGGACAACAAGACGGAGAAGGAGGTGCAGCTAGCGCTTGCGTGCCTCCGCGGCCGCACGACCATCATCATTGCGCATCGGCTCACCACCGTGCAGAATGCGGATCAGATTGTCGTTCTCAAAGGGGGGAGGGTCGTGCAGCGTGGCAGGCATGAGGAGCTTCTCGCGCAGGAAAAGGGTGAGTACGCGGAAATGTGGTTTGCTCAGCGCAACCATGAGGAAGTCGTGGCTGGCGCAGACGTCGAGGGCGCGGAGGGGGCTGCGGCGGCGGCTCCTGTTGTTGCGTCGTCCGCCGCCGCCGTCGCGCCAGCATCACCAGCTGGTTCGGCCACTCGCCCAGGGGGCGCGTCGTTTTCGGGCAGCAGCAAATTCGTTCATCCTGAATTGGAGCCCTCTGACGACGACGACGAGTGATTGTGTACCCCCTATCCGTTAATCCTTCCTGCTGATCGACTCACCGAGAGCAGGTTACCCGTTCACCGCTCGACGTCCGGCCCGGTCGGAGGCGATGGTCAAAAGTCAAAATATTTGAAGTGCTGTTGTGTTCCTCCTGCCGCTGGAATGGGCGAGGGCGGACCTGCACCTGCACCTGCACCCGCACAGTACATACGGTACGGCATACGCTTTTGAATGGAGGTTTTCCGTCGATTAACACCACGCGCATGGCGGCCATTAACGTTTTGGTTTTTGCGTCACAAAACGACTCCTTTTGAAACGAAAAGGAAGCGAACAGGATTTTTTTTATATTTTCGCGTGTCGTATATCACAGCACTCTCCCATCCCGGGGAAGGAAGATGACAATAGAAGAATTTCCTTATTGTCAAAACCGATTGATTGATTTTTTTTGCGACAGGGACAGCGACATAGGAACAAAGAGAAAGGAGGGAGGAGGAGGGGTACAAAATGTCAGACCCATCGTCGCTCCATGGTGAGCCGCAGCTCCGCGGCTCCCCGCCGTTGCCGCCGCCGCCGGCAGCGTCACAAACGGTCCCGTCATGGCATCCGTTGTGTTTCACCGACGCCGACGACGACGACGCCGTCGATCATGCGGACGTCGGAAGGAAGAGCGCCACCGGTGATGTCGCGCTTTCCCCTCTGCGGCGGACGACTGGAGTCGCGTCGTCGACGAACTCTGTCGTGCCGCTGGTTTCCGCGTCATCGGCGTCGCTGGCATCGTCCACCACCACCTCCTCCGTTGCGCTACCGCCCCGGCGGCAGCATCCGCACCACCAGATGATCGCGGACCCTATGGCCGCGGTCCGGGAGCATAAAAAAGAAGAAACCCATCCTCCATCATCTGCCGAAAGCAGCGTCGAGCGGCGACCAACACGGCGAAGCACGGGGGCGTCGGGCTCCCGGCCGCCAGAAGGCGCCGCGAGTCTTTGGGAGGATGACGACCTTTTAGGCGGCGGCCGTTCCGTCGGTGTGGTGCTCCCTAAATGGGACATTGACGGCGACGACGACGACGACGACGACGAAGCAGTAGATGATGCGACTGGCAACGTCTCATCCTCCTCCATCATCAACTTGTGCGGCTCCTCGTGGCGACGACTCGCGCGAAGAGGGTGGGCGCAAGTCAAACCCTTCTCGGATCCTGAAGTGGAAGAGGCCTACGTGACCTTCGCCCAAATCAGAAGTCAAGCCGTCTCGGCGGTGATCGCCGCGGTCCTTGGCTTCGTCTACATCGTCGTCTTCGTGGTCATCCCGGACCAATGGGCCGTTCGGGATCTGCAGCCCATCAACACATACGGCAACATCGCCTTCGGCATCGCCAGTTTGATCGTAGCCGGCGTGCTAGGAGTTTGCGCGTGGCGGAAGTGGCTGCCGCTTGCTTCGCAGTGCGAAGCGGCTCTTGCGCTGATCGCCGCGCTGTTTCAGCTGAACAACGCCCTCACCATGCCGGAGTACAACTGCATCGCCGCCGGTGCCAACATGCGACCGGTGCCCTCCATCGACGATTGCGAGCGGCTGCGCATTGAGCACACCGCGTGGACGTGCCTGCTCGTGGTGCCGTGCGGGATGTTCCGATTCATCCCGTATGGTGCGGCTCTCCTGGCGCTGCCTGTCGTCGCGGTGCCGGTGCTCAAGTACGCCATGAATCCCCGGGCGTACTTCGCGCGGTGGCTGCCCATGTTCTGGGTCGGCGTCGTCGCGCTGGGGGCGATGCTGTTCGCGTGCGAGGCGATGCGCCGGCGGCACTTCCGCCAATTTGTACGGTGTCGGCGGGCAATGGTCTCCTCCGCTGCGGCGAAGCGCCGCGTCGATGCGCTGTGTCGCGAGATGGTGCCGGACCACATTATTGCCCGGATCAGAGGGGGACGCGGGACCGCCAGCCAGGCCTCCGCGGACACGTCAGCCGGTGCTTCGGCGGAGGATGCCGCCGTGGCAGCCGCATCGTCCACGGAGGCCATGTCACCTCTGTCCGCTTCGCTGTTTTTACCCCCATCTCCGACGGCTTCGTCGTCAATGTTACTCAGCCGAGGGGGAGCCCCGATTCGCGACGCGCGGGAAGGAACGGTGCTTTTCAGCGATTTGGTCTCCTTCACGACTTGGTGCTCCTCGCAGACGGCCAAGGGGGTGATCACGATGCTCTGTGACATGGTATGCCGGTTCGACTCCGCCCTGAGCCACTACCACGTTCACAAGCTAGCGACCATCGGGGATGCCTATTGGGCAGAATGCGGCGTGCAGGAGGCCTTCGCAGACCATGCCGCCTCGGCGTGCCTGTTCGCAGCCCACATGATCGACGAAGTCGCGGACATTCGCGATGGCTATGACATCAAAGGCATCCGCGTCGGCATCGCGTCGGGGTTCGTCGACGGGGGCGTCATTCCAGGGATCAGCACCGTCTCCTATCAAGTTTTCGGCGACGTCAACGAACTCGCGGAGGAGCTCGAGCGGCGGGCCGATAGCAACGGCATCCTGATCAGCCGCGCCACCGCCGAGCATCCGTCCGTGGCGGGGAATTCGAGAATTCACATTGGTTCCCGCGTGGCGCTATGGGGCGCCGAGCTGCCGCAGCTGGGCCCTCCTCCAGCCGGCGGCGGCGTTCTTCCTGTGACGGACCTCACTGAGTGTGGCGACGACCAGGAGGAGGAGGAGGAGGGTGGGGCCGCCTCGCAACTGCACGCGGTGGGCGTTCACATCACCGTTACTCCCGTCATGGCGAGCAACAGCCTCGAGAGCCTCGGCACCAGCAGTGACATTCTCGTGCCCGTCGAGGGAGCCAAGGCGCCCACCTTGAAGCCTACGGCCGCCGGGAGGGGGGCCGTTCTCGACGACCGCTTCAACGGGAGCGGCAGCTTCGGTCGCAGCAGTATTCGGACGTCCGAGATGCGCCGCCGCCGCCGCGTGCTCCTCGGGGGTGGCGCCGCGGACGACTACGACCGCACGGACGCTGAGTTGGACAGCGTCGGTCTGCTAAAGCCGCTTTGCCCCAGCGGCGGTGGATTCCTGGATCCCGCCATGGAAGACCACTATCAAGCCGTCCGACTGCGAGAATACCTAGCCACGGTCCCCTTCGTGCACATCGGCTTCGCGTTCGCCGCGGACGCCGTCGTGATCGCCGTGCTGCTGACGCGCCTCCCCTCCGACATGGTTTGGACGCTGCTCTCGATCGCGGCGCTCCTCATCGTGAACGTGTTTCCCGCGGCTCGTCTCGCGATGCAGGAGTGGAACGTGGACCATCGCCAACGACGTCGAGTACAACTGCTCAGTGCCGGCAGTACCGCCGCAGCAGCATCCGCTCCCGCTGGCCTGCACTACGGTTGCCTCGTGCTGAGCATCTGGGTGCACTATGTGATCGTGTTGGTCGGCCCCGCCGACTTCTGGCTCGTCTCCGACAACCGATGGATCTCGTTGCTCGCCGCGGTGATGCTCGGCGTGCACGGCTATCCGCACGGCCCATGGTGGACGAACGCCGCGATCACGAGCATCCTCGTGATGCTGGTGGGCGTGGCCTGCTGGACGCCGTTTGGCACCGCGAAAGCCACGACGTATGTGAACCAGGTGGTCAACGTCGCCGTCGTTCTGCTCATCACTGGTTACCGTCGCATGCGACAACAAAGGGGACTCACTGTCGATGAGATGACCACGGAGGTCGTCACGCGCCAGCTGCAGCAAGAAAAGGCCGCCCTGGAGGCCATTATGCGCAAGGCGATGCCAGCGTTTGCGTTGGAGGAGCTGAGCCACTGGTTGGAGACGGACCGAGCTGGTTTTATCTACAACGTGTTCAAGCACGTCGCGATCGCCTTTGTACATCTGCGCCCTCCGGACGAGCTGCGGCAGCGATTGGCGCCACAGGCTCGGCAGCGGCGAGCGCGTGCCCTACTACACCGTGTCCAGCAGCGACCCGCGGCGGTCGAATCGGATATCGGCGGCGAAGGGAGTTGGTGCGCCGAAACCGCAGAGTTAGTCGCCGGAGACGGAGACGGCGATGGGAAGGCGGCGAGTGGATGGGGCACCGCGTCGCCGCAGGGGCGCCCCCCGTTGCAAGGCGACGACGACGAGGAGCCAACGTTGTCGCCGAGAACAGCTACGGCGAATGATGGTGCTCGCGTGGACGCCCTTCTACGGTGGACGGCGGCGTTTCACATTTGCCTCGAGGAGACCATCAATGCCACCACCGGACGTCAGGACGACAGCGACGACGAGGAGGTGGATGTGGGCGTCGCACCAGAGGAGGAGGTGCCCTCGTCCGAGAAGCACCCTACTGCCACCGACCGCGGCGGAAGTATGCGAGTAACCCCTACAATCCGCCCATCGAACCACCAAGCCGGAAGGGGTGGAGGTCGTGGCATCAGCACCACGACGACGATGAGCGGTGACTATCACACCGACGTCGTCCGAATCAAAATCATCGGCGACACATCGCTACTAGCCGCCGGACTGCAGTCGAAACGCGACGTGTCCAAGTCCTGGGCCGACGCGTCGCTCAGCGAGAGCGTGGGTAACGTGTCCGCTCTGCTGAAACGCAACGTGCTCAGCACGGGAGCTACGTGCCGGGAAATACTAGCGCTCGCGGATATCCTCTTGAGCGTCAGCAAGAAGTCCGGCACGCAAGACGATGTCACGGTCGGCATCCACTGCGGCTCCACGGCCGGCGGCGTCGTCGGCGACACGGGGCTGATGTACGACGTCTTTGGTGACACGGTGAACACGGCGAGCCGGATTATGTCGACCGCCAAGCGGCCAGGGGTGTTCCTCTCTGACGACGCCTTCGCCGACGTGCACGCCCTGGCGCTGAAGGATCTCCTGCAATGTTCGACGCTCTTATCCGACGGATCGTCGCTCATCGCTGCGGCGAAGGTCACGGCCACGCTCTTTGCTGGGAACATCATGAAGCCGTCCACCGCGACCGTAATGCGATCGGTGGGCAACGGCGGCCTCCCGTCGTCGTCGTTGTTGCTGGGCGATTCGACGAGCCACTCGGGGACCCTCAGTCGCAGCGCGTTCTCTCAGCGGCGGAGCGTGAGTGCGGCCGCGGCCACGCAGCAGCTCTCCATCGTGCTCCCCAGTGCCGCGCGTGACGACGACAGCCCTCCCGCCGCTCCACTGGCAACGACGCCCTACACGCCACAGGCCCCCGCCGCGCAAGTCGTGGTTCAGCTGGTCTGCGGGGAGCCCGAGCACCGTCGCGCGAAGGGGAAGGGCACCATCACTATCCGCGAGGTGTTTGTGTGCGAGCGAAGCCATCAGCGGCCCGATTCGATACCGACGACTCCCAGCGCGTGTCATCCTCCTCACCCCCACCAGACGACAACACTGCTGCCTTCTGGCGGCCGTCGTGGGAGCCGCTGTGGTGCCGAAGTGTCGCACCAACGGCGGCAGTCGTCCAATCCTTTAGACGCGGAGGGCATTGGAGGTAGGGGCGGAGACGGCGGCGAAGAGGGCGAATTCGGAGCGGGGAGTGCGTCATCAAGCGATGTCCGCGACCTACCCGCGCTGGGTGCTGGAGGAAGTACGTACAGCGACGTGAGCGACGTGTTCATGCCGGCCAACTTCATGCCTTCGATGGTCGTTTTGCCCCCTCCGCGACATCCGCCGCCACAGCTTCCGAACCGGCGGATCAGTGCCCTCATCGCCTCGTCGTGAGCCGCGGCGAACGATGTTCCGAGAGAGGCGAGTCTCTCTAAGCGCACGGCTCGTCATGATTGAATGTACACGTGAAGCTGAAAGGGGTCTCTCTCTCTCTGTCGCGCACACACTTTCTTCTTCCTCTGTTTTCCCTCGCCATTTCGCTCTTCCTTCTTCTGCTTCCGCACTTCGTGTGAACTGTCTCCCTCGCCCTCGCACACCGCTTCAAGCCAACCACTCGTCTTTTGTCCGGGGGCAAACGTTCCCACGGCTAGTTTTTTTTCCCCTCCTCATTCGCGTCGCTCTCTTCAGCATGGGGCACGGGCTCCGTAGATGTTCTGAGAGGAAGTGACGATGGCACACACACCCCTCCCCTCGCTCCACGTCGGAGGCTTGAGCGTGCGTGCCGGTGGTGTGCCGCATTCTCAATCCCTTGACCGGTTCCCCATCTGTGCTACACACATGTGACATGAACTTGTGCACTTCCCGCCTCTTTGTTTCGTTTTTGTTTTCTTCCGAGTAGTTCAGCAGTCGCCCTAGTTTCAACCGAAAGCCGAGAAAGGCACGAGAGTTTGTTCGACTTCTTGCAGTGTGGACGATGGTGTGGGTCTGGCCTCTCCTTTCGTGGGGTGCTCGTCACGCAGCGTCTCTCACTCTCACTCTCTCTCTCTCTCTCTCTCTCTCTCTCGCTCTCACACACTCTCTCTATCAGCCAATCGTCGATCGGCCCCCCGGACAGGGGGTTTGATACCGCCTCAAGTCCGCGCAATCCAATGCATTGATGGAGTGTAAAGCGCTCTCATCCCAAGTTTTCATTCTCCTGGTTTTTCATTATTTTCTTAGCGTCATTTCAGAAGCGAATAGTCTGAGCTCGTCGCGACACACAGATACCAACCGTCGTCTGCGCTGCGGCAATGGCCCCTAAGATCCGCATCAACGATCCTGCTCCAGTCGTCGTCGTGCCCACCGCCTCCACCTCCCAACCGCCGCTGCCCGCGACCGTCGAGCCGTCACCGCAAGGGGGGAGCGCCCCCGCGACCACTCACCCACGGCCGGTGTACACCACGACTTCGCCTTCATCATCATCGTCGTGTTACTCGGCATGGCCGCACGATAAGCTACGGTTCGAGCGCGTCCTCGGCGACACCCCGACGGCGCGTCTCATGATCTGCGTCAAAGTCGACAGCGGCGGGGGGGGTGCTGGTGATGCGCAGCTGCCACACGATGCACCATCGGCGGCGACAATGACTCCGAATAGAGTTGAGGTCGCGATCCCCAACACGGTGCCTCCCATTGGCCAGGGCGCACCCCTCGTCGCGCCGCGGTACCATCCGCCCCCCGCCACGGACAACGCCAACGAGTTTATCGTCAAGCGCATCCAGCAGCGGGACAACTGGGTCCGGGAGCAAGAGCACTTCAACGCCCGCTGCGACCACGCCAACCTCGTGAAGTATGTGCGCATGGTGCCGTTCCCGCCGCCAGCGCCGTCGTCGTCATCCTCTTCGCTCAACGGCCGTCCGTCGGCGGGAGGAGTATCGAGCGGAGTAGGTAGCAGCAGCCACCACCAACATAGGGTTGAGTTTCTCGACGTGGTTATGGAGTACGTACGCAACGGCGACCTGAAGCACCACATCGACCGCTGGCGTCCGCTGACGCCGCGGCTCAAGATGCACCTGTCGGAGTCGCGTCGACGGCGACGAGCGAACGGTTTGGCCGCAGCGGCCGTCGACCTCCTCGATGACGCCGACGTGGAGGCGGCACGGCGCCTCGACGCGCTGCTAGGTCGCGGCGTAGACGGCGAACCCCCCACGGGTGGCCGCTCGACTTCGTTTGATTCGTCAGCGGCCGCGGGCACCTCGTCGTCCTGCATGATGCTGACGCCCCCGTCGTCCCCTCTGCTGGGCCATCAGCAACGCCGCCAGACAACGACGTTCCCGCCGCCGCCCCACAACAACAAGGCAGCAACGTCGGCAGCTGTCGTGGAGCATCGGGAGGTGCTCAGCCCGGGCGTTGGCATGTCAACGACTGCCCATGTGGATTTCGACGGTGGCGGCGGTCCACGCTTTCCCCCCATCGCCGCCGCCGTGGGGGAGTCATCCCCCCTTATTGTGATGCGAGTGCCCCAATTTTTTGCACCCCCGGCGCGCGACGGCCTCCCTCACGGCACGGACGATGACGCTCACGCGCTCGGGGCAGTTGAGGCGACGGCGGAGCGAAACGTCGTCGCGTCCCACGGCACGACGCGAAGCGACGACCGCGGGAGAAGGCATAGGGCGGCCTTTCGCCTCGCCATTGCGGAGCGGCTGGAGATCGCCCGTGCCGTAGTCCTACAAGCGCTCTCGGGCCTACACTACTACCACAGTGTCACGCAACGCGCGCACCGGGACGTCAAGCCAGGCAACATTCTGGTGAGTCCGTGCGGTCGGATCAAGGTCGCGGACTTCGGGTGCTCGCGGGACCTCACATCCACCGAGCAGCTCACGCTGGAGGTCGGGACACCCGGATTTCACCGTTGCACAAACGTCTACGCGGCGGCCGCCGCCGCCCTGCGCGACGCCCCGCTGTCGGGTTTCCTCGCCTCAGGAGGCGGAGGGGTAGGGGCAGCTCCGTCGGCGGGAATGGACTCGATCTTCAGGGAGAGGCAACAATACCAAATGGCGCAGTGCTGCGCTCAGGATGTCGAAGGGATGGCGCTCGTTGTCCGGGAGATCTTGCTTGGGGGGAACGTCGAGGACCGCCACCGTGGACCCATCCCTTTTGCCGACAGGGGAGCGGCGCGCGATGGGAGGAGTAGTAGTGGGGCTGCCCCAGGGTGCTGCGCGGCCGCCGCCTTTGAGTCTGAGGACGCCGACGGTGGCAACGCATTTCTCCTTGGCCGGCAGCCGAGCGAGCTGTGCCCATCCGCCGCCTATGAGGGACTGCGACCCGCAGAACGGTCGACGGCAGATGTTTTCGACCTCGACGATCCCTTCTGGGACTTGCTCGAGCAGGAACGCCAGCAGGACGAACAGCAGGCCGCACCACTGTCGGCCGTGGCAGCAGCTGCGGCTCCGACGGCGGCGGCGGTTCCCCCCGCCTTAGCCAGCGGCACAGCGGCTGCCCCCATTACCGGAGTGCGACAGCCGCAGCCTCCTCTGAAGGCGCAACTCCGCGACGCCTGCGCCTTCATCGATGACCTGCAAACCACGGCCGCCCTTACCAGCGGCACGCCGATGCCCCCTCCCGTCTCCGCGGCACAGGCGATGCTTCATCCGTTCTTGGCCCCGATGGCGACGCGCACCGCGAAGTCGACCACTGAGGAGATGCGGCGGCAGCTCACGAAGTCGCTGAAGGCGCTGAGGAGCCTCAACGTCGCCGTGGTGGAGGTGTGGCCGCCGGCGGACCATCGCAAGCTCCTCGCTGAATCCGAGACGTTTCGGTCGGCACTCGAGAACGCGGCGCATCAGGCGAAGCAGCAACAGCAGCGCGCGGAGGTGCCGCCGGCGGCGAGGACGCTGACGAGCGCCATCCAGCCGTTCGCGGCCGCCACCGTCGCCGCCGCGTCGCCAGTCGGTGGGCCTTCTGCGGCTCCTTCCGTCGTCATGGAAAACGGCGGCGGCGGTCCCTCCGCTGCGCCATCCACCAGCCATCCCATGGGCGGCGCGGCCTCGCGGGGGGGGGATCGTGGACCCACAGCGGCAGGCGGGGCGTCGCAGCGAAAGCACCGCAGCGACCCGCAGCCCTCGCTGTCCTCCTCGTCGTCGAACGGTGGCGGCGCCTGGGGAGTAGGGGGGGCCGCACTGGAGGACGCCAAGGAGGTCCTGGTCCGGTCGTGGAAGCGCCTGTGGTACCTGCGCGTCTTCCCCGCCATCGAGTCGGTCAAGGACCACTTCACGGCCGCGCCGATGTGACCCCCCAACACAGTGTGATCTCCCCTCATCGTGCTCACGGAGTGTGTGCCGCTGTGAGTTTTTCCTGTGTGTGTGTGTGATGGTGCGATTCACTCTCTCTCGCGCAGTGATCAGGGGGGGCGGGTCACGTACGGCGCACACTGTTCACGTGTTTTGGTGTGCGAGAGCGCCGAGCTCGTTACCCATTGTTGTAGTGCTCCTCAACCCCGGTAATGGCCCTTCGCCCTCTCCTTTGACCGAAACAACAAAAAAGAAGTGGCTTTGTGGAGGTCAGGTGTTTGTGCAGATTGTTGACGTTGCCGAAGGCGAGACAAGAGCGAGAGACGGGAGGGGTGACTAAGACGGATGATGAACCCTTCGTGACTCCCCCCCTCCGCATACTGCACGATATGTCACAACAACGAGGGGCGCATTCAGCGCGACACAGCGATGGTCCATCCGCCACAGCAGCAGCCGCAGCGGAACGGCCGACAGATGGGTCGGTCCTCACCACACGCACGATCGGCGGCGCTCGCACTTCCGTCGCCGCCCAAATCGCGGTGGGCCGACGACGCCGCACCCGCGAAGGGGTGCTCACATCACAGGCAGACTACGAAGCGCGTCACGTCGAGCTGATGCGGTACCTGAGGCAGGTAGGAGGGGGTGCTCACCAGGGAGCCGACCAACCGCGCACGGCAGCCGCGAATCGTTGGTCGGGGGAACTGGGCGACGGCGGCGCTTTCCCCGGAGGTCGCCCTGGGGCTCCTCCGCAGCCGAGGCTTCCCATCGGGATCGATGCCGCCTCCGGGCTCCGCGGCCTCGGGGGAGGGGTGAGGCTCGGCGATGCGGGTCCCCAGCGGACCGCGCTACAGTCCGCGTGGGAGCAGGAGCGTCTGCAGCGCGGAGCGCAGCGCCGGTGGGTACCATACGTCGTCGTGGCGCTGTTCTTCGCCCTCGTCGGCCTCCGCCGGTGGTTCGCGGCGATGCCGTCCCCTCTCACCACGACGGGGGGCGGTGCGAAGGACGCGGCGGCCACGAGCGACGCGCACCGCACGGTGGAGGAGGGGGCAGTGGCGAGCGCCATGGCGCCGACAGCGGCCACCGGTGACGCATGCGATGCGGGACGCGACGAGGCAGCGGCGGGCTGCCGTCGACCGGTTTAGTAGCTTCGGGTCTATCGGGGGCTGTTGTGGTGTTGGGGTGCGGGAGCAATACCAAACCAGGAT
>ERZ1292630.3106-Hain-H41-02um-R3-3106-length-14863-cov-9_pt1 | contig 14863 bp, 13 predicted proteins | sample MGYA00564408_ERZ1292630 | MGnify/ENA primary metagenome ERZ1292630 (study PRJEB36523, sample SAMEA6512641) | groundwater metagenome | collected 2019-01-08 | study: AquaDiva: Metagenomics assemblies of 32 groundwater samples | reverse complement strand
GGTTGAATTCTTATCAAGGATTTCTCCTGCATTAAAATCTATATCCTCATTGAGCTTCTTATATAGCTCAGTAGTGGATGATATCTTAATAACAGGCACTATCAAATTTCCTTCCGTAGCGCCTCCGCCAGTGGAGAACAGGAATATGTTCGCGCCGGAGGCCGCTATGCCGGTCATAGATTCAAGGTCATTGCCGGGGCCATTCATTATAGAAAGCCCTTTTCTGGAGATCCTCTCTGCGTAGTATAGGAAATCAACTATGGGCGTAGTCCCGCCCTTTAGAACAGCCCCGAGGCTTTTTAAGGTAAGATTAACAAGGCCGCCTTTTTTATTTCCCGGAACAAAGTTGCCTTCCATTGATATATCAAGCTTATCGGCAAGGTCTTTGTACCAGCTCATGCCTTTAACAAATTTCATGGCTATAGATTTAGAAACCATTCTTTTAATAAGTGTTTCCTCAGCTCCTATCATTTCCGGAGTCTCAGAAAGTACTGCTGAGCCGCCTGAATTAATTATTTTGTCTACGGTATTTCCGATCAATGGATTAGCGGTGATACCGGAGAAAGAATCCGAAGCGCCGCATTCAGCGCCTATAACAAGATGCTTTATTGAAACCGGTTCTCTTTTCACAGAACATTTTCTGAGGTTTTTTAGAATTAAATTCTTGCCTTTTTCAACTGCCTTACGCGTTCCGCCGCTTTCTTGGATAGAAAGCGTATCTATGGCTTTGCCGTATTTTGAGAGATCTCCAGCGTATTTTATGAAAGAAGAGGCGCTGATCTTCTCGCAGCCCAGATCTATTATCAATGCGCCGCAGACATTCGGGTTTAGTATAGTATTCTTAAGAGTAAGAAGAAGGCGGTCGATCATGACCCCGTCGCTTGAGCCGCAGCCTTCGGTATGCGCTGCAGCTACTATCCCATCTATATTTGGATATGCTGCTTTTAGTTTATTGTCTCTGTCAAGATCATCGGCTATTCTTTTGGCTATATCGCTTGCGCATAAAGAGGTTGGTATTATTACATAATAATTCCTGGTCCCTACTTCCCCATTCTTTCTCTTGTAGCCAAAGAATGTCTTGTCAGTTTTGTTTAGAGAAGTATGCATTCGCGGGACAGTATAGCCCTTTAATAGTTTCTTATAATCTACCCTTATCTCACTGACATTGCTTCCATCAACCTTGCTTCCCATAGATATGCCATTTGAAATACCGAAGGGATAAGAATATTGCTTTACTTTTTCTCCCTTTTTTATATCAGAGAGCGCAAACCTGTGGCCTGCGGGTACCGTGCTTTTTATCGTTATTAAGGTATCTAAATAAAGAAGAGAGTCTCCTTTGAGTATTTCCGTTTTTGCGACAGCGACATTGTCCCGGGATGACATCACCAAAGCAACATCGTTTAGAGAGAGATTCTTTGTATTATTTTTCATTTACATGTCTTTTGAATATGTTTTCATAAGGATCGTTTTCCCTGATATATGAAGCCCCTGTCCCGTAGACAGGGTATCGGCCTTCTGCGTGTCCCCTGTGCCGAGAATAATTTTGTTCTCATTGTCCAACAGTCTGCCCCTGCAGGAAGTATAAAGGCCTATGCCGTCATTTTTAAAGTGCTTCTTGAAATCCACCTGATTTATAAACATTTCAAATATAACGGTGAACTTGTCGGTTTCGCGAACTATCTTGCCGTGAGATGCCGGTTCCCTGAAATTGAAATAACCATATTCCTTAAGGTTGTCGGTTTTCATCTCGGATATGCCTTCGTAACCGGATGTCTCCCTTCCGTATTTATCTTCCAGCCTTACAAGATCGGTTTTCATAGGAGGACTTTCAATCTCAAGGAGGTACATGCCGTCCTGTGATAATACTTTTGTGGAATGGAACACGCCCTTATCCAGGATCAAGGCATCCCCGCCTTTCAAATAGTTTCTTGAGACCAAAGTATTGCTCATTGCGGTTCCGGAAAGTATTATCAGCGAAGTCTTCTTCTCCGGATGGCAATGCATAGAGGTTGAGTTGCCCTTACTGATAAAAAGCAGCCATACCGCAGTATATCTGTTCTCGAAAGCCAGGAATTCGTATCCCCACGGTTTAATGACTACTTTATCCCTGTATGATTTTGGCTGCGCATAAGTTGCAAGGTTCTTAGACTTTCTCATTACTTTTAACAGGGACCTTTGATCCTTTTGACCGGCGGTAATGTTGTGTATCCGGGAAGCCCTCACCTGCTTTTTCTTAAGTTCTTCAAGGTATGAGCTATATGATATGCTGATCCCGTCGATGAGTTTTGTCCTGGGCTTCCATCCCAGCTGGCGGATCTTTGATATATTCAATAGCTTTTTGTGCACTCCGTCAGGCTTGGAAGCGTCAAAAACTATTTTACCTTTATAGCCGACAGCTTTGTTTATTGATCTGGCAAGCTCTACTATCTTGTAGCCGTGCCCGGTACCGATATTAAAGTAATCCGCTCCTGAAGATCTTTCCGCAAGCAACATGCAAGCGTCGACAAGGTCGTCTACGAAAATAAAGTCTCTCACAGGTTTCCCTGTTCCCCATATAACCACCTGTTTTAGATTTGCAAGTTTTGCTTCGTGGAATCTCTTTATAAGAGAAGGAAGCACCTGGGCGTTAAGCATATCGTAGCGCTGGTTGGGCCCGTATACGTTCGGGGCTATAACTACGACAAAATCAGTTCCGTACTGCCTGTTATAGGCTTCACACATCTTCATACCGCATACTTTTGCCAAAGCGAACGGCTCACAAGTGGCTTCAAGAGGCCCGGTCAATAATGCCTCTTCCCTTATCGGTTCTTCAAGGTTCTTTGGATATGCGTCCGCAGAGCTCAAGAAGATGAGTTTCTTAATTTCATACTGAAAGGCGCTGTTAATCACGTTGCACTGCATCATCAGGTTTTCATAAATGAAATCGGCGCGGTATGTTTTATTAGCGAAAACACCGCCTACTTTACCTGCCGCAAAGAAAACATAATCCGGTTTTTCTTTCTCAAAGAAGGAATTGACCTGAGACTGGTTGCAAAGGTCAAGTTCAGAATGGCCTCTCGTGATGATATTCGCGAAACCGTCTTTTGCAAGGCGGCGCAGAATAGCCGAGCCTATAAGGCCGTTATGCCCTGCTATATAGATCTTGTCAGTCTTTTCCATATTTGTTTCCCGCGAGGCTATAACTTTTTAAGAGTTTCTTTCATCCATTCGCCGTTATATTTGTAATGCGGCGAGGATATAATATTGCCGTCAACCACCACCGGCGCGTCTACATATTCAGCGCCAGCATTGATAATGTCATCTTTTATTCCAATATAGCCGCTTATTTTTTTGCCTTTCACAATACCCGCCGAAATGAGTATCCACGGGCCATGGCAGATCGTTGATACTATCTTGCCCTTTTCATACATCGCTTTAACAAAATCAAGGACTTCCTTTATCTGTCTTACCCTGTCAGGAGCTTCGTGTCCGCCCGGGAGTACGACAAGATCATAATTTGATTCCTTGAGGTCTTTAACATCTATCGTTGGTTTAGCCGTTATCCCGTATTTTCCTTTTACGGATTCTTTATCTTTCGTTGCAACATCCACCGTAAAACCAGCTTCCTGAAGCCGGTAGTAAGGATATATGTATTCCTCGTCCTGGAATCCCGGGCCTGTGATAATTACAGCCTTTTTCATAATTATTCTCCTTTCTTCAGCATTTCTTTTACAGTTTTGCATATAATTTCGGCATTCGGAGCCATATTTTTGTACGGCGGGCAAAGGCATTTTGTCCGGTCTTCCAAGCCGAGAGCTTTTACGCTGCATTCGGTCGCAAAGTTTAGTTCATAGGCTATGGATCTCGAGGCGCCGGCTATCTCGTGCCCCGGGTCAATTACAAGCCCGAGTTTTGATTCCTTCAAAGGCTGTATCAACCTGTCGGTTATATCGAAAGGCTTTAACCACAGAATATTAACCAGGTTGCAGTGTATGCCGTCTATTTTTAGCGACTCAACTGCTTTAGCTGCTTCAAAACGCGTGCAAGAAATGGCATAGAGCGTGATATGCGCATTTTCTACGGTTATATCAGGAAGCTCCTGTGTGTTTTGGTAGCTAAGCCTGTGTTCACTGCATATCACCGGATCGTCGTTTTTCATATATGTTTCCCATACTTCCCTGTATTCGTTAGGGGTCATTGGTGAACAGACCCGAAATCCAGGAAAATGCATGAATATGCTATGAAGAACTCCAGAATGAACCGGGCCAAGCCCGTCAGAAGCTATAGCTCTTACAAAAACAGGCGCGCTTTTTCCATGCAGTTCTTTTGTTTTGGCGGCAAAGAATATAAGCGGGCTGCCATTTAAAATTAAAAAATCCTGAAATCTTATCACAAATATTGGCCGCCTGCCAACTAAGGCTGCTCCAACAGCTATCCCCGCGCCCGCCACATCGGTCATTGGAAGCTCTACGATACCTTTGACATTGGGGACGGTGTTATTTACCCAACCAACAGCGCTTATGGACTCGCCCAAGAGCAGGCCGTTATGCTGCTCAAGATGATCGGAGGTAATCTCTTTTATAGTTTCTGCAAGTGTTTTTTGTTCCATAGTTTTTCCATTTCGGCAATTATGTCTTTTTCGATCTTTTCGGATTGGCTTGAAAGTCCCATTTTTTTCAATTCTTCCCGGACTATGCTTAAGCGATCCCATTCTGGCGGGCCATCTACGCCAACACCCACGTGCCAATTGGCGCGGCAGGTATATATATTTATAAATGCAGGAAGCGTATTTTTAAATTGTTCAGCCGTTTCCAGAATGGTCCATGGGTCATCGGCAATATCAACTGCCGGCATACCCAGAGATCTTGCAACCTGGGTAATGCTCCAGCTGCGGCGCACGTCCACCTTTGTAAGTATTGAAAGATTGTTGTCTTCACAGACAAAAATAACCGGAAGCCGGTGCGTCACTGCAAAGCCCATTGCTGCAAAAACATAGTCTTCTTCTGCGGCGCCGTCTCCAAAGAAACAGACAACAGGTTTATTTGAGCCTAAAGCAGCGCCTACGCCGAGAGGAACATTCTCTCCTATCAGTCCATGGTGGCCGAACATGGTCACCTCGTTCTCGTGGCACTGGACGCAGTTGGAGCCGGCTCTTCCCCGGCTGGTGCCGGTGTCCATGCCAAGCAGTTCGTCTCTAAGTTTTGCGGGGTTTCCGCCGAAGGCCAGATACGTTCCGTGGCATCGGTGCTGAGCGAAGATCATGAAGCCCTGTAGCGCAACAGACATCGCTGCGGCAATCGCTTCCTGGCCGCTTGAAAGGTAGACAAGGTAATCTATATATTTTGCCTGTACCGATTCGATGACCTCTTGTTCAAAATACCTGATAGCGCACATTCTCCTGAAAAGTTCCAAGGATGTTTCTTTGCTGTATTCCTTAGATAATCCCGGAATGACGCCGAAATCTTTTGATCTCATCTTATCCGTTCTTCCTGATTTCTTCCCTACAATGATCGAGAAGCAGTTTAACGCTGTCCTCGAAACTATATCTTGGCTGCCACCCGGTCTCTTTTCTGAATTTTGAGGTATCGGGTATCTGCAATGTTACATCGGCCGGCCTGAAAAGTTTTGGGTCAGGTTTTGAAACGATCTTACATTTAGCATGTTTCTTAAGAAGATCAAGGAATTCTCCCACCTTGATGACCGTCGCACCACCGATATTATAAGCTTCTCCGTACCTGCATCTCATGGTCGCAACCCAGTAGGATTCCATAGCATCTCTTACATCAATGAGCGTTCTTACAGATTCAAGATTGCCGTGAAGAAGTGTTTTCTGAATCCCGGCTTCAATTCTTGCCACCTGAAGCGCAAAAGAAGTGGCGAAAAGATCGGCTCTCCTGGGATTGATATATGCAAACATCCGTGTTCTGATAATTTTCATTTTGTAACTTTTAAAATAGGTTAGACCTAATAAATCCTGAGTCACTTTTGAAACTGCATAGGGGCTTGCGGGATTTATCGGGCAGTCCTCTGTTATAGGAACATTTTTAGGGTCAACCTGGCCATATACCTCAGAAGTGCTGCAAAACTGTATAACAGGATCTATCCCTGCTGCCCTCACCGCTTCAAGCAGATTTGCCGTTCCCATGATGTTGTTATTCATCACGGATAGAGGCGTGATGAAAGATGCCCTCACGTTCGCGTGAGAAGCGATGTGAAATATCGCGTCGGGTTTTACGGTTGCAAGAACCGACAATACGGAACTGAAATCCGTGAGATCGCATTCATGCATTTTAATTCTGCTGCCGGTGTGTCTGAGGTTCGTGTTTGCCGACGTGCTATGCCATCTCGAAATTCCATGCAGATCAACTCCTTTGTGATTATCTGCGATGTAATCTGCAAGATAACTGCCGCCCGAACCGCTTGCGCCCGTTATGAGAGCTTTCTTGATTTTCCGCTCCCTGCTCATATATTTCCATACCTTGTATTTCTGATAATTCTGTATCCTTTAATTAATTCTTTTATACCATCACCAAGTGAAAATTCCGGCTTAAAACCGGTTCGCTCAATTTTTTCGTTTGAGACGATATAATCTCTCTTGTCAGGGTCTTCGCCGATTGGCGCCTCAAGGTATACGAAATCTGGAACCTGTTCTTTAATCTTTGCGCAGAGTTCAAGTTTTGAAAGGTTTGCATCTGAAAGCCCTACATTATACGGCTCATTTTTCATAGCGCCAAAATTATTCATTGCATGGATGAATGCCCGCGCCACATCACGAATATGGATATAGTTTCTCTTGAAATGCCCTTCAAAAATAACAACAAATCTGTCCGTCACCGCGCGATAGACAAAGTCATTGACCAGCAAATCTATCCTCATTCTCGGAGACATCCCAAAAACAGTTGCCAGTCTCAGGCTTATGGAATTCCCTCTGTCAAGAAGAATTTGTTCTGCCTCTACCTTTGCTTTTCCATAAAGAGAAATCGGCTTTAAAGGCGTTTCTTCAGTGCAGTATGAATCTTTCTGCCCGATTCCATATCCGCTGTTTGTGCAGGGATAAATAATCCTCTGCTCTTTTGATGCGAGCTTTGCAATTAAAGCTATCGCATCTCTGTTGGTTGTTATAGTCCCTCCCTTGTCTCTGCCGCAGAGCGGAGCCCCTACGAGCGCTGCCAATGGTATAATGCAATCAGCCTCTTGCAGAAGAGGTTTTAAGACAGCTTCCTCTCTTGCATCTCCCCTTACCGCATCAAAATTCTCATAAGAACAATATTCAAGCAGAGAGTTCTGCCCGAACATAAAATTATCCAGAACTGTGACTTTATGGCCTGCTTTTAAAAGTTCAGGAACCAGTATTGAGCCCAGATAACCAGCGCCGCCCGTGACTAAAATATTGTAACTCATTCACCTCTCCTCATATAGTCTTCAATGTTTCATGAAGATAATCTATCTTATCCCTTATATCATAAGGGTGATTACCGACAAAAAAGCCGTTATAGTGGGCGATATCGGCATTCACGGATTTTGTGGCAACATAGTCATAATATTTAATAACATCATGCCTTAGAATATTTCCCCCGGTTATTATCCTATGTTCTATATTTGCATCTCTGAGTTTTTGTAAAATCTTTTTACGATTAATATTTAATTCCGGGTTTATGATCATTGTGAAGGCAAACCATGAAGATTCTCCAACCTCTTTCTGAGTGATAAATCTTTCATCATCTCTAAATAAATTAACAAAATGTTCTGCATTTTTTCTTCTGATCCCGATAAATTCTTCTAATTTATTCAGCTGCACATTGCCGATAGCGCCCTGAATCTCGGTAGGCCTAAGATTATATCCCGGGAGAATAAATCTATATGCCTCAAAGAAATCATCATCCCTCTTTTCAAAGATCGGACTGTCCTTATCCTGATCCCGTGTCCAACCGTGATTTCTGAGAGACTTTAACAGATTATAGATTTCTCTATCATCTGTTAAAACGAGACCTCCTTCAATCGTTGAAATATGATGCGAAAAAAATGTACTGAATGTATTTACCAATCCAAACGTCCCTGTATATCTGCCATTAAATTTTGCGCCCAGCGATTCACAGTTATCCTCAAAAAGGATAATGTTATTTTCGCTGCACAGCTTTGTTATCTCATCAAATTGGCAAGGATTCCCCAAAATACTAACTGCAACTATCATTTTTGTATTTTTGGTTATAGCTTTTTTCAATTCCTTAACATCATAATTTAAGGTATGCAAATCAATGTCTACAAACTTAAGTTTCAGCCCATACTGATGAAGCGGATGGAATGTCGTCGCCCATGAGATGCACGGCACGATCACCTCGTCTCCTCTTTTAAGCGGATTTTCTTTTTTATAAAAAAGTGAAGCCACAGCAATAAGATTAGCCGAAGACCCGGAGTTTGCCATAACCGCATATTTCATCCCCAAACGCCGGGCAAAACGTTCCTCAAATTCTCTTACATTTTCCCCCATAGTATAATTGCCGCTGCCCAGCACCCCAATTACCGCCTGCCTCTCTTCGTCACCCAATGTTGAACTCACAAGTTCAAATCTCCCTACACGAGCCATCGGCATCTTCTTCTCCTTATTGCTTCCTGTAATAGTTGGGTTTATATACCATAATCTCGGAACCGCTGAAATCAAATTTAAAGGGCACATGCAGAAAATTGCTCAAGGCCTCTTTTACCCTTTTCTGATTTTCAGGCTCAACATAAAAAACAATAAAACCGCCCCCGCCTGCACCGCACAGTTTTCCTCCAACTGCGCCGCTTTTGATGGCAGTCTCATATATGTCATCAATATCCCTCGTCGTAATCTTACTGGATAATTTCCTTTTCAACTGCCAGGTCTCATTTAAAAGCCTTCCGAAATCAACAAAATCATCTTTTCCCGAGGCTATTATCTTATAGGCTTCATCCGTTAATTCCTTCATTTTAGACAGTTCATTCTTATTCCTGTGTGTGTTCTGAATCTGCTCCTGCGCTATAACAGAGGCATGTCTTGACACCCCTGTGAAAAAAAGCATAAATTTATTCTCAAAATTTCTCAGATGTTCTTCCTTCATTATAATCGGCTCTACGAGTATCTTACCGTTCTGCAGAAACTCAATTGTGTTTAATCCGCCGTATGCGGCCCATACCTGATCCTGCGATCCTACATTCTCTTTGATAAGGTTTTGCTCTATATGTATCGCTTCTTTATAAAGCTCCTCTTTTGTAATAACCTTGCCATCAAGCGCATATAATGTCTTCAGAAGCCCTACTGTAAAGGCAGAACTTGACCCCATACCGGAACGTGCAGGGATATCGGCATCATGATGAATTTCCAGTCCTTGCTGTACCTGCAGATATTTAAAGGTTTCTCTTACAGAAGGGTGTTGAATCTTGTCTATATTAGACTCCATCTCCACTTTTGAATATGCAATTCTAAACTTATGTTTGAAAAATGGAGGAAGCTCTCTGCACGTAATATAACAATACTTATCTATCGCCGCACCAAGAACCTTGCCGCCGTGTTCCATATACCATGAAGGATAATCTGTGCCGCCTCCGAAAAATGAGATTCTATGCGGCGTTCGTGAAATAATCATTTGCGCACTCCTTCCGAAATAGGGCCCAGTTCTTCCTGTGCTTTTTTATAGTCATCAGGAATTCCGATGTCTATAAAATAATCATCACTGATAAAGGCAAAAGGACGTATATTGCTTATTTTTTTATGCAAAAAGTCAACCTCAAATGAAAAGGCATCTTTATCCTGGTCAAAAAATCCTGATATTGTCTTTTTCATAGCATAAACTCCGCCATTTATATAACCGCAGCGCTTAAAAGTCTTCTCCTCAAAACCGACTACCCTGTTGTCTTTTATAATTACAGTCCCGTATCTGTCAAAATCATGCATAGGTTTTACAGCAATGGTTAATATAGAATCCTCCGCATGATGAAAGTCAATCATCTTTTTTAAATTAAGATTAAAAAATGTATCGCCGTTCAACACCATAAACTCCTCTCCCTCCGCGACCATCAATGCCTTTTTAAGGGCGCCTCCTGTCCCGAGAGGTTTATCCTCTATGACATACCTGATATCCATGTCTTTATATTGCGAACCAAAATAGTCTCTGATAATCTCATATCTGTATCCCACAGAAAGCAGAATCTTTCTTACATCATAAGCTGCCAGATAATCCAATAAATACCATATAAATGGCTTGCCATTTATATCTGCCATCGGCTTGGGAACATCTTTTACAAAACTCTTGAGTCTTGTGCCAGCCCCGCCTGCCAGAATTATTGCTTCCATGATAATATCTTAAACATCAGTTGAATATTTCGCTTACTATATTCGCAACCATCTTTGCAATTGCAGGGGCTGCTGTCAGCCCGGGAGATTCTATCCCAATTAAATTAATAAGTCCTTGCATTCCATTTTCCATCTCATCTTTTATAACAAAATCCCTTACTTTCTCATTCTGTCCCGACAGTTTTGGACGAACCCCTGCCATGTCAGGAACAAACGCATCTCTCTCAAGTCCCGGGATCATTTTTAAAGCTGCTTCGTAAAACTTCTCCCCTTTATTTTCATCTACTCTATAATCAATGTTTTCTATATATTCCGTATCAGGTCCGAAACGCAGGCGGCCGCTTAAATCCAGTGTTGCATGAACACCCAAGCCTATAAGCTCCTCATGCGGAACAGGATAAACAAGCATTTTAACAGGCGAAGGCTTGGCATAAGAAAAGTATGAACCCTTACAGTATTTAAGTTTGTAGCCGCTTTTTTGAATATCAATGCCTGCGAGTTTAGCAATGTAATCAGACGAAAGGCCTGCACAATTAATTGCTAATTTAGATTTAAACCGATAATCTTCCTGTTGGATACCGACAACGAACCCATTGTTTTCCTTACTTAATCTGTCAACCTCGCTATTAAAGGCAAATAAGACTCCATTACCCTGAGCCATATTGTAGAAATGCTTCATCAGCGAATGTGAGTCAATTATTCCTGTATTGGGAGAATAAAGGGCTGCAATCGCTGCGGTGTTCGGCTCTGTTACGTTAATGTCGTTCTCATCCAGGATTACTAATCCCTTTACATTATTCCTCTGTCCTTTATTATGCAGCTCCTCAAGAATTTTGAACTCTGACTGCTCTGTAGCTACAATTATTTTGCCTAATTTTTTATGAGGGATAGAATATTTATTACAGATATCATATAACTGTTCGGCGCCCTCTACGCATAACCGCGCCTTTAATGAGCCTTCAGGATAATATATGCCTGAATGTATGACTTCGCTGTTGCGGCTGCTCGTTTCCTGTCCAAACGTATTGTGTCTTTCAAGCACGACGATGTTGTCATATCTTGATGAAAGTTCTGCTGCAATTGCCAGCCCGACAACACCGGCGCCGATAATTGTGATTTTAACTTCTTCCATTGTCAATAAATTATTGTCCCAATTTACTCCTACTGGGATATATATAATAAAGCACCGCTAAAAAAGGTAAAATATACATTACAAAAATATTAAGCCATGGGAATCCACCATAAAAGAAATTTCTCGATTGACCGAGAATAAGTATATATAATATGACTACGCCAGTGTTATGACTGTTTTTTTTGAAAATATTATAAACAACTCTAATCAGAGCGCCAAAAAGAGCAAATCCGATTATCACACCGGGAATCCCAAAATCTGAATAAAATTGACCCAGCAAACCAACAGCATAGCCTGTTAAAAAAAAATCAGGATTAATATCATAGAGTGCGGATCTAGCACCATATATTAAAGGTTTTCCCTCCCACAATGCTCTTGGGATTAATAAAATAAATATTTCCTCAAATAATCTCTGTCCATAATAATAACTATTATGAGAAAAATGGGATATAATCATGCCTAAGCGCTCAAATGACTCAAAACTTTCCATATAAAATAAAATATGGGAAAGATACCAGGGGAAAGTGGCTTGAGGAACTCTGAGAGAAGTGAACATTATCATGATAAATATACCAATAGACAATAAAATAAAAAGTTCTTTAAATTTTACTTTCCTCCTCGTATAGTGCAAAAAAGCAAACAGAAAAAGAAAGATAAAGATCACTCCGTTTTTTGATGTTGTGATAATACCATTAGTAATTGTATATGCTATATAAAGCAATATAAATATATTTGCACTATGGATAATCGCTTTGTTTTTTGGGTTATCTCTTGGAAGCATAAAACATGTAAAAAAAATGTAACTGAAAAAAGATCCAAAAAATAAGAGAACTGTATTATACCCCCTAATGCTATCTTCTTTTCGTATAAGCTCACTGCCATAACTTTTAAACCAAATAATCTCCAGCAGGCTTACATTCATAAGATAGGATTTAATAATATCAATTACTATAAGAACAAAAAATGATATAAAAACATATGATACGATTCTTCTTATGGACGGTTTAGTGCCAAATGGAAGGCTAACATTGAGCCCTATTTTTTGTGCTAATTTATAGCCAAAACATAGTGAATATAAAGAAAATATTACAATCCAGACAGCATATTCAAAAGAAGACATATCCCAATACTTAGATTTAAGTATGCTTGCTTCTGGTATGAATAAAAAAGCAAAAATTTGTATCACAAAGAATGGAAAATATAAACAGAGAATAATATTTATAAAAGAAAAAAAATCGCCTTCACTCTCATTCCAAAAAATTGCAATAAATAATAATATTGACAAAATTAACACTACAGTATTAATAAGTATTCTTTCATGAATTGTTAACAGATTCATTATTGTCACCACAGAACTAATCAGCAAGAAAATAAAAACAAAGATAGACAAGATTAATATAGTAGATGACAGCCTATTCTTCATAGAATACACGTTTGATAACAATTCTACTTTCGACTTGGATGAACTCATGGTTATTTTGTTTTCAAATTAATTCTTTTCTGATAATTAGCCTTTGCATTCTCTATCTCTGAATTTGTAACATTAATGCCGGGTGGGATTTCAAAGGGTTGAGGGTATGGCAAAGCATCAGATTTGCGTTTATATAAAAAACCCCGTCCTCAGCATATACAAGCTCAAAAACATCAGGATGTTTTTCTATCCAATCATAATAAAATTGCCGATTATCTCTTTTACTGATACGCCCACTTCAGCTTCCTTCAATATCCCAATAATCTGTTCTCCTGAATACCTGCTATTCTTCATCCCTTGCCTCCTTGTTTAGAGTTTTTATTATGCCTGCTAATTACAAGTGGCACATTTTTCGGGAGCAGGTCCACTCCAATACAATTTACAAACTCCAAAACACAAGCCAAGCATAAACCATAAAGATGGAATAACAACAAAACTACTTGCTAATCTAAAAACTAACATTGCGATTAAAGTAGCGGAAAGAAACTTATTTATATCACCCATTTCAAAAGAACTTTTTATAATTTTTATTTGTTCCACAACTACAAGAGCTATAAGACACATTAAAGAAATTACGCCTATTATCCCGACATTAAAAAACTCTGTCAGGAACAAATTATGGGCGTCAAGCAGACTTTTATTGGCTTCGTCACCGTATATTAAAAAATCTTCCATAAATTTTTCAGTTTTTTCGCCAAGAGTTTCCTCAAAACTATCAGCCATTGCGGGCAATAATTTTTGTGAAAGCCCGGCTCCGTTACCAAACCAAAAGACTTCCATGGGATTAATGGAACTACTGAGGCTCACTATAACAGCCTTTGCTCTAATCATAAACGAATGTTTACCAATAGGGGATAATATATTCAGTCTATCTTTTATATCCGGCCTACCTTCTATTTCAGTTAAATTTGAATGATTAGCAGTATTGGGGAATTTGTTAATTAAAAAGCTTTTTATGTCAGTCTGATTACTGATAATAATTGTGGTTACTATAGATAAAATTAAAGTTTTTACTATAAAAAATCTGTGTTTTTTAAAAACGAAGCATAAATAAATTAAAAATAAAACTACAGAAACTATCATGGCTTTTGTGTATGTGAGTATTATAGCAGAGAACCATAATATCAACAAAAGCCACTTCACCCATGCCCAAGACTTTTTATCAAAAAAGTTGAGGACTACATAAAAAACAGGGCCCATGGAATACAACAGCAAATCTCCAAAATAAGGCGCATCTCCACCCAAATATATCAACCCTAAATTACCATCACTACTTCCTAATCGAGCGCCATGTTCGGTGAAAAAAGCATAATACACAAACCCCAATATACCGATAACTAACGACACTATACCCATTGTAATCAATAGAGATATGACTGTTTCTTTAGTTGCTATGCTCTCAGAAACAATAACCATCATAAGCAATAAACAAGAAATGATCACTGCTTGCTTTAATGATTCTTCCGGCATAGGAGAATTAAGGAGCGATGCAAATTGCGAAAGGCCATAAATAAAAGCAAAAGTGTAAAATAATTTCTCTTTCTCTTTTAAGCATCTTTTTCTTTCAAACTTAATGAATCTGAAAAACCAAGTAACGGCAAGTAACATAAAAGTTATCATTGTTATTTTTATCTCAAACCGGCTGACAGAAAACAAATCCCATTCGATTGCATGAAACGGCAATGAAATAGCGAATAATATAAGCGCTATCTTTATGAAATTATTTTGCTTTGATTTGCTAATTAATGTCATGTCAGCTTTATCTATCATCGTAGTTGCATTTTTTTCTAATTAGACTTTGCATTCTCAATCTCTGCATTTGTAACATCAATGCCGGGTGGGATTGCAAAGGGTTGAGGGTATGGCAAAGCATCAGATTTGCGCTTATACAAAAAAATGCCTTCCTCTGAAGTAACAAGTTCAAACACATCCGGACGTTTTTCTAACCAGTCATAATAGAACTGCGGAT
>ERZ1292630.3103-Hain-H41-02um-R3-3103-length-14881-cov-7_pt1 | contig 14881 bp, 10 predicted proteins | sample MGYA00564408_ERZ1292630 | MGnify/ENA primary metagenome ERZ1292630 (study PRJEB36523, sample SAMEA6512641) | groundwater metagenome | collected 2019-01-08 | study: AquaDiva: Metagenomics assemblies of 32 groundwater samples | reverse complement strand
GTCGGCGGAGGGGTTGCGACCAGTGCCTCGCGGCCGCCGGTGACCGCTACGCCCCCGACCAATTGTGACGACGCCTTCAGAATAGAAGGCGGCACCTGCTGCGTGCCCCCCCCCGCGGCCGCCACGATCGGCTCCGCTATTGGCGAATAGTTGTGAGGCGTAACGGCCCGTTCGTGAACGTTGTCGCCTTCGGCATTGACCATTCTGACGCTGCGTCGCCGCGGATACGGGGGTATCGGGCTTTCGAGGCCCACGAGGATCGAGTCGTCCAGGACCACACTACGCGCCATGCTGCTGGCGTTTGATCGGTAGGATCCGCCGTCGGAGAAGTCGTGGTTCATTTTTGAAAGATTCTCGAACAGGTCGCGCCCGTCCTTAGGTGGTGGACACGAATAAAAAGGGACGCGAGAAGTTGCTTGTTCAAAAGCGTCCGAGCGTTGCGCGAGAATGGGTGCAACCCACGTTGGCAATGCGTTGGGATATCATGCCTGAGGGACTCCCACACTGCCAAGGAGCGTGTGGCTTCCGCGTCTCTCTCGCGCCTACAAAAAAATATAATCGGTCGTCCGTTACGTTAAAAGGGTCGCCGTTACGAAGCGTGCAGTAACCGAGGGGGCGAATGGGTTGTTGCGAGGGATATAGGGAGGGGAAAGCGTGTGCAACGAACGGAGATGAAGGGCACTCCCCGCTGAGGGTGTGTGTGCTTCCCTCCCTCCAGTTGATGTTCCCCCCTTCCATCCGATCGTACGCGGCGAGAGGAAGAAGAGTCTCTAATTCGACTTCTTCGTGCCGACGGCATCCATCTTGGCGTAGAGAGCGTCCACCACCTTCTGCATTTCAGCTTGCATCGCGGCTGCCAAGGAGGCGCAGTCCAGATCCGCCTTCGCGTAGTCCACGTTGTACTTGTGGATCTCCACAAAAATGTCCGCGGGGAAGCCGCCAACCGGCGCGCTACCTGGCCACGTTTCCGCATTGCCGACGACGACCATGTAGTAGATGGGCATCTTGTTGTCAATCATCAACTTGAAGCTGCCATGGCGGAAGGGCTTCAGCTGGCGCGGTGTGACGTTCACCGCGCCCTCAGGAAACAGAGCAATCGGCTTCGCGTTGTCGACGTGTTGCTTGACGCGGGCCATGACGGCGGCCTGACGGTCGCGGTCGACGCTGAAGTCGTTGTCCGCCGACGAATTGAAGTACACGGGGAAGTGGCCGACGCGGTCGAAGACGCCGCCGAAGATGGGGATTTTTCGCAGCGACGCCTTCATGAGCGTCTTGCACCAGACGACGTACGACCAGGGTGACAAGGCCACGAAGAGCAGCGCGTCCATGAAGCTGGTATGGTTCAGCACCATCGCGGAGCCGAGAGGAATGTCGCTCCATTTTTGGTAACTCTCGTCGACGTGAATGCGAATGTGAGGGCTCAGACGAACGGCTAAGGCGAAAAAAACGCGGCAGTCGATGCCGACGAGCACCTGCGTCCACTTGCGCGGCACGCCGGCGTAACGCAGGAGGTCGATCACATACGCATTCACGCTGCAGATGAGGATGTTCACGACCACCGTGAGCACAAACCAGGCGCGCATGACAGCGACAGGAAGAAGTCGCAGGTAACAGAGTACCCACATGGCAGCGACGACACCAAGTGCCCAGCAGCTGCAGCTACAAAGCGAACAAGTCATGATAATGAAAGGGGGAGTGTCGGGGGGCTAAGGAGGAGGATTGAAGAGAGCCATGGAATCCCTCACTGAACACACAGTCGCGAGCTCCACCCGCGGCGCCGGGTGCTCGTCGCGCGGCATAACACGTCCTTTCGGTGAGAAACGGGTCACCTGGCACCATTCGACGTCACGCACGAAACCGTGCACCCCTTCCACCGGGGCCGCCAGTGATTTCCGTGGGATGTTTTGTGTGTGTGAAAAAAAAAGAGAATCTTCAGAAAGGGGAAGCGGCGAGAACCAAAAGAACGCACCGGGAGGGAGGGATTAAAATCCGCTGGAGATTGATTTGCAATGCGGGGAGGTCTGAAGAGCGACTGCCAGAATCCTGGACCGCGATGATGGCACGCGGGAGGGGGTTGACGCTGAGGGCGGCGGCGGGGGGGGTCGGAGGATAGTGGCTTGAAGCATTCTGCGAGACGGGAAAGGAAAAAGAATTGTTTACGTGCTGCAATGCGGCTCTGGGCGCGCGCTTGAAAAGAGAGAGGTAGAGATGAGCAGAGGCGGAGAGAAGGGGAGAATGGGTGCTGCACTGGGGCCAAAATATTGGGCCCAGTCAAACGATCGAAAGGCGGTCCCTTTCGTCTCTGAGTTTGCGACGACGCTGGGGTTTTCACAGGATGCCGGAACGAGTCACGCGCCCCACCACTTAATCCCCCCCACGAAGGGGATGGAGTTGTGGCGCGAAACCTTCGAACTCGTGGTGTTGTGCCGCCGAAATCGGGTGTGCCTTGTACGTTGCCGAGAGCGTTCTAGAACTGAGCCCAGAGTGACGCAATCGTGATCCGTAGCTGCAGCATGGTCACGATGGAGCACAACACGCAGACGAGGACCATGGTGCCATCGGTGGTCAGGCAAACGAGCGGCTGCGACGTGGCATACACATCCGAACCTTCTGTTCGGACCACACAGAAGGAAGACACGCCGACGCCCAAGGGACCAAGAATGGGGAGCGTTAACCCCTTATGCCAAATGGCGGACAGACGTCGCGCGAAGCATCTGCGCCGGCTCAACGGAAACCACACGACCGACGGCAGCATAACGAGGGCCCACAACGTCACCACTGATACGAGGGCCGGCTTGTACACGGTTTCGTGAAGGATCCGCATGCCGTCGGCGTCGACGATGGGATACGGGCTGAAAAGCTGACCCGGCTGCGCGACGAGCACCACGTCTTCGGCGTAGGTGCCGCGACGGGAAGTGAGATCTGCCAGCATCGCAGGATCATGCACGGAACCAAAAACTGGCACTTGAAAGGCGGTAGCTAACGTCAAGCCTTCCGGTGCGACGATCTCCGCAAGCGCGAGGCCCATCTCCACGTTGCTGGCGCACTCGACAGGATCTTGACCGCGTCGTGACGAAAGAATGGCGTCGCTGCTGCGCGGCCAAAATTCCCGAACGCCGAGGACGTCGGGATTCGCGGGTTGGATCACCGAGGCCGGCATCCCGTCCCAGAACGGCGTCAACGAGCTGATCGCAACGACCGTGATCGGAATGGTAACGTACACAAGCGGGGCACCGTTGGTGAGGTTCGCGGCGCCGCCAGGACGATAGGGGGGTGCCGGAAGGTAGGCGCGGTATCGTAGCGCGGTCCACCACGACGACTGGGCACAGTCCACTTCGATGAAGGTGCCCATGGGAAGTCGAACGGCTCGCACGGTGGTGCCTCCTGCCGCAGGGGACCGGATGCGGCGCGCTACCTCCGACGCCTCGAGCTCAACGAGCACCGCCGTGCGGCTCGCAAAATCGGACGCGGGCGACATGTCGGCGGCCGGTGAACGGATCACGAACGGCGGGGTGACCTCGGCGGGGCGCTTCGGTGTCCCGACTCGTCCCGCCCCCCAGGTTGCGCAGACGAGCCCATAATCGGCCATGGCGGGCCATCGCGAGCTGCATCGCGACTGATTGGAGAGGCAACGTGTCGCCAGGGGATCCGGATCCACCGGCAGAGGTAGCACGGGGGTGGTACGATTCACGAACGTGTCGGCCGCCATCGGACCCACGGTCATTTGCGGCACGCATTGGAACGACTGGCTGAGTAGCAGGCGAGGGGGCCGTTGCGGCTCGCCTTCAACCGGCTTGGCGCGCCGCACGACGCGACAGAGGCAAGGATGCCGCCAAGACTGCAGCCGCACGACGTGATAGGTGGCGGCAAAGGACAGTCGGCTGTGCGCCTCGGAGGCACTCAAGTCGCCCGTGCGGTACCGCGCCGGCGAATCGACGCAACGGCGTTCTTGTGACGGATTCGACTCACACGGCAGCGGCGTGATCCAGAAAGAGTCTTTCGCGACCATCAGCTTGCTGCCGTTGGCATTCACTGCTTCTGTGTTGCGCTGCGCAGTCGTTGGATCAAACATCGACACAGTCGCGGGGTCGCTCTTGTCCCACGCCGCTATGGGCCAGCCAGCGGACCCCGAAGCGGCCGTCATGTTTCGATGCTCGATGAACATCACCGATACAGAGAGAGCCGCGAACGGCAACTGTGCCGACTTCCTTGCGTCGCCGGAGCGAAGGGTCGATGTGCTGCCCCACAGCACGTCGGAAAGCGAGGAGCTAACAACCGCTGCATCCGACGTACCACTCAGGGCCCTCGTCGGCACCTCCGCGGTGGCCGACGCGTTGAAAACGATGGCGGAAGGCAGGACGAGTTGGTCACTATCGCTTGGACGGACAGCCACGAACTCTTCGCCATCACGGACTATGGTTCGCAAGACGGCCGCGATCGTTTCCGACGCCAGCGCCTCTGACACAGTGACAGCGTCGCGCAAGTCAAAAACGGGCGCGGCGTCGTAGGCGAGCTGCCGGCTGCCCTCAAAGTGGCCCATGAGCATCATCGCAAGCGTCCCGAAGACAACGGCCGACGAGCCGACTGCGACTTGTGGCAGGACGAGCAGCGATCGAGACTTGGATCGGCGAGCGTTGCACAAAAACATCGTCGTCGCGAGAAGACAGGGGGCCACCAGGAACAATGGAAAGAACACCAGAATCGCGGTGTACGAGTAAACCGCCTGCGACCCGGCGCCGAGCGCGATGGCCACGCAACTGAGCCAGCCAAATGTGCCCAGCAGGCACGACGCGAGGCCGCGCAGCGTCGACCGCCGTCGTTGGGACGGCAGACTGTCTTCCACCTTGATCGTGACGGAGGCGACGTATGCCCTCAGCGATGCCATGTCACGAGGATGGTGAGCGCAGAGACCCTGTGAACATAACACGGCGCGATCGGCCGCACTAGGACTTGCGGGGGGCACTGGGTGGTGAGATGGATGCGTGTCCGAGCACTCCGACACGGGGGTTAGCCCGTCCTCCGTCGGCGTGTTCCATCCTTGCTCGGACGGTGGGGTGCCTCCACACCGCCGTAGGGTCTCATGGTAGGCCGTCCATTGCAACAAACGATAGGACGGCAGCCGGCTCCGCCAGCCAGGAAGTCGGTCGACGGCCGCTTGGAACGTCCGGCTGACGAGCCGTAGATGGAGGAGCGTCTCTGGCTCCTGGTCGACGAGCAAGAGCACAAGGCAGAGCACGGGGGGCGAGCGTAGCGGCATCCAACCCGAGCTGGCCTCCGCCCAGTCCCCGACGTCCATGCGGCCAAGGTACAGAGTCAGCTCCGCGTCGTCCTCCGCATTGCTCTGCGGCATGCTGAGCGAGGCGTGGTCGATCGTCACCGGCTGCCCTTCGTGGCGACGGTCATCGTCGTCCACCGGTTCGTGGTCCGCCACGGTGTGGATGACGCCACCGCCACGCATCGTACAATGATCGTCCGGGCGGAGGACGACGCCTCTGTGCTGCGGAGCGAGAAGAGAGAGGGAGAGGTGGGAGCAAGTCTCGATCGCATGATAGACCCTTCGCGAGGGAGAGGGCGCCCTCCTGACAAAATCCGGAGGCGCCGGTGCGGTGTCTTCTACTCAGACCGGTGGTTGGGTAGCGGGTCGGGGGGCCGACTCCGCTGCTGACGTGCCGTCGGCGTACTGGGTGGGGTACACTCTGCGTAACGTGTTGCCACACAGGCTCCTCATGTGGTCCGTTAATGTCGCCAGGATCGAGCCCTGCGTCTGAGGGCTGCTTTTGACGCGGCCACGCGCCTCCACCATCATCGGCTCTGTCACGGCCCCCAGTGTCGTGTCGAATACCGTCGAGGGCGCGTTCGCAACGACGTCCCCATAGCGGTTCGTCTCCACCATCACCCGGATGGCCTCTCGAATTTGCTGCGGCGTCGCGTTGCGCAAGACGTCTTGCACATCGGCGTCGGTGACTTTGCCCAAGTCGGAAGTCGTAACCCTTCGGCAAAGGTGATCCACTTTAGCCGGCGTCGCCGACGGATGCTGCCAAAAGCTGGCCGGTGGCGGCGTCGGCGGCGTCGAAACGGCGTGGTTCATAAGTGGGGGCGGGGCTTAAATGAGCAATCTAATAGAACTCGGCTACTGGAGGAGGAGGAGGGGGGAGACACCACCTCACCGAACATGGTGTGTTGGGGGAGCGCTGCCGTCGCTCGGGGGAAAGGGGTTCGGGCAGGGGGGCGAGGGGTGCCAAGATACGACGCCGTCCACGTCACTCGTCATCCTGATCAGCGGGGCGGGCGGGATGCTCCGCCGCTGTCGCTGAGGGCTCCGTGGCCGCCGGCGGCGCAGCCGGCTCCGCCCGCGGTTGGTTGAATGCCTCCTCGTCAGAGTCCTCGTTCGCGATGAGCCGCCGAATCGCCTCCCGTCGTCGCCCGGCGGCGTCCACGGCAACCGGATCGGCTTCGCCCCGGCGATGAAAAGCGTGCCGCAGCGTCAGGTCGCGAAGGTTGTTCCACGGAAGGAGGGTGTCGAGGAAGAGCCTCAGCGGGTGACGGTCGCGTCCCAGCTGGACCTCCTCCGCCTCCAGCATATCGCCGTAGATGGTCATGCGTTCCGCCAGAGATAGATCCGCCGGAAGCGGCCCGAACAGAGCTTCGAACCGTTGAAGAGCACGCTGCCGGTCTCTTGCGACTTCCCCGTGAGCCTCATCGCCGTCGACATCTGGCGCTGCCATGCCCGCCTCCCCTCCAAATTCGTCGACTTCCTGCGGTCCCTCGAGCAATTCACGCGGGATTGCCCGTCCCCCGCCGCTGAGGTCACCGAGGATGTCGGCCTTCCGAAATCGGCCATAGCGGTCGATCGTGCGGTTCTCCAGGAGGCCAGTTCGACGCCGTCGAGCGTCGGCCAACTGACTTGGATCGGCCGCGGCGGCTGCCGCGATAGCTTGCTTCAAAAAGGCCGCAACGCGCTGCGGCTTCCACAGGTCGACGGAGCGAGCGATGAAAATGGCCGATAAGTTATCAAACGCGACGGCACTCCGGCAGCCGAGCAGCATGGCGCGCACGGCGGGGTCATTTGACTCGCCCGATCCGATGGCTTGCTCCAGATTGAGCGTGACGTCGGGAAACACGCGGACGGTGTCCACCAACAAGGCCAGCGCCGCGTCGTGATCATCGGCCGGTGAGGGCGGTGATGCGACCTTGCCTTTCTTGCTCCTAGCGAATGCGACGGATGGCATCGCACTGCCCGATTTGGCAGCGTCTTCGGCGAGACGGTGGGCCGCCAGTGCCGCCCCGAAGCTGAGCGATGGGAGGGCGAGAAGCGGTGACGACGACGCTACAAGGTCGCCGTGAACGTCGGAGAGCCATCTCCACTCGGACGACCGCAGCGCCGTGTACTCGAGGAGCAGCATCACGCCCATGGGGTCCGTTGGGTCGAGCGAGTACAGCAGCTTGGCGAGTTCGTGCGCCGTGCACGCGCAACCCTTACCGAGGGCGCTGTGCACACCACGGAATAAGATGACGTGGATCAACCGATTGCCCTCTGCGTTGACCCCCGTGCGGGCGGCGTCGCCTGCCCACGGCGCGGGACCTCGGAAGTCCTCGTACGGCAAGCGGCGCTCCTTGCACGTTCCGGCGACTGGAAAGCCGGCCAGGACGACTCCTGCGGTGTACAGCGCCATGTCAAGCATCTGCTGCGCCTCTGGGATGTCACCGGTGGTCACAAAGGCCTCCTGGAGCCTCAACAGCGTCGCCAGATGATAGGGCCGCCGAAGCCACAACGCCCAGAGGTCGCGAACGCCCGTTTCCAGTCGAGCGCTCAGCGCGTTGAGCGCCGCCGTGCCAGCCTGGTACTCTGCCGTCGCGACATCAACGACGAATAGTTTGTTGCCCTCCCCCCCTGGCGACGCCACGTTGACGAGCTTGACGCCGAGTCCATCGAAGGGCGGCCACTTGTTGGGATTGGCGCAGCCTAGAAAGCTTTCCCGATACTTTGGCGCGCCGCCCGCGAGGGGCTTCAGCGACTCCACGCTTGCCGCGCCGAAGCATCGAATGCGCTCGCTGCGGGGATCGTACACCCGTGCCCCGCCCAAGTGGGAGGCAGGGCGGAGAAGCTGCAAGAACGACGAACCCTCCGGTGAGTCCCCCGGTTCGCTGCCCCCCGTGCTAGCGACGGCGTCCGAGTTGTTGACGGCGGTGCCTCTGTGGTGGCCGCTCGCCCCTGACTGGTTAGCGTTCTCCGTCGCACGCCGAAGGTCCGTCAATATTTTGTCGAATTCACCATCATCGTCCTCGTCACGGTCCTCTTTACTGTTCTTAGCGTGTCGGGCGGCGCGTGACACTGCAGATGGCTTCCCTGGCTTGTTCGTCTTCGCATTGGCGTGTGCTTTTTTGGGCGACTTCGGCCGGCACGCTTCCGGTCGTTGGGCCTTCGAGACGACGGATTCCAGCGCCCCCTCGTCGGTCCGAGGATCCACGTGGCACGTCGTTGTGGGCCGCTCATCGACTTGCGGCGCGGGCCGCTCATCGACTTGCGCCGGTGGTGCCGGCGTCTTCTTCTTCGCCGAGCGACGGGCTCGAAGCGAGGATTCCGCCTGCGCAGGAGGAAACACTGTCGCATTCTCGTCGGATGAACTTCCTGACTCCTCGTAAGCCGCGGCGGCGGTGGTGGCTCTTCGCGAGGCGGATGGCAGCAGGGAGGAGAGGGCCGCCAGCCTCTTCACTTGCCGCGCTGACATGACGACTGGAACACCCGCCCCTTTGTGGTTGCCGTTTACTTTGGTGTAGTGATCGGCGGCTGAAATGAGGGAGGATCAGCCCATTTTTAAAAAACTGCCGCCGTCGTCGACTTGGCGAAAGATTGAGGCTCACGGGTATTGGGGGGATGAGACTGCGGATGGCACACTAAAGCGGTATCACATGCCCGCCGGTTTTCGGCGGTGTGCAGGCTGCACCGGAACGGTACGCAGTTTTCTCAGAGGTGGCAGAAAGTCAATCTGCAGCGTCTCCTCGAACCACGTGCGAGCCGCGGCCTCCATGTCGCCTCGAGCTCTGCTCTCTCGCGTCATCAGCGTTTTCCTTTCCACTTCCGCTTGCGTCTGCCGGTAGATCCACTGTTGCTTCAGCGCTTGAATGGCCTCCAGCTCGGCGGCCACGGAGTCGAGGAGAACGTCGTTGACCTGCAGCGCGTCTCGGAGCTGGCGCCGCTGAATGTCTAGTCTCGTGACCTTTTCGTTGCGCAGGGTCGCTTTGATGATACCCCCAAGCGGCCCTGAATGGTCACCCATTTGTTGAAAATGGAAGCACCTTTGTGGGAAGGAAGGACAATCGAGGGTAGGGACCGTTCGACGGTGGATGCTCCTGTCTTGGCGTCGAGTCGAGGGGAAGGCCACGCCTGGAGGACGAACCATTGCCCTCCTTGTTGCGGGAGATGGCACTCGAGAGGGAGAGGGAGAGAGCCGAAACGTACAAAATGATAAGTGAAAGGAGCGTAGAAGGGGAGTCTCCGTCACCATTGGCAACCAATCCCTGCGGCGAATCTGAGCTCAGCTCGCGACTCTCGGACTACGATGAGCGGCTGGCCTGTTGCTTCAATTTCAGCCTTTCCAGAGCGGTCAGTTTCTTTTCTGGTTCCGCGGCGGGTCGGACGCCAACGGACGAAGAGCCGAAGCCAAAGTCGTCGCCACTGGTCACTGCGGGAGGCGGTAGAGCGGCCTCCATCTCTTCCGGGGGCAGAGGCGGCGGCGGCCCTTTGGCTCCAGCCCCTGCCTCCATGAAGGCCACAAGGGACGTAACCTTTTCCGGTGCCGTGGGTGGCAGCTGGAATTTTTCTTGCTGCGCGCGGCGCGCATTTTGTTCACGCTGCTCGCGATTCTGTCGGTCGGCTTCGTCCATTTGGCGCCGCACATCGAGCATCTGTCTTGAATAGCTGCTTGTGACCGCCGTGCTGTACAACCACGCGTCCGTCACATCACCGTAATTCGCCCTCGACAGCTGCGCTTGTGCCTCGAGCCGATCTTTGTGGCAGAGCCAGTCCTGTTCCACGCTGTACACCATCGCCGCGTTCTTGAGCTGCCCAGCGCTACCTGGTCGCCCGGCGGTCGCCCAATGTGCGTCGTTCGACGGCACGGTCGCCTTCTGACTTCGCTTCATGGCTGTGCGGAAGCTGCGGGACCGGCGCTCTTCCTCGGCCAACACCGTCTGCGTCATCCCAAGCAGCGCCGAGGGCGGCTGCATCGCAGCGGCGCGCATGTCGGCGGGTCCAGTGAAAGACTGGGTGCTGTAGAGCGTCGCCGGGGCCACGGTGGATCGTGAGCGGCCCGCCGGCGGCGAAGCCGTTCGCGACGTCGAGCGGTCGTTCGCATGGTGAGTCGGAGCGCACAGGAACTTCGGCTCGTACCAAGCAAACACATCGCTCCGATCCCACGGCGTCGACCCCCCAGAGAACGGTGCCTGCTGCGGTCGCGCCGAGGCGGCGCCGTAGATTGATGTGCCACTTCGGTTGGCGCTGCTGCCCATGGGGGACTGCCGTGGGTCGCTGGTGGCGGCCGCGACCGCGGCTTCGGCGGCGGTGGCCCTCGAGACCAACGCTTGGTTCTGTTGCACTCGGCGCGAGTCCGCTCGACGCCGCTGCACCTCCGCTTCGAGGTTCCGGAGATGCTGCTCGACGATGAGTTGAATTTCATGGCGGAAGCCGCCGGCGGCCGCCCAGTCCAGCGACGTGCGGCCTTGGCACACGTGGTGCGGATCCGCGCCGGCGCTGAGCAGATGCTTCACGCACTGGCTGTTGCCCCGAAACGACGCCACCGCAAGGGGCGACACACCATTCGCGTTCATGGCATCGACGACCGCCCCACTCTTGAGCAGCGCGTGGACCACATCGGGGTAGTTTTGCTGTGACGCAATGAACAACGGAGACGTGCCGGACGATTTGGTCGAATTGGGATTCGCGCCGTGCGCTAGCAGCTCGTCGACCACGGCAGCGTGGCCATTCTGTGCGGCGATGAACAGCGGCGTGACGTCCCCTGGGACTCGCTTGGAGTTCGGGTTCGCGCGATACGACAAGAGCAGCCGCACGGTGTCCAGACACCCGCCTTCGCATGCCAACCACAGACCCGTGGTTCCGTCTTCCTGCGCGGCGTCGATGGGGAAGCCGGCCTTCAGCATCTGTTCGACAAGGTCGGTGGTGCCCCGCCGGCATAGCTGCCGGAACGCATGCCCTTCGTGCACATAGGCCTGCTGTGACGACATGGGAATTAGATCGCTGTTTCGCCGACGTCAACTTTGCGCAGGAAAAAGCATCAGAGAAGCCTCGAGTGCGAAACTTGTTGCGGGAGAAGGGAAGCAAGGGAACCACTGCTACCGCCCACCACGGTGGGAGGGGGGCGGCTGCCTCCTGGTCTCCTCCGCGGCGTCTGGATCCACGATGGTCTCCGCGGCCGCCCTGAGCTCCTCGTATCGCTCGAGGACTTGCTGTCGCTCCGCGTACCAAGCGTCGATGCTGGCGTGAAAGAACACCTCGGTGAGCTGAACGGCGGCCGCACAGTCGGCAAGCGTGGCGGGTGGCGCCAGCATGTCGTCAGCGGACGACGACGCCGGTGGACGTCTCTCCTCCTCGTGGGCAGTCAGGCAGTGGTGCAGCCGGTGGGCCTCTTCCCAGAGTGCCGCCATGGGCGCATCCTCGCCCCGGACCACCGTCTGGGTCCCTGTTGCGGTGGGGGCTCCGGTCGCGTCCGCCTCACGAGTGCCGATAAACGTCGGCATCGACGACGCAGCTTGACTGGCGATCCCGTTCCGCGTCGGTGGCGGCTTGCGGCGACCATCCCCTGTCACGACGTCAAGCGCCTCGATACGAAACGGAGGCCGCACGCCCAGCGTGTCCCAGAATTTCAAGATTGACTTTGACATGGTTTTGGCGATGAGAGAGTGCTCAAGCGGCGGCGGTTCAACGTCTGCCGCCGTCTCAACAGCGTTAGAGGTCGTCAGAGCCGCGTTCGCCTCCTTGTTGTTGAAAGTCATGTCGTCCTTACGAATCGGGGCTGCCTTCGGAGGGACCGTCTCAAGGACACCCTGCTCGCCACGCAGCACCAGCGCGACGAGCCGTTCGCTGCCCGTGACAGTCGCGCCCAGCAGCGCGAGCGCATCAACGAGCGCCCCGCGCAACGTCCTCTCGGAGAGAACCAACGCCCGAACGCGAAGCAGCAGCGAGGCCGTTTCCTCCACTGGCGCCGCATGGCTTTGGGGCTCGGCGGCATAGGGGCACCGACCGTGTGTCGCCGGGGCGGCTCCCACGATGTCGTCAAACGGGTGGCGGTCGGCGTCCAGAAGACTGCGCAACTCACCGAGGAACGCAGTGAGCACAGTGCCAAGCGGACTGGCCGAGGCACCGGAAGCCATCGGCGGACGAAATTCACTATCGCTTTTTTTGCCCGCCGCTTCAAGAATGGGGAAGTGTGGCCAACGGTCTCGCGCGCCCTTCGGCCGTCACATTGGAGGGGAAATGACAGTGTAAGGATGACGACCAAAACTTGACGGGGACTACACTTCCACGATGCGCGTGACAGGCGAAGATGGCGTATCTTGCTGCGGTGCGATTTTTGCGTCACCGGTGCGGACCTTGAGGGCAGATGAATGGTCATTTCGCAGACCTCTGCTTCCTGCTTGCGCCGATTGTGCCGTCGGCGGTGCGACTCGAGACCGAATCGGCAGCCCTCCTTCCGACAAGGGGTGCGCGGTGCCGTTCGCGGCTGATCGCCTTACCGTAGCGGCGACACTCGCCCTGGGTGTTGTTGAGCCGCTTGCACTGGGTGCGGGTGGTCGCGGGGCATCCGGAGCTGCGGCAATGGAGGGCTCCTCGTCCGCGGTACGTGACGGGGGATGCGACACCGTTCCCGTGAGCCGCTGGCCGAACCGCGATAGGGCGTCCCTTGCGCGACTTGCTGGTGGACGCTGCAGGCACACACCTTCTATCGCGGCCAGCGCGGCGCCGGTGCTCAGCTGAAGTGACGTGACCGGCGCGGAGAGTGCGGCCACCGCCGCTCTCAAGGCGTCGGGTCCTTCAGCGCCGCTTGCGGCCAGGGCGGCGGCTCGAGACGAGACGTCGAGAAGGGCGGCTTCCTCGGTGCGACGCATCGCTGCGAGAAGAAACTCCTTCCGCGCGCGTGCACTCTCTTCAAGGTCACGAAATTGTTGTCGAATGGCCAGCTGCAGCTGGCGGCTGTGAGCGGCGATCTTTTCTCGGGCACCCGCCTCCAACTCGTTGGGAGACAGCCGCAGGCCAGCGTCTTGCGCCGGCGCGGGATCCGCCGCCGGTGTTGGATCGGGCCTGGGCACGGCATTCCCCTCCAAGTCGCCACCCCCGCATGTTGCTGCCGCTTCCCAACTCAACGAGACGAGGTGCGTCGGGAGAATGGCATCATCGGCGAATACCACGAGCTGATGGCCGTTGTCGCGGATACCAGCGAGCGATCCCCTTCCCGCCACGAGGTCGCCGGCGACGTCGCAACGCGGCGCCTGGATCGTCATCGAGTCGAAGCGCTGATCGATCAGGAACTGCCGGAGCTGCACCGGTGAGCCGCCGAGGACCGCGGCGTCTCGGGCGAGGCCTGGACGCGGCATCCACGTGGACCCCGGCGCGACGTCACAGAGCACGAGGTGCAAGTGGTTTGCTGCCGGATGCCTAGCGCCGCCTGCAACAGTCGTCGATGACGCGTTCCCACCGTACGCTTCGCTCTTCGGCAGAAGCGACTCGTCAGCTTCGCTGTACAGATTCGGGAAATAGAACGCGTCACCGCAGGGCGCGGGGGCGCCCCCAATCGTGCGCGTCATGTCGCCGCGCCAGAAACGCCCCGCCTGGCGCATGACGACGCGACGGGACAGCGCCTCGCGGCCGTCGGCGCCGCCATCGATCAGAAACTTGGACACGACGGGGAACTGCCGGCCAAATAAATGCTGTCGGCGGGCGGCGAACGCGTCGCGCGTGGCCGGGGCATGCAACAGCTCTTGCACCCCTAGCACAGTCCATCCAGGCACGGTCGGTTCGCCCGAACCGTTCGTAAATCGCAGAGCGTGGCGGGCAACACGCACGAAATCAGGGTGAAACGCATCGAGGCCGCGCAAGCCCACCGCTACAGTCGCCGGCGGTTGCGCCGGTGGCGGGCTGGGGGTAGGCTCGCCGGCTGCGGCGGAGCCTGCGGCAGGAGTTGGCTTGACGGGCAAGGCCAGGTCGCTGGTCCGTCGGGTGAGTGTGGGTCGAGGAAGCCGATTGGATTGCTGAGTGGAGGGACGGCATTGCGGCTTCGTTCCATCGTTCGCTTCTTGCAGAGTGAACTTCGTCCACGACTCGGGAAGCAATCGAGACCGGTCGTCGAAAGAAAAAGGCCGCAGCATATTCGTTGCAAGGAAGCAGCGCAAACGGTCGTCAGCGCAAAGAGACAGACAAAATACCCCTTTTCTGGAGGGAGAGCCTGCGGAGAGGGAAGGCGGTGGGAAAAAGTCGCATTGCGCTGCAGACGCTGCAATGCGAAAGGTGCCCGAATCGCGTGTTCTCGTCATGTCGCCTCCGACAACAGACAGTCACACGTTGCTTCCACTCTCCATCAATATTAACACGTCCCAATCCGATGCGGCTGTTCCACTTCCTTTCCTGCGGTGGCCGTAGCGCCACGAGAATGAATAGAAACACATCGGAAGAAGTCGGTGTGTGCTTTTACGTTCGGCCACCATCTCTGTCTCTCTCTCTCTCTCTCTCTCTCTCTCTGGCACACTCTCTCGGTTGCCGCATAACAAAACACTCAGATTACTTGATTCCGCGTGTTGTGCTTGCGGTGTGTTGGGTGCGATCAGTGGTTGACTGAGCCATAGCCGCCATGGCCGTGGCCCGACGCGGAAG
>ERZ1292630.3102-Hain-H41-02um-R3-3102-length-14884-cov-8_pt1 | contig 14884 bp, 6 predicted proteins | sample MGYA00564408_ERZ1292630 | MGnify/ENA primary metagenome ERZ1292630 (study PRJEB36523, sample SAMEA6512641) | groundwater metagenome | collected 2019-01-08 | study: AquaDiva: Metagenomics assemblies of 32 groundwater samples | reverse complement strand
CGGCGCGTGACTCTCGCACAGCTGTCGGCGCGCGGGAGCGATCGGTCTGCGCTCCCGGGCTTCTTCGTACCGGCTCGAACCGGTGAGGAGAATGGCGAGGAGAGGTTCTCGGGGCCGCGGGCCGCGTTTGATCATAATACGGATGGGGATTGTGAGTAAACCGGGGCCCACCGTTGTGTCCGGGGGGTCCAACTGTGAGTAAACTGTTTTTTTCAGGGTGGCAGCGGAAACGGCACAGAACGAACAAGGATTGAAAATAGCGTTGCCTCTACCGCGAAACATTCCATCGCGGTTGTCCCCCGCCTTCATTCACCGCCGCCGTCGCACGGGGGGTTGTCACAAGGGGCGCTACAGTCCAGAAAACTTGGTCACATACGGCTTGCAGAAAGCGGCAGGGTAAATTACCCACCGCTGCTCCTTGCTCGCCGCAGCCGCTATGTTGCTTGCTAGGTGCGTGCCGCCTGACCCGGCAATTAGCGCGTCGAGGTCATGACTTCCAGACAAAGCCCACGTCGCCGCATCGTCGTAGCCGCCGATAAGGGTGTTCACGTTCAGCAGGGCGCCGCTGGTCGCACCTGCAAGGCTTGGATTGCGGGTGAGCGTGAAATATGGCAGTTGAACCTTGTCGCCCGTCAGCTCGTCGGGCCGCGGAGCTTGCGTCCAAACGTTGCGTTGCGACTCGAGGCAGGGCAACATCTTATTGACGTAGTCATTCAGCCATTCTGGGTCTTTTGACAGCGCGTCGCGAACGTGCTTTCGGTGGGCGGCGCTCTCGTAGGACCACATGTGAAAGACCTGATTGAGACCACCCAGTTCCATGGTCCAGAAGCCGAGCAACGGAGAGTGTTTGACGCGAAGCCCGAAGTGCTTACCAGTGAGAGCCACGTAATCTTGCATGTGCGAGGGTTTGATCGTGTACCAACGCAGTTCGACGAATCGATGAATGGACCCCATTATTTTCAGCTCGTTCGTTTCTCTCTAAAAAAATTGAAGAAGACGAAAACAACAATTTCCGATCCATTTAGGTTTTGTTCAGCCCCGGGGGTTGGGTACTTTCACCGTCTTGCGTCAACGCATGGTCGAACGGAGAGAAAAAGAGAACAATGAATTAATAGATAGTTCTCCTTCTACGGAGGAGAAGGAAGGAAAAAAGAAATGAACTGCTGACGTCCCCCTTGTGATTAGATCCACAGGGTCAGGGGCTTGTACGAACGCTGCAGAGCGGCGTCCAGCCGGCGCGTCATCCCGTCGCTGATCCGCTTTTCGGATTCCACCGTCGCTAGCGGCGCCCAAAGTACAACGGTCGGTAGGAACGGTGCCTCCGTCTCCGCCTTCTGATCAGCGGAAGGGACCGCACCGGCGATCAACAGCCGCATATCGTGTCGCCGGCAAATGGCTTCGCGAAGGCATTCGGCAATGCGATCGGCTTCCTCCTCCGCGATGGACGACCGCGAGGAGGAGGTCCCTTCGGCGCCCGTCACCAGCGCGACGAGTGACGACGGAACGGCGGCCGCCGACGACATCCGACCGTTCCACCAATAGGAGCCCCTCACCGACAGCTGCTTCAACCGCGGTAGCCGCAACAAAAGCGAGAAGAGACCTTGCAGGAGTCCGACGCGAGCGGCGGCATCGGCCACTAGCGCGGCACCCTTCTTGTCGCGCCCCATGACGACCGACCGGTTCAAGTTGAGGAACTGCAGGGACGACGTCGTCGTGGCCACCGCCGCGCCAAAGACGGGGAGTAAGAAACATTCCAGCGCGGCGGCTGACAGGCAGCACGCACGCAGCGCGAGGGATTTTAAGTGACCACCAACGGTAAGGTCGCCGAGTCGGGTGAAGAGTCGTCGCACGATGGTCGCATCCTCGTCGCTTTCCCCCCCTCCGTTATTAAAGGACATCCGAGAGCACTCAACGACCTCCAGTTTGTGAGCCCCGCCGAGCCAAGCCAACAGCTCCTTGCAGGTACGGTAGGGTGATGACTCTCGGGGGTTCATCGTAGTACCACCGCTGCTGCTGCTCGTTGTGGCCGACGAGTCGGAAATGTTCACGGCAAGATGGCGAAGTTCCGGAAACTGGAAGGCCAGGACGGTTTCCGACGTCGCGGCAACCGACGTCGCCCTCGGATGCGGCCCCGAGAGCGAAAGGGACACCAACGCGGTGGCCAATTGCTCGCAAGGACACACGCGAAGCGCCGCCAGTGCCGCGGCGACATCTTGGATCCCGGAAAGCGTGACGTCCAGCAGCCTCCGGTGGCAATCGTGGGCAGCGACCGCTTCCAAGAAATGGGGCACGTCGTTCATCTGAGGTTGATCCGCGGTGTTCAACAGAATGCGTAGCGACGACGACGACGATGGGGAACTCTTCGCCTTTGCCCCCCTTCTCGTCGCCATGTCTCCCTGCGTCCATCCACTGAGGTCGACGCGCAGCACCTCGAGGCAAGGACAATGGGCTACGCCGTCGAAGAGAATGAGTCCCAGGGACGTCGGCGATAGCCCAGCTCCTCCCAAGTCGAGCTCGCGAAGCCGGCAATGAGCATGGGCGAGTGACTCGGCGAGTGAACGCCAAAAGTAAAACGATCCTCCAGTCGTTTTAGGACCGTCCGCAACCCCCCGATCCTCCCCGGCACCGACGCTCTCCGAATCGCCGTCGGAATCCATTAATCCTGGGCACCCGCCGAGGCGCAGGCAGTGCAGCGCACCACCCTGCTGCGTCAACCAGGGTTGCAGCACAAGACGCGCATCCGGGGTAATCATTGTGTGCGAGACGTTGACCGACGTGAGCGCCGACGGTGGCTGATGATTCACGTGGTCAAAGTGATTCTTGAAGGCAAACATCAATTTGTCGTTCACATTCTGGTTATGCGACACATCGATGTCAATGACGTAGTCTTCCTCGCAGTAAGCGACACGTTCGACAAGTTCCTCCAGCTCCATCGCATCGGTACCGTCGGCTCCGTCGCCATCGCCCTGACTGCCGCTCCAGCGGAGCGTCATGCGCCTCGGCGGTGGTCGCGAAACGGCGCTTGGCTCGTCAGGCGATAATTCTATTTTCGCAGCCATCCGTTTTCTCGTGTCGCCCTGTTGCAGCTTATGATCTTTTGTTGGCTATTGGAAGGAAGGGGGGGTGTTCAACACAAAAAACATCGCGGGGTTGCTTCTTTCGATTTGGATTTAGTGGCAGTTTCACATGGAAAAGACAATTGATCGTCTGTCACAAAGCGGGGCACGTACACACACACGACACGACACGACACACATCCACCCCCACATTCACGCGACGCTGCTTTCGATCAATGATCAGACGATGTTTTCCTCGGCGTCCTCCATGTGGGCCTTGGAGTACTGCCTGCGCCACTGGACGATTTGCTGCGCCTGTTCGTGCAGGCCGGCCTTCATGAATAAGCCACTCAACGTCAGTGCCGTGGAGGCATCCGGGACTAAGTTGCGGTCACGGAAGTGATGCAGCGTCTCGACGCAGCGGTCGAACTGCCCACCGCGCGCGTATCCCTTGGCGATCGCATTGAGGCCAGCATATCCCACGTCTTCCTGCCGGCTTTCCATCAACCGCACGAGCTGGTCAACCTTTTCCATCGCACCTGCCCGGCAGTAATAGGGGATGAGATTGTTTCGCTCGGTGGTGGTGAGCGCCGCCAGTGCCGCGAGCAGGCCGGTGGAGGCCTCGAGGGGTGCCCCTTGCGCCACGGTTGCCGCCGCCGGATCTACCGCCGCGGGGTCCGAATTGGGTTCCAGAGGCGATGCGTTTGCCTTGCTATCAGGTACACTGCGTTCTCCCTTTTTGCTGCTTGGCTGCCCGGCGGTGACAACAACACAGAGCTGCCGAATCCAAAATTCCATGCCGCTGACGTCGTTGCAGCGGCAGAGTGCGTCGATGAAGGTCCACGCCACCTTTTTCGTCAGAATCGTTGAGAAAAACGTGGGGGCGGTTGGAAGCGCAGTGGGCTCTTCGCTGTGCCGCTGCTGTGCGATATCGAAGGCCTTTTCCTCGGCCGCCGCGGCCGAGAGGACCTCTTCGGCTAGCCGCTGCACCTCGCCCATGTGGCGGACGCGGCCGAAGCTCGACACCAGCACGCAGTACCCCAGCTCTTCCATGGCGACGCCCTTGTCCTTTCTGCGCTGCAGGACATCCATCATTTGCTCGAAGCGCCGCGCGCGGCCATAACCGTCCATGAGAATGTTGAAAGTGACGGCGTTTTCTTCAAATCCGGCTGCGGTGAGTTCCTCGTGGGTGCGTTCCATCCGCGGAATGTCGCCCGTCTTGGCGTAAGCGTTGAGCATCTGATGGTACGTCACAATGGTGGGCGCCGTTTCCGGTCGCTTCCGCATGTCCTCGACGAGGGATTCCATCTCTGAGATGCGGCCCGCTTTTCCGAGCATGTCGACGACGGTGGTTGCGGTCAACGGGTTGGGTGGCACCGCTTTCAACATTGAGTCCATCACGTCTTGCATCTTGGCGACGTTGTTCGACTTGCTGTACAGCGACAGGAACTGGTTGTAGGTTTCCGTGTCTGGAAACAGCCGCGAGCTGATGAGGTCCTCCCAGGCGGCGTCAATGCCGTGGATGTCGCCGATCTTGCTGTAGGTAGCCGCTAAGACAGAGTAGAAACTTGCCGCGATGGTCCCCTCCTTCGTTTTCAGCTGCTCGAGCACTTCGTGAACTTTCTGGGTGTCCTTCCAGCGGCCAAATACGGTGACCAGTGTGCCGTAGGTGACATCGTTGAATTCGACTCCCTCTCCGCGCATCTTCACGAGCAGCTCCTCGACCTTGGCGGTTTGGTTCAGCTTGCCGTATTTATTCAGCAGCACGTTGTAGACGTTCACCGTCCAGCGTGGCATGGTTGTCAAAATGTGCTGCAATTTTTCTTCGCCTTGAGGGTGCGTCGCCAGTGCGTGAAGAAGCGAGGTCATGACGTGGTCGTGTTCCGCAACGGCCTTCGACTGGGCTTCCTTGAACACGCTTTCCACTCGGTCGAGGTCATGCGCGAAGACGCGAAGGAGGACGGCATAGGTTGACGGACTCACTTGAATTGTTCCCATTTCTTCTCGGCGGCGAATTTCTTCCAACAGCTCGTCAACTCGCGCAAAGTTTTCCAAGTCGCCGTAGACGCCGATCAGCGTCGTAAAAAGCGCGATATCTGGCCGAATGCGGGCCTCTCGCATTTCCAAGTAAAACTTTTCAACTTGTCGTGGGTACCACTTGCCGAGGGCACGAAAAACCCACGTGTAGGAGTGGGCGTCACTTTGCACGCCCTCGGCGGCCATTTCGTATTTCGTTTTCAGCACGTCCTTGACGTTTCCCATGAGGGAAAACCACTTTAACAGCTCGTTGTAGACGCGTGTGTCGTTGGCGATGGATTTGTTCTTGTGCAGGCGCTCCCACGCCGTCTTCATCAACTCAGGTCGGCCGGCCGCGCCGTAGCCGCGAATCACGGCTCGCAAATGGGCGGCGCTTACGTCAATATCCGCATCCGGTTGACCGAGTCGCGACTCCACCGATGTCAGTAGTGTGTCAACCTTGGACAGCATCACATCTTCCGTGGCCTTGTCGCCGAAATGCATCATGCGAGCGTAGGCAGAAATGATGACGGAGTTGCCGGTGAGGTCGGGGGTGTAGCCTTGCTCGCGCAGGTCCTGCTCGACCTTCACGACATCCTCGATGGACTGCGCGTGGCGGAGCAGCATTCGCAGCACGGTGGCGTAGGCCTCTGGGGCAAGTGGCAAGGCGCGACCACGCGCCATCTTGATCACCGCTTGGAACGACTTTTCGTCGTCGCGGCGGCGGTAGATTTTTAGGGCGCAGCCAAAGACGTCGGCGAGCTCCTCGGCGGTCTTCCCGTACCGATCCACGTCCTCTAAAATGGCCATGACCTTGTCGCCCATCATCAGCTTGTCGTACCCCTCGAGCATCGCCTTGATGTCCTCCGCGCCGAGATCCGCAGGGGGCACGCTTTGCAAGAGGGCCTCGCCCTCGGCGAGCTTCCCGGCAAATAGGTACGCCCCAATGCACAGCGGACGTAGCTGCGGGTCGTCGCGTAACTCGATGGCCAACTGCAACATGAGGTCCGCGTTGTCCGTGCCCTTGTAGGAGTCCACTAAGTGCCGAAGCGCGTCGATGGTGATGCGGCAGCCGTAGCGTCTGAACCGGATGAACGCACGGAAGAGTAGGTGGGCGATGTCATGCTGGGATAGTTTGACGCACTCCTCCAGAATCCCTTCCATGATAGAGGACGCGTGCGCAGGGTCGAGCATCTGCTTCTTCAGAAGCTGCTGGATCGCCACCATCAACTGCGTTGCGGTGTTGCGGAAGTGCAGCTCTTTCTTTCGAGAGCGCCAAACGAGTTGACGCACGTGCCGGAGAACATGTCTCGGCCGGGTGCTAATGATTTCAACGAGACTGGATTCTTCCTTGTCGGAAAACGGCTGAAAGCTACGGCGGTGGTGATGGGCGACTGGATGATCTACCGCAGATGGCGGAGCGCTGGAAGGCACACTGCTTGCGGAGATGGCGCGGCGATCTTGCATCAACGAGGGCACCGTGACGGACTGCTCCTGCCGCCGCGGAGGGGCTCTCGACGCTGCCGCGGCAAGACCGATCACGTGGCGAGCTCCACGGAGCATCCCAGCTTGAGCAGGCGTCCCCCCACGAAATCTGAAGCACTGCATTGTTTTTTTGACTTGCTGCTGCGCCACTAGGAGGGGAGGAAAAGAAATGCCCTGCCTGGAGACAAGGGACACCACAAAACTGCCGCTCGAATCAACGGCTACCTCCCTCGGTTAAGTTCCAGAGAAAAAAGGCATTGAGACAACGACCGCCGCACAAATTCATTTTCCTTCGAGTGACGTTCGTACAAGGGATCCGTCTCCTATAAATGCCTTGCGTCGTGATGACCATCACAGGACCAGGCCCGCTCTCTGGTGCTGAAGCCGCTCCGCCTGGGCCTCCAAATCTTTGAGCTGACCTTCGAGCCGGTGGATGGCCTGGTTCGCCAGCGCGCGATTGGCCTCCGAGTTCGCGACCACGTGGCACACACTTGCCTCGAGGGCTTGGATCTCCTGGTTCAGCGCGGCGACAATTTGAGGCACCGAGAGAGTCAACGGCGTCGTGACGGTGTCGTCGCCGCCGCCGCCTTTGTGCGGACCTACCGCTCGCATAGACGCGGCCATCGACTTGGGCCCACGGATCGGCGACGATGCGAGGCCAAGAGCCGCCAACGAGGATGGCTGGTCTCCTCGTGGCCGCACGAAGTCCATGGCAGCTGCGGGACCGTCCGTCTCCACTCGGCCGTCGTCGATGCTGCCCGTCAAGCGCCGTATCTGCTCGTCGTCGCGTGAGATCAGCAGCATGAGCGTCTCCGTGACCGCTCGCGTGTCGTTTCGCAGGGCGTGAATGAGCGTGGCGTTATCATCTCGTTGGTGCCGCATCATGGGCAGCCGGAGCCGTGCCCCGCCCGCAAGTTGCAGCGCCTCGGCGGCCGCCGAAAGTGCTGACTGCACGGACGGCGTGCTCGCGCGTCGTTCTGTCAGCTCTCCCTCGTACTCGTCGATCTCCCGGCGAACGGCGGCCAGCTCACACTCTCTCGACTGGGCCTTGCTCTCATTGGCGGCACTTTCGTCGGTCATTTGTTGGACGAGTGCCTCTAACCGCGCGACGCGATCTCGGAGGGCGGCCCCCTCGTTCGCCGTCGGCTTCGCCGCAGCGTCACGGTGTTGAAACCTGTGGTCCGTGACCGGTGGGGACTGCACTAAGGAGCGCGGTGCCGCCTCCGACATGACGGCCGACCGGCGAAAGGAAGCTTCGTGCCTCGCGACTTGCTGCCGATGCAGTTCGTCACACTGCGCATTGACTTCGTCCAGCTCGCGCTGAAGGGCGGCCACTTCCTCTCTGGCCCTTTGGCGGTGTTCCACGTTGCGGTCGCGCCGGGCGCTCATGAGCCGAATCAGTTGCTCCTCTCGAGCCATGATGAAGTCCAACTCGGCGTCAAACACGGCCGCGGGCGAGGCGTCCGAGGAGGAGGACGCGTTGGTAGGACGAGCAGCTAGGGGCGGTTGCCCTCGGCTGGTGCTCCCCTGAGAGCCTGAGGACGCTGGTGGTGGTGGCGGCGGCGTGGAAACGGCGGTGGGGCGGTCCATCGTTTCGCTTTCATAGAGCGGAGACCAAACGTGGTGGTGGTGACCGCCTGCTGCGGTGGACGCATGATGTTCGACGGCGACGGTGGGATGACCTCTGGCGGTGGGCTCAGCCTCCTTCCGCAAAGAGGGCACGTCGCTCTGCGACCGAGACGTTGAGTTTCGCCGGGGGAGCTGGGGGCCTTCTCGACGGCTGAAGTAGTCTTCCCGTCGAGCGGCATCGAGGGGGGCCTTGTTGTTGCCGCTGGCCTTCAATGGAAGGGCCGCTCGAGGACGCCGCGACCGCGCGGTTTCAGCCTCAGGCATGAGGGCCGCCGGAGACGATGCTCGGGGGATCGGGTCCACGTGGCGCGCGACGTGCGCAGCCGTTCGGAGACGGTTGCCCTGTGGTGGCGCCGAGGCGAGGAGCTCAGCCGCTTCACCTACCACCCCTCCACCGTTGAATAGGCGCGGTCCGCGTCGCGTGACATACGTCGGTGAGGCGGTGTCTGCGGACCGCGTGGCCGATCCGCCGCCGAAGCGGCTCATTTCAAGCGGCGTAGGGTAATTATTTCAATTGCTAGGTAGATCTCGATGGGGCGGCGGGAAGGGAGGTACGCAAATTTGACGTTTGGTGTGTTCGTACTATGAAACTTGCGCGACAATTGCACCTCCCCCTTCACCCATCACGGGGTGCTGGGGCATATGCTCCAAAGAGCGCCGTCGTCGCTGACATTACCGAAGGAGGACTCGCCGCTCAATCAGAGAGTTATCAATTTCAACAACAAAACAACCGCGCCGCGACCACATCCCCGGCGTCCCCCTGCCCATCCTTCCCGGGTTCCCTACGACACTGTCAATATTGGCGCAAGGGTCGACAGGTTGATGAGTGACTCCGCGTCGGACATTTCTCTTGGTCCATCGCCGACGGGAGACTGGAGCAGGTAGGTCAGCGGACGCTTCGGATAGTCTCCTAGCAGCGCCGTGCAATTTGGCGCGAGTGTGACCGCTTTGGACGCGCGGAGCAACGACGGGTCATTGAAGGCGCACAGTTCGTCCGGGGTCGGGAAGTAGTGGTTGACGAGCGCCACGACTTCAGGGACGTCCGGGCGCAGCGTGAACAGAAACGCGTTGGCTCCTGCGTCGAAGGTGTAGGCGAGGACCTTTCTTCCCTTGGCCTCGTTAAACGCGTGCACGAGCTTAATGATTTGGAAGCTATCGTCTGTGGCGTACACGATCGTCGGGGTCGTCGTTCTGCACACGGCCTGAAGGTCGTCGCTATCCGACATGGTGATCGCCGCGAACGAGGCGAAGTCGCGGTTTCGAACGGCTTCCGAAACGGCCGCCATTCGGGCGGGGACGACGTCGCGAATGCGCGCCGGCATCATGGGAGACGTTTGCAGGGACAACTGCATGCCCTTGGTCGAGGAGACGTCCTTTTTGTGTCCTTTCACGACGGCGCAGAGGACCGTCATCTCCGGCCAGTGCGCCGCGTTCGCAAATTGCTCCGCGATGCAGTCCGTTCCGTCAGCATTGGTGCCTTGCAGCCACTTGACGAAGCCGCCATAAACGGAGCGGCACGCGCTACCCGACCCCACGCGCGCCAGCACGGACACATCCGCGGTGGACTGAAACACCTTGACGAGCGCGCAGGCAAGGGCACAGTACCCACTCGCCGAGCTGGCCATGCCAGCTGCCGTCGGGAAGTTGTTGTTCGACACCACGCGCACCTTCAGCTTGGCACGGTCCGCCGGGCACGTCGACCGGACGGCCGCGAGCACATGCACGAGGCGCGGGTTACCCGCCACGCTTTCCTTCTCGCCGTTGAGCCACAGCTCGTCCTCCGTCAACGACGCGTCCAACACCGCGGTTGTTTTCGAGCGGAAGGGTTCGGTGCTTAGGGTGATACTAAAGGAGTCGTTCGTCGGTAGGATGAGGTGCTCCCCGCCTTCGCGCTTTCCCCAGTACTTGATGAAGGCAATGTTGATGGGTGCCGCGACCGTCACGTGATACCTGGGAGACGTCGCCATGGCAGGGCAAAGCAGGAGGGGGAGGAGGAGGGTGACGCCTCTAGGGAAGTAATGTGAACGTGTCGGAAACAACGGCCACCGTACAGCCACGTGTCACAGGTCAAAAAAGGAACTTACGGGCAGCCCATCCCAACCAACGGCTAAAACGCATTTGTGATCATGTTGAGCATGTCCTCGTATGAGACGGCGGAGGCCATGGTCGCAACTGCCACGCCGTTGTCGAGGTCCTCCCCCCTCGGGCCAAAACGGGCCGCCGATGATCGCGGTGTTCCGGTGATGGGTACCACATCGCACCGACCATCCGTTGCTTGCCCCGACCGACTCCTTCTTCTTCCGTTCCGTTCCAATTGGCGATGATCGTCGCGTGTGACGTCCGTTTTTCTCTGGTTCGAAAGGATCACAGAACCCTCGTCGCGGCAGGTCGTCGCGTCGTCATGTTTTTCAAGCGGAGGCAGCCGCAGATCTCCCTCCCTAACGCGCTGCAATACCCGCCGCACAACCTGAGGCACGGTGAGCGACGACGACGACGCGCGAACGGCCCCTTCGTCGTCGCGTCGGGGCAGTACCCTCGTAGGCGGGGCGACGAGAGGCCGGTGCACACTGCTCGCGGCTGCCGGCGGCAACGTCGTGATGACTGCGGCGGTGGTGACGCTAGTCGGGTCGTCGTCGAATGAGTCGTAAAACACGTCTCTCGCGTTCGGCACCACGTCCACGGCTCGACGAGTCTGTCGAATGGTATGTAGTAACACGATGTCGATATCATCATGGCCTGTCGGGGCGCGGTGGGCCCACGGCGGCGGCACTTGAGAGACAGGCGAATTTCTTCCGCCGCACTTAATCGTCGACGACTCGGAGTTCGGAGTACTTTGATAACTGAGTAAGCCGATGTGCGGTACGGAAAGTACATCGTGCACGTTCAAGATGCCCAGTTCCGGCTTTGCCAAGAGGGCGGCCAAGCACGGACAAAAACACGACGGACGCGGGACGCTTTCCGTGATGCCAGTGTCAACAACGACAGGGCTTTGCTGAGCGTTGTGGTGACACGCTCGGAGGGCCGCCAGCAAGCGAGACGGCAAACATTCTGTCGAATCGAGCGGCATCGCTGTCGCGTTGTTCTTCTCCCTCCCGCGGCACGCGGCGACGACATCGGACCAGAGCTCCCGTTTGCCACGCTGCAAGCGCATGAAGGTCTCATCGAGGGTGCCCGCGGCGAGCAAGCGGTACACGGCGACCGCTCGGCACTGCCCCATCCGGTACACACGGTGAACTGCCTGAGCATCGTGGCTCGGGTTCCATCCGGAATCGAGCAAGATGACGCGAGAGGCGCCAAGGCGGACTCCGGCTGCCGACGAGGATGGGAAAGGGGGTGCACTTGGGTCATACCCGTCGGCGAGATTGAGGCCCAGACCGCCCGTTCGCGTGGTCACCAACAGCGCGTGGACGGAACGTTGCCGTGAGGCGGCGTGGCTGCCGGTGAAGGCAGCGATGGCCGCCAGCCTCGTCGCGAACGACACCGTCCCTGTGACAAGGGCAAATGTATCAACAAGGTCTGTGTGGTCGCCGGCGTGATCCCTCCTCGAGTCGTGACCCGGTGCGCCCCACTGGCGCCACGGGGCTGAGCCGCTAGGGCCGCGCCGGAGCACGCGTGCCAGCACATTGAGGGAAGGGGCCGAATGTGCCACCACGAGAATCCCTTCGTCTGGATGCCGCCGGCGCAGTTCCGTGAGCAAACAGGCACACACTGTCAGCTTCACCCCGGCCGCGTCGTCGATGACGCTTTCATCCGTCGTGTCGGAATCGGAGCGACTTGATTGGGAGTCGTCGCTGGTTGCCGCTGCGTCATCGGAATCATTCGCCTCCGCCACTGCGGTGGGCCGTCGCGGCGGCGGCAGTGGGGTCGTTGTTACCATCCGTTCCTGGAGGTACCGCCGCCCGCGACTGCCCAGTGCGTCGGGGTGGCTCGCCACCTGGCTCAGCCAAGCGGCCGTGCGCAACGCAGGGACGATTAGACTTCCTCCCGTGTCGTCCGCGTCCTCCTCGCAAGCAGCCGTGACCCGCAAGTCACGGCTCCACCGGTCGAGGATGGCTCGGTACAGTGCCTTCTGCTTCCCGCTCATGCCAACGACGACGATGACTTCCCCAAGAGGGACGGGCGGGACCACGGCAATACCGCGTCGCTCCACACGACGCCCGTCGGCTCCGGGTGGTTCGATACCACTGAACAGGTGGCCCGCAGGGGCCCGGTGGACGACGATCGATGCCGCATCCACAATGTCGCGTAGGGCCATGTCGTACTCCTTTAGCGCCAGGCGCATGGCGGGCGGCAGTTGCGCGGCACCACCGCTACGACCGATGGCCTGATCCGCGGCGGCCATCCCCATCGCAATCGCGTTTTTGAAAACCGTCTCGTTGTCCAGCACGGTCTCGAGACTGTTTGGGCAACGTTGGACTCCGCTACTGGCCCCATCGCGGGGTGTGACGCAAATGCGTAACAGGGCGAAGTACTCCGAGATTCGGTTCTGAATGGCGCATCCGGTCAGCAGGAGCAGAGGCACGAGAGCGTGGTGGCCGTCAGCACTTTGCCGACGGGCCGCGTCGTTTGCAAGCCAACACGCCGCATCGCGGACAGCTCGGTACAATTTCGTGCCCAACGCAGCTGAACCAGGGGGCGTCTTGACGGGAGGATCACGAAGGCGACGACGACGCGAACCTCCACCACCACCCGCTCCCGCGGTGGCGGCGTGCACATACCCCACACGGTGCGCCTCGTCGACGATAAGGCAATGCGGCATGAAGATGCGACACAGCAACGAGTCTCCACCCGATGACAGCATCTCGAACCGCCGGTGGCCGACAACAACCACGACAAGCGGTGACGACGACGCGGGGCTAACCGCTGGCGCTTTCATTCGAATGCGCGCCATCACGCGGCTGTGAATCTCCTTGACGGCATCTGCCAGTCGACCGCTGATCAAATCAGCCGGTCCGCGAACTGAACATGGCTCCGCCCGGGATGCGAGCGATGCCCATTCGGCTGCCAAGTCCACGACATCGACCCACACCGTGTCGACGGCGGCGGCGGTGTGGGGGTATTCTCCTCCCTCATAGATAACTGACGCTGCGTCCGTTCCGGACGGGTGGTCCGCTCTCCGGAGCCGAATTCGCGTCGACAAGATCGGCCCCCAACGGCGCGCCTCGACCAGCCACTGCTGGACTAGCGCTTTCGGGCACGCCACGATGACGATGGTAGGCGATGACGTCGGACCTTTGGGGGCACAAGGCGTTTGAGTCGAAAGGCGGCCGTTGTCGTCGTCGCGCCAAACTGCCGTTCCTGCAGCTTGGCGGTGCCGGTGGATGCACAGGGCGTGGGCGAGCGCGGTCACCGTCTTTCCCATCCCCATGCCGTGCGCCAGCAACGCTCCGATTCTCCTGTCCGCCGTCTGTTCACCGATCCACGCGAGCGCCTCCAGCTGATGGGATAGTAAGGATTCACACAGCGGCGGCGGCGCAGCAGCAGCAGCCGTCGACGATCTCATGGACATAGCTGGATGTCGGTCGTCGGGGCGCCTCCTATCGCATCCCGGGCTGCTTGTGGGCGATGCGCTCCAGCAGCGAATATTTTTTTCAGTGGGCGCTGGCTTTCCCCCTTCCTTACCGGGACACTTTAGGAAAGCGGAAAGGGATGGGATGGAAGTGTTCAACAAACACGGGCATCGATGCCGTCACAGATCGCAATCGTTGAATGTCAGAATCAACGGTCGCTGCTGAAGACACCCTAGCGAAGGAAGAGGGAAGGGCCCACGAAGGGCGGTGCATAACCAACCCAAGCGCGCCAAACGAAAACAAGCGTGACTTGCAGGGGTTGGAAAGAAGCGAGGAAGGGGGAGGGGGAAATAAGAAACACTGAAAGCCGAAGCCGACTGAAAAACCAAACCCAAAGAGGGAACCTGTTTCTCGCACGAAGCGTTCCAAAACGTGTGTGTGGGGTACCCGTGTCCTCGAGGCGCAAGGCGAGGGGAAAAAAAGGGGCGTGCGGGACGAGAGCATAAAGCTCCAAACGGACAGGGAAATACCGACTGTCTCGAAAAGGCACCGGACAAGGCGTGGGGTGGGGGGTTGGGCCAAAAGTCAAACGCGTCGGTCGACTAAGCTGGGGGGAAACAGTGGAAAAGACGCTTGTGGCACGGGTTGCTATGTGTGGCAGTGCTCCTTGTGGTTGGGAGTTGGCATTGCCGCGAAGGGAGGAGGAGGAAAGTGATGAAAGCACTGCGCCGCTGCACCCCGTAGCGACAGTACAGTAACTGCCGTGACTCCCGAGGGAAAGAAGAAAAGGTGAGAGGGGTGGTGGGCGGTCAGTGGGAAGGCGGTGAGCCGGTCAGTGGGAAGGGTACGGTGGTAGCACGGTGTGTTGGAATCCCATCCATCCCTAGAAGAGACCTCTTGTCGCGGCACCACTCGAACTCAAACTGTGCCGCCGCACTTCCAAAACAAAAAAAACAACCAAAAGAGAATCAAAAAAGGGGGAACAAACTGGGACCAAATATAGAGTCACACCCTCTTTGTGGGTGTGCCGTGCACGGCAGCCCTTGTGGGGGGTGTCACCCAGCGAGGTGCGGAAAGACCGACGGACAGTGTCGATAGAAAGAAACACACGACGGACGGACGATATCACAACACACACAATCCGATGACAAGTGGTAGGAGAGTCACGCGACGGGGGGGGGGGGGGGG
>ERZ1292630.3101-Hain-H41-02um-R3-3101-length-14884-cov-35_pt1 | contig 14884 bp, 11 predicted proteins | sample MGYA00564408_ERZ1292630 | MGnify/ENA primary metagenome ERZ1292630 (study PRJEB36523, sample SAMEA6512641) | groundwater metagenome | collected 2019-01-08 | study: AquaDiva: Metagenomics assemblies of 32 groundwater samples | reverse complement strand
GCTTCTAACGGGGCAAGCAGTCCTACGATTCCTCTTCCTTTTTCTTCTCCCGGGCATCTTCCATAATTTTCTCAGCCACGGCAGTCGGGACCTGGACGTATTTCTCAAAGTGCATGGAATAATTGGCCCGGCCGCTGCTCAATGAACGCAGGGTCGAGACATAGCCGAACATCTCGGACAGCGGCGCCTCGGCTGAAATTACCTGCAGCCCGCCCTTGGATTCGATAGACAGGACCTTGCCGCGCTTGGAACAGATATGGCCGACCACGCTGCCCATATATTCATCCGGCGTCGAGACCTCGAGCGACATATACGGCTCCAGCAGGACCGGGGCTGATTTGGCAAACGCCCTCTTAAAACATTCCCGGGCCGCCAGCCGGAAGGCGATGTCCGATGAATCCACCTCGTGGAACGAGCCGTCAACCAGGTTGACCTTGACATCCACCACCGGGAACCCGGCGATGACGCCTTTGAGCATGGCCTCAATCACGCCTTTTTCCACGGCCGGGATATATTCCTTGGGAATGCTACCCTGGGTGATGGAGTTTTCAAACTCAAATCCCTCGCCGTGCAGGGCCGGAGAGATTTCCAGTATCACGTGGGCGTATTGGCCGTGCCCGCCGGTCTGCTTGACGTGTTTGTATTCCTGCTCGGTGGTGCTTAAAATGGTTTCCTTAAACGCCACCTTGGGATGCCCGGTAATGGCGTTGACATTGAACTCGTGTTTCATCCGGTCCACGATAATCTCCAGGTGCAGTTCGCCCATGCCGGACAGGATGGTCTCCTCGGTCTCGCTGTCCGTATGGATGGTGAAGGTCGGGTCTTCCTCGGCCATCCGGACCAGGGCCTTGCCTAATTTATCCTTATCGGATTGGCTGGCCGGCTTGATGCTGATGGACATGACCGGGGTGGGGAATTCAATGGTTTCCAGCAGAATCGGATGCTCCATATCGCAGAGCGTATCGCCGGTAGTGGTGTAATCCAGCCCGACCGACGCGGCAATCTCGCCGGCGCAGATTTCATCCCGGTTCTCGCGTTGGTTGGCGTGCATCTCCAGAATCCGGCTGATGCGTTCCCGCTTGCCTTTGGTGGCGTTCAGGACATAAGAGCCGGCCTGGAGTTTGCCGGAATAGACCCGGAAATAGATAATCTTGCCCATATGCGGGTCGGATTGGACCTTGAAGGCCAGTGCCGCAAACGGCTCGGTCTCGTCCGGCTTGCGCTCCAGAATCTGTTCTTTATTATCCGGGCTGACGCCTTTGACCGGCGGCAAATCCAGGGGCGAGGGCAGGTAGAGCGTCACCGCGTCTAAGAGTTTGCGCACGCCCTTGTTCTTGAATGCCGATCCGCACAGCGCCGGAATAATCTTGTTGGCAATCGTGCCTTTGCGGATAGCGCCGATTAATTCTGCCGGCGTGATATGGTCTTCTGACTCCAGGTATTTGCCCATCAGGGAATCATCCATCTCCACGGCTTTTTCCACCATAATGTGATGGTATTTCCGGGCCGACTCCAGATATTCAGCCGGAATCTCTTCAACATGGAATGTCTCTTTGGCATCGCTGTCATAGATATATGCCTTCATCTCTATCAGGTCAATGACGCCCCGGAACTGGCTCTCAGCTCCGATGGGAATCTGGAGCGGAATCGGATTGACGCCCAGTTTCTCATCCATGGTTTTGAGCACGGTAAAGAAATTCGCGCCGACCCGGTCCATCTTATTGACAAAGGCGATTTTAGGAACGTTGTATTTCTCGGACTGGCGCCAGACCGTCTCGGATTGGGGTTCGACCCCGCCTACGCCGCAGAACACCACGACCGCGCCGTCTAAGATGCGCAGGCTCCGTTCCACTTCCACGGTAAAATCCACGTGTCCGGGCGTATCAATGATATTGATGTGATGGCCGTTCCAAAAGCAGGTGGTCGCCGCGGCCGTGATGGTGATGCCGCGTTCCTGCTCCTGCTTCATCCAGTCCATCTGGGCCTCGCCGTTATGCACCTCTCCCAGCTTGTGGGACTTGCCGGTATAGAACAGGATGCGTTCAGACAGGGTGGTCTTGCCCGCGTCGATGTGTGCCACGATTCCGATATTACGCACGGTGCTGATGTTTAACATAAATTACAATAAGAGAACACGACTGTGACTGCGAAAGCGAACACGAATCACACGAACTAAGCGAAGCGTGAAACGGAGCACCCCGACCCGTACGGGCGGGGCGCGCACGGAAAATTGTACGAATCACACGAATGTCATTGCGAGCAGAGTGAAGCAATCTCTATGAAATTACGGAGCTTGTTCCAGCTAAACGCGGTCCCTTCGAGTTCTTTAGTCCTTTCGTTCCTTGTTCTGTAGCATTCACTATATACTACATACTGTATACTTTACAAGGGGCATATATGACAATATATTGTGTTGCATGTCAAATAATGATGGAATTATTATTCATATTTTAAAGTCCCCTCTATTAAGAGGGGATGCCGAAGGCAGGGGTGTGTAATTTCTGCTTCTCTTGGCAGAATGCCGGATTTAGAAATAAAAATATCAGAAACTGCTTGACAATCTTATATTCATTGATATATTATTACCATTTGAACTTTTGACGAAAGGGGATTTGTTTATGAAGAAAATAGTGATAACCGGAGCTTTGATGTTGCTCTGCCTATTGGTGATTGATAAGTCAGCGGTCTATACCGAATCCGCCCCACCTGAAGCAGAGGCAAGAGAAGCGGCGGTTAATGCAATGGATAATGATTCAGTCCCGCCTGTTACCACTGAAACCAATACCCTTTATGTCAAGGCCGACACCAGCGGGCACGAGACCTTTACCGCCGGAGAAGAGAAAACCATAGCGCATTATATTTACTGGACCGACCCGAACGAGGTTTTCGGTTATTTTCTGATGGGTTATCTGATGATAACCTTTGACCCGGCCGTGGTAGAGCCGGTAAGAGCGCAATCAGGAGCATTCTCAACACGGATATCAAGGCAGGGGCCCGGTTGGATTATCGTTGACCCGTGGATGTGGTATCCGGGCGAGAGCGACCCGAATCTTCTGGCCTTCAATATCACCTGGCGCGGTCTGCAGGCCGGCACAACCGGATTTGATTATACCGTAACCGATAGTTCAGGCAATTATCGGGGCTATTTCCTGACCGGCACAGTGCACAATATGCAGCGGGTCACGGCCCTGGTGGAATTCTCAGCCCAGCCGCCCGCCGCACCGAGTAATTTGGTGGCCACCGCGATATCTCATAATCAAATAAATCTAACCTGGCAGGATAATTCGGATAATGAAGATGGCTTTAAGATTGAGCGTTCAAGCGATGGCGTAAATTTCTATGAGAGGAGTATTGTTTCAGACAACACTGCAAGTTATTCAGATATTGATTTACAAGACGGATTTTCATACCATTACAGAGTTAAGGCGTATAATGCTGTCGGAGACGGTGATTATTCCAATATAGCAACTGCCATTACTTTTCTTAACCCGCCTACTAATCTGGCGGTGACCGCAGTTTCTCCATTCCAAAATAATCTTCAATGGACAGATAACTCGCTTAATGAAATCTGGTTTAGGATAGAACGTAGCACAGATAATCTTGCCTACGAACAGATAGCAGATGCGAAGATTAATACCAGTGTCTATTTTGATACCGGATTAATAGATGGCACAACATATTATTACCGCGTTTTTGTATATAATTCTAAACTTAGTTCTGGTTACTCTAATGTATCTGTTTCCACCACCCCGCTTAAGCCGCCTTCGTCTTTAATTGCCAACACTATTTCTGACTCACAGGTTAATCTGCAATGGCAGGATATTTCACTTAGCGAACAGGGATTCAGAATAGAACGCAAAACAGGGATAAGCGGTTCTTGGGAACTTATCGCAACAAGTAGCGCAGATAGTACTAATTATTCTGATACAGGCCTTGTAGAATCTACCCTATATTATTATCGCCTTAAAGCATTCAATGCGAACGGCGAAAGTAACTACTCTAATGAGATATTTGCTTCCACCTTCCCGAAAATCCTAACTACGAGTGAATTAGAAAATTTAACTGACGCCTATTATCAATCTGGTGATATCAAAAGTCAAGGAATTTATAAGTCGCTTCTTGCCAAATTTAGTTCGGGAACAATAAGCCAACTTAATGCCTTTTGTAATGAACTCAAAGCCCAGGATAATAAGGGAGTATCTCACAATGCGGCAACAGATCTTAGTGCCCAAGCAACCAAGATAATAAATTATTCTGCACCGCTCAATCCACCGTCAAATCTGAATGCGACCGCTATTTCCACATCTCAGATTAATCTGAATTGGACGGATAATTCTTATAATGAGATTGGCTTTAAGATAGAGCGTAAAAAGGGAACCGACGACATTTACCAGCAAATAGCAACAGTTGGACCAGATCTAACATCTTATTATGATGTCGGGCTTGAAGAAGGCGTTACCTATTATTACCGCCTCTATGTTTTTAATAATAGTGGAATTTCTGCTTACAGCAATGAGACATCTGCTACCCCATTTGAATCTACGCCTCTAATTACTTACCAAAACCAAATCATTTCTCGCTCATGGGATATTAACCTTTATGGTTTGGTTGATTTATATCAAATGGTAAGTGATTATACCCAGCAGATGATAGACCACGATGGGCAAGACAATGAACTTGAAGTAATTTATCAGTCGGCATTGCAGGGGCTTAATTACCATACGCAAATGACTCTTGGGCAATTGGATGATTTGGAGTCGGAAGCAATCCTTGGAATAGAAAATATAGTAGGCCAAATTGGACCGTCTGAAGATATTACTAATGCTGTATATAACAAAGTAAAACATACTATAGAAGAAGACAAGAGAAATATAAAGAATGAAGCTGAATGCATGACTGATGTTTTATCTCATAACAAAAGCAAGCACGAGGGAAAGAAAAAAGATTATGAAGCAAAAGGCAAGGAATATCTTGATGATTGGAATGTTAGAATTAAGCAAGAAAACCCTCCAGAACCACCAATAACTGATACAGCCAAAGATCGTGCTTATATTTTTATTGGAAGCACAGCGGGTTTAAACCAAAGTGATATGGCTGATGTTGTAGAGAGTCTAAAGCAAAAATATTTGAAACTAGGTTGGCGGGTTTGGATTATGGATGGTGATGATGCTACAAAAGAAGATTTTTTAGGAGCAGCAACATCTACTACCACAGCAGGGCTTGGGTATGTGGGACATGCGTCGGCAGGTTTCTTAGCTTTACCTCCGCCTCCTGGAGCTGACCCTGATGATCCTGGTGGACTTCTTGCAAGCGACCCGGATTTAAAAGCCATATCTGGAACTTCATTAGAAGAGTTAGATCTCCTTGGGTGTAATACCGGACTTCCCCAAGAAGGGACCAACGATTATCTATCAACTCATTTGCTACCAGACCCAGCAAAGGTCACAGAGATTTATAGCGATAGTTACGCAGGAATGTTAAAACGAATCGCAGATAAATTAGCCGAAACCCTTGACCCTTCACAAGTTGACACCACCCCTACTTGGTGGGAAAGTCTTCGTATTTTGGCTGGTCAAATTGCGCATGGGGATTTATGAAATCTATTACTTTAATTAGAAAGTTTTTGCTTCTTACTGGTGTAGCCGTTCTTTGCATACTGGTTTTTATAGTGGTTGTTTTTATAGTAGCTAAAGCCCGCCCAGACCCTTTTCGCCGGGATTGGTCTAACTCAGTTGCCAAGGCATGCAATCGGCAATATATAATAAAGGGTCGCGCGTCTGCTTTTAATAAGATTCGTGATGACAAAGAAGAATTGCGTCAGGTCGTTCGTATTCTTTTTGGTGATTCAGGGGATCAGTACATTAGAATAAGCGCCTGTGGTAGGTTAGCAGAAATAGACCCCGATTATGAAGATTTTATTATACCATACGTTAAATGGTCAGTAGAAGATAAGATTTCACCAAATATGATACCCTATGAGACAATACTTCCCGCCTTAATAAAACGAAAAACGGATCAGGGGCTAAAATTTATAATGGATGTATTAGGGGATAAAGAATCAGACCATTTTTTACATAAGAAAAGAGGACAAAGCGGATGGACAATTTGCGAAGAATATATTATTAAACCCCTTGAATCAGCCACAAGACAGAAAACAGGTCACGACCATGAAAAGTGGATTGAATGGTTTAGCAAAAACAATAACCAAAAGAAGTAACTGCGTACAATTATGATAACAGTTAATAATTTATCTTTCGGCAGCTACCCCCCCCCCCCCCCCCCAACGGAAAAACGCCAGCAAAACCTTATAAATAAAGGGATTCCAGCCCAGCTACCTCCATCTAAAATAATCATCGTTGATGACGACCCTTCAATCGGAAGGTGTCTGGCCCTGTTCCTGCGCGAAGAGGGTTATGAAGTTGTCTGTTTCGCCGACCCGCGCGTCGCCTTAGAACATCTAAAGACAAGCCATCAAGACCTACTCGTTACCGACATCCAGATGCCCGAAATGTCGGGCCTGGAATTAATCGCCCGGGCCATAAAACCCTCGCTGCCGGTCATTACGATGAGCGGCGCCTGGGACGAGGAAACATCCTATGTGCTGTCCAAATTAGGCGTCAGGTGGTATCTGGCCAAGCCGTTTGATTTGGCCTATTTCGCTACTGTAGTCAACCAGGCGCTTAGCAACCCCAATCTCCACGGCCCGCCCCGTTAGAAAGCCCCGTGGCGAGTGAAAGAATCTGTCGTTTTGGTATAACCATAATTGACGGACTTTCTAACGGGGCCGCCGGCTTAAACCTTAATCAGGTGCATATTCACCTGAGCCAGGGACGACTGTACCTAAGTCAGGGACAGTTATACCTGAGTCAGGGACGGTTGTACCTGAGTCAGGTACGATTATACCTGAGTCAGGGACGGTTGCACCTGAATCAGGGACGATTATACCTGGGTCAGGGATGATTGGCTATAAGTCATATACAGTTGTGTATAAGTCAGGGGCAGTTGTGACTACAACCAGGGCAGTTGTGACTACAACTAGGGCAGTTGTGACTACAACCAGGGCAGTTGTGACTACAACCAGGGCAGTTGTGACTACAACCAGAGCAATTGTGACTACAACCAGGGCAGTTGTGACTACAACCAGAGCAGTTGTGACTACAACCAGAGCAATTGTAGCTACAATCGGAGCAATTGGACAGGGGTCAAAATCACCTGAAAGTGACCTAACAGAATTAAAATAATGGGTTATAGCAGAATTGCCCTTTGGAAACGCCCAAAATCCCCCCTAACCCCCCTTTATTAAAGTGGGGTAATTCGTGAGATTCGTATAATTCGCTTCGCGGTCACGCAGTAGCGTGTTCGTGTGACCCACTGGGTCACCCTGTGGGTGATTCGTGTTCTCTTCTTTGTGCTCTTTGTGTCCTTTGTGGTGAGTATTATGGTTTTAGTATGTCACCGTATGTCTCCGGCCTCCGGTCACGGTAGAACTGCCAGTTGTCCCGGACCTCGCGGATATAGTCCAAATCCAGGTCGGCCACCAGGACCTCGTCTTTGGTCCGGCTGGCGGTGGCGATAATCTTGCCTCTGGGATTGGCAAAGTAACTGGTGCCGTAAAAATCACCGGTATTCCAATACTCTTTGCCGGTTCGGTTAATCACGCCGACATAATACTGGTTGACCGCCGCATAGGCCGGCATGGTCAGTTTCCAGATGTGTTCGGACAGCCCGCTGACCGTGGCATTGGGATTGAAGACAATCTGGGCGCCGTTGATGCCGAGAATCCGCGCGCCTTCAGGGAAATGGCGGTCATAGCACAGGATGACCCCGATTTTGGCGTACTTGGTCTGGAACACCGGATAGCCCAGGTTGCCGGGCCGGAAATAGAACTTTTCCCAGAATCCCGGCCAGCAGTGGGGCAGGTGGTTCTTGCGGTATTTGCCGATGTATCTGCCGTCCGCGTCTATGATGACCGCGGTGTTGTAATACTCGCCGGTTTGTTCCTCTTCGTAAATCGGCACGACCATGACCATCTTGTGTTTTTTGGCCAGTGTCTGCATCAGTTTGGTGGTCGGGCCATTGGGCACCTTTTCCGCCATCTTATACCAGCGGGTGTTCTGCTCAGCCGCGAAATAGGGGCCGTAGAATATTTCCTGCAGGCAGAGAATCTTGACCTTCTTGGCCGCGGCCTGCTTGATGAGTTTGAGATGCTTGTCTATCATGGCCTGTTTGATGGCCTGGTCGGTGCATTCCGGGCCTTTGACATTGGATGCTTGAATCAGGCCGACACGAACTATGTTGCTCATAAATACTCCTTAGACAACGGTATTTTACAACCCCCTTTTATTCCCCCTTTGTTAAGGGGGACTGAGGGGGTTGTTACTCCGTGTAATCCTGTTGTTATAATTACAGTTTGAATGCTTTTGGTAATAATTCTTTCAGTTGTAATATCTTTGTCTTATTTTTACCGTTTGATATAATCACAGTCAGCTTCGGCGCGAATTCAGCCATGACCTGCAGGCAGGCGCCGCAGGGATATGAGCCATCTGCGGTCCCTCTGTCGGGACTCCTTGCAGTCGTCACAACAGCAATGGCCTTGAATTTCCGGTATCCTTCGGATACGGCCTTGAATACGGCCACCCGCTCGGCGCAGACGGTCAGGCCGTATGAGGCGTTCTCGATATTACAGCCCAGGGTTATTTTATTATCGGCAGTCAACAGCGCCGCGCCGACCTTGAATCTGGAATAGGGGGCGTAGGCGTTCTTCTGCGCTTCTTTGGCCTTGGCGATAAGCAATAGGTATTCTTTATTCATTAATTTCGTAAACAGATTAAGCGGATATAACCGATTAAGCAGATAGGATTTTCTGTTAAATCTGCAGAATCTGCTCAATCCGCTTACTCCGGTATTTTATATCTTTGCGGCAGGGGAATGGCAATAAAAATCACCGTTAAAAGATTGAGCAGGGCGATGAGCAGACAGGTCTGGGTGATGCCGAAGAGCGGTATCAGGAGCACGCCGGTGAATAGCGCACCCAGGCAGGCGCCCAGATGGTCAAAGGCGTCTATCAGCCCGGCGGCCTTGCCGACTTGGTTGTAACCCCGCAATTCTGCGGGGTCTAACTCGCTGTAACTGGCACCGGGGGCGCCATAACAGCGAGTAAGATATATTTTACTCAGGAGCGGATAGGCCATTCCGGTCAACGTTCCGATGGCTATCATCAGGATGGATATCAGGATGATATGCGGCGCGATGCCCAGGAGCCAGGTCAGGGCTAATGATAGGATAACCAGGGCCAGATGGATGGTCCAGTATCGCTTGTGCCAGCGTTCGATTAGCCGGTTGGAGATGATGGCGCCCAATGCCAGGCCGGCCATAAACAGGGCAATCATAAATCCGATATACTGGTATAAATAGCCGTAGATGTTCTGAAAGGCCAGGATAAGAATAAGTTCCAGGGACAGGCCGGACAGCCCGATGATGAACATGGAAAGCAGGGCGTTTGATTTTCCTGTCATTCCCGCGAAAGCGGTAATCCAGCGTCCTATAAATCGTATTCCGAACCAGATAGCGGCGATAATCAGTATGGCGCCGAGCACCCAGTCGAACCTGATTCCAGCCATCGTTTTAAAGAATGTCCCGGCTGATGCAGATTCGCCGGTCATTGTGTCCCAGAGCACCAGGTTGAAGAAATAGGTAATGGGTTTCAGGTCGGTATTGAGATAGTGCTGTTTCCGGTCAGCCAGCGCCTTTCTGGTAAGTTCAATATGCTGTGGTTCAAGGATGGTCTCAAACGAGGCCGGCGAGATAAAATACTTTGATTCTACTTTGCTGGCACGATAGCGTTCATCCAGCGTCTTGATGTCAAAGGTGATGGTATCAGGCGCGTCCGTGGCAAAGAAATGCGCCTCGGTGCCGGGCGTGACCAGCACCTGCTTAAAGACAGCGGCTAGCGAATCATAGACCGAGCCGGTGTAATTGCCCACGTCTTCGCCGAAATAGTTCACGGCTGATGAGCATCGGGTGGCCAGCACCCCGCCTTTGTTTAGGCATTGCTTGGCTTCCTCGAAGAAGTCGGTCGTATAGAAACGGTTTACTGTGGCGGTGGACGGGTCAGGCAGATTGATGATAATTAGGTCATATTTATTAGATGTATCTTTAACAAATTGCCTTCCGTCAAGGTAATGTATCTGTAGCCGTTTATCTGACTCGATAAGTTTACGGGCTTCGTCAGGTATATACCACTTAACCACCTGTATTATCTTTGGGTCGAGTTGGACATAGTCCAGCGATTCAATAGGATACTTGAGCATCTCTTTTATTAGACCTTCAATACCTCCGCCTATCAGGAGGACATTTTTTGGGGCCGGATGCTGGGTCATGAACAGATGCGCCAGCGGTGCGTGGGTGTAATCATCAGGGAATGAGGATATATACTTACCGTTTTCAACCAAACTGTATTGGTCCTGCAGTTTCCCGATGGCGATATCGCCGTATTTGGAATTAACAGACCGGACTAATTTAATGTCTTTGCCGTAGATAGATTCCCATCTACTTTTACTAAAGTTACGCTCTATAGATGAGATGCAGGTGCTTGGAGAAATGATGCCTGCTATTATAATAATACAAAGTGCTAGAAATATAGTATAAATAGGTTTTGATGACGGGAGCGCTTTACGGCGCAAAATATTAAGATGAATGGCGGCTAGTAGTAATGTAACAGTACTACAAAGAATAACTATTGCAGATACGGTAAATAGTTCAACCATGTAGAAGGTGAATATGATTCCGGCCAGGAGTGAGCCCAGCGCCTCCCAGATATAGACCTTACCGATGGATTGGGCATCTTCCCCTCTATTAAGAGGGGTTGGGGGTGTGTTATTCTGCGCATATATCTTGCACGCCACCGGAAAGGCAATGCCAATCAGGATGCTGAAGGGCACAACCAGCAGGAAACTCATATAGAGCGTCTCAAAGAATGGGATGTGCTGTCCCAAAGGGATATCCAGCAGGGCACGGCTTGTTCGGATATAACCAATCTGCATGGGAAGTGCTAAAGTAATAAGGAATAGTATAATAGTTAGTATCCAGGCGGTCGACTTGACTCTATCGGTAATGAATGAGACAATGAATGCGCCGATGGTTATTCCAAGCAGCCAGGCCGTGAAGATTATCCCTAAGCAGAGTTCATTGCCGAAGAATACCACCAGCAGTTCGCGCAGGGCAATGGTCTGGGCAATCAGGGCGATAAATCCCAGCCAGATAAAGGTGATGATAAGAATAATGTTTCTTTTCATAGTGGTGGTAAGGATATATCGGCGACTATAATCCTGCCCGTATATCTTCTGGCTTCCTTGTTCTTGAATCCTATTTTGGGATATCCAAAGGTTACGGTCATTTTTGCCATGATGGCAATGCCCAGGGGCCGGCCAGAATCCGTATCCAAGCCGGACGGGATATCAACCGCTACCACGGGTTTATTCAGGGAGTTTATCTGGACGATGAGTTCCTTTATCGGGCCCTGAATGGCGCGGGTCAGTCCGATGCCGAAGATGGCGTCAATGATGATATCAGCGGACTTTAATAATCTCAGAACGTTTCTGTTCAGTGGATACATCGGGATTTCCATCTGGCGGACGATATTGAGATTTATGTCGGTTGCCTCCCGCCCGAGGCGAGGCTCGCCAGAGGCGGCAGACCTGGATTTACGGTCCTTGATATCGCCCAGATATATAACGTTTACCTTATAGTGGTTATTGTGGAGATGTCGGGCTGTAACGAATCCGTCCCCGCCGTTATTGCCCTTGCCGCAGATAATCACGACTTTGGCTGATTTCTTGCGGATGAACTTGACGGTTTCCTCAGCCGCGGCCCGTCCGGCATTTTCCATCAGGAGCAGCGGCGGTATGCCGTATTTGTCCGTGGCCAAGCGGTCTATGTTTTGGAGTTGTTTACGGTTAAGGTATTGCATTTAACCCAATCGCCTTATTCGGGCAGACATCAATGCACAGCCCGCAGCCGTCGCAGAGATTCTTTATAACTGAGCATTTCTTACCGTTATAGGATATGGCCTGGAATCCGCCATCTTTACAAGCCGTAAAACACCTGTGGCAGTGTTTGCCGAGATTCAGGATGCACCTGGCCTGGGTTATCTGTGCAATCGGGTTTTGGTGTTTGAGTGAAGAGAGTTTGACCAATCTTTTGTTAGAAAGCCCGATGATGTCTTTGATGTCTTTTATCTTACGGCTGATGAGATAATTATTAAGCCCGTGTTTGAGTTGGTGGATGATGGGATATCCGGATAGCATCACGGCCGTGCAGAGCTGGAGGGTCTGGGCGCCGAGGAGCATAAATTCCATTGCATCCTCCCAGGAGAATATGCCTCCGCCGGCGCTGATGGGAAGTTTGGTGGCTTCATACATCTCGGCCACACAGCGCAGGGCAATGGGTTTGATGCCCCGGCCGGCATAGCCGCCAAAGGTGCTTTGGCCCCGGACATCAGGCAGGGGAGCCAGGGTGCTGATATCAATCCCGGGGAGCGATTTTACCGTATTTATGCCGGAGAGCGCATCAGCCCCGTTATCGGCGCAGGCCCGGGCAATCACCTTTATATCCGTGACATTTGGTGTGAGTTTGACCATGACCGGAATCGCCACTGCTTTTCTGACTGCCTTGGTGGCCAGACCGGCCAGTTTTGGATCCTGGCCGATGAGCGAGCCCATTCCTTTTTCCGGCATGCCGTGCGGGCAGGAGATATTAAGTTCCAGGGCATCAGCGCCGCTATCGGCCATCATCCGGGCTAATCTTTGCCAATCAGCCGGTCTGGTTGAGGCCATGATGCTGGCAATAATGATTTTATCAGGCGCTGATTTCTTAATTTGTTTAATCCATTTTATCCACTGGCTGGCGCTGTCCGATGAAATCAGTTCTATATTCACTAAACTCCGGGTATTATTAATAACCGCCAGGCGCGGCTTGGGGCTTCTGGTCGGGGCCAGCGAGATGGTTTTGGTCACGGCGCCGGCCCAGCCCTGGGCAAAACCGCGCAGAATCATCTCAGCATTCCGGGTGGGCGGTCCTGAGGCCAGGATAAAGGGATTGTCAAACTCCAGGCCGCAGAATTTGATGTTAATATTATCTGATTTCATAGACAGAATAATTACCAAAATGTATATGATTAGACAAGACCCGTGAGAGATAGGTCGTCCTACTGGGACGACCGTAATACATTAGTCCTGTTTACTTACATAAAATTATTTGGTAATCTGTGATTACAGTCAAATGATATTAATATATCTCTAACGGGTCAAGTAAAAATGAAACAAGTCCTTCTTGCATTGATAGTTTTTTTATCTGCCGGATATTGCCTGATTGCCGAGCCGCCGGCACAGAAGCAAGACGACCTTTACCAGAAGACCAAAGAGATATATTCAGCCATAGAGAAAATGGAGTCGTCCAGCATCCCGGAACAGCAGGAGGGGTTTGACAAACTTCGTTCAATGGGTCCGGCGGTCCTGCCTTTCTTGTCCGCTTATCTAAAAGAAAAGGCCATCTTTCTGGAACTGACCCGACAGATTATAGAGCAGGGCATCCCTAAGAGTAATCAGGGCGGGGCATTCACCGTGCCGTTGCATAATATTGGTCGGCTTCCGACTGATGCCGCTTTTGTCGATAAATATTTCTACGGTCGTTATCTGGGTGCCCTGAAACTATTTGAGCAGGAGAGTTATAACGAGACAAAAGATTTGGTGATGGCGATTATGACCATAGAGAAGAATCTCTCCTTCAGAAGCCAGCTCCAACTCCTAAAAATCCAGTGCGAGGAACGGCTTATCCAGTCCGAGGTGCTCAAGTCCACCCTGTCTGCCCAGCCCAGGTCAGAACTGCCGGCCGGATTATATGAAAGCACAGACCGGGTCAATCTCACCCTGAAGTTGGAGAACGTCAGTTTAGTGCCGATTGAAATAGATTTCGGCCCGGACAACATTATTGCGCTTAATATAAGTTTCAATCTCTACGACCCGTTTGGCAGTTTTAACAACAAGATGAGAACCGAGCTGATACCATTGAAGGTTGAGGCGTTTAAACTCAATCCCAATGAAAAGAAGGAATGGGAATTTACGCTGGAGATGTCGAAGGACAATCCGGACAGCCCGTTTTATAAGACCTATATGCTTTATGCGGAAATCAACCCGCGGAATATAAAAAGCGAGGCGCTGGAAAAGAGAATCGGGATGCCTCAGACCATCAGGAAAATCGTCTCGACAAATATCAATCTCAGGGTATTTCCGCCTGAAGTCGGGCCGGTCCTAAAGAATCCCCTGGCCAAACTGGATACGGCCATAAAAGGCGGCGTGCCGCTTGACATATTCTTATGCAGCTTACTGGTGCCTGAGCCGGTCCAGCCCAAGGCCATCGAACTGCTGATTAAGGCCCTGGAAAAGCCGCCGGCCAAGACCGAGAGCGGCATTGAGATATCGGCCCAGGTCTGGGATACGGTGATAATGAACTGCCTTAAGCATATCACCAACCTGCCTTTTGAGATAAACAAGAATACCTGGCTGGAATGGTTCAGGCAGAAGAAGAAATAGTTTTTATATTGACAGCGGCTTTGAGATAAGATAAGGAAATAGTGAATGTTATTTGTAGCCTCGCAATTCTGCGGGGTCTAACTCGCTGTAATTCTGTCCCCCGACGTTAAGTCAGGAGGCATAACAGCGAGTAAGAGAGGATAAAATTATGAAGAAGATTATTATTTCCATGGCGCTATTGATTGCCGGTGTGATATTTATTACGAACGGCTACAACTGCGGCAAGGATACTTCAGACCTGCCGGGCGATAAAACAAACGCGATTACCGAGACGCCGACCGCATCAGTTACAATTA
>ERZ1292630.3100-Hain-H41-02um-R3-3100-length-14886-cov-9_pt1 | contig 14886 bp, 21 predicted proteins | sample MGYA00564408_ERZ1292630 | MGnify/ENA primary metagenome ERZ1292630 (study PRJEB36523, sample SAMEA6512641) | groundwater metagenome | collected 2019-01-08 | study: AquaDiva: Metagenomics assemblies of 32 groundwater samples | reverse complement strand
GACCCGGAAAAACTGGAAAAAATAATTTCGATGATTGGATAGCCTATCGGAAAACTGTCTCAAATAAGGTTAAGCTGAGCTAATCATGTTTTTTCATTAGTGAAGAGAACTATCTTACTGGATGAAGTTCCGTTCAACGAGAATTTTATTCCTTTTCAAACAAAGTGCAGGGACAAACATGTAGACCAGATTGTATCGTCACTAGATCCGATAAGGAAAGGACTGTCGCCAAGAAACATCTACGTCTACGGATTGCCTGGTGCCGGCAAGACAACAACGGTGAGGTCGATTCTAAAGGAGCACTTTGGCGACATGTACGTTTACATAAACTGTTGGAACAACGCGACATCACATAAAGTGATCTCAGAATTTCTCAGACAGACAGACCCCACATCAAAAATTGGATTTGTTCATGGAAGAGAGTCTACAAGTGAACTGATCAAGAGATTCGAGCAATCAAAAAAGAAATTCATAGTCTGTCTTGACGAGGCGGACCACCTGAAGGACCACGACATACTCTATGTCTTTGCAAGAAACTCATGTCCAGTGATTTTGATTTCAAACCACTCCTACTCCCCGATGAAGATGGACGGCAGGATAAAGAGCAGTCTCAATCTGCAAGAGATAGAGTTCAAGAGCTATCCAGTTGATGAGATAACGCAGATTCTGAAAGACAGAATAAACTTGGGCCTCAATCCCGATTCAATAACAGACGAGTTAGTCTCAGAAATTGCAAACTCGTGCAACGGAGACGCGAGGGCCGGGATACAGATTCTCAAGAACGCGGCGATAGATGCGGAATCGAGAGGGCACAGATCGATAACCATAGACCACGTAAAGGCAGCATCAGGATTTGCAAGAAAATACCGTCTGTCGTATCTGTTAGGAAAATTGAACGAACATCAGAAGACGATCTATGAGATCATAAAACAGAACAAGTCGATGGACTCTGGAAAACTCTTCAACGAATACAGAAAGCAGATGAACGATACCGTCACCGACAGGTCTTATCGGAATTACATGTCAAGGATGGTTGAGCTTGAATTGGTGAGGGTGATCAGCTCCGGAAGATGGAAGAAGTACAAGATACTTGTTTAACCATATTCTTAATCTCAAAGTTTTTCTAAATCTAAAACAAGTTTTGGAATATCCTATTGAATAAAAACGCATCTACATCATTAAATGATTTTACATTGAAAATAATCTTTATCTAATCATATGATTGATTAAGACATATTGGTTGAAAATCCACATGAATTGAATTTAGTATCTGTGGAACAATCATTTCAGGGTACAGTAATCTTAAATCCTTCTTGTTTTTGGTCGAGAGAAAAATTCAGTTTTGTTCAAGCGTTTTATAATAGATTTAACCTGCAATCAATGTTAATTCCATGTAATTCGTAATGATGCTACAACTGTATGTCTTCAGGTCTTGTAATAACTCGACCGATAGTTCCTTCTATGCTTGCTATTGGGTCATAGTTTCTCAGAATACCATAGTCTAAGCCAGTTAATGCCTCAATTTTTGTTACAGGAATTTGATATGTTTGATATTCACCATAAGCAAATTCCAAATCATGTATGAGATTTTTTTGGGTTTGCAAATAAGCGGTTGCGGAAATACGGTCATCTTCGTTTACCATCACTACTACTTTCCAAAATTCCGCAGGAATTTGATACTCTCCTCTGTAAATCATGTCATCTTCTCTGAAAACTGGACCTGTGAATACGTTTACTTTTAGTCCATATTTTCCAGCATTTTTTAGAATATAGTTCTCAAGATTTGCCCAAGTTTCTTGATTTAGATGTTTATGTTGTGGTGAGCAATTTGTAAAATGAAAAGTATCGTCATTTGCTTGCTTTGCAAGAGATCCCCATACTGGATCCAATCTGCGGACTAGGTGACCTCTATCAAGATCATTATTTGCATAGAGTTCAGGCCCACACTGATATTCTTTCTCAATTCTCGGATCAAAGTACCACTTGTCTTTTTCTCGTTGTATTGATTGTGATTGTGTTCCATCAATATTTACTGCAGTGTACAGTGCAAGACGACGAGATTTGCTCATTACCAAAGAAAAGTGAGTGTGTCTGAGCTCAATCCCACTTCCGTCTTTTAATGTGACACAATCTTTCAAAATATCCTCTGAAACCTGAGGGAGTGGAACGCTTTTTCCAAGAAAATCGGGATCATATCCCTCTCTGTCGTCATAATCAGATACAGCAAGCTCCAATACCTCCATTTTTGGTATAACCGATGTATCATCTGCAGAATCAAAGAGCAGTCGATTTAGCAAGGTTCGTTTTTCAGCAGATAGTCCGACCTTGTAGTTTTGCAGGTCTTTGCAGATACTGCTTATTCTGATCCCTTCGTTTGCCTCCCACAAAATTTGATCATCACCCATTGATGGTTGCCATTTTGTTCCATCTTTTGCAAGTATGTTTCCTTTATCATCACGTTTTTCAATTCCCTTGTGATGTAATGCTATTACCTGCCATTGATCATTGAATGCTGGAGATCCTGAAGAGCCAGGTTGCGTATCAGTAAGATAATGAACAAAATCATCAAAGATATCCACAATTCTATTTTCACGAAGAGATATTGCTTTTGTCCCTCCACTAGGATGCTGAATTATTGTCAAATATTCTCCTAGTAATGCCTTTCCTGTCTGTTCAATTAGTTTTAGACATCCAAATGTGGACAGATTGGTACCATCAACAGCAATTGGCCTTACTGCAATCAGAGTAAAGTCCAACTTTGGGTTTGTGTAATAGAAACGATCGGGGTCAAGTGGAAAGACTTTGCTTTCTTTTGGGATAAAATTGACATCGTCTTGAAAATTAAATTCTGCAAGACTTCGTCTACATAATTCTGCATTTTGTAGAACGTGGTTGTTTGTCATCAAAAGATTTGGCGATACCATGAATCCCGTACCATATCCTGCAGACCTCCCTTGGATGTCTCTTACTTGAATTCTACATATGGCATTAGATACCTCAATACCCTTTTCCAAATAATTAATTTCTAAGAGGTCATTAGCTCCAATGATACGCTCTAATGCTAATCCATCATTTCTATCTAGGAGTGATTCCCTTGTCTTTACCCTTTGTTCTTGTTCTATGTTGTATAGATCATTCTCTTTAGTAATTTTTGCAAGCATTGTGAGGTTTTTTTGTCGAGTCTGTGCACGTTTTACAAAACGTTGTGTTGGAGATTCAGTATCAACAATTGTCATACGAACATCATTCAGAGATGAAGTTTTTTGTTTTTATCTTTTGTGTAAATGATAATTTTCCAGCAGATATGGTTTTCCCATCTTTTTTGTAAATGTAAGTAGTACCATCTTTTAGAATATAGACTGGAATTGAAGAAAAATATTTAAATTGTATGGATTCTTCCTCTGCATAAAATGGACCGTGTAATTGCCCTGCTGGAATAATATTGAATGTTCCAGGCTCAATGACTGTAGAACCTGAGCGCAATAATCCTGAAACTAGAAACAATGTTTGAACGGAAGTGTGATAATGTTCAGGGAATTTTGAACCTTTTTCAACTTTGGCTAATTCCATTATGGCACCAGTGATTGGATCGGTAAACAAGACTTTGTTGAATATTCCTTTCCAAGGCAATGGTGTCCACGGAAAATTCGTATGTTTGCCAAGACGGCAGTAAATATTTTTCAACTCTGGTGGTATCTTAAGATTAGCCGATTTATCTTTCATTATTATTCACAAAAAATAATAATAATTAAACAACACGTACTGCAGCAGTACATATTGTTTAATACTAACATGTGAGGATGCTACAATACATATGAACTGCAAAGAAGGTTATGGTATTTATGATTGATACAACAACCAATAAATTTAATTTTGAAACATCGAAGCCTTTCAAATCATTTTCAGGTGGAACATTCCATAGAGTTACAAAGAAAACATTTCCTTCTTTAACGGGTATTGCAATACAAGCGTTGCATCTCAAGAAAGGAATTGTAAGAGAACCACACGTTCATCCCAATGCCAGTCAATTGGATTACTGTGTTTCAGGTAAAGCTCGTGTAGGAATAATTGGGCCAGAAGGATTTAAACAGTTTCTGGAATTAAAAGCAGGAGATATTTCTTTTGTACCGCAGGGATATCTTCACTGGATAGAAAATATTGGTACTGATGAATTACATTTTCTTGTCATGCTTACAAATGAAGAGCCATTAACAATTGAACTCTCTGAAATGTTACATGGAGTTCCAAAAGAAACATTGATGGCTTGTTACGGTGTGTCAAAAACATTTGTTGATGACATCCCAAAGAAAACCGTAATTGTAGGCGATGGTTCGGTTCTATAGTTGACTAGTGTCTTATATGTGAAGTAGGTATAATGTTCTAGGAATAGTGATTCATTTACCCTCTTGAGAATTGTATCATAAATTCTTATCTTTGATGTAATGTTCTTTTTGAGATACCATAAAGTAGATTTGTTAATTCTTAATACGATAAAATTTACAAAAGGTATAATCAGATCAGTTGGAATATCTCCAAGTGAGAAAGAACTTCTGATTTTATCTTCTTTTATGTTAGGTGCTAAAAGATTAAGAAAATGACTTTGCCCAACCACGTTCAATTAGTTTTGATTTAGTTGTAGGCTTTACACATGCAGGAGAACCATCGCTTGATTTTATTACAATCTCTAGTCCTTCATTGCATTTGACAAGTTCAGGTTTAATCCCGTTATTCAATTGAGTGTTTGGTGGCGCATATTTTGTCAAGTACCCATTAGGAGCTCCACAATAGTCAAAAGGAAATGGATCGGATAGAGGTGCAAATCCAGCCCACGTAAAAGTGTAATTTCCAGGTATAATCTCAATAGTAGCAACACGATAAGTAGCATTGATAATTTCATCTGCAAAATAGCCATCACCATGTATGTAAATCGTCGTGGGTTGGGCGGTACAATCAACATAAACACGATCCACTAATGTTCGAGGGACTTCAAGTGTCAAAATATCGGGTTGAGTAGCAAAAACAGTCCCCTCAATTTTTTTTGCATTATCATATTTACAAAATGTAATACTACTATCATGTTCAAAATGATACACAAGATCTACAGGATTACAAATACTTGCAAAAGAATCAGAAATAAAATAACCCGATGAAAAGAAAACAAACAATGTGGCATACAAAAGAATAATTTTCATATTAACTTTAATAAATATATAATAAAAAAGATTAGGAAGTGGATGTAGTTACACCCAATTCGCTTGCTATGAAGTCCTGTGGTTGATAATATGCACTTTGCAGACTAGGAGTGCCTGTGGTAGCTCCAATAAACATACCGTATATGTTGGCATTGTCTCCAGACAATGTAAATACAGGAGATCCACTATCACCACTACCAATATAGATATCGACTAAAGTTACTTGGCCTGATCCAGTAGGATTGATTGTAATTTGTCCTAGAGTTACTGCTGTTCGAGCACCTGATTTGTAAACCCATGATCCAGCAGTTTGTGAGCTGTCACTAGTTTTAGCATTTTGTGTGTAAGCAGTGTTACTTGCCTTGTATATTTGATTATCCATATTTGGAATAGGATCTATCCAAGCACAATCACAATTTGATGAAGAACTAGATACTGTTTTTACAGTTCCATCAACTGTAGTTGTATCATATGGTTGTACCACACTTGTTTCATCACCATCAATTGAGTGCTTAGCCATAACAAATCCTACAGTAGTGCCTTGTGTAGCTTTGTAACCCATTGTGTTCAATCCATTATTTAGATCCCCAGCTGCGGAAATACCTGCCAAAAATGTACTACATGATGTATCACGAGAACTACAAGTGATAGGAGTTATTTCATGAAATTGTACATCTAAGTCAACATCTAGGTTTGCAGATCTAAGTAGATTTGTCAATTCCTGTGTAATTGAATCTTGACTGATATTTTGGTGAATAAGTGCTGATGGACTTACAACTACTCTAAGATTTCTATCCTTAAAGTATGGACCTACAAATAAGACGGCATTATTTTCTGAAAATTTAGAACTTTCAGAATTCAAATATTTATTAAATACTAACTCTTCGGCAGCATTTAATTTTGCCTTTGTATTTGCATCAACTTCATACAGTTTCTTATTCAATATCTCCAAAGAATCTATTTCAGTAAATTTCTCACTAATTTGTTGATTTCGTAGAACGATTGACTTTTCCAAGTTCTGGATTTGTTGTTCTAGTTGGCGTTTTTCAATATTATCAACCGTAACTTTAGCAGTTTCTGATTTCAATGAATCAATTTTTTCAGAGTCTTCACTGTTTCTTTTTTCTAATTCTTGTGTTTCTTCAAATTTAGATACAGCTTGCTCAAAATATGTTGATTCGTTGGAATTTACTTGTGCTAAAATTGAACCGTTTGTTGGAATTATTATTGCCAATGACAAGATCATTGTAATTGACAAAACAAGCCCATATTGTATTTTTTTGTTTTTAATAATCATTGTCATTCATAACTTAGGAATATCCTAATAAGACAAACGTACTCCTAGAGTACTTCAGGAGTAAACAATTATTTTATTAAATCACATTTTATGGTTCAAATTTGTACTGGGACATAATGCGCGGGGGATATAGTCAGGTGGTTAGATTTTGCACTATTTCCATCAGATTATAGGCAGTAAGGAGAGAAATTATAGGATCAATTTATGAATAATAGAGGCATTCTAACTACATGCATAACGAGATAGATTTTACTATAATTTTGATGATATTGTTAGTTACTTTTTCTCCTATGATTGCAGGATTAACAGTTTTGTTTTACATCAAAAGTAGACAAACAAAAAAAGTCCATAAAACAAAAAGAGGAACATTTCAAGAGATTTTTGGATTGAAATAAGTGTTGAAAAAAGAAAAAAAAGTTATCTAACTTTTAGTGCTTTTTGTTTTTGATTTAAAAACAAAAATAATAATCAAAGTAACTGGAATTAAAGCAATTAAAATTATCGAATAAAAAGGATCAGTACCATATACAGGTTGCTTACATTTTCCATCTACTGCAATCATTGCATTTGGACAATGAACTGCATCAATTGGAATAACAAAACCATCACGAATTTCTAAAAATTTGCATACATTATTATCAATATAATGTGTGGAATTTTGCCAATCAATTAAAGATTGAGGGCAAGTATTCTTTGGATCTGCGGTACAAGCACAACTACTAAATATTTCTCTTAGTTGACCTGGCGTATTTCTTGCTTCAAATTCACGTTCAGAAATATAATAATTTAAGAGTACTATACTGACACTAATTGTCAAAATAACTCCAATAATAAACACAATCTGTTTTTTATTCATGTTCTTTTTCCTTTTATTAATATTATAATATTTCTCATCATTATTGTAAAAAAAGGAAAAGTGGATTATATCTATGGTACGTATGTTTGTATTATTTCGATTATAGGGTTAGAATTTGTAAAATTTAATTTTAGTTTATAATTATCAGAATCTGAAGTATCTATAAAATCAATTTCTTCCATATTTTCTAAAATCATTATATTGACAAATTGTTTGTCAGAGCGATCTTCAAAAACAACCTTTGGGATTATCATATACAGTTCTCCATTATCAATAGAATGAATTTTAACAGTTAAGGAATCAAAAGAATCATCATACTCCATATCATGTAGAAAACCATCAAGTATAGTATAAGAAACACGATGATTATTTTCATGAGATTTTACATTTATAGAATCATGTACGATTGATTTATCATCTTCATTAAAAATTACAGCTGGCCAAAATAATTTTTCAGAAGTTTCAGAATGAACACAAGCTAGTTTCATATTAGATCTTACTACCAAAATATGATCATGATCATTACAGTGAATTGGCTGAGTTCCGGATTGGTTTTCAAGTTGTTTGTAAAGAGAAATTTCAACTGCATTTGCGACTAATAATCCAAAAGAATTAACTAATAAAAATGCCATAATTACTACAAAATGAATTTTCATAAAATACGTCAAGTTTGTATTTTTATTAATTTTATTATTCTTTAAAAAGAAAAAAGGGGTTAGAAACTTTTTGCTATTTCGATTAGTGTGTCTAACGGTACCATTCCAATTAGGACTATGTGTTTATCTCCGTGGTTAAAGACAAGTTGAGCGGGTGATGTAGTAGGATATCCTTCTATTGTTTCGCGTATAGTGATATCGTTACCGTATCCTTCTTGACCAAATATTTTTACTGGTATTGGATCAAAGAATGCAACACGGTCATACAGATATTCTTGTGTATGGACAGTTGGATCAAACTTTGTGATTGTTACAATAGCACCGTCACCTCCGAACAAAAAGCCCATATCAGTAGTTTCATCAGTAACAGGTTCCTTTGACACAAAGATGTTCACAAAATCATCATCTTCAGAAATACTTGAAGCAATATATTGTACTGAATATCCCTCTGGGAGATTTTTTTCTAATTTTACCTCGTATCCCTTAAGATTTTTGATTTCAGATAAACTACCAATTTGTTTGACATATGGAATTTGACTTATTTTTTCACCTGGAGGTATCATGAGACCTGAATCTTGTTGAGGTAACTCAGTTTTTGCATTTGAATTACCAAATAGTTGGTCATTATGACTCTGGATAGATACTAGGCCCACCGTAACGATAACAATTCCAATTATCAAAAGTCTAGTTTTCATTTTCAATAACACCCTCCTTCATTAGAACCACCAATAAAGTCTTCAATCTTCTCCACGGATTCAATGTATAATATTGATTTACGAAGATCGGGGTGTTTTGAATCAGGATTAGTGTAATCTACCCACCATGAACCTTCCACTGTAATTTTGGCGTGGTTATTTCCAATGTTTTCAATGGTAATTTCTCTTTGATCAATGTCATACACATCGCCAAACCCTGCAATTTTATTTCGTAAAATTTTCTCTAGTGTTTTATAATCTACATCAGAGTTTAGCTGAACTCTCCACACAGTAAAACAAGACAGTCATTTTCGCCAATTAGAGGCTCATGGTTGTATTGATTATTTTGCAAAATGATAATTCCAGATATTAATCCAGGTAGAACTATTGCAGATGTGACTGCTGTAATTGTAATAGTTTTCATTTTCTTTTTCTCCAGATAACAATTCCTGCAATACTAGCAAAAATTCCCACTACAAACAGGACACTCATCAAAATAGGATTAAGAGGAAGTGCGTTGTTTAGGCCTGTGTCATTGCATGCCTCCCACCATTCAAGTGCTCCTGCGGCACACATAGCATAAGAGTCGTTTGTAAAAGTAGAAAAGAAAACAATTCCAATTATTATCAAAAGTCTAGTTTTCATCTTTCAGCATCAATTTTTTAATGTCTCACAAGTATTAGCAGTATCTTCTCCTATGAAGTAATCAGTGTAGCCATCATAGTACACTATTTGATAATTTACAAAGGATGGAATTTTTGAAATTATTTCTTTTTCTTCAGGTGAATCCTTAAAGATCCAATTTAGATCTATTATGATTTTATTTTCTTCTAATTTTATATTGCAAATATCATAACCCGTCTGTTCTATGTCATATTTGATTTCTTCAAACTGTGTCTCTAGTAAAGATACGGGTTCTGCCCATCCTCTTTCTCTGAGTTTTTCTAAACTTTCACGCTTGACACAATTAGGGTTTCCATTGCTTGCCTTTAGTGATATGACAAATCCTTCTTTACATTGAATCTGATCAATTGGAATTCCAGACTTGTATTGTTTTAGTGGAGAATCACGTGGTTTCTCATAAAACACCTTTTTGTAACATGGATGGTTTTCATCAAATTGTATTGGGCTGTAAAGTTGCCACGTTCCTGCCGTAATTACAGAATAAACAATCTCTAGATTTGTCTTGCCGTCAATTGGTATTTTGTAATAAGAATAACATGGATCATCAATTATATCATAATTAATTTCTACTCCGTCTACTAATACAAAGGCCCGTCCATAACTCCACTCTCCAATAAAGCTTGCAGGAGTTGGAAGATTTTTTGGAATCATAATATCAAGTGTGCCTGTTGAATTTTGTTTTAATACAATATCAAATCCCCACAAGTCAAAAGACGCATCAGATTGTATTTTTATTGACTGAACTATGTCCGGACTAGTCTCTATCTTGAAGATTTTACTATCGGTGGGTGGAACAGAGTCATCAAATCCTGGAACTAAAAGTATCATCCAAGATAAAATGATGAAAATAAATTCCATATCTAATATCGTTGATATGCTTTATTCATAAAGTGTTCTACAGATTATTTCTAAGATCTTGTCTTCGTTTTATAACCAAATCATAGAAAAGCATCATCAATCCAGAGATGATTAACACATAAGAAAAAAAGAAGGTCATAAACAGCAAGACTAGATGGAATATATCACATGCTCTTGTTTGCAGGGTCTGAATCATCGTATTTGGTTGACACATAGGCACAAAGTATCCAAACATCATTGCAAAACCCATCATTGCCACAATAAAACCGATTTTTGTAGTTCTAGTTTTCATTTTCTCCTCCTCCAGTTTGCAGTACAACTGGACCGCCAAATTCAATCGTAATTGGTACATCAAATGGAATCATCTTGCGATACTTTTCATAATAAAATTTCTCTGTATCATCATGCTTGTCCTGAAATTTTTCATCAATTACAATTGTGATTCCTGGTTCTGCACCGCCACTTCCAACGCCAATCAGTCCAACTTCTTTTCCAAAGTCACTGACAACAATGGTTTGTGCCATTTTGGCTCTGGTTTTGACTGGTAGAGAATTGGTATCCTCAGATAATGCAACTATTTCCCCGCTTTCTCCTTGTATGGAATTCTGTACTAGAAATGCATAAAATCCAGTACTGTTGATGACTAACGTTCTTTGAGAGGAAGGTTTGACATTATCAAAACGCCAAAGTCCTTTTGAATTATCCAAAATGTTGACAGTTGTCAGTCCATCATTTACAAACGTTACAGTATCACCATCTCTCAAATCCATCACAACATAATGTGGAGCAATTGAAAGTCGGGTTCCACTATTCTCAGTTACATCATAAATTATGATTGTATTTGGTTCTATGAATTCAGGATTTAGAACACATTCATCATTGCCAACCATAAGATATTTTTCGCCACAGTGGCCTCTTGTATCTGTTGCAAGAGAACTCTGATTCAATTCTTGCTTATGTTGTTGGGCATTGTATGACATCATAATGGCACCCATAATTACTAGAAGTACTGCTCCTAGGATACCGCCTATAAGCAATTTATTTTTCATTTTCTTTTCCTCCAGTAAAGCGTCAAACCTATTGCAGACCCAACGCCAATTGTAATTCCAGAAATTATTACACCCAAATCAAATTCAGGGTTTATGCCAAGACCGCCAAGTCCAACTTTCTTAGATGCTAATTGATATCTTTCATCATCAGTGTATGGATCATGAATGGTAGATCTTTCATTGATCATAAATTTATCAAAATTTCCATAATATTCACCTGTATTTGGTGCTCTTCCTGAGAAAAAATAATACTCGTAGACATTTCTGTTCTGAATGGATTCATCAATCCAGTTTTGCAGATTGTCTGCTTTGATTGCTTGTTCTAGTTCCGAGCGCTTTTGTTCCATAAAGACAGTTCCTTTGTATTGATAGTAACCGGCCCATCGGTCTACGTCTTTTTGTTCATACTTTCCATTTATTATCCCGTCAAGGCATGGGGCAGTTGGCCAATCGTCATTTTCAATGCACAATGCAAAACCTTGTGGGATCAAAAGTGGGAAAATAATCATTCCAATCATTATCAAAAGTCTAGTTTTCATTTTTAATCAAAAGAATTCCATTTAGCGTCTTCTGCAATTACACATAATGGTGATAATTTATCATACATGCCAAAATCATTTTCATTGGTAACCATGTTTACTGATCCGCTAAAAAAATCATTATTTTCACCAAACACACCACAGAAAGAAATGACATCATCATCCCCGTAATCCATATGATATTTGCCTACTTGGTATTTGTAAAAATTGAGATTTGTATTGTCCTTAAGATAGTCATGGATGTAATTTACAACAATGGTTTCTTCAATTGGAGTCAGTGGAATTTTTTCAAAGTCAAGCAGTTGCTCTTCTGCTAATGTTTGTGCCTCACACCAGCAGCTTCCAAGGTTTGGTTTGCAAGGTTGTGGGTTTTCTGCAAATACCTCGACATCGTATATTTTTGATTTGTCTAGTCTTCCTTCCAGCCAGTAGACTTTATCCTCATCAATTACATATCCGCACTGATAGCTGCTTTCTTGATACATTGCTATCTGAAACCCACGCAGTAAAACCATATTGGAAGTCTCAACATCAACTCCAATGTCTTTTAGTTTCTCTTGAAATAGCGGAGGAAGTAATTTTTTGATCAACAAATCATAATCTATTCTGCCCTCATAGTCAAATGGAACATTATAATTTTCAGTGTACGGAAGTAATGTTCTGCTTGATGGTTCCCCTTCATAACTGATTTTAGGATTTGTCGGGTCTCCAAATAATCTAGGTTCTTTTTGTTCTGGTGATTCTGGCGATATAACTGACAGTACGCCTATTGCTGCAAACGGAATTAGGATTGCAACTCCAATTATTATCAAAAGTTTAGTTTTCATTATTTCTCAATTCCGATATATTTTTCATGCATTCATCCAAAGCATATTGATGTACTCCCCATGGAAGACCAATATCCTCTATGGCTACACCTTCACCGTTCCATTTTTCATCAAATGCATTAGAGTATATTTTAAGATGAATAACCATTGCATCAGTGCATCCGATTTTTTCTAATTCTTCTGGAATCTTCCATTTGGATGTGGATGCGGTAATTGTAAAAGGACCTTCTGCATTACTCCATCCTCTCTCAATTAATTTCTGTTTTGTTTCTGGTTTCACACATGCAGGAGAACCATCAGAATTTCTGAATAGTAGAACCTTGTCATCATAACATCGAATTTTATCTATTGGGATTTTGTGTTTTATTTGTTTTAATGGAGCAATTGCTTCTCTGAAATTAAAAAAGTCAGGATCATATGAAAAATAATCTGGAACACATGGATCCTCCCAATCGGCTGGAATATTTGGATGTCCTCTAACAATTCTATTAGGATCATTTGGCAGAATTGGAGATATCTGAATTAATGACCGTGCATCACAAACAGGACTTGTTTTAACAGAGTAATCGGTTATTTTGTATTTATAATTGGCAGATACCGGACTAATGTCATAGAGGTAAAACAACGCCCTGTCGCCTTTTTTGAAATTGTTCCAGACATCAAACCCTTCAGCCGAAATAAGATCAGAATTAAGTGAACCTTTGAAAACCTGATTAATTTTAATATGATATGTCCAAGTGTTGTTGTCGTACTCTACTATTGTGCCATCCAAGATAATCTCATGAATATTCCATAGTATCTCCGGAACCACGTGTATGCTATTTTCTGAATTTACAGGTTCATCTGTTTCTGGTGACTGATATTGAATGGCATTAGCTGAACTAAAAAATCCAATTAAAATCAAGAAAATTACAAAATATCTCATTGTTTAATCAGATGACTAATACGAAGTTCATAAAGTGTTCTAATCTTTAGTAGCGAGTTTTATTGAATCGTACCATTTAACTCATCAGGATTAAATCTAATTCATGATATGGAAAATAACATTTTTTCCATAATCATTCAAATCTGCTATCGAGAAGTGACTTCATCCTAGTTTGGCACTTTTCTTGTAGATTTCCATCAAGTCTTTGACAAAACTCGTGTGCTTTTTCCTCAGATACAAATCTTGTCAGTGATTCTATTACACCAATTATGCATTGCTCCTGATATTTTTCAGGAGTGGAAATGCACATCAATTCTGTCTTGTCTAGATCATTAAAGTTGTCTTTTGTCAAATGGGCTGCAACTCCTTTGTAACAAACTGGAATGTATCTTTGGTCTTCAATCCCGTTACATAACAAAAATGTGTTTTGCAGATCATAATTTGTTTCAATTAAAAAGTAATTTGCCTGATATCTATAACATAGTGTTGCAGCTTCGTTATTTTCTGTGCCGTTAATTTGATTGCAGGGATAATACATGTCAGACTTGGTAAAATCACCCTCTCTATTTTCTGCATACTCTCCCACATTTTGCATAAACAGGCCTCCATTACACATGTAGACCTCACGCCAATCATCAAATTCACTGCATCGCTTTAGTGCCTGGGTAGTGTTATAGTTGTAGATTTTAACAAGACTGTGACCCATACCGTGAATGCATTCTTTTTTTGCATTATCACCTAATGCATCATTTACAATTTTGCATGGCTCTTTGATATCTATTGATTCAATGGATTTTCCATCCAACATATTTTCAACCTGAATAGTATTTTCAACCAATCCGTGCATTATTCCAGATGCACATCTATAATCCGAAAGACCAGACACTGCTTTCAAATCACGATTCACGTACCCAAAAAGAAATTCTCCCAGATGATGCGCAGCCGGATGACAGTAGAAATCTGCATCTACATACAGATCCACCAGTTCATCTATTGTCAAGAGTACCGTTTGAGTTGAGTTGTTTTTTGATAATTCATAGAGTCTGTCAATTGTACACTCGTCATCATCGTAGCATGAATCAAAGATTGGATTGGCGTATGACAATGGTTGTGATTGGAAGGTAAAAGCAATGGTCACAAAAAATACACCGATAGTAATTACAGTAATTATCAAAAGTCTAGTTTTCATTATTCATCAAAATGAATTGTTCCATTCATACCATTGATCATAGTGTCATTTTCATACCTGGCAATGATCCAGTGATCTCCTTCATAGAGAATTTTTTCTTTCCATGACTCTCCTGGCCT
>ERZ1292630.1330-Hain-H41-02um-R3-1330-length-24344-cov-8_pt1 | contig 14886 bp, 3 predicted proteins | sample MGYA00564408_ERZ1292630 | MGnify/ENA primary metagenome ERZ1292630 (study PRJEB36523, sample SAMEA6512641) | groundwater metagenome | collected 2019-01-08 | study: AquaDiva: Metagenomics assemblies of 32 groundwater samples | reverse complement strand
TGCCCCGCGACGACGCGTTGTTGCCGAGAATCGTCAGAGGCGATGCAGTTGGAGCGACCGAGGAGGCGTTTCCGGATAAGGAAACGGAGGACGGCAACTCCCGCACGTCAATCATGGCCACCGCATCCACGAAGCGACAGTTTTCAATGTTGATGGACGTCCCAGTCGTGGCACCCGAAATGGTCAACGTCCCTCGCTGTATGAAGCAGCCCGTGATGTTGAGGTACTGGGTGCCGCTTCCAAGCTGGATGACGAGGTCGACGTCGCTCGCGTTGATGTTCGGAATCGTCACGTTGGTTAAGTTTTGGAGGTACAATGTGTTGAACGTCGTGACGTTAAATGTAGGCGATGGAATCGTGTACTGCGGACAGAAGGACGACGAGGACGTGATGTTGCTGGTCCCATTGGCGCACTGAAATGAGAGCACCGTGAGGGGTGGACGCGTTGGGGCGATCGTGGTGCCATTGCCGGCCGTCGTGACACTTGCCGATGTCGACGTGGTGGTGGTTGTGGTGGTGGTCGATGATATGGTAAATGTCGTGGTGGGCGGCATCGTGGTCGTGGCGGTCGGCGTGCCAGGAGTCGTGGCGGTTGGCGTGCCAGTCGTCGAGGTCGGCGTGCTAGGAGTCGTGGCGGCTGGCGTCGAGGTCGGCGTGCCAGGAGTCGTCGCCGTCGATGTGGAAGTCGGCGTGCCAGTCGGCGTCGAAGTGGGAGTTGTGGACGTCGAGGTGGAAGTGTCGGTCGCAGTGGACGTGGATGAGGGAGTGTGCGTTGCAGTGGGAGTGTGCGTCGCAGTGGTGCTGCCCGTCGATGTGCTCGTCGGGGTCGTAGCGGTGTCGGAGGTCAGTGTGATGGTCGCTGACGTCGTTGAGCTCGTCGTCGAGGACGTGGGAAGGGGCGGCACACCGCTGGCCATAGGATTAAGAGGGGCGCAGAAGGCGTTCGCGGAGCACCGCTGGTTTCCCAGTATCCTTCGCATGGAGGAGGGCCCAGATGGCACGGACCCGCAGTCGCACTGGCAACTTTGACTCGCGATGTCGAACGATGCCGCGGGGGAGCCCTGATTCCCACGGATACTCTGACTGCAGTCGGCCGATAGCGCACAGACGCGGCAGGCAAGAGCCACCAACGGTAAATCCTCGTGAGTCATATTTTGCAGTGGCGATAACATCATGGCATTTGACGACGCGGAGGTGCTTATCGCGAAGAGCGGAGTCGATGATGAGAGCGGCACCGTCCCACCGATGCCTCGAAGGCAGCGGACGACGAGGCTGCCCCCAAGTGCGAAGCTGATGTTGGGATTGAACGGCAAGGCGGGTAGTGGAGCCGTGGTCATGGGGAGTCCGCCCATGAGGGTATCGGCTGCGTCGCCCACGACACGGATGGCGGCGTCGCCCGCGCATGACAGTGCCGAGTCGGTCATTGCGATGGAGGATGCATTGACGGCCGACATCGTCGCCCAGCCGCCAGCGGCCAGCAACAGTGCGGATTCGATGAAAGGACCTGCCACCTCCCCCCCTACTTCCGTCTGGCTACAAACCGCAGCCGCACCTCCCGCGGAAGAGGAGCGGAGCTGCTGTTGGTTCCGCACGACCTGAATAGAGGAGGCATCGACCGCGGCCAAAGCGCCGCCCCACGACAGCATCGCCACCGCCGCTAGCGACGACGCGTTGCTGCTGCTATTGCTAGTCGGGAGGGCGACGGCGACAGAGGCCACCAGCGTGACGTTATTGGATTCCACGGTCAGCGTCGACCATTTCGACACCGTGGTGCTCGGTCCAGGGAGACAGAGCATCGAGGCGGCCAATGGCGGCGGCGGCGATGGCGCCCCGTTCCCCGCACCACCACCACCAGCGGCAGCGGCAGCGGCAGCAGTGGCAGCGGCAGCGGCTGACATGACGACGACAAGGACATCATTGGTTTGAACGATGAGGGCCGAACGGTTCGCGGCCTCGAAGGGCTGACCCGCCATCATGACGGCGCAGGAGGAAGCCCAGAGCGGCAATGCCGACGCCGTCACATTCGTCACATTGTACGAAAACAAAATCTGGTTGCATTGCATGGTGAAATAGGACGCGTTGACGATCGAGACCGTCGCCGACTGCGAAGACGGCGTCTGCACTAACCCGAAGTGGGCGTCCTGAGGCGCGGTCCAGCTGCCGATGACAACGGCATGGACGTGCTGTTGCTGCTGCGTGGACGGGACGATGATAGGGATCGACGATCCACCACCCTGCTGCTTCCAGGAAAGTGAGTTCCCCGAAATCACCACCGACGAACCGTCGGCTATGGTGGTGAGGTTTGACACGGCAACTAATGCGCCAATTTGACTCGTGTTTGACGGCCAAATACCCGCCACGCTGATGTTATTATCACGAATTCGCACTTGACTCCCGTTCGAGATTGCCGCCACGGTGACCCGGAGGTAACCTTGAACGAGTGTGTTGCGTTCAAGGTTGATCACGCCATTTGCGGCGAGGATAGACGCAACGACGTCCAGCGACATCGGTCCATCGATCCGATTCCACGAGACGTTGATGACGGAGGATAGTGCGACCGAAGCCAGCGGCGGATACGTCAGCCAACGCATCCAACGACGGCGGCTCGTTGCCATGAGGGCAGTGTTGTTATTCATCATCATCGCTTGGGATGCGATGCTGACGGTCGCAGAGTTGTTGATCATGTTCACGGCGCTCGAGTAGGTCATGGTCGACAGGAACGCACCTTCAATCACCAGCACGTCACCAGGGACCCAGAACACGTTGTGCGAGACGTCGAAGGTGGCCGACTCGTGGATGCTCGGGAGCCTGGACATGTAAATGCACCTGCCGATCCCGCTCGTCATTGGATCGGACTCCGCGCCCGCCGATAGATCAAACACGTTCCTCGCGATGGACAGCGTGGAGGCGTTTTTCACGGTGAAGACCGTCGTGAAAGAGCTGACGGTCCACGACATGGCACAGTAGAGCGGAGCCACGACGGTGGACGATGATGGTGATGACGGCACCCCCATGATGGTGTTGTCCTCGAAGCGAAACGCAGACGCATCGGAAATGGAGGCGCCGCCGCTGAAGGTTAACGCACAGTCGTAACCCGGAGAAATCAGAGAAGCGCTGCTGGCTTGCAGCAGGTTCCCACGAAACGCGGCGACCTGAGCAGTCTGAATTTGAAACACTCCAAAGCTCCAGGCGATGGCCCTCGCACTGACACTCTGGGCTGAGAACTGATTGTGCGACACGTTCACCAGCGCCCGCGAAGCGGTCGCCAAGGAGGGTGATGAGGTGACGAGCACGCCGTTGGCGTAGGGTACCCAATTGAACGCGGTCGCGTCACTCCAACTCGTCGCCCGAAGAATCGAATCGTAGATCAAAAATCCACCTCCGAATCGCGCCGACGCGTAGGGCGACACCGTGCCGGAGACCATCATGGGCAGGGTCGATGGCCCGTTGCAACTTATCACGACGGCCACCGAAGTCCGGTTGGACGTGACCGAGAAAGTACTGGAGGCGATGTGCACCGCGTTCGTGAGAATGCTAGTCGTGTCGGGGGGCGTGACGGTACCGGAAACGCGCGGCGGCATCACGAGCATCACCCCACGGCTTCCATGAGTTCCATAGGCCGCGGCGGTAAACGCCGAGCTGATCACCTCCAACGTGAGCACGCCAAAACGGAAGTCGATCTCCATCGCGGAGGCAACCACGCTTGCCGTCCCGGTGACCGATGTACTGAACGAACTGCCGCGGTCCACCATAACGATGAATGAGTGATTACTGCCAATGTCGGCGACGCCCTTAGACGACGAGCTGATCGATGCACACGTCGCCAACCAACCCGGGGGAGCTTGCGAAATATTGAACCGCGCCGCACACGACGTGTTCGAAATCCACAGGAACGTTTCTCCCGCCTGGCTGCTGCCGTTGGAAGGCTGCTGCTGCTGTTGCCAGCCCCCCAACTCCACGGAGAATGCCGACTTTGCGGCATCCGAGAATAATGGTGGGGAGTAAGAATTGTTTTGGATAGACACATCTGCAACGTTGTCTGCCAGGGAAATGTTGACGTTCCGGAGCCGAGCGACAACGAGGGTCACCACGGACGCTCCCAACGTGAGTCGAGGATTGGTGCCTGCGACGACAGGTGGCAAATATGATTGCCAAGTCGGTGCAAGAAGGACGTTCGCGACTCGCAGTTCCCGCCGAACCTCGATGACGTTGCCGGCAAACGTCACTTGCCCCGTTGTTGGCGGCACGCTATTGGACGAAGGAGGTGCGAACCACATCGTCACATGACTGTCGTCGATGCGGTTGGAGCTGAAGTTGATAATGCTCGTCGACGGAGTGGAACCTTCCCCACTCGCGGTCGGGGTCACCACCAAGACCACCCCGCTTTGGTTCAGAAACCGACTCTGCCGCACATCGCATTCAGGGACGTCGTAGAAAACCAGAGCGAGGAGCGATGCGTTGAAAGAGACGTTATCGAGCGATAGCGGGGCGGTCCACGTGTTGTTTTGAAAAGCAAGGACAGAGCCGCTGTCAAAGCGGAAGGGTCCGTGGATGTGCAGGGTTGGCTGCGCCCATGACCCGGCGGCGTCACCGCTGCTGCTGTTCGTCGTCATCACCATGGAGTTGTTTGTGATGGAAAGCAGGCTATTGCTCGAGAAGGAACGCAGGGTCGTTGCGGACGACCACGGCAGTTCGGCGCCAAATATCGACACGCCATCGGCCACGCTGACAATGGTGTTGCGTTCAAACCGCAGGACGGACGCGTCGGACAATGAGATCCCGGCGGGAGGCGGCACGTGGGCGAGCAAGTGGCAAGGGCCAGCCGACTGCGTGCTGACGTTGAATCGGTTCCCAACGACTTCGACGACACTCCCCAGTCGCAAATCGAACGCCATGGGCGATGGGTCGTAGAAGCCAATGGTGCGAAACCGCGCGCCGGCCGAGGGCGCCTCCTTGGCCCGGATGGTATTGTCCGCGACGCTCAACGCAGCGGTTCCCGCCGGCCCGGGGGCAGCGCTGCTGAAGACACCAGCGTCGAAATAGACCACAGCACCGTCACTGCTGTCTTGGATATCCACGGTGTTCCCTGAGACGTTCACTGGCGACACATGCAAATCCATCGGAGCACTGGACGTAAACTCAAGAGCGTAGCTGCTAAAATGTGAACCGAGCGCCGTGAGGGCAATCTCATTGTTCGAAAAGGCAACCATGGGGGAAGTGACCTTATACACGGACAACACCATCGCGATGGCCTTCCCAACTGAAATGGCCTTCATCACGTTGAACGCCACGGTAAGTGGCGCCGCGAAGGAGACGTCGAGGAGGCTGACGCTGGCGCAATAGGTGCTGTATGGACCCGCGGCGCTTGTGTCGCTGATGATGGTATTCCCGGTGATCGACAACGTGAGCGGCGTCGTCGTCCCACTAAAAAGCAGATCCATCCCCATGGCGAAGCCACGGCGAGCGACGGCGGTCAACTCGTTGCCCACGATAGTGAGGTTGGTGGTCACGTTGGCGAGGCGATGGTTCAGATACAGTCCCCGTGCGTAGTTCGGCGTTGAGCTGTTGGCGACGGAGGAGATGTTCAAGCGGTTGCTCTCGATCAAGGCGATGTACTTGTACGCCGTGGCGGTGGGGGGCGTGCCGGGAGGGAGTTTGGCGCTGACGAGTACCAACGCGGCGACGTTGTCACTTTTCGTCTGGTTGATGGCCCATGAGACGTTGTTGTTCGACACGACGAGTCTCAGCTCTATCGGAAAGGCCGCCAGCGGCTGCACGAAGAGCGGCGAAGCCCGAATACTGACGGCTCCGCGATCCGTGCCGTTGGAGATGATCAACGGTTGCTGCGAGGCAGTCGGTATGACGCTGACGACGTTTCGCGATACGTCCACGACGCCGGAGGCACAGTACACCGCAAGGACACTGTCGCCGATCATGGCCGCCTTCGTGGTGAATAGATCCGCGGGAAGCGCGGCGCGCCACACCGGCGGCATCATCGTGGCGTTCATCCGCGTGTCCATGGTGCTGCGGAACTGATTGTCGGTGACGGACGCGGTCATCGACACGGAGGTGACGTCGAAGGGGAACAGTAGGGTGAGGGACGCGTCGTTGAACTCCGACTGCGCGACCGTCGCCGACGTGGCCCCACCGGCGAGGCCGACGACGAGCGCGGAGCCCGGTCCGAAGCGGCTCCCCGAAACCGTGACGGCGCCGCCCGCCATGTCCGTCACGGCCACCAGCGCCGCCGAGCTGCTCACGTTGCCCAGCCACACGGCTCCGGACCAAGTGTTGTTCGCGACGCTCAGCACCGCGCCGCTGCCGACGAAGAACGCTGAGACGTTGACAGCGGTGAGGCCGACCGTCGCGGGCGTCGCGTCGTGCATCGTGTTGCCCGTGATGACGACGGTAGCGCCCCTCTCCGCCGAGCGGCTCGCCCAGGACCCGACCGGGCCGGGCTGCATGATGGACACGTTGCCGCTGCGGAAGATGACGTTGTCGTGGAACGCCGCGACGGAGCCGTCGAGCACGGCGATGCCGCCGCCTTCCACGTGCAGGAAGAGGTGCGCGGCGCCGCCGGCAAGCGACACGTTGAAGACGTTGCTGCCGATGTCCATGCGGCCGCCAGATGGAATGCTGAGGGGCCAGCTGCCCTGTGTCGCCACGAGGTCGAAGGTCCCATACGCCGAAGCCGACGTGACCTGCACCGCGTTGCGAGACACATTGAGCAGCCCCGCGGGCCCTTTCAGCGTCAAGCCGCTGCCCATGTACAGCAGCCCGGCGGTACTCGGCCCGTCGACGGTGATCGTGTTGGCCGTGACCGAGATCATCGTCGAGCTCAGGTCCGCCGGCGGCGATCCACCGTAGTTCACGACGTAGCCGTTGACGTGCGCGAGTGTCGTGCGAATCGCGATGGTGTTGCCGTCAAGCACCAAGCCGCTGGACGTCGCGGTGAAGCGCAGCTGCTGCGCGCCGATGTCGACGGCCATGACGGACTCCCCGCCGCCAACCGTGAGCCCGTTGCCCGACACGTCCAGCGCCTGGAACTGCATGATGGACGGTGAAGGCTGGATGAGCCCAATCTTGACGCCGTAGCTGATGAACCGGCCGCCCGCCGTGACGTTGTTGCGGCGCACGGCGAGGCTGAACGGGACGGGCACGAGTGGGTCCGGCAGCATCACCTCGAGACCCGACGTGAACGTCTTGTCGCCGACCACCAAGACCACGTTGTCCGCGAGCGTGAGCGCGCTCATGTTGCGGTAGTTCAGGGAGAGATAGATGCCGCGGCACCGGTTCGAGTACGTCGATGACGTGGCCGTCACATTCACCGAGTTGTTCGTGACAGTCACGCGAGCGATCGGGAAGCTAGCCGTCGCCTTCGCCGCCACCACCAGGATACCATTCGTGTTGCCATACGTGAGCTGGTTGTGCGCCCAGGTCACGGCGCTGCCGGTGATGGTGGCCGTGAGCTCCGCCTTGAATCCCACGACAACCGACGCAAAAGCCACCTCAGGTGACGGGCGGACGCTGAGAGCGGCGCGGTCGACTCCCGTCGAGGAGTTGACGGCAGCTGCCGTTGCGATGCTGATCTGGTTGCCAATCAGGTTGTGCGTGCCGCCGGGGGAATACAGCGTCAAGGCGCTGTCGCCAAGCGCAAGGGCGGTCGTGGACTTCAGCGGGGCGGGCAGCGCGGATCGCCACGCGGCGGCCAACAACGTCGCATTCATCCGGAGGTCAGTCGTTATTTGGAAAACGTTGCCTGTAATGCTCGAGCTGTGCGAGTTGGCCTCCAGTGCGAAGGGGAACAGTAGGGTGAGGGACGCGTCGTTGAACTCCGACTGCGCGACCGTCGCCGACGTGGCCCCACCGGCGAGGCCGACGACGAGCGCGGAGCCCGGTCCGAAGCGGCTCCCCGAAACCGTGACGGCGCCGCCCGCCATGTCCGTCACGGCCACCAGCGCCGCCGAGCTGCTCACGTTGCCCAGCCACACGGCTCCGGACCAAGTGTTGTTCGCGACGCTCAGCACCGCGCCGCTGCCGACGAAGAACGCTGAGACGTTGACAGCGGTGAGGCCGACCGTCGCGGGCGTCGCGTCGTGCATCGTGTTGCCCGTGATGACGACGGTAGCGCCCCTCTCCGCCGAGCGGCTCGCCCAGGACCCGACCGGGCCGGGCTGCATGATGGACACGTTGCCGCTGCGGAAGATGACGTTGTCGTGGAACGCCGCGACGGAGCCGTCGAGCACGGCGATGCCGCCGCCTTCCACGTGCAGGAAGAGGTGCGCGGCGCCGCCGGCAAGCGACACGTTGAAGACGTTGCTGCCGATGTCCATGCGGCCGCCAGATGGAATGCTGAGGGGCCAGCTGCCCTGTGTCGCCACGAGGTCGAAGGTCCCATACGCCGAAGCCGACGTGACCTGCACCGCGTTGCGAGACACATTGAGCAGCCCCGCGGGCCCTTTCAGCGTCAAGCCGCTGCCCATGTACAGCAGCCCGGCGGTACTCGGCCCGTCGACGGTGATCGTGTTGGCCGTGACCGAGATCATCGTCGAGCTCAGGTCCGCCGGCGGCGATCCACCGTAGTTCACGACGTAGCCGTTGACGTGCGCGAGTGTCGTGCGAATCGCGATGGTGTTGCCGTCAAGCACCAAGCCGCTGGACGTCGCGGTGAAGCGCAGCTGCTGCGCGCCGATGTCGACGGCCATGACGGACTCCCCGCCGCCAACCGTGAGCCCGTTGCCCGACACGTCCAGCGCCTGGAACTGCATGATGGACGGTGAAGGCTGGATGAGCCCAATCTTGACGCCGTAGCTGATGAACCGGCCGCCCGCCGTGACGTTGTTGCGGCGCACGGCGAGGCTGAACGGGACGGGCACGAGTGGGTCCGGCAGCATCACCTCGAGACCCGACGTGAACGTCTTGTCGCCGACCACCAAGACCACGTTGTCCGCGAGCGTGAGCGCGCTCATGTTGCGGTAGTTCAGGGAGAGATAGATGCCGCGGCACCGGTTCGAGTACGTCGATGACGTGGCCGTCACATTCACCGAGTTGTTCGTGACAGTCACGCGAGCGATCGGGAAGCTAGCCGTCGCCTTCGCCGCCACCACCAGGATACCATTCGTGTTGCCATACGTGAGCTGGTTGTGCGCCCAGGTCACGGCGCTGCCGGTGATGGTGGCCGTGAGCTCCGCCTTGAATCCCACGACAACCGACGCAAAAGCCACCTCAGGTGACGGGCGGACGCTGAGAGCGGCGCGGTCGACTCCCGTCGAGGAGTTGACGGCAGCTGCCGTTGCGATGCTGATCTGGTTGCCAATCAGGTTGTGCGTGCCGCCGGGGGAATACAGCGTCAAGGCGCTGTCGCCAAGCGCAAGGGCGGTCGTGGACTTCAGCGGGGCGGGCAGCGCGGATCGCCATGCGGCCGCCAACAACGTCGCATTCATCCGAGTGTCGGTCGTGATTTGGAACACATTGTCCGTGACGCGAGAGTTGTGCGAGTTGGCCTCGAGTGCGAAGGGGAAAATAACCGTGAGCGACGAGTCCACAAACGTGTTCCCGGCAACGTTAACGCTCGGCATCGTCGTGCCTCCACTTGCGGTCGGTAGCCCTTGGGCTCGAATCACGAGAGCACTTCCGTTCTGAAAGCGACAGCTGGCCACGGCGGCCAATACCGTCGAGGCATTGGGCGTGTCGCCACCGTAGGCAACGTCCAGAACGACGAGGCTAGAATCAAACGTCTTATTTTGCAGTAAGACCGTGACGCCTCCTGCAGAAGCGTTGCAGAACCACACTGATTGAGATATAAATGGCTCCTCGGGGGGGTCGCAGGAAGTGGTCGCCGCATCGGCCCAAAGCAGAAAACGCTGCGACGAAATCATTTCCGTCGAAAAGGACCAGCCTGCCGAGCTGCGTTTGTGCTTTCCGTTTGTCATTGCTGTACGTTGTAGCTGCAGCGTCACCACCGTGGCCATGAGGACGGCGATCCCCACTGTGATGCGCCACAAGGTTGTTGGTGTCATCAGATACGGGACCGTTTTGAACCAACGTGAAACGATTGGGTCAGAGAGGTTGTGTTCACCGATCGGAAAGAGGAAAAACAAATACCAAAACTCGTGTGGGGAAGAGGGTGCAAAAAGAGAAAAAAAGGAAAACCAAAACAGTGAACCTTTTTTCGTCCCGCGTGTCGTTGGTGGATTCAGAGAAAAACTTGGAAGAGGTCGACGGAACGGAAAAACACGCTAACGGAAAGAAACCCGCTAGCGGCAAAAAAATCGTGGGTTGTACAATAAAAAAAACGATGAATAAAGCAGTTCGATAAAGTCGCAGTCGAACTACCAGGCGATGTCGGAAATGGTGAAAACACCACCCCTTCGGGATGAACGGTCCGGGGGAGTTCCTGTAAGAGATCACATCAGGCAAACCTAACAAAATCACACACTTTAAATGTGCCTCGCCCTCGGTCTCCGGTCTAGGAAGTCAAAAGTGTTCAGAGAGAACCAGTTTCGTGGTCTCGCTACGTGATGTTTTGACAGTTTGAAAACACACACAGTAGACGGTGGACGTTCAATCCGATCCGATTTCTGTCGGTCTGTATTTACATCAGGTTTCCCCGGGTCCGCTGTTTTTTGTTAGATGAACGCACTCGCTGGTCGTCTCCCCTCCCCGAATCTTTGCGCACTTCTAAGCGGCCGCCCCATCCGACGTGACTGGCTCCTCTACGGATGATACTTGGGGGGCATGCTGATGATGGCTGCGGTCAATTTCATTGAAAATGAACGTCAGCACCTCCCGCTGGTGCGCGGTCCGCAGCGGCACGTGCTTGCCCCTCCAGAGGAAGGAGTGAGGTGGCTCGGATGGATCGTGTCGGTGGGCATCGGCTGTCGGCGGCACGGTACCGCCAATGGTCTGCGCGTCTCCCTTTGCCCCCTCCTCATCGTCGTCCGCATCTTCCCACTGATCGCTCAACGACTTTTTCTTGACGATGATCGTGAACAGCATGAGGCACAAGGTCAAGAGCAACGCGCTGCCATACACGATGCCGATGATGGTCCTCATGGCGACTTCCGCCGTGGCGCTCACGGGAATGTCCGATCCACTACCCCTCGAAACGTCCGCTAGAAATTGCAATTGAAGCGCGGCGATGGAGCCGTCGTCGCGCATCTCTGCTAAGGCCGTTTGAAGCCGATGATAAGTCGCGCGAGGTACGGTGGATGAGATGGGAAACGCCTTGAGCTCGAGCACGCCGGAGCGCACGAAGGGCTGCGACACGGTGTAGCCATCGTCCGCTCTGCCAGCTAAATTGTGAACGAAGTAACATACTTGCGTTGCGGCGACGAAGCCAGAGAAATCGGGCTCGTTCCCGCTGTACCAGCGTGCGGCAAACTCGTTGATGTTGTTTTGCACAACCGGTGTCGCGCCGATGACGAACTGGACGTACGGCACGAGAGTGGAGCTTGCGACGGCGAGTTTGGTCCCCTGCAGCGATCCGGAGGTGACGTCGACGTCCGTGACCTGCAGCGATGCGTTTGTAAGCTGCGCGGAGATGACGGCGCCGAAGATGCAGAGCATGCTCATCCCCATGACGCCAACGACGGCGCGGATGGAGCGGGCGATCTGCGAGGACACATCTTCAGACGTTCCGCACGTGAGCACGTTTTCCAGCCCCATCTCCATGCACCACAGGAAGCGCTTCCACAGCGGCAGCGAGTTCATGTAGCTGTCGGGAATGAAGAATTCGCACACGAAGATGACGACCCCCATGGCGCCGCCGATCGTCGCGATTACGAGGAAGACGTAGAACACCGACTTGGAGAGGAGTGTGGTGCCCAAGTCGCGCGCGTCGATGCGGTACTTCGGAGACAAGGCGACGGCATCGTCCGACTCCACGACGGCCATCGAGAAGTCGTAGAGCGCCAAACGCGACTGCGTCACGGTGTGGAACGAAATGATCATGTCAAACGTCGATTTCCCCGTGGTGCTGTTCACGATGAGCAGTGGGTCGAGGTTCCCCTGGTCAATCATCGTCAACGAGTAGGAAAGGTTCGTACGTGCCATCAGCCGGTAGAAGACGGCCCCGAACATGCCATCGCAGCTTGTGGACGTTAACGACGGGGCATCGTTAAACGGCGGTTGGCCCATGCGACAGGCCACGCGCAGGTCGACGGCGGCGGGTTGGGCAACTGCCGCCATGACCATCAGCAACGCAGACGCGATGATGACGCCGTTGTGCATATCTTCTCTTCAACAGTTTGCTAATTTTTTCCCCTTCTGCGGGTTACGGACTGGGGGTCGGATCATAATTTTACTTTTAGCGGTACGCTTCATCATCACGTGCCAAGGAACGAAGGAAGTTGCGGTTTCCTTGTGGGCATATCCACCTGTGCGCCCAACTCCCGGCGGTAGGCACGTGTCATTCCACGAGCGACAGTGGACTTGTCACTACTCCGCGATCATCGCCTTCTAACTGTTAATTTCATTTCACTCGATGGGCGATGCGCTCGCCCCCCTCTTGGCTGAACTCTGTCTTAGGAGCATCTAGGACGCCCCACGTCCCATCGCAACCGAAATTCGCTCTTCGCAAAAAAGAATCGATGACTGGGCCAAAGCCGTCCGTCTCAAATGACCGATTGTCACAATATTCTAGTCGTCGTCGCGTGCATTTCAACGATACGATGATTTGTCCGCCGCCGCATCGCTGATATCGCCCACAGAGGTTGGGCTGTTGAAGCGGTTTTGTCAAGTTTGTTCATCGATTTGGTCCGCGGCGGCCTGCCGACCAAACCACATAACAGGTCTGCCACCATAATTTCTCACCGAGAGTATTTCGTCGCCAGGTCCGGAGCGTGATGAAGGCCAGACATCAATGGTGCTGCTTTGGGCTTATGGGGAGTTTGCGAGGCCAACAAACCAAGCAACAAGTTTGACCGAAATTCATCAATTCGTTTTGCTGCGCGCCAAACCGAATGACGCACGCAGCCTGTCGCCATTTTTGCGCACACAACTGAAGAATTTCCAGTCCGATACGACTCTGAGGGGTTCACCCCCCAAGTTCAATTCTCCCGTGGAAAAAAACACAAAATTCTGTCCATTTCAGCGCACCACACTAGCCGAAACGTTCGTAGATCTCTAGCGCGCCAAGCTCGCCTGTAATTCCCGAGCTCACGCCGACTACGCGGCTTGCGACTCCCCCGTGGCGACGGCGGGGACAGCATGACATTCCAAGTGTTTCACGACGAACGACAACACCGCACGCTGCTCCGCACTGGCCAAGGCAACATGGCGCCCGTTCCAATAAAACGAGTTGGGGAGTCCATCGGCGTGAGCCTCATTCGGTGGAGGGGGGGCACCGCCGGCCCCTTCCGCGGCCTCCTCTTCATCTTCCCACCCTTCCGACAGCGACTTCTTCTTCACGAAGAGGGTGTACCCCATGAGAAGCAACGTCAGCACACCTGCTGCACAATAAATAATGCCAGCGACCGTCTGCAGTGCCAACTCTGCGCGAGGGCTGACGGGAATATCGGTGGCGCTTCCACGGTCAACAGACGCCAGATACTCCACTTGAAGAGCACCCAGTTCGCCGTCGTCACGCATGTGGGCGAGGGCCGTTTGTAGAGTATGATAGGTCGCCCGAGGTACTGCGTGAGAGATGGGAAACGCACGCAGTTCCGGAACGCCGGATCGTACGAACGGTTGCGACACGGTGTAGCCATCGTCCGCCTTGGCAGCCAAGTTGTGTTCGAAGTTGCATATTTGCGTTGCGGCGACGAAGCCAGCGAAATCGGGCTCGTTCCCGTTGTACCAGCGCTCGGCAAACTCGTTGATGTTGCTTTCCACAACTGGGGTCGCGCCGATGACGAACTGGACGTACGGCACGAGAGTGGAGCTTGCGACGGCGAGTTTGGTCCCCTGCAGCGATCCGGAGGTGACGTCGACGTCCGTGACCTGCAGCGATGCGTTTGTAAGCTGCGCGGAGATGACGGCGCCGAAGATGCAGAGCATGCTCATCCCCATGACGCCAACGACGGCGCGGATGGAGCGGGCGATCTGCGAGGACACATCTTCAGACGTTCCGCACGTGAGCACGTTTTCCAGCCCCATCTCCATGCACCACAGGAAGCGCTTCCACAGCGGCAGCGAGTTCATGTAGCTGTCGGGAATGAAGAATTCGCACACGAAGATGACGACCCCCATGGCGCCGCCGATCGTCGCGATTACGAGGAAGACGTAGAACACCGACTTGGAGAGGAGCGTGGTGCCCAAGTCGCGCGCGTCGATGCGGTACTTCGGCGACAAGGCGACGGCATCGTCTGACTCTGTCACGGCCATCGAGAAGTCGTACAGCGCCAAACGCGACTGCGTCACGGTGTGATATGAGATGAACATATCCAATTGGGATGTCCCTGTGGTGCTATTCACGATCAGGTAGGGATCGAGGTTCCCCTCGTCGATCATGGTCAGCGAGTAGGTAAGGTTTGTACGCTCCATCAGCCGGTAAAAGATGGCCGCGAACATGCCTTCGCACGTGGCCGCCGACACGGATGGTGCATCGTTGAACGGCGGTTGGCCCATGCGACAACCGACTCGCAAGTCAACCGCGAGAGGGGTCTGCGCGGACGCGAAGGTCACAGCCAGGAAAACAATGATTGACAGAGCGAACAGCATACTTGAGCTGACGGGTGGGGTTCGTTTCGAAAACGTTGGGAAAAAAAGTGAAGTTGGGAAAAAGGAACAGTTAGAAACGGAGGATAGCAATCCCTATTTTCTTCCTTGTCGTTTTAGATGAGTATACTCATTCATTCACACAGTGACTTTGGTGATTGTGTCTCATTTCGTGGCGCCCAATTCGTGAGCGAGGTGCAGGGGAATACTGTATACTTGGGGGGGGGGGGGG
>ERZ1292630.3099-Hain-H41-02um-R3-3099-length-14889-cov-4_pt1 | contig 14889 bp, 13 predicted proteins | sample MGYA00564408_ERZ1292630 | MGnify/ENA primary metagenome ERZ1292630 (study PRJEB36523, sample SAMEA6512641) | groundwater metagenome | collected 2019-01-08 | study: AquaDiva: Metagenomics assemblies of 32 groundwater samples | reverse complement strand
TTAAATCAAAATCGGCATCCGCCAATTCCTTTTCATGCCCAGTTATTTTAAAATTATTTTCTATCAGTTTAGAAATGGGCGCCATTTCATTGGTTCTATTCATTAATGTCGCGCCGATTATTTCTCCGTCCTTGATTAAAATTCTACCAAAAGAGCCACTTTCTCGCGAGCCCCTTTTTATTATTGTAACGCCCTCCTCAATTCTCACATTTCCCACAAAAGCTATATTTAATCCAAAAGCAGTAGTCGTATAAAAAGAAACCATACGAAATGGCTGTTTTTTGCCAAGCATATTTAAAGCGGCTACTCTGCCTTGCATTTGAGCATTGACCCAATTACCCAACATAACCTGCTCATTTAAAATAATATCTTTAAATTCAGCGCTGTCTCCTGCCGTCCAGACATCTGGCAAATTTGTTTCTAAATATTCATTTGCCAAAATTCCTCTGCCTACCGCCAACTCGTTTTTTTGAAAAGTATTCACCGGGCACATTATTCCTATGCCCACCACTACCATGTCCGCATCAAATTCTTTGCCGGTTTTGGTTTTTAATCCTTTGACTTTTTTATCTCCCAAAACTTCTTCGGTTGTTTCGTTTTTAAATATCTTCACTCCGCCTTTCTGTATTGCATCTTCTATCATCAGTCCCGATTCCTCATCAAGTAAATTGGCCCAGAAATACGGCTCCATCACAAGTAGCGTCGTGTCGATGTTTTTCATCCTCAAAAGTTCACACGTTTCAAAACTAACAAAACCGCCACCAATACATACTGCCTTTTGGGCAGTTTTGATAGCATCGATTATTTCTTTGGCTTCATCTAATGTTCGCAAATAGCAAATCCCTTTTTTGTCTGAACCTTTTATCTGCCACCTGCGCGCGCATCCGCCAATAGCCAAAAGGAGCTTTTCATATTCAATATTCTGACCATCGCTTAAAGATACGGTTTTTTTCTGTGGATCTAGATTATTTGCAGAAATCCCGCCGATAAAATTTATGTTGTGCTCTTGATACCAATTTTCTTTTTTTAAAAATATATTTTCAAAAGGAAGTTTTCCCAAGAAAAAATTGGGTTTGGAAAGCATTATGCGGGAATAAAACGGATACGGCTCATCAGAAACTATGGCAATAGAACCATCTGGGTCATTTTGACGCAGAGTTTCCGCGGCAGTAGTTCCTGCCACTCCCCCGCCTATAATTAAGTATTTTATTTTTATATTTTCAGCCATAAAGGCGATGTTATTTAATCAGGGTAAATTTGACCACCGTCTTCATCATAAAGAAAAATTGCTTTGGTCGGGCAAGATTCGGCCGCCATGCGTAAAGTTTCTTGATTGACGCTCGAAACATCAAAAGCGTCTATAGTGGCCGGTCCAGAATTTTTGACCCCGCCTTTTTGTATTAAAACCGCCTTATTTTCGCCATCCAGCTCAAAAACTTCCGGCATCACCGCGATACAGCTTGCCGCGCCAATACATAAATCTCTGTTTACTAAAACTTTTTTTATTTGCTTTACCATATATTTCAATCTTAAATATCAAAAATCAAATCTCAAAACCGAAACCTGATTTTATGGATATATAAAAAACATTAACTTGTAATGAATAAATTATAACATTTTTTTGAAAATATCTATAGATATAGACGTTTTATTTTTTTAAACAACTTCATTATGCTATAATAAAAAACGAACATCATTAATATAATATAAATATGAATATGAATATGAATATGAATAAAGAAAATTATAACAGAGGAATATTTTTTGCTTTTTTGACCGCTTTAGTGTCCGGATCAGCAATATTTTTTTCAAGTTTTGCCGTCAAAGTTTTAAAGGATCCTTTTGTTTTTACAACTTTAAAAAATATCATAGTGGCTTTAGTTTTATGCTCTTTTTTTATTCTTTATAAAAAATGGGGTGAGCTGAAACTTATAAAAACCAAGGAATGGATTTATTTAATTTTAATAGGAATCATAGGAGGGGGCGCGTCTTTTTTGCTTTTCTTTAAAGGCCTTTCCATGACTTCGGCGATAGCTGGCGGATTTATCCACAAAACGCTTTTTGTCTGGGTTTCAATTTTGGCTGTAATCTTTCTAAAAGAAAAATTGGGCAAGATTCAGTGGGTAGCGCTGGGTATTTTAGTTTTAGGTAATTTTTTATTAGGAGCGTTTAATTCTTTTCGTTTTGGCGCTGGAGAAATGATGATTCTTTTGGCGACCATTCTTTGGTCTTTTGAATATGTTTTGGCTAAAAAAGTTTTAAGCAATTTAGACTCTTTAACAGTAGCTTGGGCAAGAATGTTTTTTGGTTCTTTTGTGTTAATTTCTTATTTACTAATAAACGGCAAAGCGTCTCAATTATTTTTGTTAGATAAAAATCAATGGGGCTGGATCGTGCTGACCGCTATGTTTTTATTGGGTTATGTAACTTTGTGGTACAGAGCGTTAAAATTAGCTCCGGCCAGCGCAGTGAGCAGTGTTTTAGTCGTGGGCTCCCCCATCACAACGCTACTTTCTCTAATTTTTATAAGTGGATTTAAAGTTAACGAACTTCAGATTGGCGGGATAATATTGATAATCGCGGGACTGTTCATATTTTTTACCTTCCAACGCAAATCTCAAGAACCCCAGCGTTTGGCTTTTAACGCCTAATTTATATGAATTTAGACGGCATAACTTCTTGCGCGCGCTATGCTTTTATGCCTAACCGTTTGCAATATTGCGGTCCTGATAAAAACAGTGACCTTTTTGAATATGGCGTTAGAGAAATTACCGATATGGGTCTGGCAGATATTTTAAAAAAATTTCAAACTCTTTACCCCTATTTAAAATTCATCGCCCATTCAAATAAAATAGAGGATGTTTTTGATAAACGCGTTGTTGAGGCATATTGGATAGGCAATAATTTATTACGCAATGTGGACTTATCTAAATTTTACGAACACTTGCTGGAAGATCACTCGCTCAAAAAAAAGCTTGATATAAAATCTAAAGACACTCTAACGAATAAAATTTACCGAGGCGTTAAGCCGCACCACTCTTTTCATGTTTTTCATATCTATAAAAGAACCGGGAACACAGAAACCCTACACACCTTAAACACAATGAATGAATGCCGTATATCTTGGGGGCAAGTTAAAGAAGTTTTTCCTGATAAATTAATTGTGCAATATAATCCTTTGGTTGTAGAAAATGAAAAGATTTCTCTGGGACCACTGATAAATCGTGAGGTTTTTTATAATTTAAATGACAAGGGTTTTTTAAAGCCGCCCGCACTCGATGATTGGGTTTCGATACATTGGGGATGGGCTTGTGAAAAATTGGCCCTGCGCCAAAAAAATAATCTGGAATTTTGGACCAATCACCACTTAAGGCTCCTTAGTAAAACCCATTTAAACTAAAATACCCTAGCGAGATGCCGTGGGCATTTTTAGTTTGCGATGCTGTATAACCAATAGTGGTGGACCATGCCGGATTCGAACCGGCCACCTCTTCCATGCCATGGAAGCGCTCTACCAAATGAGCTAATGGCCCCTTTTCAATTAGAATATTATACAAAAAAACAAAAATTGCAACATTATTTAGGAGTTGCAACCAATCGCGTTATCAAGAAAAACGCTACCGCAAAGCCAACCAAAAATAATATTGATGCAAAGATATACCAAAACCTTGTTCGCCATTTTGACACCAACACAAATTGGCTTTGAACACTTTTTAAAGATCCCACCACTCCTGAAGAAACCGCGTTTTCACTAATCGATTCTTGGCGCGATTTTTCCAGAACCTTATCAAGCTCAGGATTAATCTGTAATTTTAAAATATCAAAACGACTCACTACACCAACCACCTTTTTATTTTCGTCTAGCACTGGAATAGGATTGACTTTATGATGCTCAGCAAAAACCTGCTGTAAAGTTTCTACGGTAGTTGATGGTCCGACAAACAAAGGGTCTTTATTCATAACATCCGATACAACCAATTTTTCAATTTTACTTAATTCTTCGCTTAAAACAGTTTTTTCTCCGGACAAACCTTTAAATTCTTTAAAAATTTTGGCAATTGTAGGGATATGAATATTTGATCCCTTGGTCAAAAGGTCATATTGCGTAACTATTCCCAAAAGCACATTGTTTTTATCTACAACTGGCAAACCATCAAAATTATTCTTGCTTAAAATATTAAGAAAATCTTCCAGAGAGGCTTCCGGATTAATGGTCACGGCCGGCGAAGTCATTATGTTTTTAACTTTTAGTTCCATATATTAAGAGTGGGTTGGTTTTTTTTAAAAAATAATTCGCGCAAATTACATCTGTTTGTTTTCAGCTGAATTTTGTAATGAACTTTTCTTATCCATTTTACTGAAAAAATAAATATACAAAATTTCCGGAATGCCCACCATATTCAAAACCAAAAGAACTAAAAACCAAACCTTATCACCCTTACGCGCCGATAGCCAAAGCGCCCAGCCCTTCCACGCAAGCGACCAGATAACTAACGCCACGAAGCCCAGTCGCCAGACTAATGACAAATCTTGAAAATTACCTGGAGATAAATATTGCATCATATTTAAAAAAATTAATATAAATATAGTAGATATGCTTTATTATACCAAATTTGTCTCAAGTCGCCAACATGATGATAAAGGAAAAGGTCCGACAGTTGATGTCGGGCCTTTTGTACCTGGTTCCGAAGCCCGCGATCATTGGCACGGGCATGGCGTCTGCTGTGCTTTACAGACACCAAAGGGTACTAACTTAATGATTACAGATTAAAAAAGATAAGTCAAATAAATTTATTGCTTTTTCCTATCATGGCGCTACAATAAAAACAACGAGTTCTTTAACAAAAGGGGCAAAAAATGTGCCACAAAAAGATGGGTTTTGTCGTTAAAATTTTTAGCGCAATCTGCATTTTTGCGTTTTTGGCAACAAGCATTAATACCTACTGCTTTACTCCTAATGAAAATGGGTGCGAAAATCAACCTGCTCAGCAGTCATTTTTAAATGAAAACATCACGCAGGAAGACTTTCAAAAAACATTGTGTCAGCTCAAAGAAATTTATGGTGAGGAATTTTACAATGACATCACAAAAATCACCATTTCGCAAAATATTTCAGATCATCAGCATAAAATTTCATTTCTACAATTGGAAAGCTGGGAGCCCTTTTCTTCGCTCAAACTAGAGGAAATTGATAAAATTTTGACAGAATATTTTAATCTATACCCTTCCACTTGGACACTAAAGATTAAAGGCGTTATTTTTGAAGCACAAGACCAAAAGCCCAAATCCGTAAAAAATCCTGGGCCGAATGATTGGGTGGGTGGATTAGTGATTTTTGACCCAAGCGACAATTTGTGGAAAATTTATATTTATCCGGTAATATTAAGAAGATCAGCCCGCCATAATCCTTCGGAGTTATGTGAAACATTTTCTCACGAAATAGCTCACATTAACGATTGGAAAAGCATTAATATGACTCCTGAGAAGAAGTTGATTTTTTTTCAAAAAATTGCCGAGAGGTTCAATGCCGAAGATCATTACGCGAATATGGACTATTACCTTAATAACATCAGCCTAAACACGCCCCAACAAACGGCCTACAGACAAATCGTGGAATATTGGGCAGTTATTTCTGAAGCTTATCTTGAAGAAAGGCGCGGTCTATCTGCAAAAGACGCCGATCTGGTAAAATCAATAATTCAATACACCGAGCTCCAATTTATAGACGCCAAACAAAAATCAAAGGAGCAACGCAGAAAATTATTAGATAAGATTTTTTATGACCAATAACTCACCTCGCCATCTCACATGGCGAGGTTTTTTATAAATTGACTATTTATCGTTTTTAGGTATAGGATTAATTTAGATAGCACGTTTACAATCCCACACGGAGGAAAAAATGTTCTTGTCCAGGAAAACCGCACCTTTTGCCGTTTTGGTACTTCTGTTAAGCCTTGTCCTTCCTTGCGGCCAAATTCCTACTTTGTCGAGTGATCCGGCCCAAAAATCACCTGAAGAAATTCAAGCTTTAAATAAGCAGGCCGAAAAAGATTTGATCGTTTTGGTTAAAACATACGGATCTCAGCTCAGAGAAGACATTGTCCCTATAAAACATTTGAAAAATCGCGACAAGACAGTTTCTTTTGAAAAACTAGATAATATTTTGAATAATTTTCTAATTGATCAGGACACGGCAACTTCTCAGCTAGATAAAATTTTTGATTTATTTCCATCCTCTTGGACCCTGGACGTAGAAGTTTTTTTTGAAGATACAAACAAGCCTCTTTTAAACACAAGTTCGTTGAACAAATCAGTGTGGGGCGAAGAGGTTTTTGACAGCGAAAAGAAAAAATTTGTTGTTTATATTTATCAAGACGCCCTAACTAAATACAAAAATTCGGAACTTTTGGATAAAACGATTGCGCATGAAATTGCGCACGCTAATGATTGGCGAAGCAATAAGGTATTGAACACATGGGAAAAAGTGGCGTTTTTTAAATCCGTTGCCAATAGATACGGCGCTAAAGATCGTTATCATGAAGCGTGGGCTGATGGATATTTGGCGAATATTAGTTACGATTCAAAGGAAGAAACCGCATATCATCAGGTCATGGAATATTGGGCTATTATCACCAGCGTTTATATCTCTCAAAATTCAAAAGATCTTCCTGAGGCCGATCAGGCGCTGGTCAAATCGGTGCTTGAACGCACAAGTCCAGGATTTGACCAAATTAAACAGAAAGCATCCTCAAGGCAAGGCATCTGGGCTGGTATTTTGGCCAAGCCCAAGGCAGAAGACCATAATATTTCTACTGACAAAAACGGTTCCTTCGTCACATATACAATCACTGGAGGCACTATTACTGTCGGCACCAAATAATTATAACCCCCTCGCTTTTTAAGCGGGGGGCTTTGCTGTATAATTGCAAGATAGTCGACTTGTAGAAAAAATATGAAAAAAATAGAAGTCAAATTAATAGGGTGGGATCTAGACGGAACATTGGCCAATAATTTTGATGCGCATTATCAGGCAATGTGCGCTGTATTTGAAAGATTTAATATGCCCTACCCAACCAAAGAAGAATATGGTGAAAAAGTAACGCTTGATTTGGTAAAATTTTATAATGAACGCGGTTTGTCGCTAACAAGAGATCAGCTCAGCCAATTTTTTCGCGAAGTAATAGAAGGCTTTCCTCCGCCCAAAATATTTGGTGGTGCCAAAGCTACATTAGAAAAAATCCAATCACAAAATATAGAACAAGCTTTAATCACTATGGCATCAGAATATCGTGTAACACCTTTTATAAAAAATTTCGATATTGAAAGAATTTTTTTCGCAGTTCATTCCGATATCAATAATAAACAGGGGATCATCACGAAAATAATCCAAGAAAAAAATATAGACCCGAGACATTTTATATATGTTGGCGATACTCCGGCAGATGTAGAGGCCGCCAATAGTGCTGGCGCAATTAGCGTGGGATTTGCGGGTGGCTTTGCTTCTAAAAAAGCTCTGGAAAAATCTCGTCCAGATTTTTTAATAGATGATCACGAAGAACTTTTGGATATTTTAGGTTTTTGAGTTATAAAAATACGGTCCCTTTAAACCAAAGTGGCCGTATTTTTTGTTTTCTTATTTTCTAGGGAAAAGAGACGCGCCTGAAGATATTTTTTCCACGCCAAACTGTTGCTCAAGCTTATCGGATGTCTCTGGCATAAAAGATTTGAGATCTTTAGAAATCTGCCTCATGCGCGCGACCAAACCAAATAAAACATTTTTTAGATTGGTCCCCTCCAAAGTCCAGGGCTTTTTTTCATTTACAATCTTATCCGCTTCGGCGATAAATGCCTGGACCGCCTTTAGGGCTTCGTCAAATTTATATTCTTCAATTAAATTTGAAATCTCGGGACTGATTTTTAAATTTTCATCAATCGGAAAACTCTCCACCTTTTCGCAAAGCTTTGCCACGCGCGACGCCAAATTTCCTAAACCGTTTGCCAAGTCGCTATTGTATCTTTGTTTAAATTTTTCTAAAGATAAATCACCGTCATTTCCAAAAGGATACTCGGACATTAAAAGATAACGTGTTCCGTCAATGCCAAATTGGTCTATGAGCTCTTGTGGCGAGATGACATTTCCTATGGACTTTGACATCTTCTGTCCGTTTATAGTAAAAAATCCGTGGGCAAATAGCGCCTTGGGCAAGGGCAAATCAGCCGCAAGCAACAACGCTGGCCAAATGACTGCATGGAACCACAAAATATCTTTTGCCATTAAATGCAAATCGGCCGGCCAAAATTTTTCTTTTCCTTCCAAAAATTGTGTCGCTGAATAATAATTTATCAACGCTTCCACCCAAACATAGATTGTTTGCGAATTATCCCAAGGAACAGGAATACCCCAGGAAACGCCAGCGCGGGAAATAGAGACATTTTCTACTTCTTGTTTTAGCTTGCTCACCACCTCGTTTTTTCTGGATTTAGGCAATATTTCGTAAGAATCACTTTCAATTTTTTTAAGAATTTCTGGTATAAATTCTTTGAGTTTAAAAAAATAATTTTTTTCTTCCTGATAGGCCGGCTCCTTGTTTGGATGTAAAGGACACTTGCCATCTACAAGATCATTTTCTGTTAAAAATCTTTCGCACCCTACACAGTAAAGGCCCTTATAAACATCTTCGTATATAAATCCCCTATCATAAATTTTCTGTAAAATATCTTGCGCTATTTTTTCGTGCCTTTCATCTGTGGTGCGAATAAAAAAATCGTTACTGATATTTAAATTTTTCCAATTTTCATTAAAGAGATGCGAGATTTCATCCGCAAATTGTTTCGGAGTTTTGCCATGCTCCTGGGCCGCCTGAGCCACTTTAAATCCATGCTCATCGGTTCCAGTAAGAAAAAAGGTGTTTTCTGGACCATATTTTAGACGATAATGGCGCGCTATAATGTCTGCCGCCAAAGTAGTATAAACATGCCCCACATGCGGCACATCATTTACATAATATATTGGAGTTGTTACGTAAAATTTATTCATTTTTAATAATTTTCAACGGATAATATCATAAATTATGTTGACCATCAATATCCGTGTGATTTCTGTGATGATGATCTGATGCGATTATCGTATTATAAAGAGAAACATTAATAATTAATCCCGTCACTGATAAAATGCCGACAATCAAAAACAGATTATCAAATCCAAATTGTTTGGCGGCAATACCACCCAAAGCGGCTGCGCCAGAACTTGCCAGACCAACGCCAACATTTTCAAAAGTCCATTCTGTGCTTTCTTTTGTTCTATCAATATGCCGCGTAAAAATGGCATACCAGCCCGGATTAGCAAAAGCGCCTCCAACACCCAAAATAAACTGTACTATGTAAAGATGGAATGGTGTGCTTACAAATAAATAAGCAAATGGAACGATGCTAATAAGCGTCATACCTATAACCATAAATAAAAAATCGTCTTTGTCACCGCTTTTGCGATCAATGTATCTTGCAATTGGAAGTGACAATATTGATCTTGTAAAAAGATTAATCGTGGTCGCAAAACCAACGGTGGCAATTGTCGCGCCAGCTATCTGATCAGTAATAAAGACGGCAAAAATAGGACCTATGAGGCCAAAGGCCGAAAAGAAAAGAACATCGCCCAATATCAATGTTCTAATAATTTTATTAATAAGAACTTTAAACATATGACTATTTTAACATAGGTAGTGATAATATTATAAAATACAATCAAGTAGTTTAAAAGCCTTTAATCTTTAATAAAAAAACCGTCCAAAAATACGGGCGGTTTTTTATTCAACCATTTTTAATTAATTACCAAGTTGTGAGTGCCGCTCTTTGCCAAACATTAGTACCAACTGCGACATAAATAAATCCATTTACAATTCTTATCTCTCCAAGCGTTCCTGTAGCTGTTGCGCTTGCAGGTGCTGTATTAAGTGCGGATAATCTAAATTGAGAAGATGTGAGTGTTGAGGCAAACACACCAGACTTTGCAGAAAGGTTTCCAGCAAGATCTACTTTAAATGTGACGCTTCCATCCGAGGCGTTGATCGCTGGCTGTCCAATAGCATACGCAATTCTTCCATCAAATATTCCATTATTTGGGTTGATTAGAATACCCTTAGCGGTAGAGTTCATTAAATTAACAAGCACGCCACCACCCGTATTGGTGGTTCCTCTTCCTCCAGCGAAAACTCCAACCGCATAAAAACCGTCGGAGGTGCCGGCATCAAAAGCATAACCGCCAAGAACACTATTTGCATAATCTGTAAATCCAGTTGGTCGTAGAGAAGAGGCCTTGTAAGCGGTTAACGCATTACCGCCACCAGTTTGAACAAAAAGACCGCCGGAAGAATCTCCGCCGTTATCAGGTTGAGAATACATTTTAACATGAATTCCGGTCTTACCAATTAACTGGTTGCTCGGATTAGTTCGCTGGATCACATCCATCATAATCAAAGCATTACTAACATCATCGGTTTTTGTATCAAAAAACTGCCATGTTGCTCTTCTAAGTCCCTCCTTAGTTGCGCCAGTCGCAGTTGAACCTGTCGTTAATGCTCTAAAATCCACCGCTCCAGCCGCAGGCACATAAACACCGCCGGACATTAAGTAGCGAGAAGTGCCAGTAAGCGAGATGTCGCCCCTAACTAAATCTTTAGGCACCGTACTTCCAACTGCTACTTTCAAAACTTCCGCGCCACTTCTTAAAAATTCAGCATCATAAACTATTTTAACAAGAACAGAAGCGAAGATTAAAAGACCAATTATAAATACTGTTCGTTTAAAATATTTCATATAATTATCCTTTCTTATACATTTAATCTATATATGATGTATTATATATATATATATATATATAAAGTCCATACATATAAAAAACCGCCCCGCTCTTTTGGCAATCAAAAAACTCCGCATTCAGCGGAGTTTTTTGATGAGGCCCAGAATCTCTATACAGCACATAAATAAATATATACTAATCGGGTTTCCCTTACGGTACATCCTTCGATTTTCTGAACCTCACTGCCATCGTACATCAAAATGAAGTTGGTGTAAAGCATAGAAAACGATTACATCTGGACGACTTTTGGCTTAGATTTACAGTGTTTTTTGGTAAAATAAAATATTGCATCTCTTTATGAGCCTTCAAAATAATTTGCCCGAGTGTTTTTTTATCAACGCTGTGGATAACTTTGGTGGACTCACCGGGAATCTCAGCCCAAGGCTGATGCGCCTATGGCGCAGAACTGGCGTCTCGGCAATGTCCCGATTGTTTTGGTGGACCCAGCGAGAATCGAACTCGCGCCTGCGCAATGCGAATGCGCCGTCGTACCACTAGACCATGGGCCCACCAAAACAATCGTGGATCCGCGATTTATTAAAAATTAATAAATCGGGACGAATGCCGCGTAATACCGTTTTACTATGAGCCCTCGTTTAAATAAATTCTACTTTATAAAGTTTAATCTACGCTTACTATTTTGGCAACTTGGGATGATTTTTGTACAAAAATTTCATCCCCTTCGTTGGATTGCTAATATCCCATAGCAAGCGGCAAGACAAAAGAAATCAGAACGAAAGTTATTATGATAATGAAAATAATTCTTTTTATTTTACTTTGTTTATCGGGGGTCATATTTTTGAAACCACGATTTTATTTTATCCCAAAATAGTATTCGAACTCCAAGAAATTCCAAGCCAACGAAAATCAGCCACGAACCAGGCGTAAAGGGCGTAACTAGAGCCAGCAGACCGAGGATGATTAAGAGAGTGCCGATTGTTTTTTTAACCATAGATTTACATTATAGATTTTTTGAAAAATTCTTCAATCCTTTTTTGATATTCGTTTCCGAGTTGGCCGTGAACGAGATTTTCTTCAAACCAGAATTCCGCGCGAGGATTGCTCTTCATGGATTCCTGAATGAGGAGTGCGTGCGGGAACGGGATAACATTGTCGTTTTTTGAATGGATAAGAAGAATCGGAATCGCAAGGTTCTTGGTGCTCTCCGCGGGCGAAATATTTTTTAGGTCGACTCCCAAAAACAGTTTTGCCCACAGGCCCGTCAAGTATCCCAAAGGATAGCGCAGGATCGGTAATCGAAAAAGCTCCGACGCCATTCTATCAAGCGAAGCATAGCTTGCCTCGGAAACAACCGCTTTTATTTCCGGAGCATCTTTGGCGGCCATTAAGGCAACGGCTCCCCCCATTGAAAACCCCCATACGCCAATCTCTTCAATGCCGCGCCCTTTAAGAAAACGAACGGCCGCAAAAAGATCCTCAACTTCTTTTGCGCCAGCCGTTGAGTATCTTCCGCCACTCTTGCCCAAATATCGAAAATCAAATAAAAAGAGGTTGTAACTCCGATTTAAGAAAGACAGTGCCGGCAAAATGTCGCCCTTGTCTGCCGGATAGCCATGAAGAAGAATGATTGTTTTTAAAGTCTTGGCTTGGCTCGGTACATACCAACCGACCAAAATTACGCCGTCTTTTGCGGTAAAAGACACTTCTTCATAATTGAGGCCCATGTCTTTTGGCGTGATTGTTGAAGTAATCTTTGGCGGTTTGATGGCGCTGTAAAATGCCCAAAAGGAGGTGGCAAGAAAAAAGAAAATGAGCGCAAACAAGATAAATATTGTGTTAAAAAAAATGTTTTTATAAACCATAAATTACATTATAGATTCTTCTCTTTCCTTGGCTTTGCGGATTAATTGTCCAAAGTTGTTTTTATTCATGCTGGCGTTAATGTTTTCCTCCGATAAAAGAATTTTCTTATTTCCTCAACCAGAACGATGGAGGCCGCTATCGGAATAATAACGAACCAGTCTGAAAGCTCAAGCGGTACGGTACGCAGAAATTTCTGCATCAATGGATTATAAATTACTAAGAGTTGCAAAAAGATGACAGTGAGCGTTGCGCCCACCAAGAATTTATTGGAAAGCGGGTTCATTTGGAAAATCGATTTTGATTCATGCCGACAGTTCCATGCGTTGAACCATTGAAATACTGCGAGTGTCGTCAATGACATTGTCCAGGCTTTAGCGAGATCATTCTCAAAATATTCCCTAAAAAGAAGAAGTGTTCCAATCATCATTGGGACGGCCATGGTAAACATTCTTTGTACCATAAGCTTATCAACAAGATACTTTTTCGGACGTTCGAAGTTGCCACGCAATAATCCTTCTTCCTTTGGTTCCATGGCAAGCGCCACATCAAGGAAGCCGTCGGTAACAAAGTTCAGCCAAATAATTTGTGCTGGCAAAAGTGGGAGAGGATAACCCAAAAGGAGCGCGCCGATGATGGTAAACGCTTCTCCCCAGCTTGTGGAGAAAAGATAGAGAATAACCTTTTTAATCGTTTTGTAAATGCTTCTGCCCTCCTCTACTGCAGACACAATGCTTCCAAAATTGTCGTCAAGAAGCACAATATCCGAAGCTTCTTTTGCTACCTCGGTGCCGATTTTTCCCATCGCCACGCCAAGGTCGGCGGCGACAAGCGAAGGGGCGTCGTTTACGCCATCTCCGGTCATGGCCACTATTTCCCCACGCGCCTTATACGCCTTTATAATTCTCAATTTGTGCTCCGGCGTTACTCGTGCAAATACCGATGTTTTGGCCAATTTTTTGGAAAGCTCGGCATCAGAAAAAGCGTCAATGTCTTGTCCCTCAAGAATAGTATCGCCATCGTGATAAATATCCGCCTCTTTGGCGATTGCTTGCGCCGTAACTTTGTGATCTCCTGTTATCATTACCACTCGAATACCGGCAGAGACCGCTTTTTGCACTGCCTCTCGCGCCTCTGGACGAAGCGCGTCTTTCATGCCAAAAAATCCCACAAAAGTAAGGGATTTAATTTTCTCTGATGTAAGCATTTCCGGCGCTTCGCGGGTTTCAGCCAATGCGACAACCCGTAACCCTTCTTGTGACATAGAGAGAAAAACAGATTCTAATTCTCGTTTTTCTTCATTCGATAGGTGATAGCTTTTACCATCACGCCATACTTTTTGTGAAAGACCGAGAATTATCTCCGGCGCGCCGACAACTGTTAAGAACTTTTGGCCGTCAAGTTGATGGATCGTTGCGTGATACTTAAGCTTGTAATCAAACGGAATTTCATCAATAAGTGGCGATTCTCGCTCTAAATCATCCTTATGGAAACCAAGCTTTTCGGCAAGCACCAGCATTGCCGCTTCTGTCGGGTCGCCGGCAACGCGCCACAATTTCTCTTCTTCGGAAAACATCACGCGGGCGTTGGCGCAAAAAGCGACAATTTTCCCCGCGAAAAGAAGTTCCGGGTGATTAACCGAATCAATCACATTTCCGTTTAATTGAATTTCTCCTTTCGGTTCATAGCCGATGCCTCCAACTTCAAAAAATTTTCCATCCACATATACTTTCTGGATCACCATTTCATTTTTGGTGATGGTGCCTGTCTTATCCACGGCGATAATACGGGCTTGTCCCAACGCTTCCACCGCCTGAAGCTTTTTCACCAAAGCGTTACGCTTTGACATTCTCCACACACCAGTTGCAAGCACCAAGGTCATCACGACAGGAAGTCCTTCAGGAATAATTGAGACGGAAAGCGAGACCACGGTGACAAACATCTCTTTTGCCGATTTTCCCGAAACAATGCCGAGTAAAAATAATAAAGCACTGATACTTGCGACAGTGATAACGATGAGTCGCGAGAGATGGCGGATATTGGTCTTGAGAGGAATTTCGGTATCAATAGCCGCGATCTCCTTTGAAATTTTTCCAATTACTGTCTCAATGCCTGTTGCTACAACAATTGCTTTGCCATTTCCAGCAAGAATATGCGTTCCCTTGAAAACCATATTTTTCTGTTCCGTGGTTGGCAGATTGTCCCTCTCCCCG
>ERZ1292630.3098-Hain-H41-02um-R3-3098-length-14889-cov-22_pt1 | contig 14889 bp, 9 predicted proteins | sample MGYA00564408_ERZ1292630 | MGnify/ENA primary metagenome ERZ1292630 (study PRJEB36523, sample SAMEA6512641) | groundwater metagenome | collected 2019-01-08 | study: AquaDiva: Metagenomics assemblies of 32 groundwater samples | reverse complement strand
CCCTCAGCACCTCGCCCGATTCGTATATCGGTGTGAATACGCCGTTATCAGGGCCGACAAAGGTGTAGTCAGGTGTTTCGACAATGATTGGCCGCCTGCCGCCACCAACGCCTGGATCGACTATAACGAGGTGGATAGCTCCCTTCGAGAAGTAACGGTATGAGTCCTTGAGGATTGCAGCTGCCTCAGATATATCCTGGGGGGCGACCTGATGGCTTATATCAATAACAGAGGCATCGGGGTTTATTCCCGCGATGACGCCCTTCATGACGCCGACGTATCCGTCTCTCATGCCGAAATCTGTGATCAGAGTTATGATTCGTTTATCCATGTTCCCTTTATAAAAACAAATAAGGGCACTTCTCGTGCCCTGGTTAAAGCTTATCTTAGTGGGCTATGCAGGGATTGAACCTGTTAGGCGCCCTCAATAAACTTATCAATTGAAATCCTCTTTACCTTAATTGCAGCCTTAGCCATATTATCGTCCTATTATGCTGTTGAACGGAGTATAGCAAAATAAAGTTGCTATTGCAAAGGCATTGACTGAGGCTGTTTGCAGTGCTGTCTTTGTGGATTGGCGGTTTATGAGCCACTGACGGCGAATGGTTTTTATCGGCAAGATGATTGAAGAATGAACAAAGGTAAACATCAGGCAATTTAAAAAGGAGAAAACATACAACTTCCTGTTGAAAAATAATTGAATTATAATTATACTTATGACCATGAAGCAAATTGAGGTTTCCTGGGACACTGAAAAAGACAAAGCTAATCAGAAAAAGCACGGTGTCTCTTTTCAGGAAGCTCAGACGGTCTTCCATGATGAAAATGCAAGGCTGATTGACTCTCATCATTTGGAGGCTTTATATGAAGAATAAAGAAAAAGTCATCGAAATCCTGAAACGCCTGAAGAAGCTCTATCCTGAACATAAGGTTGCCTTAATCTATAAGACCCCGTTTGAACTCCTTGTTGCCACCATACTCTCGGCCCAGACCACGGATGTCCAGGTAAACAAGGTAACGGAACCCCTCTTCAAAAAATATGGTTCGGTCAAAGAGTATGCAGACGCAGATCCCGATGAGTTTCAAAAGGATGTCAGTTCGGTAAACTTCTACAGGAACAAGGCAAGTAACATCCAGGGTTCGGCAAGGATGATTATTGAAAAATATGGTTCCCAGGTCCCGAAGACCATGGATAAGCTGACCTCCCTCCCTGGTGTTGCCCGGAAAACGGCTAATATAGTACTCTCAAACGTCTATGGCATAAACGAGGGGATTGCAGTTGATACCCACGTCAAGAGGCTCTCCTACAGGCTTGGCCTTACGAAGAATGAAGACCCTGTGGAGGTAGAGGAGGACCTTATGCCTATAACACCAAAGGAAGAGTGGTCGAACCTCTCCCATCTCCTTATATTCCACGGAAGGAAGGTCTGTCAGGCCAGGAAGCCGAATCATGCAGGATGTGTCCTGTATGATCTCTGTCCATCGAGGGAGATATGATTACATTCTGGCTCTGCTTTGTCCCTTTGTTTATTGCAGTGGATGCATTGGGCATATTACCGATATTTGCTGGCCTTATAGAGGGATTGGAGCGTTCGAAGGTCCGAAAAATCATCTGGCAGTCTGTTGTTACTGCAATGGTTGTTGCCCTTGCATTTCTTGCCGCAGGCAAGGCCATATTTGCTTTTATTGGAATTACTGTCGCCGATTTCATGATTGCCGGCGGAGCCCTTCTCTTTGTCCTTTCCCTGCGCGACATCCTCACATATGAAAGACAGTGGCGTTCCGTGGACGCTGACAGTCTGGGCTCCGTTCCTCTGGGAGTCCCTTTAATCGTTGGCCCTGCGGTTCTTACAACCATGATACTTCTTACAGATGCGTATGGAGTAATACCGACCATTCCGGCTGTAATCCTGAACATACTCTTTGCCGGGGTCGTATTCTGGCTCTATGAACCGATAAACCGTATCCTTGGAAAGTCAGGCACCAGGACCATATCAAAGCTGGCCCACATCATCCTTGCCGCCATTGGTGTGATGATGGTGCGCAAAGGTGTGATGATTTACATAGTCGGTAATATAAAATGAACCGCGGTTCCGCAAGGTTCTTCCTCGCGATCTCTCTTGTTTCAGTCTCAACCCTTACCTATGAAATCGGCCTGACCAGGATATTTTCCATATCACAGGGTTATCACCTTGCATTTATGGTGATCAGCATAGCCCTCCTCGGGATAGGGGCAGGAGGGGCTTTTATGACAGTGGCTGGTGGTAGGTGGTCAGCAGTCAGCGACCAGAAAATGCCGGTTCACCTTTCTACGTTATCCGCCCTCTTTTCCATTGTCGCTGTCCTCTCATTTCTTGCAGCAAACCAGATCATCTTTGACCCTGTGAAGGCCGCATGGAGCAGGTGGGAGTTCCTGAAGATACTGGCCCAGTATCTCATCCTCTCTCTTCCGTTTGTGATCTCAGGGATGATCCTCTCGGTAGCCTACAGGTCCATGAGCAGCATGGTTCACAGACTCTACCTTGCAGATATGGCCGGTGCAGGCGCTGGTTGCCTATTTGTCCTGTATATCTTTTCAAAATCAGGCGGGGAGGGTGTTGTAACAGTATCTGCAGTTCTCTCCCTTATCGCATCCCTGCTTTTTCTTTCATCATCAACTTTAGAAGGGAAGGGCCTTTTTATTCCAATAATAGCAAAGGCTCTCCTGTTGATAGCAGTACTTGGCTCAAACCAGTTTTTTGAAATAAGGATGTCGCCATACAGGGAGCTGTCATCTGTTCTTAATTTCCCGGGTGCAAGGGTTGTCGACACCTTTCTCTCTCCTTCAGGCAGGATGGATGTAGTTGACAGTCCGGCTGTCAGGGCAGCCCCTGGGATCAGCCTTACCTATCAGAACCCTTTGCCGCAACAGTTGGGGTTTACCTTAAACGGCGGAGGTCTCTCTACCGTCACGAACCCTACAGGAGACCTCTCCTTCCTGCGCCATCTCCCTTCATCCCTTCCATACCGCCTCAGAAGAGGAGGGGATGTTTTTGTCGTTGACCCCGGCGGAGGGATGGAGGCCCTTTCTGCTTTAGAAAACGGCGCTAAAGATGTGTGGGGATCAGAAACCAGGGGGATAGTTCTATCCGCCATGAAAGGAGAACTGTCAGCTATCTCAGGCAATCTTTACAATCGCATAAATATAGGTCACGGATATGGAAGGGATATCCTCAAGGAATCCGGACGCACATTCGACATTATCCAACTCCCTTTGACCGACACCCTCGGCTCATCCTCCTCTGGAATAATGGGGCTTCAGGAGGAATACAACCTTACAGTGGAGGCCTTTTCAGGATACTTCAGGCACCTTAAGAAAGGTGGTTTCGTGGCAGCAACCCTCTACCTACTCCCGCCCCCAAGGCAGGAGTTGAAGCTGCTGTCTACTGTTGTAGCAGCCCTTGATAACACCCGCCCTTCGACAGGCTCAGGGCGAACGGATAGTCCGTTCATGCTGAGCTTGTCGAAGCATAAAATTCAGGAATCAGAACAGAAGGCTGCAAACAGGATCATCGCCATCAGAAGCTGGGGAGTATTGACCATACTTGCAAAGAACGGGGCCATAACAGAGTCCGATACTGCGGCTGTAAAGGAATTTTGTGAGGAAGAGAGGTTTGACCTGGTCTGGTACCCTGGAATATCTGAAGACGAGACCAATCAATACAACCGTTTTTCTGAGCCCCTTTATCACAGGGAGTTCAGGAGCATACTTGAAGGCGACAGAGAACAGTTTTACAGAGACTATATATTTGACGTAAGGCCGGCAACGGATGACAGGCCTTTTTTCGGCCAGACATTCAAGATGACAAGGATGAAGGAGACATATGAGAGTGTCGGGGAAAAATGGGGGATACTCATCGAAGGCGGGTATTTGCTACCCTGGATCCTTGTCCAGTCTGCATTGGCCAGCATTATCCTGATAGTCTTACCGCTCCTTGTTTTGAAAAAAGAAAGAGTGCGCATGGGACATCTTTTGTCCGTGACCGTATATTTCTCTGCCATAGGCATGGGGTACATGTTCCTCGAAATATCACTCATGCAGCGGATGATCCCATTCCTTGGCGAGCCTGTATATGCCATATCCGCTGTCCTCTTTTCACTCCTCATATCGACAGGTTTAGGGAGTTATCTCTCAGGCCGTTTCAGGCTGATAGAGAGGTATACGATCCATATCATCCTTATAGTTCCTCTGCTTGCCGTTATATATCTTGTTATGATGAGATCGGTTCCTGAGATGGTGACAGGTTTAGGACTGGCGGATCGCTATTCCCTTACATTTTTCTTTTTCGCCCCTCTGGGGATTGCCATGGGGATACCCTTTCCGACCGGGATATCTATTCTCGGAAGGGAAAGGCCTGACCTGATCCCCTGGGCCTGGTGCATAAACGGCTCTTTTTCCGTTATAAGCTCTGTCCTGGCAATGATGCTGGCGCTCTTCTGGGGTTTCAGCACAGTTCATTTGCTGGCGGCGGGATGCTATATAATTGCATGGCTGGTTATTAGGAACCTTTCAGGCTGGAATCAACAGTGATAAGCTGTTTTCAGCCTTTTTCCTTAAGAAATTTTACAGCATTCCTCAGCACATTCAAAAGTTAAACCTGACCCTCCGGTTATAACCTTTCCTTCAACAACAACTCCACCACCGATGGGTCTGCAAGGGTCGATATATCCCCAACCTCCTCGATGTGCCCGCTGGCGATCTTCCTTAAGATACGGCGCATGATCTTTCCGCTCCTGGTCTTCGGGAGTCCATGAGCGAACTGGAGCTTGTCAGGCTTGGCAATTGGGCCTATAAGCGACCTTACATGCCCCTCAAGCTCTTTTTTCAGTGCATCGGAAGGCTTTATTACATCCTTTAGCACGACGAATGCATATATTCCTTCACCCTTTATCTCATGCGGATAACCGACTACCGCCGACTCAGCCACTGCATGGTGAGATACAAGGGCGCTCTCTATCTCAGCAGTACCAAGTCTGTGGCCGGAAACGTTGAGGACGTCGTCTATCCTACCCATGAGCCAGAAGTCTCCGTCTTTATCCACCCTTGCCCCGTCACCCGTAAAATATTTCCCAGGGAACCTTGAGAAGTAAACCTCCTTCATCCTCTTGTTTTCAGGGTCTCCGTATGTCCCTCTTAAGATGCCGGGCCATGGCCTGTCTATGACGAGGTATCCCCCTTCATCCACACCAGCCTCGGTGCCGTCTTCTCTCAATACCTTTGGAACCACTCCGGGGAAAGGCCTTGTTGCAGAGCCCGGTTTCAACGATATTGCGCCTGGAAGCGGCGTTATGAGTATCCCCCCCGTCTCTGTCTGCCACCATGTGTCTACAATAGGGAGTTTCCCTTTCCCTACCACCTGGTGATACCATATCCATGCCTCCGGGTTTATCGGTTCGCCAACGGAACCCAAAAGCCTCAGGCTGCTCAGGTCATGCCTCTTTACCCAGTCCTCTCCCTCCCTCATCAGCGCCCTTATGGCTGTTGGGGCTGTATAGAATATGTTCACCTTATGCTTGTCCACAATCTCCCAGAACCTGTCCGGGTGGGGATATGTGGGGACGCCCTCAAACATAAGGGTTGTTGCTCCGCAGGCAAGGGGGCCGTATACTATATAGCTATGGCCTGTAACCCATCCAATGTCCGCCGTGCAGAAATGTATGTCCTCTTCCCTGTAGTCGAATATCCACTTGAATGTCAGCGCAGTAAAGAGAAGATATCCCGCTGTTGTGTGCAGCACTCCCTTGGGCTTCCCTGTGCTTCCGCTGGTGTAAAGGATAAATAAGGGGTCTTCCGCATCCATAGGCTCAGCCTCACAGTTTGAGGTGATGTCAGGCGCCTTCATCTCATCATCCCACCATGTGTCCCTGCCGGTCTTCATCTCGACTTTGCCGTCCACCCTTTTCACAACTATCATCTGTTCCACGCTGGGGCATTCGAGCAGGGCCTCATCGCAGTTATTTTTGAGGGTGACATACTTTCCGCCCCTCATCCCTCCGTCAGCTGTTACAACGAGCTTTGACGTGCAGTCCCTTATCCTGTCCCGGAGGGAGGGGGCGCTGAAGCCGCCGAACACGATATTGTGGATGGCGCCTATCCTGGCGCAGGCCAGCATGGATATGGCAAGCTCAGGTATCATAGGGAGGTATATGGTTACCCTGTCCCCCTTTTTGACCCCTTTTTTCTTAAGGACGTTGGCAAACCTGTTTACTTCATAAGAAAGTTGCTGGTATGTGTACGTCCTGTAACTCCCGTCGTCCCCTTCCCATATGATGGCTGCCTTGTTCCTCCTCCAGGTATTTAAGTGCCTGTCTATGCAGTTCTCTGTTACATTCAGCTTCCCACCTATGAACCATTTTATCTCAGGCTTATCGAAGTCCCATTCCGAGACCCTGTCCCACTTCTTGCGCCAGTCGAGTATGTCCGCCTGCTCGGTCCAGAAGCCGTCCGGGTCTTCTACTGACTTCCTGTATAAGGCCTCATACTCGGCCATGCTCTTTATGTGTGCCTTCTTGCTGAATTCTGGATCGGGTATTATGACCCTTTCCTCTCGCATGTGGACTTCTATGCTTTTCTCATCCATCGGTGTACCTCCAGGAATCAGATATGCCTGAATTTACTAAATAGGCCGGAGATTGTCAACTCAAAGAGAGTCGAATCATAATATGCCGAAGTTGTGGCAAGAAAAGGGAATGATTTACTTTTTTACAACGAGGTTCTTGCAAATCTCCCTATTTGTCATTCCCGAAGTGTTTAATCGGGAATCCATAAGGGCTTTCCCTGGATTCCGGCCTAAAGCCTGCCGGAATGACAGCGTTTTGCAAGAGGTTCAACTATTGTTTAAAAGAGTTAGTCGCAAAAAAGCCGCTCGCCTTCCTTGACAACCTCAAAATCCGTGATAATCTTTGTCATCTTCTGACGAGGTCAAGCATGGCACGAATTTTTCACTCACTCACAAAATTCACCTTATTAACGATTTCGGTTGGCATTCCCGCCCCTTTTTGTCATTCCCGCGAAGGCGGGAATCCAGGCCATTGCCAAGGTATCCATCGGGTTCCATCTAAAGGCAGATACTATGAGCTATTTTGAATGTAGGGGCGAGTTTCAAACCCCCCCATCCCGGAGGTCTTATGCCTTTCAAGATACGTTCAAAGCTGATTGTTGCATTCATGGCCCTTATCTCGGCCATCCTGATTCTTACCGGCCTTGTCGGATATTACAACTTTTCAATCTCCGGTAGGGCCGTCCACAAGGTCGAGGCGTTAGCGGAAGAGATTATTCTCACAGGCGACCTGCGGTACTCCATTGAGCATGTTCTGATGCCTGCCAATGACTACCTTATAACCGGAGACACGAAATATATAGATGACTTTAACGTGTCCTCCAAGAGGCTGGAGGAAGGGTTAAAGAAGACCGATGAGTTGTTCGGTCATCGTGGTCCCCTGCATGTTGAAGAGGATAGGAAATCGCTGAATGATATAAAAACCGCATGGCTGAATATAAAGGAGCTGTCCCTCAAGATATTGAGTATCCCAAACCCCATAGGGAACAAAGATGGGGCAAGGATGATGGAAGAGATGGATTACAGATGGGCTGCCCCCGCAACGGAGCTTATTGATAAGTGGCACAAGGGACATGTAGAGGAATATAAAGAGATTGTAGAACTGGCTGAGAAGGCGAGAAGGACGTCATGGGTCATCATGGGATCGGTCGACGCTTTGCTGCTTATCCTTGGCGCCGGATTTTCCGTCTTCTATTCATGGTTCTTTGTGAGGCCTATAAAGAAGCTCCGCAACGCTGCGGATGCCATTGCAGGTGGAGACTTTAAGAGCAGGGTTGATATAAAGACAGGGGATGAGTTTGAGCAGCTTGCCAATGGAATGAACGAGATGACTGCTGAACTTGATGATTTTTACGGGACTCTTGAGAATCAGATGAGGGAAATCGGGAAGTCGGAGGCCGCGCTGCTTAAGCTCACTGAGGAACTGGAAGAAAAAGTCATTGCGCGCACCGCTGATCTGGAGCATGCCCGGCTTGAGGCCGAGCAGGCCAACCAGGCCAAGTCGGTCTTTCTCGCCACGATGAGCCACGAGATACGCACCCCGATGAACGGCGTGATCGGCATGGTTGACGTGTTGCAGCAGAGCAGTCTAAAGGGTCCGCAGGTGGAGATGGTCAATATCATTCACGACTCGGCGTTTGCCCTGCTTTCCATCATCGACGACATTCTCGATTTCTCCAAGATCGAGGCCGGCAAGCTTCAAATTGAGAGCGTACCCATGTCTGTCGCCGACGTGGTGGATACGGCATGTGAAACCATGGATAGCCTGGCCTTAAAGAAAAGGGTTGAACTGACGCTGTTTAGCGACCCAAGCATTCCCTCTCAAGTCATGGGCGATGCGGGGCGGTTGCGCCAGATACTGGTCAACCTGACCAGCAACGCCATCAAGTTTTCCAGCGGACAGCAGAGGAAGGTTAGGGTGTCGGTGCATCTCATGTTGGCTGAAAGTACGCCGGAACAGGTGATGCTGGAATTTCGTGTGACCGACAACGGCATCGGCATGGATGAAGCAACCCAGGCGCGACTGTTCACTCCCTTTACCCAAGCTGACTCCTCCACTACCCGGATTTACGGCGGCACCGGGCTGGGGCTGGCTATCTCGCGCCAGTTGATAAAACTCATGGGCGGAGAAATCACAGTGCAAAGTGAACAGGGCAAAGGCTCGTTGTTCAGTGTGCGCCTGCCTTTCAAACGATTGCCGGAACAGCCGGATGTAAACCTCAAGCTGGTCGCAGGGCTGCCCTGTCTGGTGGTGGGCGGTACGGGGGGAATTGTCGATGATATCGTCGCCTACCTTGTGCACGCGGGTGCGCTTGTCGAGCGGGTGGCGGATTTGGCGCCTGTCAAGGAATGGATCGCCAGTCGTCCTCCCGGCCTGTGTATCGTGCTCATCGACACCGCAGGCGACAACCCGCCGCTGGATAAACTGCTCGCCGCAGCCCTCGCCCACCCGGAGCGGGAAACCCGCTTCGTCGTCATCCGGCGCGGGCAGCGTCGGGAGCCGCGTTTGGAGGATGCCGATCTGGTGTTGGTGGATGGCAATGCACTTACCCGCAGGGCTCTGCTGAAGGCGGTGGCGATTGCTGCCGGCCGGGCTAAAGAGCCTGACCGTGAAGGTCTGCCCGGCGGTGCCAAAGCGACACTCACGCCGCTGTTACGCGAGGAGGCGCGCCGGCGTGGCAGCCTGATCCTGGTCGCCGAGGACAACGAGATCAACCAGAAAGTCATCCTGCAACAGCTCACGCTGCTCGGGCAAACTGTGGACATCGCCAGCAATGGCCGCGAGGCGCTGGAGCTCTGGCAGAGCGGCGATTACGGCATCCTGATCACCGACCTGCACATGCCGGAGATGGACGGCTACGAGCTGACCGCCGCTATCCGAGCCGCTGAAACCAGTGTCAGTGAAACCAACAAGCCCCGCGCGCCGGTCATCGCCTTCACCGCCGATGCTCTCAAGGGCGAAGCGGAGCATTGCCGCGCCGTTGGCATGGACGATTACCTGAGCAAACCGGTGCAACTGGTCAACCTGAAGGCGATGCTGAAAAAATGGCTGCCGGTTGCGGTTGAAGCAGTGCCCATCCAATCAACCCAAAATAATCCATTGGATAGCTTTAATACCCCCATCCCCCCTCCAACTCCCTCCTTGAAGGGGGGAAAGAATACCGCCCCGGTTGACGTGAATGTGCTCAAAGCGCTGGTGGGGGATGATGCAGCGACCATTCGCGACTTCCTGCACGATTTCCGCCTCAGCGCGGCAAAAATAGCAGTTGAGCTGCGCACTGCCTGTGCGACGGGCCAGGCAGGGGCTGCCGGAGCGTTGGCGCACAAGTTCAAATCCTCGGCCCGCTCGGTGGGCGCGCTGGCGCTGGGCGAGCTGTGCGCGGAGATGGAGAAGTCCGGCAAGGCTGGTGATAGTGAAGCTCTAACGATGCTGTTGTCCAAGTTCGAGCAGGAACTGGCGAGCGTTGAAGGTTATATTGAGGGGTATTTATTATGAACCAGCACGCTGTTAAAATTTTGGTGCTCGATGATGACCCATTTATGCTCAAGCTTCTCTCCCGCATGTTGGCAACTCTTGGCTACACCTCGGTTTCCACCTGCGACAACGGACACGATGCGCTGGAGTTGATCGACAGCCCGAACGGCTGCCCAAACCTGATTCTGCTGGATATCAACATGCCGGAAATGGACGGGCTCGAATTCATGCGCCATCTGGTCGAACGGCGCTATATCGGCTGCGTCATTTTGGTCAGCGGTGAGGATGAGCGCACGCGGCAGGCCGCCGAAAAATTGGCAAGGGCGCATAAAATTGCAGTGCTGGGGCATCTGCAGAAACCTGTCTCGCCGGAAGGGTTGGCGGAGTTGATCGGAAAATGGGAACCCCCAAAACAAAGTAACCCTCGCGTTGCAAGGAAAATTTACGCCGTAGACGAAGTGCGCGCGGCAATCGCCAACGGCGAACTGGTCAATTATTACCAGCCCAAGGTGGATACTGCCACCGGCCGTGTGGTGGGCATGGAAGCTCTGGTGCGCTGGCGTCACCCTCAGGATGGAATGGTGTTCCCCGACCAGTTCATCGGTGTGGCGGAAGCGCACTACCTGATCGATGACCTGACCCGGGTGGTGCTGACCGGCGCGTTGGCCCAAGCCAAGTTCTGGCAGGAAGCAGGGCTAATGCTGCAGGTGGCCGTCAACCTGTCGATGGACAACCTGGACTCGCTGGATTTTCTGGATTTAGTTGTCGGCCTTACGTCCAAAGCAGGTGTGCAGCCGCAGATGGTTGAGCTGGAAGTGACGGAGAGCCGCTTGATGGAAGACTTACGTACTCCGCTTGAGATTCTGACCCGGCTGCGTCTGAAGCACTTTCGGCTTTCAATTGACGATTTTGGTACTGGCAATTCTTCTCTGGTGCAGTTGCGTGACCTCCCCTTCGATGAGCTCAAGATTGACCAGAGTTTTGTGCATGGCGCATGGAACAACGAAAAATTGCGGGCGATGTTTGATTCCAGCCTCGGCTTGGCAAAGCAACTCGGTATGGAGGTTGTGGCAGAAGGGGTCGAAGATCAGGCCGATTGGGATTTTGTGCGCAAAGCGGGATGTGATATTGCACAGGGCTATTTTATCGCCAAGCCGATGCCCGCCGCCGACCTGCCCGGCTGGATACAGTCCTGGCAAAAAGATTTTCCTGCCTCCAACAGCCGCATATAGTTGGGGTGCATCCCATGCACCAATTGCCTTTGATGAACCGTAAGAATTGGTGCGTAAACCCGCCCTTACAATCCACCCCTACACCAACCTGCCCCTACAACATAACCGGCTGTCTGCGTTCTATGGGAAGGCCTACCGTGAATACCGTACCCTCGCCGGGCGTGCTGTTGACCCTTATATAACCCTTGTGTTCGCTCACTATCATGTGACATTTGGTGAGACCGAGCCCTGCGCCTGACATCTTGGAGGTGAAGAACGGGTTGAATATCTCATCCTCTTTACCTTTCGGTATGCCTATCCCGGTGTCAGCAACTTCTGTGACAAGGTAGTTATTTTCCACTTTGATAGTTATATCGATCTTTCCGCCGTCAGGCATTGCCTCTATTGCGTTTTCAGTAATACATGAGAAAATTTCTGTTATATAAACCTCGTTTGCATAGATAGTCGGAAGGCTGGAAGACAGATTAAGAGATGCGGTTACCCTGGCTGAGGCCATTCGCTCCTTGAACTCCTCCAGCAGGCTCTTGAATAGCGCAGTGATATCAAGGGCATCGTAGGGGAGTTTATTAAGCTTTAAAAAGCTTACATAACCCTCTATGTCATTGACCATCCTTTCAAGCCTCTCCACATCCTTGATTATGGCATTGAGATATCTTTTAGTAGGAGCCCCTTCCTCCGTCTGGTTATTGATCCTTCTGGCAAAACCTCCGATGGACATTAGAGGGTTTCTGACCTCATGGGCTACGCCTTCCACCACCTTTCCAAGGGATGCCAGTTTTTGAGACTCTACAAGCTGCTGCTGGAGATGTCTTTCTACAGTGAGGTCTCTCACGACCGCTACAAACCCTCTTCTGGTCTCTTCACCCTTTACTATGGAGGTATTCAAGTGTGCTGGAAATGTCGTTCCATCATCCTTGAGAAACAGAAATTCCCCTTCAAACGTCTCTTTCTCCTTGGTCTCTTCAAGGATTCTTTCCACGTAATGGGGGTTCTTCTCCTTAAAAAATAGATCCTCAATCCCTTTCCCTACTACGTTTCCACTCTGCGTACCCCAAAGTCTTTCTGCAGCCTTATTGAAGGACAGGATTTTACCGTTTGAATCCGTTGAAATGATGGCCTCGTTAACGCTGTCAACGAGATGGGCCAGATACCCCTCTGCCCTTTCAACCTGTTCCTTAAGTTTAAGGTTTTCCAGTCTTACAGCCCTCTCCTTTATCAGCTTGTCTGCAAGGGCGGTTACATCCTTTGGATGGAAAGGTTTTGTGAGATAGTCATCTGCGCCAAGCTTCATGGCCTCAACTGCAATCTGTTCAGAGCCGTGGGCAGTCATCATTACTACCAGGAGATCAGGGTCCATGATTTTTACCCGCTTGAGAACGTCTATCCCGTCCATTTTCGGCATCATGATGTCCAGCATCATAAGTGCAGGCCTCTCCTTTTCAGCCATATGCAGCGCAGCCATCCCGTCATAAGCCTGTATCACCTGAAAGCCTCCTTTCTCAAAGGCCCTCTTCAGTATCTCCTGGTTTGCGGCTGTGTCATCAACAACCAGTATTTTTGCTTTGTCAGGCATTTTTTAAATTTATCCCATTTTGATGCCGTCTTCAAGTCAAATTAATCAGGCTATGGGTTATGTGTCATGGATTATGGGTCATATAAACCTATAACCTCTCACCTATAACCGGTCTTAATCTGTTGACACAAGGTTTTAAATATCATAACCTCTTCGACTATGGAGATTAAGACGGACTTTTTAGTGATAGGGAGCGGCATTGCAGGCCTTTCATTTGCCTTAAATGCTGCCAAGCATGGGAGTGTGGCAATTGTGACAAAGAGAGAGAAGTCCGAGTCCGCCACTGTCTATGCCCAGGGAGGGATAGCCTCTGTATTAAGCGAGAGCGATTCTTTTGACGCCCATATAAAGGATACTATACAGGCAGGGGCAGGGCTGTGTCACGAGGATGTTGTGGAGACAATTGTTAAAGAGGGACCTGAAAGGATAAGGGAGCTTGTCTCATGGGGCGCCAGATTCACCATGAGCGAGAACAGGGAAGGGGTGGAGTTTGACCTTGGGATAGAAGGAGGGCATTCGAGCCGGAGAATAGTACACGCCTCAGATATCACAGGGAGGGAGATAGAGAGGGCGCTTCTCTCCGCTGCTGATAAAAACCCAAATATCACCTTTTATGAAAGACATATAGCTATTGACCTCATCACCCACGCCAAGTTCTTTGGAAAGAACGGTAACAGGTGCTATGGGGCATATGCCCTGGACAACACCACAAAGGAGATCCACACCTTCATTGCAAAGTCGACCATCCTTGCTACAGGCGGCGCAGGCAAGGTCTACCTTTATACATCCAACCCCGATGTTGCGACAGGGGATGGCGTTGCAATAGCATACAGGGCAGGGGCAACGATATCAAATATGGAGTTTATACAGTTCCATCCTACGTGCCTGTATCATCCTGCGGCAAAGTCTTTCCTTATATCAGAGGCTGTGCGCGGCGAGGGAGCGATCCTTCGGATGAAGGACGGGACAGCATTTATGACGAGCTACCACCCAATGGCGGATCTGGCGCCGAGGGACATAGTGGCAAGGGCCATAGATACAGAGATGAAGAGGAGCGGGGATGACTGCGTATTCCTCGATATAACCCACAAAGGGGCTGGATTTATAAAGGAGAGGTTTCCGAACATTTATGAAAAATGTCTTTCCTTTGGTTTTGACATGGCAAAGGAACCTGTCCCTGTTGTACCTGCGGCGCATTACACTTGTGGAGGCGTGGTTACAGACATAAACGGGAAAACCAGTATAGAGGGGCTGTATGCCTGCGGAGAGGTGGCATGCACAGGGCTTCATGGCGCGAACAGGCTTGCCTCCAATTCACTACTTGAGGGGGCTGTGTCTGCCCACAGGGCCTCCATCTCTGCTATTTCAGAAATCAGGGAACCTGTGTCAATCCCTTTAATACCTCCCTGGGATGTAAAAGGGGCGGTAGAGAGCGAGGATATGGTGGTTGTGACCCAGAACTGGGATGAGATAAGAAGGTTCATGTGGAACTATGTCGGGATTGTGAGGTCTGATAAGAGGCTTGAAAGGGCAAAGAGGAGGATAGAGGTTATACAGGAGGAGATCGCAGAGTATTACTGGAACTTCAAGCTGACCAGCGACCTTGTTGAACTGAGAAACATAGCCACAGTGGCGGAACTTATTATAGAATGCGCCATGAGGAGGAAGGAGTCGAGAGGACTGCATTACAATATAGATTATCCTGAGAAGGATGATGTGAACTGGAAAAGAGATACGGTGATCGAAAAAAGTCATGGAGATTGATTTGATGGTGACAACGGTTATTCAAAGATGGCGGATGAGATAGCATCCCTTGTATCTAAGCAACCCTGATCCTTAGGGTACGAGAGCGTCAGGGACACGGATGACTTCGGGATTACCGTTTCCTAATAGCCTCAGCCAATTTGTCCATATCCTCTTTTCTATTCATCTCCGTTGCGCACAGCAGGAGATGTCTGTTGAGATGCGGGTAGAAGCGCTTTAGCGAAACCCCTCCCCATATGCCTTTAT